>Ga0070713_100003647_pt1 | contig 10188 bp, 13 predicted proteins | sample LARL82metaG_FD_65465 | JGI IMG/M metagenome (GOLD analysis project Ga0070713, IMG submission 65465) | Corn, switchgrass and miscanthus rhizosphere microbial communities from Kellogg Biological Station, Michigan, USA - LAR L8-2 metaG | ecosystem: Host-associated > Plants > Roots > Rhizosphere ... | reverse complement strand
GCTTAAGCCGCACTGGATATTATCCTCATCGCCTGCCCTTGCCTTTAACCGGTGTCACTAACACCCGATCGACGCGCCGGCCATCCATCTTGACGACCTCGAAGCGCCAGTCTCCGGCGGTGATGCGGTCGGCTTCCATCGGGACACGGTTGAGGCGGGCCATCAAATAGCCTCCGAGGGTGTGAAAGTCGGGGTCCTCGCCCGGCAAGCGGGAGATCCCCAACACCTGCTTCAGCTCGTCGAGACCGACCATGCCGTCGATCAGCCAGGACTCGTCGTCGCGCCGCACGATGCGCTGGTCGGCCTCGGGCGAACCGGGAATATCGCCGACCAGTGTCTCGAGGATGTCGCTCGGCGTGACCAGTCCTTCGAGATCGCCGTACTCGTCGACGATCAGCGCCATCGGCTCGCCGGAAGTTTTGAATACTTCGAGGACGCGGAGCACGGTGACCGTATTGGGGAGATAGAGGGGCGGCCGAGTCGCAGCCCGCAGATCGAGAGGTTGAAGAGCAAGGCACGCGGTCAGCAAATCCTTGGCCTGGACAATCCCGATCACCTGCTGCGAGCCGCCCTGTACGACGGGAAACCGGGAATAGGCGCTCTCACGGATCTTGTGCCGGTTGTCCTCCTCGGTATCGTCGAGATCGAGCCATTCGATTTGCGTCCGCGGCGTCATGACGGCGCTCGCCCGGCGGTCACCAAGCCGCAGCGCCATCTCGACGATCGCAGTCTCCGCTTGGGGGATATGCCCGGTCGCAGTTCCCTCGCGCAGCATGAAGCTGATCTCTTCATCGGTCACAGGGGCGGTTCCTTGGGCGCGCACCGGCAATAGGCGAAGCACGAAATCGGTCGATGCGCTCAAAAACCATTCGATCGGGGCTCCCACTCGTGAAATCGCGCGCATGAGCCGGGCGAGCGCCGCGGCGATGCGCTCGGGATAGAGCAGCGCGATGCGTTTTGGGACGAGTTCGCCGAGTATCAGCGAGAAATAGGAGATACCGATCACGACAACCGCCATGCTGATCACATGCGCGTATCGAGCGGCAAATCCGGGATAGTTCCCGAGCTGGCGTTCGAGCTGGTCACCCAAGGTGGCCTCCCCGAAGGTGCCGGAGAGGACGGCGATCAGGGTTACACCGATCTGGACGGTCGAGAGCAGGCGCGAGGGATCCGCTTTCAGTTCGAGCGCTGCTTGCGCGCCACGATTACCAGCCTCAACAAGTGGCACCAGGCGCGCCTTTCGCGCTGAGATCAGTGCGATCTCCGCCATCGCAAAGACACCGTTCACGATGATCAGCAGGAGGACGATCGAGAGGTGCAGGATGAGCATCGCAATCGCCTGTCGAGATGGCGGCCGCCGCAAGCGGGCGTGCCGCCATCAGTGTCGAACACGAAGGCGATAGCGCAACGGAAAAAGCCGCGCCACTTGACGTCAATTTCGCAGGGAAGTCGCGCTCATGACCGAGCGCCTTGCTTTGGAGTTATTTCTCGAAAGTGGTGAGTTGCGCCCCGTCGTCGGCGACGAAAACAGCGAGCAGACTTGCCGGCTCGGCGGTACTGGCGTTCTCGCTGATCAGGTGCTCGCTGCCCGGCGGTTCGAAGAAACTCTCACCTGCCTTGTAGAGAGATCAGCGGTGCGCTGGCCGGTTACCGGCGTTACCGCGAATAATATTCGATGACGAGGTTGGGCTCCATCGACACCGGATAAGGAACATCGGTGGGCTTCGGCGCGCGAATAAAGCGACCGCGCATGCGGTCGTGGTCAATCTCGAGATAGTCGGGGACGTCGCGCTCACCGGACCGAGCCGCCTCGAGCACCAGCACGAGTTGTTTCGCCTTTGCCGTCAGCTCGATCGCGTCACCGTCGCGCACCGTGTAAGATGGAACGTTGACACGCTGCCCGTTTACCAGCACGTGCCTGTGGTTGACCAGTTGCCGAGCAGCAAACGGCGTCGGCACGAACTTCATGCGATAGACGACCGCATCGAGCCGCCGCTCGAGCAGTTCGATCAGATTGTCGCCGGTGTCGCCGCGGCGCCGCACGGCCTCCTCGTAGAGGCGGCGGAACTGGCGCTCACCGATATTGGCGTAGTAGCCCTTCAGCTTCTGCTTGGCGGCGAGCTGGGTGCCAAAATCCGAAGGCTTCTTGCGCCGCTGTCCATGCTGCCCCGGACCATATTCGCGGCGGTTGAGCGGGCTCTTCGGCCGTCCCCACAAATTCACTTGGAGACGTCGGTTGATCTTGTATTTCGGTTCCTGACGCTTGCTACTCATACGCTCGAAGCCTGTTTAGAGGCCGCGGAATATAGTGAGTACGTCAGCAAAGTCAAACTCGGCACCCGAAGTCCTATCGCTCGCTGCCCCTCGCCCCTCCCGCGATGCGGCGACCCCCGCCCACAAGCGGGCGGAGAGGGGTATGCGTTCGAGACAAAAGCGGTGAGCCGAAAAATGTGTGTACGCTTTAATGCTTTCGCGGAGGTGACCTAATCACATCGACGCGAGGTGTGGGCACAGCCGCTCTCTGTCTGCAGCTCTGCGTGCGCCGAACCAATATCCACAGCCACCTTGACCTCCGGCTCTTCTTAGGTTTTTGCCATGGCAAAAACCTACTCAGCCGCCGGCCCGGCAGAAACTCCAACGCGGAGAATGAGCGATGTCCATGAACAAGCCCCATCTTGAATTCCACCGCGTCGACATGAGTAACGGGTGGTCGACCCCGCCCGGCTATCCGCCCGGCATCGAGCAGAAGATCCTGGCGGGTGCGCTCGACGAACACGGCCGCAACGGCAGCCGCACCCGCCTGCTGCGGTTTGCGCCGGGCGTGTTCACGACGGAACCCTTCGTTCACGAATATTGGGAGGAGGTCTATCTGATCGAGGGCGACCTGACCGTCGGCAACGATGCCGCGGGACAGGGCGGCGAAAGCTTTCCCGCCGGCACCTATGCCTGCCGCCCGCCCGGTGCCGTCCACGGACCGTTCAGATCGAACGGCGGCTGTCTCCTCTACGAGATCCATTACTACGCCGGGTAACGTGGCGGGATTGCCTCAGCTTGGCCCAGAAAATGTCATCAGTGCGACTCAAGAATTCCCGTTTTGCGCTGGAACTTCCCCGGAACCGGGCTTACCCCCGCCGGTGTTCCACCGGTAAGCACCCGGCCGGAGCTTGCCATGCGTCCGATTACAATTCCTGCAGCCGCTGCGCTCCTCCTCTGCGCGAGCGGGGCCGCCATGGCGGCCAACCCGACGCGGATCGCCGAGACAGGCGCTTTCCTGCTGGGCAATGCGCATCGATGCGGTGTCACCGACGATCGCGTCGTGCGTGCGGGTAAAGTCATTCGCGAGCTGATCGTCGCAGCTGCCGACGATGCAAGCGAGCAAACGGCCGCCAAATCCCGCTTTGCCGAGATTTTTCGCGAGAGCGCGCGTCCGGAGGGCAACGGGCGCACACCGATCCCGCCTTGCGCGACAGTGGTCACGCAATTCGAGCGGCTCGAGCAATTCCACGACCGAGTCGGGGTCAGATGAGCATGCGGGCCCCGGGATCTGGCTGACCCTGGCTTATAATTCATAGAGAAGCGGTTACGACTAAGTTAGGTTCGGGTCCCCGCTTCTCAGCGAGCGCCTCCTCCTGGTTGCCCGGGGTCGGCCTACCCTTATATCTGCCTCCATGGATTTCGCGTTATCGGACGAGCAGCGCGCCTTTGCCGAGACGGCGGGAGCGTTTGCCCGCGAGGAATGGCTGCCGCAGGCGCCCGGCTGGGACGAGCGCAGCGAGTTCCCCGTCGCGGCGTTGCGCCGGGCGGCAGAGCTGGGGTTCGCCGGCATCTATGTCGGCGACGAGTTCGGCGGCAGCGGGCTCGGCCGGGTCGACGCTACGATCATCTTCGAGGAACTCGCCTCGGCTTGCGTCTCCACCGCCGCGTACTTGTCGATCCACAACATGGCCGCGTGGATGATCGATCGTTTCGGCACGCGAGAGCAGCGGGCCCGGTTTCTGCCGGAGCTGACGACGATGGCGCATTTCGCCAGCTATTGCCTGACCGAACCGGGTAGCGGCTCGGATGCGGCCGCGCTCGCCACGAGGGCGGTACGCGACGGCGACGATTACGTGCTGAACGGGACGAAGGCGTTCATCTCCGGCGGTTCGGTCAGCGATCTCTACGTGACGATGGTGCGCACCGGCGAGGCGGGGCCAAAGGGCATTTCTTGTCTCATCGTCGAAAAGGATGCGCCCGGTCTCTCCTTCGGCAAGAAGGAGCGAAAGCTCGGCTGGAACACGCAGCCGACCGCGATGGTGATCTTCGAAGACTGCCGCGTCCCGGTCGCCAACCGGCTCGGCGAGGAGGGCGACGGTTTCAAGATCGCGATGATGGGGCTTGACGGCGGCCGCCTAAATATCTCCGCCTGCTCGCTCGGTGGCGCGCGCACCTGCCTCGAAGCGGCGCGAGACCATCTGCTCGAGCGGCGGCAGTTCGGCCAGCCGCTCGCCGATTTCCAGGTGTTGCGGTTCAAGCTCGCCGACATGGCAACCGAGCTCGAGGGGGCGCGGCTGATGGTGCGGCGCGGAGCGGCGAGCCTCGATCGCGGCGACCCGGAGGCGACGATGCATTGCGCGATGGCCAAGCGCGTCGCGACCGATGCCGGGTTTCAAATTTGCAACGAGGCGTTGCAGCTGTTCGGCGGCTACGGCTATCTGAAGGACTTTCCAATCGAACGCTATCTGCGCGACGTGCGCGTGCACCAGATCCTCGAGGGCACGAACGAGATCATGCGGGTCATCATCGCCCGCCGTCTGCTCGACGGCTGATGGCCGATACCGACGAGATCCTGCTTCGCCGAAAGGGCGGGCTGGCGATACTGACGATCAACCGGCCGCAAGCGCTGAACGCGCTGACGCTCGAGAATTACCGCCGCATCGACCCGGTATTGCGCAGCTGGGCCGCCGACCCGTCGGTGCATGCTGTCGTGGTCCGCGGCGCCGGCGATAGGGCTTTCTGCGCCGGCGGCGATGTCCGCGCGGTCTACGAGGCCGGCCGCGGGGTCAGCGGCGATCCGGAACTACCGGCGGTGTTCTTTCGTGAGGAATACGAGCTGATCCGGCGGATTCATCGGTTCCCGAAACCCTATATCGCGATCATCGACGGGATCACGATGGGGGGCGGCGCCGGGATCTCGGTCAATGGCGCTTATCGGATCGCCACCGAACGCACTCTGTTCGCGATGCCGGAGACCGGGATCGGCCTATTTCCCGATGTCGGGGCGACACGCTTTCTGAACCGCTGCCCCGGGCACGCCGGACGGTACCTTGGCCTTACCGGTGCGCGGCTGAATGCAGCGGACGCGCTTTACTGCGGTTTCGCCACGCATACCGTGAACGCTGAGCGGATCGAGGCACTGCTCGATGAGCTGAGCAGCGAGGATCTCGCGGTCGAAGCCTGCCTGCGGCGCTTCGCAATCGTTCCGGGTCCGGCCCCGCTCGCGGCACTGCAGTCAGCGATCGACTGCTGCTTTGCCGGTGACAATGTCGAGGCGGTCCTCGACGCCCTGGCCGGCGTCGCTCGGGGAGGCGGCGCTCATGCCGCGTGGGCCGAGGAAACCCGGGCGGACCTGCTGACCAAATCGCCGACCAGCCTCAAAATCACTTTGCGGCAGCTGACGATCGGGCGGGATTACGACCTCGACGCGGCGCTCGCCCTCGAATACCGGCTGACGCAGCACGTCATGGCCGGGCACGACTTCTACGAAGGCGTCCGGGCGGTGCTGATCGAGCGGGACCGCAAGCCGCAGTGGCGCCCGGCGACTTTGGCCGAGGTCACAGACAGCACGGTCGACGCGTATTTCGCGCCGCTCGATGATCGCGAGCTGCACTTTGGCTAATTCCTCTCAGCCTTAGGGAGAGGAATAGTCCGAATATTGCGGGAGGAATGCGAGATGGCGACGATCGGGTTTATCGGGCTCGGCAATATGGGAGCGCCCATGGCAGCCAACCTTCTGAAGGCGGGCCACCGGGTGACCGGCTTCGACGTCGTGGCGGCAGCCATCGAGGCGCTGGTCGCGGAGGGTGGCCAGGCGGCCACATCGGCCGCCGCGGCCGCTGCTGCGGGTGACATCGTGATCACGATGCTGCCCGCCGGCCCACAGGTGCGCGCGGTTTATCTCGGCGAAGGTGGTGTGCTGGCCAATGCCCGCCGCACCGCATTGCTGATCGACTGCTCGACGATCGATGTCGAGACCGCGCGCGCAGTGGCCGCGACGGCGCAAGAGGCGGGGTTCGACATGCTCGACGCGCCGGTGTCGGGTGGGGTCGCCGGAGCGGAAGCGGCAACCCTCACTTTCATGGTCGGCGGCGCGGTCGAAGTCTTTACTCGCGCCCAGCCGGTATTGGCGGCAATGGGCCGCACGATCGTCCATGCCGGCCCGGTCGGGAACGGCCAGGCGGCGAAGGTCTGCAATAACATGATACTCGGGGTCTCGATGATCGCGGTGTGCGAGGCGTTTTCGCTCGCCGAACGACTCGGGCTCGAGGCGCAGACCTTATTCGACATCAGCTCCAAATCATCCGGGCAATGCTGGGCGCTGACGAGCTATTGCCCGGTACCCGGGCCCGTCTCGTCCTCGCCGGCAAATCGCGATTACGCACCCGGCTTTACCGCAGCGATGATGTTGAAGGATTTGCGGCTGGCGCAGCAGGCAGCGGGCGCAACCGCAACAGTCACCCCGCTCGGTGCGGCGGCAGCCAATCTTTACCAAATGTTGGTCGACGAAGGCGCGGGTCCCCTTGATTTCTCTGGAATCTATCGCTTAATCCGCAGGCCGCAGAGTAAAATTTGAAACGATATATTTACAAACCGGCGGTAAGATCGCTCCGATTGCCGGCAAACGAGGCTGGAATGAATACCGCGTATCTTGAGGTAATTTCGCTCGTCGAGCGACTCCATCGTCATTTTCTGGAAGTCGTAAAGCTCGAACTGGAAGGGCTCGGGATTCACGACATCAACAACGTTCAGGGCATGATGCTGTTCAACATCGGCGACGCAGAGATGACGGTCGGCGAGCTGACGCTGCGGGGCTGCTATCTCGGCTCTAACGTCTCGTACAATGTCAAGAAGATGGTCGAGAACGGGTATCTGGCGCAGCAGCGCTCGCTGCACGACCGACGCTCGATCCATGTTCATCTGACCGAAAAGGGCATCAAATTGCGCGATCTCCTGACCGTCATGCATCAGCGCCACGCCGAGATGCTGCCGCAAGCTGCCGTCAGCTTCGAGGATCTGCGAGGCGCCAGCGCCACCTTACGCCGCCTGGAGCGGTTCTGGCTCCGCGCCGGCGACCTCGTGCAGCGCCCGCCGCAATTCGCCGCCTGATTTTTTGGGTGACGCGATCACCGGCGGGTGCGAGTCTGCGCCCAATCAATCGCGGAGGATTGGCATGTCACCCCAGCTGTTCCCGCTGACGTCTGGACTGAGCGTCGCCGGACGGCTCGACCGGGCGGAGATCGACGCGCTCGCCGGAGCGGGTGTGCGCACGATCGTCAACAATCGGCCGGACGGCGAAGACCCGGGGCAGCTCCCGGCCGCCGAGGCGCGGCGCATAGCCGAGGCGCACGGGATTGCTTATCACCACATCCCGATCACTGCCGCGACCTTGTCGCGCGCCGATGTCGACGCCTTTGCTGCAGTGTTGCGGGGTGCGCCCGCGCCGGTCGTCGCGCATTGCCGCAGCGGGACTCGTTCGGCGCTGCTGTGGGCCTTGACCCGTATGCGGGAGGGAGCCAACGCGCTGTCGCTAGTTGCCGAAGCCGCCCGGCACGGCATCGATATCGCCAGCCTTCCAGCCGTCGCGGCCCGGCTGCGCTAGTGTACTGAATCAAACGGATGGTACAGGGCAGCGGTCGAGTTTGGCCATAATAGCGTCGGCGGATTGGGTCCAGACGAACGGTTTTGGGCTGGCATTGTGCTCGGCGAGATAAGCATTGATGGCGGCCTGCAGGTCGGCGATCGAGCAGAAGACGCCGCGGCGGATGCGCTGCCGCGTCATCTTGGAAAGGAAGTTCTCGACCGCGTTGAGCCAGGAGGCCGAGGTCGGGGTGAAGTGGAAATCCATTCCCATCTCGTGGACAAAGGCGTCCCGATCATGCGCGCTGCCAACCACGTCAACCAGCGCAGCTTTTATTTCGCCGACCCCGACGGCAATGTTCTCGAGATCTATTACGAGATGCCCTACGCCCTCGAGCTGTTTTCCAACGGCCGCAGCGACGAAGATGAAGCGCTGCCGGTCAGCGACCCCGGCGAGCCGCTCCCGCAATGGCTGCTCGAAGATTGGCCCGCGCCCGAGATGAAGGCGAGGATCGAGCAGTTGCGGCGCCAGAAGAAACGCGTGCCGGTCTGATCGCGCGCCGCCGCCTGTCATCTGCTGTTGTACAGTTCAGGTCTATTCGAGTAACGCCACAGCATGGTTAATAATATTAATATTTCCATTCCCAAAATATCTCGCTGAAACGATCGCTCTAGGTATTCGACTACGAAAATTTCTGCTAATTTGTCCACGCCGTGAGAAGTCGCCCGCGGCGGCGAAGTTGTGCGGCGCAAATCAGGAAGGGCGCGCCTCGGCGCCCCGTAAAGCACATAAGGGGAGAGACATGAAAATCCAGCATTGGGCTATTTTCGGCGCGATCGGCCTCGGTGCCTTGTCGGCATCAGGTTCGGCTCTTGCGGACGGTAATTCCACCTGTTCCGGCCTGCCGAGCCAGGCCGCCCTGCAGTCCGCGCTCGACGGCGCGGTCAATGCGGCCGGCAATGGTGGTCTTGGCTTCAACATGTGGGGGACGCTGGTGGCGAAGGACGGCACGGTCTGCGCCGTGGCATTTTCGGGCTCCCAGTACACCGACCAGTGGCTGGCCAGCCGAGTCATTTCCGCACAAAAGGCTACTACCGCGAACAGTCTCAGCCTGGGAGAGGGCTCGCACATGCCGGCGAGCAGCCATTTTCCCAACGGTTTGGCGCTGTCCACTGCCAACCTGTACTCGGCTGTGCAACCCGGCGGCAGCCTTTATGGCCTCCAGCACAGTAATCCGGTAGATCCCGAGGTCGCTTATTTCGGGAACGCGATGTTGTTCGGCACCGCGCACGATCCGTTGGTCGGAAACCGTGTCGGCGGGGTCAACGTCTTCGGCGGCGGGCTTGTGCTCTTGGCCAAGGGCGGCATAAGGGTCGGCGGCGTCGGAGTGAGCGGCGATACGTCCTGCACCGACCACATGGTCGCCTGGCACCTCCGCCACAATCTCAATCTCGATCATTTCGGGCCGACCGGTTCGGCGGTCGGCGGGGTCGCAGGGGACGCCGCCCATCCCGACAATATCATCTTCGACATCACGCCGAACCCGAACGGAGGCACGGGCATCAGCGCGGGCGGGTTCGGCCACCCGACCTGCTTGTTCAATCCCGATCCCTCTGCATTGCCGCCGGTTCAGAATCCCTGACCAGTCGAGCGCCAACGGGAGGCGGTTGATTGGTTGCCGCTTCGCAGCTCAGCCGATGACGATGTCAAAGGCGCCGGCGAGGGCGTTCGCCTCGATCTCGGAAGCCGGTCGGAGCGGCACGATCAGGCGGTCGCGGGCGGCGGGATCGCGGACACCCATCAGCACACCGTCGCGCTCGTTGAGGGGCTCGCCGGCGATGTACATCTGGGTCGTGAACCGCGCCAGACCCGGCCCTGAAACCGCGAAATGAATGTGCGGGGTGCGGCCGGGATAAGGCACGGGACGGATCGTGCGGAACCGGTAGCCGCCCGCCGCATCGGCGACGGTCTGGCCGTAGCCCTGAAAATCACCATCGAGCGGCGTGTCGCCGCGATCGTCTCGCACGTAATGGTAGCGGCCGTTGGTGTCGCACTGCCAGATTTCGACCCGCATGCCGGATAGAGGTCGCCCGTTCAAATCGAGAACACGGCCGCTAACATACGTAATCGTGCCCTTCGCAGTCCCATTGTGTCCGGCCACTCGGACCAAGTCGTTGTCCGAATCGGCGGGAATCGACAAGGGATAGAACGGCCCCGCCGTTTGCTGGGGCGTGAGAGGCAAGGTCGCTGCCCGACCGGCGCCTCCCAACGAAAAGGCGGCGGCACAGCCGGCAGCAATTTCGAGCATCCGGCGCCTCGCAATCATCGGCCAACCTCCTCGACGCAGCAGA
>Ga0070713_100003644_pt1 | contig 10193 bp, 4 predicted proteins | sample LARL82metaG_FD_65465 | JGI IMG/M metagenome (GOLD analysis project Ga0070713, IMG submission 65465) | Corn, switchgrass and miscanthus rhizosphere microbial communities from Kellogg Biological Station, Michigan, USA - LAR L8-2 metaG | ecosystem: Host-associated > Plants > Roots > Rhizosphere ... | reverse complement strand
GTAGTAGCGGGAGCGGATCACGCTGTGCGGGCAGACGAAGCTGCAGTTGCCGCACTGGATGCACAGGTCCGGGTCCCAGGTGGCGACGAGGTCCGAGACGTTGCGTTTCTCCCAGGCCGCGGTGCCGCTGGGATACGTGCCGTCCACCGGCAGCGCGCTGACCGGCAGTTCGTCGCCGCGTCCGGCCATCATGGCGGCCGTCACGGTACGGACGAACTCCGGCGCCCGCGCCGGCACGGTCAGCGGAAGCAGGCGATCCGAGCTCGCCACCGACGGCACTTGGATCCGGTGCAGCGCCGCGAGCGCCGAGTCGACGGCGGTCTCGTTGCGTTCGACGACCTCGGCGCCCCGACGGCCGTACGACTTCCTGATCGCGTCCTTGATGCGTGCGATTGCCTGCTCCCTGGGCAGCACCCCGGAGATGGCGAAGAAGCACGTCTGCAGCACGGTATTGGTGCGTCCGTCCAGACCGGCCTCCCGGGCGACACCGCCGGCGTCGATGGCGTAGAGGTCGATCTGCTTCGCGACGATCTGCTCCTGCACCGGCCGCGACAGCGCGTCCCACACCCGCCCGGGTGGCAGCGGGCAGTCCAGCAGCACCGTGGCTCCGGGCGCGGCCCGGTCGAGCACGTCGACCCGGTCAAGCAGCCCGAAGTGGTGACAGCCCACGAAACCGGCCTGCTGCACGAGGTACGGCGCCCGGATCGGCCGCGGTCCGAAGCGCAGATGGGACACCGTCTGGGAGCCTGACTTCTTCGAGTCGTAGACGAAGTATCCCTGCGCGTGCATGTTCTCGTCCGCGCCGAGGATCTTGATCGTGTTCTTGTTGGCTCCGACGGTGCCGTCCGAGCCGAGTCCGAAGAAGACCGCGCTCGTGGTGCCTTCGGGTGTGATGTCCAGGCTCGGGTCGTACGGGATGCTGGAGCCGGTGACGTCGTCGGTGATGCCGACCGTGAACCGGCGGCGGGGCCGGTCGCGGTCGAGCTCGTCGAAGATCCCGACGACCATACCTGGGGTGAACTCCTTGGAGGACAGGCCATAGCGGCCACCGATCACCAGGGGCAAGTGGGTTCGCTCACCGTCCATGTGCGACTCGGCGACCGCCGCCGCGACGTCGAGGAACAGCGGCTCGCCGGTCGAGCCGGGCTCCTTGGTCCGGTCCAGCACGGCGATCCGACGAATGGTCGCCGGCAGCGCGTCGAGCAGCTGGCTGGAAGGGAACGGCCGGAACAGCCGGACCTGCAGCACACCGACCCGCTCGCCGCGGGACACCAGATGGCACACGGTCTCCCGCGCCGTCTCGGCGCCCGACCCCATCAGAACCAGGACACGGTCGGCCTCGGGATGGCCGGCATACTCGACCACGGAGTAGCGGCGACCCACCCGGTCGGCCAGCGCCGCCATCATCTCCTCGACCACCCGCGGCGTCCGGGCATAGAACGGGTTCACCGTCTCCCGAGCCTGGAAGTACACGTCCGGATTCTGGGCGGTGCCGCGGACGAACGGATGGTCCGGTGAGAGCGCCCGGGACCGGTGCTGGCGAACCAGCTCCGGCGGGACGAGCGCCCTCAGGTCCTCGTCGGAGAGCACGCAGACGTCGTTGAGCTCGTGGGAGGTACGGAACCCGTCGAAGAAGTGAACGAACGGCACCCGGGTGCGCAAGGTCGCCGCCTGCGCGACCAGGGCCATGTCATGCGCTTCCTGCACCGACGCCGAAGCAAGCAGGGCGAACCCGGTCTGGCGTACCGCCATCACGTCCGAGTGGTCACCGAAGATCGACAGTCCCTGCGTGGCGATCGACCGGGCGGCCACGTGCAGCACCGTCGGGGTCAGCTCGCCGGCGATCTTGTACAGGTTGGGGATCATCAGCAGCAGGCCCTGCGACGCGGTGAAGGTCGTGGTCAAGGCGCCGCTCTGGAGGGCACCGTGCAACGCGCCGGCAGCGCCGCCCTCGCTCTGCATCTCCACCACCGTCGGCACGCCGCCCCAGATGGTTCGCCTGCCCTCGCTGGCCCACTGGTCGGCGAGCTCAGCCATCGGTGAGGACGGCGTGATCGGATAGATGCAACAGATCTCGTTCAGCCGGTACGCGACCGAGGCGGCCGCCTCGTTGCCGTCCATCGTGGCGCGCATCAGTCCGTCCCTCCCCCGTCCATCGCGGCCGGACCCTCAGGCACCATCTCGATCGCGTGCACCGGGCACTGCTCGAAGCAGGTGCCGCAGCCGGTGCAGCGGCCATAGTCGAAGCGGTAGCGGCTCCCGACGCCGAGCTTCACCACCGCGTCCTCCGGGCAGGCGCCAAGGCAGCCGTCGCACTCGAAGCAGTTCCCGCAGGACAGGCACCGGGCCGCCTCGAACCGCGCCTGCTCGGCGGACAGTCCACCGACCACCTCGCTGAACCCGGCCACCCGGTCGTCGGCGCGCAGTTCCGGCTGGCGCCGCTGCGGCGCGTCGCCGAAGTACCACAGGTGCAGCCCGTCGAACTCGGCGACGGCATGCTTCGCCGCCGCCCGCGACCCGTCCCCGCACAGCCACGCGTCGATGTGCCGGGCCGCCTTCTTCCCGTGCCCCACGCCCACGGTGACGGTGCGTTCGGCCGGCACCATATCGCCGCCGGCGAAGATCCCTGGCGCACCGGTCATCATCCCGGCCGAGACCTGCACGGTGCCGTCGCCGGCCAACTCGACGCCCGCCACCCCGCGGAGGAACCCGGAGTCGGTCTCCTGGCCGAGCGCGAGGATGACCGTGTCCGCGGCCAGCGTCTCCAGCCGGCCGGTCGGACGCGGTCGCCCCGCCTCGTCCAGTTCCATCACCTCGACGGTGAGCTCCGGCCCGTCGAACGCGGTGATCGTCCGCAGCCAGTTGATCCGCACCCCTTCGCTCTCGGCGTCGGTCGCCTCCTCCGGGTGTGCCGGCATCTGCGCCCGGGTCCGCCGGTAGACGATGACGGTCTCGTCCGCGCCGAGCCGGCGCGCTACCCGGGCGGCGTCCATGGCCGTGTTGCCCCCGCCGTACACCGCGACCCGCCGGCCGATCACCGGCTGGCCGCCGGCCGCCACCGTATGCAGGAACGACACCGCGTCGACGATCCGGCCGGCGTCCCGGGCCGGGATGTCGACCCGCTTGGACAGGTGCGCGCCGACGGCCACGAAGACCGCATCGAACCCGCCGGCCCGCTGCTCGGCGACCAGGTCCTCGACCCGGTGGTTCAGCGTGAACCGGACGCCCAGCGCGGCAATCCGGGCCACCTCACGGTCGAGGACGCCCCGCGGCAGCCGGTACGCCGGAATGCCGTAGCGCATCATGCCGCCCGGCTCACCGAACGCGTCCCGGATCTCGACCTGATGTCCTCGCATCGCCAGGTGGTAGGCCGCGGACAGGCCGCTGGGACCGGCACCGACGACCAGGACCCGCCGGCCCGTACTCGAGGCGGCCGGATCAGGTCTCCACCCCTCGGTCAGCGCGAGGTCGCCGAGGAAGCGCTCCGCCGCATGGATGGAGACGGCGCTGTCGAGCTGGGCCCGGTTGCAGCCGGTCTCGCACGGGTGGTAGCAGACCCGACCGTGGATCGCCGGCAGCGGGTTGTCTCGGACCAGCTGCCGCCAGGCCTGCTCGTACCGGCCGGCCTTGAGGTGCGAGAGCCAGGCTTGGACGTTCTCCCCCGCAGGACACGCGGCGTTGCACGGAGGAAGCAGATCGACGTAGACCGGACGGGCCTGCCGGGCCGGGCCGGTGCGGGGGGTGCCGTGCAGGAGGTCCGCCAACGGCGCGAGGTCATTTCGCCTGGCGGTCACGACCATGCTCCTGACGTCCCGGACATGCCGCCTCCCTCGCCGGACTGTTCACCAACCCCAGCCCAACGCAGCGCCGGGGAGGCGACCAGGGCCCTTCGTCCTGTCTCTCAGCGCCGCAGGCGCTCGATTCGACGACCGGACACGGTGGACGCCGGGCGAGCCGCTCGCCCACCGAGCCGAGCAGCAACCCGGCCAAGGCACCGAGGCCGCGGTAGCCGACCACGAGAAGATCGGTCGTAGGTCGCCGCCGCGCGCCTGCGGGCCTTTCGGCCCTGGCCCGGCCGGCGGACCGGCCGGACGATGTGAGTGGCCGAACGCGGTCGCCGGCACACTGCGTACGGGCCGGAGAGGGCGGCGGACGGTGAGCACTTGGCTGCTGCGGTACGAGGGGTACGACCCCGGGGCCGAGCCGCTGCGCGAGGCGCTCTGCACGCTGGGCAACGGGCGCTTCGCCACCCGTGGCTCCGCGCCGGAGAAGCGGGCCGGCGACGGCCACTATCCCGGCACATACGCTGCCGGGGTCTTCAACCGAGTCGGCGCCGAGGTCGACGGCCACATGGTGGAGAACGAGAGCATCGTCAACCTGCCTGACTGGCAGTCGATAGCCGTACGGGTGGACGGTGGCGAGTGGCTCGACGTGGACACCATGGCCGTCTCCGACTACGTGCAGGAACTCGACCTCCGCCGCGGCGTGCTGCTCCGCAGGTTCACGGTCACCGACGACAGCGGACGCCGCACGGCCGTGGCGCAGCGCCGGCTGGTCTCGATGGCGGACCCATACCTGGCCGGGCTCGAGGCGACGTTCGTCGCCCTCAACTGGTCCGGCCGACTCGAGATCAGCTCTGGCGTCGACGGCCGGGTCCGCAACGGCGGGGTGGCGCGCTACCGCGGGCTCGGCGACCAGCATCTCGACGTGCAGTTCGTCGGCGCCGCCGGACCCGGCACCGTCGCTGTGGATGTGGAGACAACCCGGTCCCATGTACGGGTGTCGGTGGCCGCGAGGCACCGCGTGCTGGTCAACGGCGTGGAGACCGATGCGGCGACCGGGGCGGTGGCCGAAGACGGCTATGCGGGCGTGAACGTGCGGGTCGATCTGTCCGAAGAGGACAGCTGCACGGTGGAGAAGGTGGTCGCCCTGTTCACCTCGCGGGACCGCGCCATCACCGAGCCGGCCGAGGAGGCCAGAGACAAGGTCTCCTGCGCGCCGCGCTTCGACCAGTTGCTGGCCCGGCACGTGCTCGCCTGGGACCACCTCTGGGAACGGTGCGACCTGGAGCTGACCGGACACGACCATGAAGCACTGGTCCTGCGCCTGCACATCTTCCACCTGCTGCAGACCGTGTCGGAGCACTCGGCGGACCTCGACGTCGGGATCCCGGCCCGCGGCCTGTCCGGGGAGGCCTACCGCGGGCACGTCTTCTGGGACGAGATGTTCGTCTTCCCCTACCTCACGCTGCGGACGCCGGACCTGGCGCGAGCACTGCTCCTCTACCGGTGGCGTCGGCTGCCGCAGGCCCGCAAGGCAGCCCACGAGGCCGGGCAGGCCGGCGCGATGTTCCCCTGGCAGAGCGGCGCGAGCGGGCGGGAGGAGACGCCGACGATGCACCTCAACCCCCGCTCGGGCCGATGGCTGCCAGACAACTCTCGCCTGCAGCGGCATGTGAGCCTCGCCGTGGCGTACAACACCTGGCAGTACTACGAGACGACCGGCGACCTCGACTTCCTCGCCAGCCACGGCGCGGAGCTGATCCTCGAGATCGCCCGGTTCTGGGCCGGCGCCGCGACCTACGACCGCGCGGCCGACCGCTACGACCTGCGCGGCGTCATGGGACCGGACGAGTACCACGACGGCTACCCGTGGTGCGATGAGCCGGGCCTCGACAACAACGCCTACACCAACGTGATGGCCGCCTGGACGCTCACCAAGGCGCTCACCGCCGTCCGGGTCCTGCCCGAGCGCCGCCGGCGGGAACTGCTGGATCTGCTCGGTGTGAGCCCATCCGATCTGGATCGATGGGACCACGTCAGCCGCAAGCTCCGGCTGCCGTGGCTGACCGACGGCATCCTCGCCCAGTTCGAGGGCTACGAGAAGCTCGAGGAGTTCAACTGGACCGACTACATCGAGCGCTACGGCGACATCGCCCGCCTCGACCGGATCCTCGAAGCCGAGGGCGACAGCACCAACCGCTACAAGGTCTCCAAGCAGGCCGACGTGCTCATGCTCTTCTACCTGCTCTCGGCGGACGAGCTCTACGAGCTGCTCGACCGTCTCGGCTACCCCTGGGACCGCGCGCTGATCCCCCGGACCATCGACTACTACCTGCGCCGCACCTCGCACGGCTCGACGCTGTCGAGGCTCGTGCACTCCTGGGTGCTGGCCCGATCCGACCGCCGGCGGGCCTGGCAGTACTTCCTGGAGGCGCTCGACGCGGACGTGCGCGACGTCCAGGGCGGCACCACCGCCGAGGGCGTCCATCTCGGCGCGATGGCCGGCACGGTGGACCTGCTGCAACGGGGCTTCACCGGCCTGGAGACCCGCGCCGACGCGCTGTGGATCGACCCGTGCCTTCCGGACGAGCTCACCGAGTTGGGCTTCCGCCTGCGCTACCGGGGCAGCTACGGCGTCCGGCTGACCGTCCGGCACGACCACCTCGTGGTCAGCGGTCAGCCGACCCCCGCCGCGCGACTGCCGTTGCGGGTCAAGGGCCGCGCGGTGCGGATCGACCCGGGAGGCAGCCGGGAGATCAGGCTCGAGCGCGAACGCTGACCTGCCCAATCGTCGTCGCCGAGGCGCTGCGTTACGCGAGGAGGAGCACGGCGAGCTCGGTTGGACTCTCGGTTCGAAGTGATGGCGCTGCTGGCCGGTTCACCCGGGTCAGCGGCGGCGGGTCCGGTCGGCGGCAGCGGACGCGTCGGTGGCGAGCCAGTCGCGGATCTGCGCGACCGTCCACTCGGGAGCCTCGAGCTGCGGGACGTGGCCGACGTCGGGGGCGATCGCGAACCGCCAGGCCGGGTTCTGCGCCGCCGCCGCACGGGCTGCCCCGAGCGGAACGAGCCTGTCCTTCTCGCCGTGCAGGAGGAGCACCGGCACCCCGATCCCCCGCATCAGCTCGGCGTAGCGGCGCCGGCGCGACAGCACCCACAGCAGCGACCGCGCCGCCGCCAGCAACTCGGCGTCGGTGTCCGGCAGGCCTTGCCGCTCCCGGGCCAGCCCGACGTGCTGGGCGACGATCTCAGGATGCACTCGGGACGGGTCGACGCAGCACAGCCTCAGCAACGCGAGCGCGGTGTCCTCGGCAGAGCGCAACCGGCGATTGCCCCCGAGCACGGCCCGACCCACCGCGGGCATCGCGTAGGCAGCGAACATCGCCGCCACCAGGGGATCCGGGCGCGCTCGCGGACCGACCGACAGAGCCGGGTCGACGAGCACGGCCGCGGCCACCGTCTCCGGGTGCGCGGCGACCTGCAGCACGGTGATCAGCCCACCCATCGAGTTGCCCACCAGCACGGCCGGCACGCCGGCGACGTCGGTAAGGAAGCGGTGCAGCAACTCCTGGTTTGCCTGCACGGACGTGGACCTCGCGCCACCGCGCGTGCGCCCGAAGCCGGCGAGGTCGAGTGCGAGGACCCGACAGGTACGGGCGAGCTCGGGCGCGGCCGACGCCCAGTTCAGCAGCGATCCACCCAACCCGTGCACCAGCACGAGCAGCGGGCCGTCCGCCGGCCCGCCGTGGTCCACGTAGTGCACCGGGCCGCCGATCTCGGCCCACCACGTGGAGACCGGACGTTGGGCGCCCGGTCCCGGCGTCGCGGTCATATCGGCCCGTCTGCCGGTCGCCGGCGCGCGCGGTGCGGTCGCGCCGCCGCGGCCAGTGCCGATAGCTCGTCCTCGATCCCGCGGGCGAGGATCTCGACGTCCGGCGCGGACTCGTAGTCGCCGGTGACGCCGATCGCCAAGCGGTCGCAGTAGCTCAGGATCGCCACTCCGGTGCGGACCGTCGACGCGATCGGCACGTACGGGATGATCTCCAGTAGCCGGCGGCCCAGCGCGTACAGCGGCACGCGCGGACCCGGGACGTCGGTCGCCGTCGTCACGACCGACCGCTGCGGGAGGTGAGCGGCCAGCCGCACCTGCGTGGCGACCACGGGGAACGGGCCGAGCGCCGCGAGACCGGTGACGGAGGCGCCGGCCTCTGCCTCGTGGGCCGCCTTGAGGTGCTCGAGATGCTCCCGCGTGACCTCCAGGCGCTCGACCGGATCGGCGACGTCGACCGGTAGGTCGGCCAGCATCAGCGAGACCCGGTTGTCCCGGATGGACTCCTGTCCGGCGAGCCGGGTCGACACCGGCACCAGCGCGCGCACCGTGTGGCGGGTCGGCTCCTCGCCGGCCTCCAGGAGCACCCGGCGGAAGCCGCCGGCCACCGCCGTGAGCACGACGTCGTTGAACGTACCGCCGTACCGCCGCCGGACCGCCGACACGTCGGCGGCGGAGCCGCGGGCGACGGCGAACCGCCTGGCCGCCGACAGCGGCCCGGTAAGCGAGGACCGGCGCGCCGGCACGAGGGCGCCGGACAGCGCAGCCAGTCCGCGCGCGGCCTCGCGCGTACGGCCGGCGAGGACTCCCGGCCGGCGCAGGGCTCCGGCCGTAGCACGGACCTGCTTGACCGGGGTGGCCACCAGCCCTCCGAGCGCGCGGGCCGACAGGGCCAGGCTCGTCGGCTCCGGCTCGGGCCACCAGTCGTCCGGCTCCGGCGGCCGCGGTGCCGGGGTCGGGTCGAGCACCACGCTGTACAGGTCGGTCCCGGAGACGCCGTCGACCATGCAGTGGTGCACCTTGGAGATCAGGGCCCAGTGGCCGCCGTGCAGCCGCTCGACGAGCCAGTACTCCCACAGCGGCCGGCCGCGGTCCAGCCGGCTGGCCATCACCCGACCGATCAGCGCCGACAGCTCGGCGTCCCGCCCCGGGGCGGGCAGCGCGGTCCGGCGCAGGTGGTAGCCGAGGTCGAAGTGCTCATCGTCCACCCATACCGGAGGCCCGAGGTCGAACGGGACCTGCCGGACCTTCTGCCGGTAACGCGGGATGAGTGGCAACCGGCCCTGCAGCAGCTCAGCGAACTCCACAGTGGACGGTGCCGGTCCCTCGAAGACCGCCACCGAGCAGATCGCGAGGGAGACACCCGGCTGCTCGTCCTCGGCCTGGACGAAGGCGGCGTCGAGCGGCGTCATGCGGTCCATCTCTACAGCTCCCGCTTCACGATCTTGTTGGCCGCGTTCTTGGGCATCGACTCGCGGAACTCCACCGAGCGCGGGTACTTGTACGACGCGAGCCGCTCCTTGACGTACTCGATCAGCTCGGCGGCGCTCGCCCGGCGGCCGTCCCGGAGCACCACGACCGCCTTCACCTCCTGGCCGAGCCGGTCGTCCGGCACGCCCACCACCGCCGCCTCGGCGACCGCCGGATGCCTGTACAGCACGTCCTCGACCTCGCGCGGGTACACGTTGTAGCCGCCGCGGATGATCAGGTCGTCCTTGCGGTCCACGACGAAGAAGAAGCCGTCGTGGTCGACGTAGCCCAGGTCGCCGGTGTGCAGCCAGCCGTCCACCACGGTGCGTGCGGTGGCTACCGGATCACCCCGATAGCCGCGCATCACGTTCACCCCGCGCACGACCAGCTCGCCGACGTGCTCCCGGCCGGGCGGCAGCACGTGGCCGGTGTCGTCGCGGATCTCGACCTCGACGCCCCAGATCGGCTTGCCGATGCTGTAGACCCGACGCTCGTCGGCGCTCGGATTGAAGGTCGTCGTCGCCGCCGTCTCGGACATCCCGTAGCCCTCGAGAATGACGACCCCGAAGCGCCGCTCGAACGCGTCGAGCACCTCGGCCGGGATCGCAGCTCCGCCGGAGACCCCCACCCGGACCGAGGAGAGGTCGTACCGGTCGAGGTCCGGGTGGTTGAGCACCGCGACATACATCGCCGGCACGCCCTCGAACACGGTGACCCGGTCCCGCTGGATGACCTCCAGGACCGCGCCCGCGTCGAAGCGGGGCACCAGAGTCATCGTCGCGGCGAAACGCACGCACACGTCGAGGATGCTGGAGAGCCCGAACACGTGGAACAGCGGCAGCGCGGCCAGAACGATGTCGTCGTCGCGCACGCCGAACAGCCGGCCGGGAGTGTCGGAGTTCATGAGCAGCTGGAAGTGCGTGAGTTCCGCACCCTTCGGCCGGCCCGTCGTCCCCGCTGTATAGACGACCACCGCGACGTCGCCGGGTTCGGTCTGGTGCAGCAGCGGCGAGGCCGGAGCGGCCGCCAGCAGCTGCTCGTACGGACGGTAGACCGACGGCAGCGGGATTCCCGGCGCTGCCACGACGAACAGCTCCTCGACACCGGCGTCGGCC
>Ga0070713_100003643_pt1 | contig 10193 bp, 13 predicted proteins | sample LARL82metaG_FD_65465 | JGI IMG/M metagenome (GOLD analysis project Ga0070713, IMG submission 65465) | Corn, switchgrass and miscanthus rhizosphere microbial communities from Kellogg Biological Station, Michigan, USA - LAR L8-2 metaG | ecosystem: Host-associated > Plants > Roots > Rhizosphere ... | reverse complement strand
CTTCGGCAGGACCTGTTCGAGGAATTCTGCGACGAGTTCACGCGCGAGATGAACCGGCTCCGGATGGAACGCCGCGCCAGTCTCTCGTCAGCCAAGCGCGAAGTCGAGCGGATCGGCGCGCGGATCAAGAAGCTCCTGAACCTGATGCTGGACGACGAGATCGTCGTGGACGAGGGCAAAGCCGAAATCAAGGCCCTCGACGCTCGCAGGAAGGAGCTGCAGGCACAGCTGGAGAATGCCGAGGAGCCGCCGCCGCTGCTCCATCCCGAGATGGCCGAGCTGTACCGGCAGAAGGTGACGGCCCTGGCTCAGGCTCTGGAGCACCCGGAGACGCGCTCGGAAGCCACGGAAGCGCTCCGCGGGCTCATCGACGCCATCGTCATGACGTCGGCCGACGGGACGCTCAGAATCGAACTGAAGGGAAATCTCGCGGCGATGCTCGGCGCGACCGTACAAAGCAAGAGGGCCCCAGAAACCCAGGCCCTCTCGCTGCAAGTATCGATGGTTGCGGGGGCGGGATTTGAACCCGCGACCTTTGGGTTATGAGCCCAACGAGCTACCGGACTGCTCCACCCCGCGTCAGCGAAAAACTGATTATATCAGACTATCGCCCCGGACGGACCTCGACCTGCTCGAAGCCGAGCCCTTTCAGGAACGACGCCAGCGTCGTCGACGCGTTCGCGGCAGCGGTCGGCAGGATTCCTCCGTCGAGCGCGGCCTGGCGAACCTGGCTTTCTGCCTCTTTGCGAACCTGCGACTCCAGATCGGGATCCACGCGTGAGAACAGACCGGTCTCGCGTGAATACACGCGCGTCTTTGCGTTGTCGATGCGGGTCGAAAAGACTTGCGCAGCCGGCAACGCAAGCGTCACCGAACGTCCGTCTACCCGCACGGCTGATGCGTCGACACCGCCCAGGTCGATTCCCGCCGTCACGTCCCCATAGACGACGAGCAACAGACGGTCACCTGCGAGCATGCGCGGAAGGAACCGGTTGTCGTAGCCGCCGGACACGATCTTGTCCATGGCGTAGACGACCGTCTCCAGCCGCTGCAGGCTCCGGACCTGGCGGACGACCGTGGGCGCCGACGTATCGAAGCGCGGACCGCTGGAAAAGAAATCGAATCGGTGGACCGCGACGACACCGACCAGGGCGACGACGAGCCCGGCGGCGAAGCCGAGCACGATCGCCACGCTCGCGCTGAACCGACCACCCATGCTCTCCTTGTATCAGATCTCGAATCCGAGAGCGCGATTACCGGCTCACTCGTGCTTGTGCAGGTTCTCGACGTAGTGCGCCCGCGCGCCGATCTCAGCCAGCCGCGCATCAGCATACCGCGCGGCCTCGTCCAGCAAATGATTGCGTTCCGACGGCGTCAACAGCGCCAAGTCCGAGAATGAATGCTGGCGGCGCCGAAGAAACTCTTCCATCAAGGCGCGCTCGAGCTTTGCCTCAGGATCTTCCGTTGCCACTTCAATTCGTTCGCCCATACCGTCCTGATAGAGCGAAAGGGGTGCCAACAGGACACCGGGACTATTGGCTGATCTTCGCGCGAGCCTGTGTCACCGCGCCGTCTACCGCCGGGGACGGACCTGACACGCTCAGCCGGCGGATACTGTCGAGCGCTTCGCGATACCACGCCCGCCAGGCATCCGTCACCTGTTGCGGCGCGTTCTCGCGCTGCTCGAGCGCAAGGCGCGCCATCGCCGCGTTCGCGATCACCTCTACCGTAGCCAGCGCGTCGCGCTCGCTCGCCGATGCAAGAAACCATGCTGAGGTCGCAACTGCGGTTCCAACGTTCACCATTTCGGCCGGGCTGGTCTTGTCGGGACGATCCAGATTCGTATGGTAGAAACGGTCCGTGAAGTGCCAGTTGAGCAGCGACGGAATTCCCGCATTCTTGAACTCCGTATGATCCGAGCCCCCTTCGTACGGGTTCGTGTTCACGACCCAGCCGGTGTCTTTCGCGCGACGCAGACAGATCAGCCGGTGGACGTCGTTCAGGAGACTCCCCTTCAGCTCAGACGCCTTCACTTCGCTCGCGCCCCATGCTGTGTGCGGATCGGCCGCGTCGGGCCACACGGCTGACGGATCTGCCTGCTTCTCAATCAAGAACGATCCGCTCGTTTTCGACGTGTCCTCGCCCGTCATGTCGAGCGACAGCATGTACTGGACGCCCTTCGCCTGGTCCGGATGCTTCGTGAGCCACGCGTGGGAGCCGCGGTTTTCGTCGCCCCAGATGAACGTCAGCGTGCGCCCTGGCGGAGGTAACGCACCGGACACGATCGCCTTCTGCAACGCAGCCGCCAACGCCAGCAGCGTCCCGCACCCGCTGCCGTCATCGTTCGCCCCGGGCTCCTGGATGTGCGCCACCATGACGATCCGCTCATCCGCCTTCACGGTGCCGGGAATCTCGGCGACCACCATGCGGTCGGGACCGTCGTAGAAGGACGACTGCACGTCGACCTTGACGCTGACCGGACCGGTCTTCAGGCGTTCGCGCATCTTCTGCGCGGTGCGCAGGCTCGCCTTGAAGGCGAAGGCTTTTGCGTTCTCGTCGTAAGGCACGCTGCCCCACTGAAACACGTCCCACTGATCCTGCGATGAGAAGCGCGAAGGATCGTCGGGACGGATGTACGACGCAATCGACGTCGAGATGACGCCGGCGGCGCCGCGCTGCTTCACGGCCTGGTTCCATAACTGGCCGATCGCCGCAGACCCGAGCACGACGGCGCCCTTCACGTTTGTCTTTTGAAAATCGGCTGGCGTCCCGGCGCCGACGTCCACGAGCGGGGCGTCGATGCCTCCCGGCGGCGTGGAAAACGAGTTGATGGCGAGCGCCACGCGATCCCGCTCTCGAGACGTCAGCACCTCGCCGGTGTCGGCGAACGAAACGGTGGCGGTTTTGTAATCCCAGCCGCGGCCAGGCGCCGCGAATTCTTCGACACGGGCCGCGAGTCCGGCGGCCGCGGCCATGTCGCGAATGGTGTCGACGGACGCGTTGAACCCGGGATTTCCCGCGAGGCGCCAGTATTGGTCCATGAAGCGGACAACACCCATGGCGACGTCGGCGTCGACACGGTCCTTCACGGCGACATACGCGCGTTCGGCGCCAGGCGGGAGCGTCTGCGCCGTCTGGGCGGCCAGGACAGCGGCCGTACACGCAAAAACGACGATAGTTATCCGTCTCATTCCGCGTCCATTGTGATACATCTTTTTCGCCGTGTTTAGTGCCGCCGCCCTTCTCCTTGCGTCAATCGTCGCTGTCCCCAGCGGCGGGCCGCCCCGCCATGTGCTTCTGCTGTATTCCTACGAGCGCGAGTTCGCCAGCGAAGCCTTCGCGGCGCGGTTTCGCGCGGACCTTACGCGCGAGTCCTCGGCACCGATCGATTTCATCGAGGTGGCGCTCCAGCCGACGCCGACCAGCGTGCGCGCACCAGACGACGTCATCGTCGAGGACCTGCGGTCGACGTTCGACGGGCGGCGGCTCGATCTCGTCGTTCCGATGGGAGGGCCAGCGGTCACGTTTACGCAGCGTCACAAGGACGAACTGTTTCCAGCGGCCCCGGTGCTGTTGGCGTCAGTCGATCACCGCTTCGTGCACGCGGACGCGCTTCCGGCGAACGCAACGGCCGTGACGGTGCGAAACGATCCGCCGAAGATGATCGAGAGCATCCTGCGCCTGCTTCCCGATACGAGGACGGTGGTCGTCGTCATCGGCGCATCGGCGCACGAGTCGTTCTGGCTGAGAGAGGTCAAGACCGCATTCCAGCAGTTCGACGAGCGGCTGACGTTCATCTGGACGAACGACTGGACCTACGACACGCTGATGCGCCGCTGCGCCAGCCTGCCGCCGCACACGGCTATCTTCTACGGCCTTCTGCTGCTCGACGGCAACGGTGTGCCGCACAAAGAAGAGCAGACGCTCGCCGATCTCCACGCCGCAGCCAACGCGCCGATTTTCGGGCTGTTCTCTCCGCAGCTCGGGCGCGGCATCGTCGGCGGCCCGCTGATGTCCTACGAGGATTTGAGCCGTGACACGAGCGCCGTCGCGGTGCGGCTGTTAAACGGGGAACCGGCACGCGCGATTCCAGCACAAACGCTGTCCGCAGGCGCGCCCATATTCGACGCGCGAGAGCTGCGGCGATGGAGCATCGCCGAAGGCCGGCTGCAGGCGGGAAGCATCGTGCGCTTTCGTGAACATGGACCCTCGGAGCCCTGGGCGGGCGCGGCTGCGATGGGAATCGCGATCGGCGTGATGCTGACATTCACCGCGATTCTCGCGTCGCCACGCATGCGCAGCGGCGACCGATCCATCCGCTCGCAGGCGGACGGCGGCTCCGAAGCACTCGCGAGACTGAGTCAGCGTCTGATGCAGACGCACGAGGAAGAGCGCGCATCTCTCGCCAAATGGATTGAAGACGGCGTCTGTCAGAAGCTGGCGTCGCTGTCCATGGATCTGCATGCGCGCGGCGAAGCAGACCTGCGCGATCACGTGTCGGATCTGGCGCGCGAGAGCCTGACGCTCTCCGATCCCCTCTACGCGAAACTGTCCTTGCTTGGCCTGGTGCCGACCGCTCGCGCGTTCGTCGAGCAGCGCTGCGCCCGCGCGAGCGTCGCGCTCGAGTTCACCTCGTCTGACGTTCCGGATCATCTTCCGCGCGATCTCTCCATCGCGCTCTTTCGGGTCCTGGAACACGCCGTAGACAACGCGTTGCGCCACTCGCAGACGAGGAAGCTCGTCGTCTCCCTGCGGCGTGCGTGCGACATCGTCGCGCTCGATGTGGTGGATGCCGGAGTCGGGTTCGATCCGGCGGCCGTGCCACCCGCAGACGCGCTGGGGCTCGTCGCGATGCGCGAGCGCCTGCAACCAGTGGGCGGCGCCTGCCTGATCGAGTCTCAGCCGGGCAGCGGAACGCGCGTGCGCGCCTTCGCCCGGCTGACCAGCGATCGCGCGACCTGACGGCCGGTCCTCTACGGCGTCCCGGGCACGCCCGTGAGGTCGATCAATATCTCGACACCCGTATCTTCGACCGCTGCGAGCGGCGCGTGTCGTCCTGGCGCGTCGAGGCCCGGACCGCCCTTCAAGGTATCGAAATAGCGCCGCGACAGCTCAGGGGGGAGATAGCCGATCACGTCCCCGCCGTTCAGGATCGCAACGGCCGTGTGATTGAAACGGTTGTCTGGGTCCGCCCGCAGCGTGACCGTGAATTTGGACGGGAGCTGCCGCACGCGCTCGATATAGGCTGCGCCCGCAGCGACGGGAATGTGAGTCAGGGGATCATTCGGCACTACCTGATTATCACTCGTCACGGTCAGGGCTCTGGCGTGGGGTCTTGGGCCTAGGGCCTGACGCCGTGGGCCCTGGGGCCTGGGCCTAGCTGTGGCGCGCGCGTTTGCGGACGAAATCCCGGAACTCATCGGGTCCGAGCGTCCCGTCGTGGTCGCGATCGAACCGGTCGAACTTCTTCGCCTTGCGTGTCCACTCGCTTCGATCGATCACCCCGTCGCCATTTCGATCGAGCTTCTTGAACCGCTTGTCGGCGCGCTTTTCGATCCGAGCCCGCATGTCCTGCCGGGCGGCGCGCTTTCCCTGCGCCGCCGCCGGCGTGGCCGCGAGGCAGACAAGCGCTAGTGCCGCAACCGCGGCGGTCCAGACGACCTTCTTCATGGGAACACTGCCTCCGTTGCGTTTAGACATGCATGTCCCCGGCAGCGTTTAATGAGGCTGATGGTCGACCGCCTGGGGGACGTCCGGGACCGCGTCCGACACGCCACACGCATCACCGTACTGACCGGAGCCGGCGTATCCGCCGCGAGCGGCGTACCCACTTTCCGCGGACCTGACGGATTGTGGCGCTCTTTCCGTCCCGAGCAGCTGGCCACGCCTGAGGCATTCCGCCGCGATCCGTCGCTCGTGTGGCAGTGGTACGACTGGCGCCGCGGCCTGATCGCTGCGTGCGCGCCGAACGCGGCTCACGACGTGATTGCCCAATGGAGCCGTTCGCCTGGTTTCACCCTCGTCACGCAAAACGTGGACGGTCTCCACGAACGCGCCGGCACCGCGAACGTCGTCCGCTACCATGGCTCGATCTGGATGCTGAAATGTGCGGCTGATTGCGGCGCGCCCGAGTGGGAGGATCGCCGCGTCCCCATTCATCCGCTACCGCCCCGCTGTCCGTCATGCGACGGCCTTGCTCGACCCGGCGTCGTCTGGTTCGGCGAACGGATCCCGGATGAGGCCGCAAGAGCAGCGGCCGCGGCAACCGCGTGCGACGTGTTTCTGTCGATCGGAACCTCGAGTGTCGTCTATCCTGCGGCGGCGCTCGTGGCCAACGCCCGGGCGCACGGAGCGTTCACCGTCGAGATCAATCCCGAGGCGACTGAAGCGGCCGTAGACGTCGCGATCGGGATGCCGGCAGAAGTCGCGCTTCCTCTCCTCTAGGCCTCGCCGCAGGCGCCCCGCAGACCTCCAGGACGTGGATGAACGTCGTGAACCGCGTCGCGCCCACAGCTTCCGCGAGGTCGCGCTCGAAGGCGCGCACCGCGCGCTGCAGCGTCCTGATCACGGCGCGCCCGCGCGGCGTGAGATGCACCAGCCGCCGCTCGTCGGCCGACGCAGCGCGCCGCACGATGTACCCCCACGCTTCGAGCTGGCCAAGCAGGTGATTGGTGGCCTGGCGCGACATCCGCGTCTGCCGGGCGATGTCCGACGGCCGCTGTCCGTCCGGGCCCGGGTACTGAAACACCGAGAGATGCGCGTCCTGCAGGCCGGTGAAGCCATCCTCGCGGGCCGCCTCGGCCATCCGCGCGCGGACGCGAAGCCATCCGAATCGCAACAGGGCGCCGAGCAGCGGCGGCGGCCGCCGCATCACGCGACGAACGGATGTGGTTGACATGTCTGTAACGTGACTTTACAACTGGATTTTGTAAAGACATTTTACACGCGCCCGGACCGCACCCGGCGATCACTCAGTCAGCGAAGGAGGCATTCACCATGTCGAATACAGCCGTGCACGCAGAATCCGCCGTCAGTCCCGATCGTGTCCTCGGTCTCGGAAACGCGTTCTGGGTCTCGCAGATGATGTCAGCCGCCGCCCACTACAGATTCTTCACGTTGATCGCGAAGGGCCATCGCACCGCAGCGGCGATCGCCAAGGCGGCCGGAACCGATCCGCGCGGCACCCGCATGGTATTGGACGGCCTGGCCGCCGTGGACGTTATCGGGAAGACCCGCGACGGGTACACGCTGCCGGCGGATACCGAGGCATTCCTCGTCGAGGGGCGCCCTGGCGATCTCACGCCGATGTTCGACGTGCACACGAACCTCGTCTGGTCGAAATGGGGCAAGCTGACGGAGGCACTGAAGGACCCGGAACAAGTGCGTCAGTACATCGATCTCGACGAGGCACAGGCGTTCTTCCCGAGACTCGTGCGGGCGATCCTGCCGCTCGGGCTTGGACCGGCCGACGCGCTTGCTGATTATCTCGGCGTCGGACGATCGCGGAAGGGCGTGCGAGTGCTCGACATCGGTGTGGGAGGCGGCGCCTGGTCCATGCCGTTCGCGCGCCGCGATCCACAGAGCACGATCACGGGCTTCGACCTGCCGGAGACGCTCAAGGAGTCCAGAACCATCATCGCGGAGAACGGTCTCACGGCGCGGTATCGCTTCGTCGAAGGCAATCTGCTGGATGCGGACTTCGGCAGCAACGCGTACGACTTCGTCGTACTCGGTAACATGTGCCATGGACTCACTCCGGCGCAGAACCGCGATCTCTTCGCGCGCAGCCACCGCGCGCTCGTCCCGGGAGGTCAGCTCGTCATCGCGGATATGATTCCGAACGACGAGCGAAGCGGGCCGCCATTCCCCGTTCTGTTCGCTGTGAACATGTTCGTGATGGGCGGTGAGGACGTATACACGCTGCCCGAGTACAAGACCTGGTTGAATGAGACCGGATACCGTGATGTCCGGACGTTCGACACGAAGCGCTCGCATTCGCCCGTCATCATCGCGGCGAAGTAGATTTGCGCGCGCCGGTGTATCCTGCGGCGTGATTGACCCTGAAGCAACAGGCCTTGCAGCTGCTCCGGCGCGCGCGATTACTCGAAACCGCTGATACCGCCCGTTTCCGGTGGCTGGCACTCGACAGCCCCGCGGCGCGCACCGCCTTCGCGCAGACGTTCGGCGACGCGCCGCTCCCGCCCGACGACATCGCGTACGACGCCTACGGGACGCTCGACTGGACGTTCTACTGGGGCTTCGGGAAGCTCGCGGCCGAGTTCCTTGCCCCGCGTTTTGAGGCACATGCCCCCGGCGGCGGCTGCGTGCTCGAATGGGGATGCGGGCCGGCGCGCATCATCCGGCACCTCCCTGCGCTGCTCGGCCCAGCGTGGCGCGTCAGCGGCTCCGACGCGAACGTCAGGACGATCCGGTGGTGTGCCGAACATCTGCCGGGCATCCAGTTCGTCGAAAACGGTGCCGAGCCACCGCTCGCGTTCGATGACGCCTCCTTCGATTGTGCGTACGCCGTTTCCGTCTTCACCCATCTGGCGGCCGACCTGCAGCGCTGCTGGGCCGCCGAACTGCGGCGCGTGTTGAAACCGGGCGGTCTCTTGGTGTGCACGCTGAACGGCGACGCGTCCCGGTCGCTGCTCATGCCGCCTGAACAGGATGCTTACGATCGCGGCGAACCGGTGGTGCGCGGTGAAGTCACCGGCGGAACACGCTGCTTTGTCGCCTACCATCCGCCCGCATACGTGCGGAACGATCTGCTCCGGGAGTACGACGTGCTCGAGCACCTGCCCGCGCCGAACGTCTTCGGGGAACGGCAGGACGTGTGGATCGTCAGATCTTTGGTAGCGTGACGCCGGTCTGCTTCAGATACTTCCCTTTTTTGTCCGCGTAGGACACCTCGCAGGGCTCGTCTCCCTGGAAGAACAGGACCTGCGCGAGGCCTTCGTTCGCGTAGATCTTCGCGGGAAGCGGGGTCGTATTCGATATCTCGAGCGTGACGGTCCCCTCCCATTCCGGCTCGAAGGGCGTGACGTTGACGATGATGCCGCAACGCGCGTACGTGGACTTGCCGAGGCAGACGGTGAGAATGTCGCGCGGAATCCGAAAGTATTCCACCGTCCGCGCAAGCGCGAAGGAGTTGGGCGGGACGATGCAGATATCGGCTTTGATGTCGACGAACGAACGCGGATCGAAATTCTTTGGGTCGATCACCGTGTTGTTGATGTTGGTGAAGACTTTGAACTCGTCTGCGACGCGGATGTCGTAGCCGTAGGACGAGAGGCCGTACGACACCACCCCGGTCCGCACCTGACGGTCCTCGAACGGTTCGATCATCCGGTGCTCGAGGGCCATCCTCCGGATCCACGCGTCGGACTTGATGCCGGCCATCAGCGTCCAGCTTCCAGCAGCCAGCTTCCAGCAGCCCGCACCGATCGGGGAGAGCGCGGGGTCACAGAAGTTCCATTCCTCTGAAGAAGTACCCGAGCTCGAACGCCGCCGTTTCAGGCGCGTCGGAGCCATGCGTGGCGTTATTCTCAATCGACTTGCCGAACTCCTTGCGCAGTGTGTTGGCGTCGGCCTTCGCCGGATCGGTGGCGCCCATGAGCGTCCGCCACTTTTTGATGGCGTCGGCCGCCTCGAGCGCCATGACCACACACGGGCCGGAGGACATGAATTTCGTCAGGCTTGGAAAGAACGGCCGCTCCTTGTGGACGGCGTAGAACCCTTCGGCCTCCTTCTGCGTCAGATGGGTCAGCCGCATGGCACGAATGGTGAATCCAGCCTCTTCGATGCGCTGAAGAATCCGGCCGGTGTATTTCGCCGCGACAGCGTCCGGCTTGATGATGGCAAATGTGCGTTCCATATCTGGAGGATTATATATGGGAGAAGTCCGAGCCCCGGAGCACGAAGGCGCGGTCGAAGGCGACAAGCCGACCGATCGGCCGCAGCAGGGAAATGCGAACGCCCCAGCGCTCGACGAGAACGGCATGCCGCAGGACTGCGACAAGATCGAAGAGGACGTGATGGGGGCGAACCTCGACGACACGCAGGGCTGACGGCGCGGCGACTAACGCGTCAGCGCCTGCAGGCGGGCCCGTGCGTCTCGCAGGGGGACGAGATCGGAGTCACCGTCTTTCCACAGTTCTGCGATGCGTTCGTAGAGGTGCTTCGCGTCTTGT
>Ga0070713_100003642_pt1 | contig 10194 bp, 9 predicted proteins | sample LARL82metaG_FD_65465 | JGI IMG/M metagenome (GOLD analysis project Ga0070713, IMG submission 65465) | Corn, switchgrass and miscanthus rhizosphere microbial communities from Kellogg Biological Station, Michigan, USA - LAR L8-2 metaG | ecosystem: Host-associated > Plants > Roots > Rhizosphere ... | reverse complement strand
CCGTCCAATCCCGATCCGCGCCGATGGGCGAAGTTTTTGTGACGCGGCAGGTTCACTTCAACGCGGGGCACCGGCTCTACAACCCGGCCCGCAGTCGCAAATGGAACGAGAAGACCTTCGGGCCATGCGCAAATCCGAACGGGCACGGCCATAATTACGTCCTGGAGGTCACCGCGCGGGGGCGGCCGGACCCGGAGACGGGCTACGTCCTCGACCTCGGCGATCTGAAGCGCGTCGTCCAGCGGGCGGTGGTCGATCCCTGCGATCACCGGAACTTGAACCTGGACGTGGACTTCCTGAGGGGGGTGATTCCCTCTGCGGAGAACCTCGCGGTCGCTTTTTGGGGCCGGATCGAACGGCGCCTCAAGGCGGCCCGCCTCCATTGTGTGCGTCTTTACGAAACCCCGCGCAATTTCGTCGAATATTTCGGCCCCTCCTCTTCCGCATGAGCAAACCCAGGCAGATGTACCTCCACGCGTCGGCCTCCGGGCGCGGCCCGCGCATCGCGCGCGTCTACGATGCGAAGCTTCGGGTATCGCCGGAGTACCGGGAGTCCCTGCCGGACATGATGGAGGCTGCGCATGAGGCAGTCCAGGGGGCTCATGTGCCGATCCAGCAGGTCGGGGTGTCCAATTTCAAGCTGCCGCTTCGTTACCGCACCAAGGCGGGCCGCATCCTGACGCTCGAGACAAGCATCACCGGCACCGTCTCGCTCGAGGCCGACCTCAAGGGAATCAACATGAGCCGGATCGTCCGGTCGTTCTACGACCACAAGAACGAGGTGTTCACCGGCGAGCGCGTCGGCCGTATCCTGCGGACCTACCTGCGGCGGGTGAAAACCAAAGACGCCCGCCTGCGGCTTGCGTTTTCCTATCCGATGATCCAGCAAAGCCTGCGCAGCGGGCTCGCCGGCTATCAGTTCTATCCCGTGGCCTTCGAGGGAGTGATGACCCGCTCGGGCGATTACCGGCGCTTCATCCACCTCGATTTCGTGTACTCGTCGGCCTGTCCCTGCTCGGCGGAGCTGGCCGAGCATGCGCGGGACCGGCGGGGCGTGTACGCCGTCCCCCATTCCCAGCGAAGCAAGGCCCGGATCGTGATCGAAGAAAAGCCGGGCCGGAAAGTCTGGATCGAGGACGTGCGCGACCTTTGCCTGCGGGCGCTCCAGACGGAGACCCAGGTGATGGTGAAGCGCGAGGACGAGCAGGCGTTCGCCGAATTGAACGGCGCGCACCTGAAATTCGTCGAGGACGCGGCGAGGCTCCTCTACCGGGAATTTGACGCCGATCGGCGGATCAAGGATTTCCAGATCGCCTGCGCGCATCTCGAGTCGCTGCATTCCCACGATGCGGTGAGCGTGATCTGCAAAGGGCTGAAGGGCGGACTGGCGGCCGATTTTTCGGATTTCCATTCGCTGATCTGCTGAACGCCGCGCATCCATGGCCGGGCCCGTCATCGTCATCACCGGATCGTCGCAGGGCATCGGAGCGGCCATCGCCCGGCTGTTCGCGGCCGAGGTGCGCGGGGCGCGGCTGGCGCTGGTGGCCCGTGGCGAACGCAATCTGCGCGCGGTCGCCGCCGCCTGCGGGAAGTTCGGCGCGACGGCGGCGCCGTTCGTCTGCGATGTGGCCGATGAGGCGCAGGTCGTTGCGATGGCGGCGGCGGTGATTCGGCGATTCGGCGCCCCCGACGTTCTCATCAACAACGCCGGCCATTTCGCCGCGTCTCCGTTTTGCGGGATGAGCACGGCCCAGTTCGACGGCCTGATCGCCGCAAACTTGAGGAGTGTCTTCCTCGTGTCCCGGGCCTTCGTGCCCGCGATGGTCCGCCGGGGCAGGGGCGATGTGTTCAATATGAGCTCTGTCGCAGGGCTCGCCGGCATGTCCGGCGGGGCCGGCTATTGCGCGGCGAAGTTCGGGGTGACCGGCCTCAGCGAAGTGATGCGCGCCGAGTTGCGGAGCAAGGGAGTGCGCGTATGCTGCGTCTGTCCGGGCGCGACGGTTTCTCCCTCGTGGGCCGGCAGTGGCGTTCGCGCCCGGCGGATGATGCCGGCGGAGGATGTGGCGCGGGCGTTCCTCGACGTTTTTCGGCTGTCTCGCCGGACCGTGGTCGAGACGATCGTGCTGAGGCCTCAATTGGGCGATCTTTAGCCCGGACCGGCCGGGCCGCAGGTTGCACGACCCGGCCGGCCGGAATCATGCGCTATGCGCGCTTCGGAAGTGGAATCGCGGATCATACTTTCATAAAATATTGTTAATTAACAATATATAATATGGAACGTAGCTGGCACGGCATTGGCTAAGAAAGAGGGCAGGCCATCCCGGCCCTCTTTTCCAAATCTTTACTCATGAATGCTGCCAATGCTGTCGCGTTTTTCATCCTGGGTTCCTTCATGGAAATTCTGCCCGCCGCCTTTCCGGCCTGGTTTCCGCGCACGGGATTCGACGGCACCAGTGCGCGAGCCCTATGGCTGCAACTGATGGGCTGCATCGAAGCCGGCGTGGCGGTCGCTTTCTGCCTGAGCCATTACGCGATTCCTACGGTCGTCCGTCTGGCGACCGTCGCAGCCGGCGTCCGCGCCAAAGGGCGTGGCGCCTTCGTGCTCAACGGGGTCCGGAGCCTGGATTCCTACTGACCGACACGCTCGGCCTTATCCGCGATTCAACCGGCGTGGGCCGGCTCGGACGGGTTGCCGCCTGCAAACTCCGCCGCGTCAGCCGGGGAGCGGCAGCGCCGTCTGGTCGCCCTCGGCCGGCTTGAGCCCGACGGCCGCATAGCCCTTGTGGGTCAGCATACGCCCCTGCGGGGTCCGCTGCAGGTATCCTTCCTGGATGAGAAAAGGCTCGTGCACTTCCTCAAGCGTCTCCGTCTCTTCGCCGACGGCCACCGCGATCGTGCCGAGGCCTACGGGGCCGCCCCTGTAGTTCTCGGCCAGGATCCGGAGCATCCGCTTGTCCATCTCATCGAGCCCCCGGACGTCGATCTCCAGCAGCTCGAGCGCCGCCGCCGCGACCGCCCGGTTGATCCGGCCCTGGGCGCGTTCCTGGGCGAAGTCGCGGATGAAGTTGATGAGATTGTTCGCCACGCGCGGCGTGCCGCGCGCCCGGGTTGCGATCTCGCGGGCCCCCTCGTCGTCGATCTCTACCCGGAGCAGCCCGCAGCTGCGCCTGATGATGCCGACCAGGGTGTCGGCGGCGTAGTAGTCGAGGCGCGTCTGCAGCGTGAAGCGCGAGCGGAGGGGGGCGGTCAGCAGGCCGGCCCGCGTGGTCGCGCCGATCAGGGTGAAACGCGGCAGCGACAGCCGCACGCTTCTCGCGTTCGGGCCTTGGTCGATCATGATGTCGATCCTGAAATCCTCCATCGCCGAGTACAGGTATTCCTCGACGGTCTTCGAGATGCGGTGGATCTCGTCGATGAAAAGCAGATCGCCCTCCTCGAGGTTCGTCAGCATTCCCGCAAGATCGCCTGCTTTCTCGATCACCGGGCCGGATGTGACACGCACATTCTTGCCGAGCTCGTGTCCGAGGATGAAGGCGAGGGTCGTCTTGCCCAGGCCGGGAGGTCCCGAAAGGAGGATGTGGTTCAACGCGTCTCCCCGGCGTTTCGCGGCGCCGACCATGACTTTCAGGCGTTCGACGGTCTTTGGCTGGCCTGCGAAGTCGGCGAAAGTGAGCGGGCGCAGGGCCGCCTCCGCCGGCGAAACGGGCGCCGCCAGGGTCGTGGCGATGTAGCCGGTGCCTTTCTTCGGATCGTTCACTGCCATGAGAGATCGGCTCCCAAGCTGCGGAGATTCTCCACGAAGCGCGGATGGGCGCGCTTGATGATCTCGGCGTTTCGCACGACGCTGCGGCCGGGGACCGAGGCGGCCACCATGGTCAGCGCGACGGCGGCCCGGATGACGTAGGGCGAGTCCACCACGGCGGGGCGGAGCGGGCGGTTCCCGAATACGACGATCCTGTGCGGGTCGCTCACAAGGACGTGGGCGCCGAATTTCGCGAGCTCCGGCATCCAGGAAAATCCATTTTCATAGACTTTGTTCCAGAAATGAATCGTGCCTTCGCAGCGCGTCGACAGCGCGATCAGCAGCGGGAGCAGGTCGACCGAGAAGTACGGCCACGGGGCGGCCTCGATTTTTGGGAGAAGATTGGAGGTGAAAGGAGCCTCGATTCGCCGGGACTGGCCGCGCCGCACGACGGCGGTTGTCCCCTCGTGCTCGATCGCCACCCCCAGCTTTGCGAAGGAGCGCGCGATCAGGTCGAAATGAGCCGGGGCGGAGCGTTCGATGCGCACCTCGCCGCCGGTGATTGCGCCGAGCGCAAGAAACGTCGTGATCTCGTGGTAGTCGGTGCCGATTGCGATCGTGGCGCCGTGCAGGCGGTCCACCCCGGTGATCCGGAGCATGCTGGTGCCGATCCCCTCGACACGGGCTCCCATGGCCTCAAGGGCATGGCAAAGATCCTGCACGTGGGGCTCGCTTGCCGCGTTGATCAAGGTCGAAGTTCCCCGAGCCGTGGCCGCCGCCATCGCGAAATTCTCCGTCACGGTGACCGACATGTAGTCGAGCCAGTGGCGGGTGGCCCGAAAGCCATCCTCAGGCAGGCTGATCGCGACGGGATCGTCTCGGGAGACGGTCGCGCCCAAGGCGCGCAGGATTTCGAGGTGAGGATCGATTTCACGCACGCCCAAGGAGCATCCTTTTGCGTTGGAGCCGATCGTGATCCGGCCCAGGCGCCTGAGAAGGGCAGGGTAGAGAAGCACGGTGGACCGCATGTCCCGGGGCAGCTCCCCCTCGGCGAGTTCCTTGCGGAACGACCCGTGGTCCACGCGCATCATCCCCGCCTGCCGGTCCCATTCGATCCGCGAACCCTGCGCCTGAAAGAACGACACGAGTTTGTCGAGATCGGTGATGTCGGGGACGTTCGTCAGCGTGACCGGCTCGTCGGCGAGGAGCGTGGCGCAGAAGATCGGCAGGACCGAGTTCTTATTGCCCGAGGCGGTTACGGTGCCGGAGAGCGGATTGCCGCCGTTGACGACGAGATCGGCCATGGTTCGGTTGCGGGGTCGAGAAAACGAAAGAAAAAGGCGTCCTCCTTCGCCGCGCAAGCGGGCTTCGGAGGACGCCTTGGAAATGCGCGCGCTCCAGGGCGCGTTGGCAAGGTTTAACTGGCGGGCCGGGGTGCGGGCGTCAAATGGCTCCGCCTCCCTGTTGGCCTTCCGTCCGATGGTCGCCCCTGCCCCGGCCGCGTCCGCCGCGGTGTCGCGGACGGCGGTGGCCGTCGGAATGACCGCCCTCCGGGCGCTGGGACTCGCCGCCCGGTCCCCCCTGGGACTGATAGCGCGGGCCGGAGTTCTCGCCGCCTGAATGATGGCCCCGCCTTCCGCGCCGGCGCCGCCGGTGGTTATGGCTTTCGCCCTCGCGCTGGAATTCGCCGCCCGAGGACCGCGGCGTTTCTTCCGGCGTCTTTTTGGCGCCAAAAAGGCCTTTCAACCAAGCGAGGAATCCTCCCGAAGGCTTGGGTGTTTCCTTGCTGCGCGGGACGAAATCGGGGCGCGGCTCCTGGCGCCTCGGCTCGTCCCGCCGGGGCTCGTCGCGCCGCGGATCATTTCCGCGGAATTCGCCGCGCCTGAAACCATCATTCCGGGAACCTTCGCGACGGAAGGGTTCGCCGCGCGGTTCGCGCCCTTCGGGGCGCGGCTCACGCCGGCTTTCGGACCGGAACACGGGTCTGTCGTCGCGCCGCGGGCGGTCGCTTTCGGCAGGGGCATCCGAGGCCGGCGAGGCGGAAGGAATTTCCCAGCTCACGGCGGGCCGATGGGGCTCCGCCGCCGGCAGGATGTTGAGGGCGATCTTTTCTGGGGCGGCCTCCGGCGCCGGTGTTTTCGGCAGGGCGGCCTGGGGGGCTGCCGTCTCGACGACCGGCATCGAGGCGGGGACTTTTGCTTCGGCCGGCTGTTCAGCCGGCGGGTTCGCGGGCGCTGCGCTCGCAAACGGATTCTGGTACTCGCGCTGCGGCGTGATCATCGCGACCACGGTGGGCTTGTACTCGCTTCTGGGAGCGGCTTCGCTCGTTGCGGCCAGGCTCGTAACGCGCTTGCCGCGGGCAAGGCCGGAGCCGCGGGTGCTGCCGAAGGCTCCGATCGGGGTCTCGGCGGGCGCGGCCGGCGCCGGATGAGCGGCGCCCGGGGCGGCGCTGTCGCCGGACGGGTGTGGGTCTGTCATTTTTGTATCTTCTTGGTTATGAGGCGCTCGCCGGAAATCGGGAGCGGCCGATGTTCGGCGCAACGGAGCGTATGAGAGACGCTCGACGCGGGCGCCGAAGGGAGGAACCCTTGCCGAAATCCCCCTCTGGGGCAACTGCAATTTAGGAGGCCCATTCCCGGCTGTTGGGTTCGCATGTTTCACGCGCGCGGACGAATGGAAGGGAACGGACCGCAAGATCCGGGGAGCCAGCCGCATTGGCGCTTTACCCCGGGGCGCGGGGCCCGCAATTTTGGCGGCCATGGACAAGCTCGAGGAAATTTTCCGAATGCAGGACGCCTTGAACCGGCGGATCGGGGTCTCCCTTCCGCCCGCTACCGAGGAGGACAAGGCCAAGTGGATTCTGAATTACACGCGCGCGATGCAGCAGGAAGTCGCCGAGCTGGTGGATTCGGTTCCGTGGAAATGGTGGGCGAAGTACCAGAAGTTCGACGAGCAGAACGCCCGCGTCGAAGTCGTCGACCTCTTCCATTTCCTGATTTCGCTCGCCCAGACCCTGGGCATGAGCGCCGAAGACGTCTACCAGGCGTATGTGAAGAAAAATCAGGTGAACCACCAGCGCCAGGAAAGCGGCTACGTCAAAAAAGAAGAGTCCGACTCGCGGCACATCTGATCCGCCGAGAAAAGTCCTGAACGCGGGGCTGCGCCGCCCGTTTTTAACGGGTGACGACGAACGCCGCCTGGACGTCCACCGCGATGTTGCCGTTCTCGATGATCGAGGCGCGGAGCTTCAACTTGGCTTTCCCGTAGCGCCGTAGCGCCTCCTTGAACTCCGCGATGGCGGCATGCGCGGGCCGCTCGCAGATGGCGCGCAAGTCGCCCAGCACGGGGCGCCTGTATGCGGCGCGGCTTTCCTTCACCACGATATGCCACTGCGGTTTCGAGCCTTCCTTGTCCTCGCGCATGAGCTCCCATACGACGCCATAGCCGGCGAGCGTCGCGAGCGACACGAGGCTCCCCCCGAAGGCCGTGTTGAGCGAATTGCGGTTCGGCTCCTTCGGGGCGGTCAGGACCAGTTTTTTCTCGTCGCTCACCTCCACGCCGACGTCCATGGCCTTCGCGAGAGGTATCATCTCGTGAAGGAAGATCTCGAAGGCTGGAACCTTGACCGACTTCATTCCGGCGAGGTTGAGGGGAAAACGAGCCCGCGTCAAAGCATGTCCGGCGGCGGCACGCCGATTGACAGGCCCGCGCCGGAGGGGACAAATCGAGACCGCTCCCCCGCAAGGCCCGGCTTGCAGCCGGCGGCGGCGGCGCTTGAATACCCCGCAAGCCATAAGTCACTCGAAATCAAGAGCCAAGCCCATGCCGAAACCCGAAGAGCCCAAAATCATCTTCTCGATGATTGGCGTTTCCAAGAAGATCGAACGCAAAGAGATCCTGCGCGAGATATCCTTGTCGTTCTACTTCGGCGCGAAGATCGGGGTCCTCGGATTGAACGGATCGGGCAAGTCTTCCCTGCTGCGAATCCTGGCCGGGCGCGACACCGACATCGACGGCCGGGTCCACTTTGAGCCGGGGTACGCGATCGGAATGCTGGAGCAGGAGCCGCAGCTCGCTGCGGGAATGACGGTCCGGGCCTGCGTGGAGGAAGGCGTGAAGCACCTGACCGACCTGGTTGCGGCCTACGACGCGACCTGGGACGAGCTCAACGCGGCCGCTGACGACAAGGCGAAGGAGCAAATCCTGCAAAAGCAGGGCGAGCTGCAGGAAAAGGTCGACGCGGCGGGCGCCTGGGACGTGGCGCCGCAGGTCGAGATGGCTATGGACGCGCTGCGCTGCCCGCCGGGCGATCAGCTTGTGGAGGCGCTGTCGGGCGGCGAGCGGCGCCGGGTGGCGCTCGCGCGGCTGCTTCTGCGCAAGCCGGCCATCCTCCTCCTGGACGAGCCGACCAATCACCTGGACGCCGAGAGCGTCACCTGGCTCGAGCAGCATCTGGCGCGGTACGAAGGGACGGTGATCGCCGTCACCCACGACCGGTACTTCCTCGACAACGTGGCCCAATGGATTCTGGAGCTCGACCGCGGCCACGGGATCCCCTGGAAGGGGAACTATTCGTCCTGGCTCGAGCAGAAGCAGCGGCGCACCGCCGTCGAGCAGCGGACCGAGGACCGCAGGCAGAAGGCGATGGCCCGCGAACTGGAGTGGATTCGCAAATCCGCGGTGGCCCGCCAGGCCAAGTCCCAGGCCCGGCTCAACGCGTACGAATCGATGCTGAAGGAGAATGTCGCCGAGAAGGAGCGTGAATTCGAATTCCTGATACCGCCGGGGCCGCGGCTCGGCACCCTGGTCGTCGACGCGAAGGGGCTCGCCAAGGGCTACGGCGACAAGCTCCTGTTCGAGAACCTTTCGTTCGCGCTTCCACCCGGCGGAATCGTGGGCGTGATCGGGCCCAACGGCGCCGGCAAGACGACGCTTTTCCGGTTGATCACGGGAATGGAAAAGCCGGATGCCGGCATCCTTCGCGTGGGCGACACGGTGAAGACGGCCCACGTCGACCAGTCGCGCGATTCGCTCCCGGACGGCCAGACGATCTACGAGGCGATCAGCGGGGGCGAGGACATCCTGCGGATGGGCGGGCGCGAGGTGAACGCCCGGGCCTATTGCGCCCAATTCGGCTTCACGGGCGCCGACCAGCAGAAGAAGGTGGGCATCCTCTCGGGGGGCGAGCGCAACCGTGTTCATCTTGCCCGCCTGCTCAAATCAGGCGCGAACCTCATCCTTCTCGACGAGCCGACGAACGACCTCGACGTCAATTCGATCCGGGCCATCGAGGAGGCCCTCGAGAATTTCGCGGGCTGCGCGGTCGTCGTCTCCCACGACCGGTGGTTCCTCGACCGGGTGGCGACCCACATCCTGGCTTTCGAGGGCGACAGCGCCGTCCACTGGTTCGCCGGGAACTTCTCCAGCTATCTCGAGGACTACCGGCGGCGGCGCGGGCACGATGCGGACCAGCCGCACCGGATCAAGTACCGCCGGCTCACGCGCACGTGAGGACCCCGGCTTCTTGTTTTGCCTTTTTTGGGCGCTGAGTGTGGGATGGTGCGATGATTTCCAGCCATATCCTGCCGCACTCGCGCTTTGAACGCCTTCCGGTGGCGACCTTTGGGGGAAGCGTGGACGGCTCCCGGTGCGTGGCGGCCGAAATGGCCGCGCTGATCCGGGCCCGCGCGGCGGAGGGGAAAAAGGCGGTGCTCGGGCTGGCCACCGGGTCGACGCCGGTGAATCTGTACGCCGAACTCGTGCGCCTGCACCGGGAGGAGAAGCTCAGCTTCGCCAACGTGGTCGCGTTCAACCTGGACGAGTACTACCCGATCGATCCGAAGCTGCCGCAGAGCTACCGCAGCTTCATGAAGCGGCATCTGTTCGACCATGTCGACATCCCGCAGGGGCAGACGCATATTCCCGATGGCCTGGCCTCGAAGGCGGACGTGGACGCCCACTGCGCCGCATACGATGAGAAGATCCGGGCGGCGGGCGGCATCGATTTCCAGATCCTGGGCATCGGGCTGACCGGGCACATCGGATTCAACGAGCCCGGCAGCCCGCGGCGTTCGCCGACCCGGCTGGTGGCGCTCGATCCCCTCACGCGCCGCGATGCGGTGAACGAATTCGGCGGCGACGAGCAGACGCCGCGGTTCGCGCTGACCATGGGGGTGCGGCCGATCCTGGCCGCCCGCCGGATCGTGCTGATGGCCTGGGGGCAGCACAAGGCCGGCATCGTGCGCGCCGCGGTGGAAGGGGATATCTCCTCCCAGGTCACCGCGTCCTTCCTGCAGGAGCACGACAACACGGTCTTTGTGCTCGATCATGCGGCGGCGAGCGCGCTGACCCGTTTCCGCACCCCCTGGCTGGCCGGCTCGCTCGAGGAGCAGGGCCTCGCGTGGGACGAGGCGATGGTGCGGCGCGCGATCCTCTGGCTTTCGGAGCGGTGC
>Ga0070713_100003640_pt1 | contig 10194 bp, 10 predicted proteins | sample LARL82metaG_FD_65465 | JGI IMG/M metagenome (GOLD analysis project Ga0070713, IMG submission 65465) | Corn, switchgrass and miscanthus rhizosphere microbial communities from Kellogg Biological Station, Michigan, USA - LAR L8-2 metaG | ecosystem: Host-associated > Plants > Roots > Rhizosphere ... | reverse complement strand
CGCCGGCTTGACACCGATGCCCCGCTTAACATCTTGCTGCAGTTGCGGCCCTAACCGCCCGGGCGGTTAGGGCCGCAACTGCAGCAAGATGTTAAGCGGGGCATCGGTGTCAAGCCGGCGGGCTGATCGGCCGGGACCAGGTACTGGCGGTCCTGCGGGCCTCGTTCGACCAGGCGGCCGCGGGCCGGGGTCACCTGGTGCTGATCGGCGGGGAAGCCGGGATCGGCAAGACCGCCGTCGCCGGGGCGGTCGCCGACTGGGCGGCCGCCCGCGGCGCCCTGGTGCTGCCTGGGCGCTGCTCGGAGACGGAAGGAGCGCCGGCGTTCTGGCCGTGGGCACAGGTCGTCCGCGCCGCGGCGGACGCCGGAGCCCGGCCACCGGAGGCAGTCGCGGCGCTCGGCTGGGCCGCACCTGCCGAGCCAAGGGAAGTGCGCAGCGGGGCCGACGGCCGTGCCCGGTTCCGGCTCTTCGATGCCACCGCCGGTTTCCTGACCGCTCTGGCAGGCTCCCGGCCGGTGGTAGTCATGCTCGAGGACCTGCACTGGGCCGACCCGGATTCGCTGGCCCTCGGCGAGTTCACTGCCCGCCAGCTGGCCAGCCGGCGCGTCTTGCTCATCGGGACCTACCGCGACGAGGAGGCCACGCGCGAACTGCGGCACCTGGCCGGGTCCGCCCATCTCATCCCTTTGGGCGGGCTCGGCCCGGCCGATGTTTCCGCGCTGATGGCCGGGCTGCTCGGGTCGATGCCGAGCGAGGACGATGCCCGCCGGATGTGGGCGCGCACCTCGGGCAACCCGCTGTTCGTGAGGGAACTGACCCGACTTGCCGCCGTTCGCGGCGAGACGGGTGCAACAGGGTTGCCGGCGCCAGGTGCGTCCGTCCGGGACGTCATTGAGCGGCGCCTGGCCCGGCTCCCGCAGGAGTGCGTGCACCTGCTGGCAGCGGCATCCCTCGACGCGCCCGTCCTGCGACCCAGCTTCTTGCAGCACGCCCTCGGCATCGATGTCGAGGCTCATCTAGAACAGGCCGCCGCCGCCGGGGTCATCGTCCACGCCGAGAGCGGACTCCGCTTTGCCCACGACCTGTTCCGCGAGGTGCTGGCTGCGGGCCTCACCGCCGACGCACGCGCCGGGTTTCACCTGCGCCTAGCCCGCGCGCTTGAGGAGCAAGGTGCCGCCGGCGGGGTCGCTCACCCGGCCGAGCTCGCTGCCCACTTGTGTGCAGTCGCGGTGACCAGCCCTGACCCTGCCCAGCGGTCGGCGGCCGTCCGCCATAGCCGGGCGGCGGCCGCGGATGCCGCTGCCCGCCTGGCGTTCGCCGACGCCGTCGCCCACCTTGAGCGCGTTCTTCCCTTGCTCGACACCGACACCGACACCGACGCCGCGACTCGGGTGGATGTCCTTCTCGAACTGGGCGAGGCACGCAGGAAGGCGGGCCGCCTGGCGCTGGCCAGGGCCACGTACCTGGACGCGGTCTCCCTGGCACGAGCCCGAGGCGACCACGCAGGCCTGGCCAGGGCCGCGCTCGGACTGCAGGCGGTGGGAGCCAAGACGGGCCCGTCGGTCGAGCGGGAACAGACCATCGCGATGCTTGAGCAGGCCGCTGCGGCAACCGCCCTGACGGACGACCTGGCGGCCCTTGTCAGCGCCGCACTCGCCCGGGACCTCTTCCACTCGCTCGACGCGTCCCGCACCCGCCAGGCCCGGCAGTTCGCCAGCCATGCGGTCACCCTGGCTCGCCAGTCCGGCGACTCATGGACCCTCGCCCGCTGCCTGCTCGCCGCCCATGACGTGTGCTGGCAGCCGGGCTCGGCCAGTGAGCGCCTGACCGTCGTCGACGAGCTGATGGCCCTCACCCGTCAGTTGCGCAGCGCCGACCTGACCGTCCAGGCCCGGCTGCTGCGCGCCACCGCCCTGCTCGAGCTCGGCGCTTCCGCTGCCCACGCCGAGCTGGACCTGTTCTGCCGGGAATCCGAACAGCTGGGGGACGCCGTCGCCCGATGGGAGGCACGGTCCCGGCGGGCAGCGGCCGCGCTGCTCGCCGGCCGACTGGAAGAAGCCGACACGCTGATCGCGGCGGCCGGGCAGGCTGCCGAGGACACCGGAAACGCGGATGCCATCCTCATCCATGACATCCAGCGCTGGGAGCTGGCCCGCTTCCAGGCTGGACGCGGCGGCTACCGACGCCGCCATCCCGACGCCGCACCGCCGGTCGAAACCTGGCCACCCTGGCTCGCGCTCCAGGCCGCCGAGTCCGGAGACCTGGAGCGTGCGGCCGCCGTCATGGCTGGCTTCCCCGTCGAGGAGTCCGACGGACCCGGCGCGACCACCGGCTATGACCTCTGGTTCCCGTCCATCGCCGCCGAGGCGGCGGCACGGTGCGGCACGAGCAGCCAGCGCCGCCAGCTCTACCAGCGCCTCTTGCCGCTGGCGGGAACCCACGTCGTGTGCGGGGCGGCGGTCGCATATGCCGGAGCCGTGGACCACTACCTCGGGCTACTGGCTGCCTCCCTCGGCGAACCCAGCGCCGCGACCGCCCACCTGGCCGCCGCGGCCGCCCAGCACCACCAGCTCGGCGCCACCGCCTGGGCCCGGCTGAGCACGCAGGAGCGGGCCCGGCTCGGCCAGGCCGCGGCTACGGCGGGCACGGCCAACCTGTTCCGGCGCGACGGCGCGGTCTGGCATATCACTTACCGCGGCCAGGCCATCCGCATGCCGGACGCCAAAGGCTTGCGTGACATCGCCACCCTGCTGGCCCGGCCCGGGGAACTTGTGCGCGCCACTCAGCTGGCCGGCCTGGTAACCCCCGCCGGGGCCGACCCTGTTCTCGATGACCGGGCTCGTGCCGCCTACAAGGCGAGGCTGACCGAGCTCGACCAGGACATCGACGACGCCACCGCGAGCAACGACCCGGAGCGGGCCGCCCGGGCCGCCGCCGAGCGCGACGCGCTCATCAGCGAGCTCACCCACGCGCTGGGACTAGGCGGCCGCAGCCGCCGGCTCGGGGACGACAGCGAGCGCGCCCGCAAGGCGGTCACCGCCCGGATCCACCACGCGATCGGTCACCTCCAGCGCTACCACCCGGACCTGGCCGCCCATCTCCGCGCCGCCATCCGCACCGGGACAGCCTGTGCATACCAGCCCGCCCGCCCGACCGACTGGAACCTGTAGCCGGTTGGAGTGGATGACCCGGTGCCGTGGCAGAAGTGTTGCCCGACACAGGTGCGCGTCACGTTCAGTAGCCGACAGTGAAACGGCGCTGGACGTAGCGGGGCAGCTCTGCCTCGTCGATTACGGCGACGGCCGCGTCCTCGGCGGAGATACGGCTGCGCCCGCTGGCGTCCGTGACCGGCTGGTCGCCGCCGATCCGGTACCGGCCGGTCCGCTCGCCTGGCTCGGTTTCGACAGCCGGGCTGAAGTAGGTCCACAGCCGGTTAGAGGTGCGCAGGAGGTTCAGCGCATCCCTGTGGCCGTGCATGGCGGCCTCGAACTCTCTCGGCAATCCGAGCTGGTCGAGCGCCGCGTGTATGAGCTCGGGGGCGTCCTGCCAGGCCAGCCCGGGTTCCACCTCCAGGCTCGCGGCACCGCCGATGACGATGAGGCGGGTCCTGGGGTAACGCTGCAGGGCGGTCAGCAGCGCCGTAGCGGCGCGGATGTAGACCTTGGGGTCGGCGATGGCTTCCGCCACCGCGCCGGCCGGGTCCCTGGCGGTGTTTCCGGGACCGAATGCGCTGATCAGGACGTCCAGGCCGGGGAGCGCCGCAGCGATGCCCGCGGCATCGGTGACGTCGAGGCTTGTCCAGGTGACGTTCGCCCGGCCGTCGTGGACCTGCGATGCTTCGCGGCTGAATGCCGTGACGTGATGCCCGCGGCTGAGCGCTTCACTGACGACCCGGCTGCCGATGGTGCCGGTGGCGCCGATGACTCCGATCTGCATGATTCTCCCTAGTCACGTATGCGGCGGTAATCGGCGAAGCCACTGTTTGGTTACGCCATACAGAAACTATACGCCGTGAAGTTAAGATACGGCAATAAGTATCGGGACGGTGTAGACTTCGTTTATGGAGGGTGGAGCGATCACCGGGCGCCGGGAGCGCTTGCGCGCCGAGACGAGCGCGGAGATCAAGAAGGTGGCCTTGCGGCTCATGGCCTCCGGCGGGCCCGATGCGATCACGCTGAGGGCTATCGCCCGCGAGATGGGCATGACCGCCAATGCCATCTACGGCTACTTCGCCACCCGCGACGATCTGGTGACTACGCTGATCAGCGACGTGTCAACCGCCCTGGCCGACGCGCTTGACTCGGCTTGGGAGGCAACCCGCGCCGGGGACCCCGCCACCCGGATCTGGACCTGGGCCAGCGCGTTCCGTAACTGGTCGCTGAGTAACCCGCAGGGATTCCGGCTCATCTTCGGGGACCCCGTCCCCGGTTACCGCCCGCCCGACGGCGGCCCCGCTCCCGACGCCGTTCGCCGCATCTGCCTCGGGCTGACAGCGCTCGCCGCGGTCGCCTGGCCGCACGCCAAGCACCTGTACGACGACAGCGATTTCGACTGGCCTGACTTCGATCCCGCGCTCGCCGACGAGGTACGCACCGCCTTCCCCGAATTGCCGCCAGCCGCCGTCGCACTCGCCCTGCGCATCCGCAGCCACCTGCACGGCCAGGTTTCACTTGAGATCTATGGCCATATGGACAGCATGACGCTTACCCCTGAGAAGCTCTTCCACGCAGACCTCACTCACCTGCTGCGCGAACTCGCCCTCACCTCACGTAACTCACAGGACTGACCGGCTCTCCGGGCCGGTGCAAGCGAGCGTAGCCGTCAGGAGTGGATTACCCCGGTGTCGTGGCAGAAGTGGACCCGGTCGGGCCGCAGCGCGTGCATCCGGCTGACCGACTCGCGCCACGCCGCCGGGTCGCTTGCCTGACCCGGCGGCAGCTCGCCGTCATCGGGCTCCAGGTACTGCTTGGGCCGGTACGCGGCGTCGCCGATCAGCACCTCCGCGCCGTTGCCGGTGCTCACCACGACGCTCTGGTGCCCGACGGTGTGACCCGGCGTCGCGACGACCGACAGGCCAGGCACGATCTCGGCATCGCCGTCAAGCAACTCGAACCGGGCATCCATGAAATCGAACCAGTCGGCGTACTGCGCAGACTCGCGGCGGGCCCGCGCCAGCTCGGCCGCCTGGACGTAGAAGGGGGCGTGCTTGAACACGGCGTTCTGCCCGCAGTGGTCAAAATGCAGGTGCGTGTTGATGACCAGGCTGATGTCGCCCGGCGTCATGTCGTGCTCGCCGAGCGCGTCAGCGACCAAGCGGTTCACGACGCGCCAGTCGGCCGGCACTCTTTCCAGGTCGCCGATCCCGGTGTCCACCAGGACCGCGCCGCCGGGATGGGTCACGAGAAATCCGTGTACCGGCATCGCCCAGTCCGTGCCGTCCCCGATCGTCGCCAGGCTCAGCCGGCTTACCTGCAAAGACATCCGTCCTCCCGGATCATGCAACTAACGAGCGGATACGAGGACGCTACCAAAACCGATGGCAAGCCGGACGAGCCGCGCAAGCGCCACGAAACACGCCCGCTCATGCCGCGCAGACACGGCCGCCGCGTTCTGCCATACTCCACGCAGAACATGGTCCAGCAGGCAAGGACGCGGGGAGCGGAGAGCGGGATGGCTCAGGTCAAGGGCAAGGCGGCGGCAAGAGGGGTCTGGATCGCGCTGGGGGTGTCGCTCGCCCTGCTCATGACCGGGTGCGCGTCTCTCAGCAGCGCGATCAGCAGCGCGGCCGCGTCGGCCAGCGCGTCATCTAAGGCAACGGCGACCGCTGCCGCGGCCAGTGGCTCCGGCCCGGTCGTCGGACCAGGCCCGCAGTCGACGTACACGGTCCAGCCCCAGCCCGCGCCCGGCACCTGCCATTACGACGTGCTCAGCGCGGCGGGCGGCGACATCCTCCCTGACCCGCACTGCACCCCCGGCGCCACTAACCCCAAGGTCACCCAGGCTGACCTCGCCTCCACCGTCTGCAAGTCGGGCTACACGGCGTCCATCCGCCCGCCCGCGAGCATCACCGGCCGGGAGAAGGCGGCCAGCGAGCTTGCGTACGGCACCAAGGGGAAGGCAACCACCGAGTACGATCACCTGATCTCCCTTGAGCTCGGCGGTGACCCTAATTCCGCGCAGAACCTGTGGCCGGAGCCGAACAAGGCCAGCGCCACCGGCACCACCAACCCGAAGGACAAGGTCGAGAACACGCTCAACACGCTGGTCTGCAACGCGGTGCACGGGAAGCCCTACCTGCCGCTGGCCAAGGCCCAGTACCTGATCTCCACCAACTGGACGACCGCGATCGCGACGGCGCAAACCGAGCTGGTCGGCTAACGGGGCCGGACGCATGACGCTTCCCGCAGACGCCGCGGACCTCGCGGAGCTGGCCGAGCAAGAAGAGCGCCTTGTCTTCGACAAGTTCGATAACGCCACGGCCTGGGAGCTTGGCGTCCAGCTGGTGACGGCCGCGCAAGCGGCGTCGCTGCCCGTCGTGGTGTCGATCACCCGGGCGGGACAGCGGCTGTTCCACGCGGCGCTTGCGGGAACGTCACCGGACAACGACGACTGGGTGGAGCGGAAATCACGCGTGGTCCACCGGTTCGGGCACAGCTCGCTGTACATGGGCACCAAGGCCCGGGCGGCGTCATCCACCTTCGAGGCGCGCACCGGGCTCGACCCGGCCCGGTACGCGGCCCACGGCGGGTCGTTCCCCGTCATCGTGCGCCGGGTCGGCGTCGTCGGCTCGGTTACCGTGTCCGGCCTGCCGCAACTGGAAGATCACCGCTTCGTCGTCGATCAGCTCACCTTGTTCCTCGCCAGCCGCGACGCGACCGCCTGACCAGCGGCACGGGAGAATCCACCGTGGCGTTACCGCCTGGTCGGCGCTCGCTCACCGGACTTTTCCCGGGCCCGAGGAGACTCATCCACCAGGGCACGGCCAGTTCCGGTGAGGAGTTCACATGGACGAACGGCAGGGCAAGGACGGAGAGCCGGCCGGGCGGATCAGCCGGCGCGGCGTGCTGAAGACGGGCATCGCGGCCGGGGCGCTCATCGGGGCAGGGGCATGGGGCAGCCCGGCGAGCGCGACACCGCTGCGCCAGCCGGGATCGCTGCCCCACCCGAAGCTGCCCGCGGGCACCGACACGATCCCGCAGATCGAGCACGTCGTGGTGCTGATGATGGAGAACCACTCCTGGACCTAAACCGGCCCGCGTTCGCCGAGCCGCCGCGCCTGGCGACGCCGATCGCGACCGCCGACCCCTCGTCGCTGACCTGCAGCACGACCGGCCCGGGCACGATCCCCCCGCCGGGCTCGGTCACCGGCTGACGTCGGCCAGGACCGGGGGCAGCCCCTCGCTGAGCATCTTGCGGCGGACGCGCCCGAGCAGCCGTGACATGAACGCACCCTCGATCCCGCGGAATCCGGTGTGCTCCCAGGTCAGCCGGGTGCCGCCGGGGATCTCTGCGAGCCGGTTGGTGACCACGGTCGGCCGGTCGGTCTCCTTGTTGCGCCAGTCGTAGCTCAGCAGCGTGGGCTCGCGGACGGCGAGGACCTCGCACCGTACAACGCCGTCCCAGCCCGGGAACGGCTTGCCGATGAGCTTGAACTTGGTCCCCACTTCCGGCCTGAATCCTTCGGGCCGTCCTCCCCGCCCGGTGGACGTCCACAACGGGACCAGGGACGGGTCGGTCAGGGCGCGCCAGACGGTGATGACCGGGTACGGGTAGTCACGGACGATGCTCATCTCGCTCATCGGATGCCTCCTCAGCGAATGAATGACTCTGTCGCTAGAAAAATACTGTAACAGAAAATTTTTTGCCACTGTAAATTTACGCTACGCTGACACCATGAACGGACCGCTACCGGATGGGACGCCAGCCCAGGCCCCAGGCCTGCCGGAGGAAGGGCTCCGCGCGCGCAAGAAACGGCTGATGCGCCAGCACCTGTCCGACACGGCGACCGCGATGTTCCTGGCCCGCGGCTTCGACGGGGTCCGGGTGGCGGAGGTCGGCGCGGCGTGCGGTGTGTCGGAGAAGACGGTCTTCAACTACTTCCCGGCCAAGGAAGGCCTGGTCATGGACCGCCTTGAGGCCACACTGAGCGCGCTGAGCGCCGGACTGTCCGATCCCGCGCTCACCCCGGTCCAGGCTGTGCTGGCGGTGCTCGGCCAGGAGCTTGGCGCCATGACCGGTTTGCTCGCCGCCCGGGAAGACGCCCCCCAGGCCCGCGAGGCATTCCGGCGGTTCGGCGACCTGATCCGCGCCACCCCGGCGCTGCGCGCCTACGTGGCCGACATGACCGACCAGGCCGCCTCGGCGGCCGCCGGGATCCTCGCCGTGCGGGCGGGAATGACCGCGGACGACCCCGAGCCGCAGATCGCGGCCAGGGCGCTGCTCGGGCTGTGGCGCGTGCAGGCCGACAGCCTGCGCAGGCACCTGGACCGCGCGGCGACGCCTGCGCTGCTCCACGAGCAGGTGACCGCCGACGTCCGGCGGGCCGCCCGGCTGATCGATGCCGGGCTGGGCACTTTCGCCGCCTAGGACACGGCAGCCGCGGGAAAAACAGCCTTAGCGGCGAGCGGTCCGCTAGCCTTGAGCGTTCGTTCAGCTCGCTCTCAGCCTTCGCCCCTAAGGTGGCCGCCCATGACCGAAAACACCACGAACAACGGCAAGGCGGACGCCGGCTCCGCGCTCATCGCCGTCGACTCCCTTGACGAACAGGCCGATCTTCCTGACGAGCTCAGCGAAATCGACGACTTCGCTGACGACGTGACCGACATCGACGACGGTGACCTGGACGAGCAGGGCGTTCCGGCCTCTGGTGCGGTGAGCGGCGGCTTCGGCTTCGCCGGCCTGGCCCTGGCGGTCGTCTCCCTGACGACGAACTGGACCAGCGGCGTCGTGGTCAGCCACGGCCAGTACAGCCAGGAAGTGAATGCCCCGAGTTCTGGCATGACGGCTCAGCAGCAGCTGAACATGTACGCGAACGGGTGGCACACCCAGGGCTGGTGGGCTCTCGTGTTCGCCGCCGCGGCGGTGCTGTCCGGCGCCGGCGCGCTGCTCTTGCCGAGAGTCCTGGGCCGCGGCGGCACGCCGGGCTGGGCCAAGGCCGCCGCGACCGGCGCGATCATCGTGGGCCTGGTCGGCGTCCTCCTCGCGGTCCTCACCATCACCGGGGTGTTCGGCGGGCACCTGACCGTGCCGGCCAGCGGGAGCTGAGCGGCGGGCGATCCCGGTGACGGTGAGCCCGTCACCGGGACTGGCCCGCGGCCGGTCTTACGGGATCGTCGACGCCGGCCCGGGCGGCGGGCTGGTGGACAGGAGCACCGGCGGTCGCGGCGGCTGGCTGAAGTCGAAGTCCGCCGCCAGGTTGCCAAGGACAGGCTCGGACTCCCGCACGTCGGGCCGCGGGTCGGGGCGGCCGTCGGTCGCCGGGTTGAGCCGCTGGCCGCCGAGGAAGTCGTCCTCGATGAACTTGTTGTACGCGTCGAACGACAGCACCTGGTGGTCGATGTACCCCTTGCGGGCGTACGGGCTGATCACCAGCGACGGCACCCGCAGGCCGTAGCCGTCCGTGTCGACCTGCGGCGGCACCACGTTGTCGTAAAAACCGCCCCAGTCGTCCCAGGTCAGGAAGATGGCGGTGGAATCCCAGTCCGGGCCGCGCATGATCGTGTTGATCAGGTTCGTGACATAGGCCTGCCCGGCGTCCAGGTTGGCCGGGGGGTGGTCGCTGTTCGCCTGCGTCGGGGTGACCCAGGAGACCGCCGGGAGCGTCCCGTTAACCGCCGCCGTGTAGAAGTTGGACAGGTTCTGGACGTTCCCGAGCTGCCCGTCGGTCTTGACGTCGGTGAATGACGGCAGCGGGTTCCAGATCGACGGGGTGCCGGCGCCCTGCGGATGAGGAGCGCAGCCCGCGGCGGTCTCGTCGGGGTTCTCGTCGCAGTCTGGCTGCACGCCCTGCTGCACGTAGTACGCCCAGGGCACGTTGTCCTTGTGCAGGAGGTATGTCAGGTCCGTCCAGGAGTACAGGCCGAGTCGCTGGCCCTCGCCACCGCCCGCCCCCGCGCCGCCACCTGCAGTGCCGCCGCCTGCAGTGCCGCCGCCTGCAGTGCCGCCGCCTGCGCCGATCCGGCTGAGCAGTGCCTC
>Ga0070713_100003638_pt1 | contig 10200 bp, 7 predicted proteins | sample LARL82metaG_FD_65465 | JGI IMG/M metagenome (GOLD analysis project Ga0070713, IMG submission 65465) | Corn, switchgrass and miscanthus rhizosphere microbial communities from Kellogg Biological Station, Michigan, USA - LAR L8-2 metaG | ecosystem: Host-associated > Plants > Roots > Rhizosphere ... | reverse complement strand
GCCGATCATGGGGCTGCTCGGGCAGCGGCTGCTCGCCAAGGCCCCGGGCCTTGAGCGGGTCTTCTTCTGCAACAGCGGCACCGAGGCCGTCGAGTCCGCGCTCAAGTTCGCCCGCCACTCGACCGGCAAGGGCCGGATCGTCTACGCCCGGCACGGCTTCCACGGCCTCACCGCCGGGTCGCTGTCCGTCAACGGCGCTGAGGAGTTCAGGGCGGGCTTCGGCCCGCTGCTGCCGGGGACCGAGATCCCGCTCGGTGATATCCCGGCGCTCGAGGCCGAGCTCCGCAAGGGCGACGTGGCCGCGCTGATCGTCGAGCCGGTCCAGGGCCACGGCGTGCTGATGACGCCGCCCGGGTTCCTGGTGCAGGCCAAGGCGCTGCTGAAGAAGCACGGGGCCCTGCTGATCTGCGACGAGGTCCAGGTCGGCCTCGGCCGGACCGGCCGGTTCTTCTCTTACCAGTACGAGGACGTGCAGCCAGATATCGTCACCGTGGCCAAGGCGTTGTCCGGCGGCTACGTCCCGGTCGGCGCGATGCTGACGACGGACAAGATCTTCGGCTCCGTCTACTCCTCCATGGACAAGGTCATGGTCCACTCGGCCACGTTCAAGGGCGGCCCGCTCGCTATGGCGGCGGGGCTGGCGACCCTGGCCGTCATCGAGGACGAGGGCCTGGTCGAGAACGCCGAGCGACGGGGCAGCGAGCTCATGCGCGGCCTCGAGGGACTCGCGGCCAAGTACGACCTGATCAAGGACGTGCGCGGCAAGGGCCTCATCGTGGGTATCGAATTCGGCCGCCCGTCCGGCCTGAAGGCCAAGGCAGGCTGGGCCATGCTGCAGAAGGCCCGCGTCGGCCTGTTCGCCCAGATGGTCGTGGTGTCGCTCTTCCAGCGGCACCGCATCCTCACCCAGGTATCCGGCGACCACATGGAAGTCATCAAGCTCATCCCGCCGCTGATGATCGGTGACGCGGAGGTCAAGCTCTTCCTCGACGGGCTCGCCGACGTGCTCGACGACGCGTCCAAGGGGTCGGGACTGATGTGGGACTTCGGGCGGACCTTGATCAAGCAGGCGGTTCGTTCTTAGCACGGGCTTCGCGAAGTAGAAAACTGAAGCCAAAGTCCAAGATCAGGTTCAAAGTCCAAGATCAAGTTCAAAGTCCAAGATCAAGTTCAAAGTCCAAGATCAAGTTCAAAGTCCAGATCAAGTTCAACGCCGAAAATCAAAACCACGCGGTGCCAGTCCCGCGGGGGAAGATTTTCGCCGGCGCTCCTTCGGAAGGCCGGCGAGAAATCTCCCCCGCGGACCCTGTTCCTTGATGTCGCGGTGACTCGAAGGCCCTGCCTGGTCTTATGACCCTGGCCATCGATGGCAAGTCACCGCGACCGTAAAGATCTTCACGCCGGTGCCAACCTTCGCCCGCAATGATCTTGGCTTTGCATAGCCCAGGACCGCGAATTCGCGGCTTTGCATAGTAGCGGGCTGGATATATGCCCCAAATCGATCACGATCATGGGCCTCCGTAATGCAAGGAGCGATGATCATGGGCCGCGGTTATGCAAAGCCGAGCGGCGGGCCGGCGAATTAGGCCGGCGGGCGGGTGCGGAGGAGGGCTGACGCTACTGCCAGGTCGGTGGGGTAGGTGATCTTTATGTTGTCTTCGCTGCCTGGGACTACGTGGACGGGGGTGTCTGGGAGGTAGCGGAGGACTACGCCGCAGTCGTCGGTGGGGGTGAAGGCGGGGTCGGCCGCCGCCAGGGCGTGGGCCCTGGCGATCACTTCCAGGCGGAAGCACTGGGGGGTCTGCGCCCGGTACTGGGTTTCCCGTGGGGGGACGTGGGCGATGACGCCGTTTTCTACCTGAAGGATGGTGTCTGGGGTGGGGACGGCGGTGCCGATCGCGTCGTACTCCTGGAGGGCGCGCACGCAGTCGGCGATGATGCGCTGGGTGACCAAGGGGCGGGCGGCGTCGTGGATGAGGACGCCGGTGCCGGCGGGGTCGTGCCGGGCACCGATGTGGGCGAGGGCGTTGCGTACCGAGTCGGAGCGGGCCGCGCCGCCCTCGATGATCGCGCTGACCTGGCTGCCGACCATCCGCTTCGCCTCGTCGTGGTAGGCGGGGGGCATGACGAGGAGGATCTCGTCGATGCCGGGAGCGGAGGCGAACGCCGCGACGCAGTGCTCGACGAGCGTCCGGCCTTCGAGGACAAACAGCTGCTTGGGGAGCGCCGCATCGAACCGGCTGCCCGTACCGCCGCCGAGCACCACCGCCACCATGCGTTTCACCATCACAACAACGGACTTTACCCGGTATTCGAGGCGTGGCTTCTCGAAGTTAACAGGGGTGGCGGGCTACGCTGAGGTAACGGCCCTGTATCAAATGCAGCCGTACGGGCAAGGGAGGGGGCATGTCCGGCTACTTGAGCACGCGGCAATCCGTGCTCTACCGGTTGGCGCCCCTCACGCTCTCCCGGATCTCCGTTGGCTTCGCGCTCATTGCGGGACTGTGGCTGTTCGTCGGGTCGCTGCGCGGCGATATCATCGCGCTCGTCGCGGCGGTCGCCGTCTTCGCCTGCGCCCACTTCGGCCGCGTGCTGGCCGGCCAGCGGCCCCCGGCCATCATCGGGTGGGGACTCGCGGGCTACGGCATGCTTGCCGAGTTCGTGGTGTACGCGGGCATCGCCGCGGCGGCCAGCCTGCATCCGGCCGGCCGGCCGGGGCTGGCGGGAAGCTCGCTCGGCGGCACGTTCGTGGCAAGCCTTGGCGGCGCGGGCGCCCACGGGGTATGGCGGCTGGCGATCGTCGCGGCCATTCTCACGGTACTGACGCCGATGACGGACCTGTGCGTGCACGGCGCCACGCGGCCGGCGGCCAGGCCAGGCCTGTTCGGTCCGCCCTGCGATGTGCGGCTGCCGCTGGCCTGCCTCACGGTCCTGGTGCTCGGTACCCGGGCAGCGTTCCTTGTCGTCATCGTGCTCGGCGTGGCCGCGCTCGGCGCGGTCATCATCGCCGGCACCCGCCAGCCTCAGGACCGCGGCGAGGTGCGCGGCTACCGCGGCGACGGGCGGATCTCGGTCTGGATCGGCAAGTGGGTGGGCGGCCGGGTGCCGCCGCTGCCGCCGCTGCTCGTCGGGCTGCTCGTCACCGGCGTGCTGACCGCGCTCGGGCTGCGTAACCTGCCGGCCATCTTGCTCCTCACCCCGGTCGAGGCCATGCTGCTCGCCGCGTTCGCGTCCTGGCACCCGCATGACGGGCGCGGCGACTGGGTCGTGCCGCCGCTGCTGCAGGCGGCCGAGTACGTGTTCATCGCCGAGATCGGCTTCGTCGGCCACGTTTGGCCGCCGCTGACATTCGCGGTCGTCGCCGCTTCGGGACTCAGGCACCTGGACCTGGCCTACCGGGTGCGTGGCGGCCTGGCGGCCGGTATCGACCGCCGGGGCTTCGGCTGGGAGGGGCGGATGATCGTCGTCGGCATCGCGGCAGCCGCCGGCTTCGCCCCGGTTGCCTACGGTGCGCTCGCGCTCTACCTGTGGTGGCGGCTGGCCAGGGACTGGGTGATCGGCTGGTCAGCTCGACATGCCGCCGTCAACCGATAGCGTCGCCCCCGTCATGAACAAGCTGTCGTCGCTGGCCAGGAACAGCATCGCCCGGGCGATCTCATCCGGCGCGGCATGCCTGCCGAGCGGGATCATGCCGTTGAAGATCGTGGCCGCCGTGTCCCGGTCAGCGCCCGGGCGGTCGCCATGCCGATGGAGCCCTCGCCGGCAACCGGGTTAACCCGGTTTGCGCCCGCCTGCCAGGTAGACTCTCGGGGTGATGGGTGGCGTACGGCCTGGCGCCGGTTTCGAGTCACCGGCTGCCATGCGACGTCGCTGGCTGGCCGGCATCTTCGCGGTATCCGTGCTCTGGGCGATCCTGGTGGCGGTGATCAGCAACGACCACGTGCACCAGATCTGGGGCGAGATGGCGGCGGTCGGCTACGGCCTTGCGCTCGCTATCGTTGTCGTCCTGCGGCACGCACGGACCGCGGACATCGCGCTCGGGGTGTCCTTCCTCGGCGGGCTGATCCTTCCGCTCGGCTGGCTGGCCACCAGCGGGGAATGGCAGCCCGAGGTAGGGGTTGTCGCCAACTCCGGCTGGGCGCTCATCCACCAGGGCACGCCGTATGCCGACCCGGCCATGCTCGCGGGCACCACCAACGTCGACGCCTACAACCCGTACCTGCCGGTCATGTCGCTCTTCGGGCTGCCGCGCGCGTTCTTCGACCTCGGCCTGCTCACCGACCCCCGGGTCTGGTTCGGTGTCGTGTTCCTCCTCGTGTTCTGGCTTGCCCTGCGCGAGGGCGGAGCGAAGGACCCCGTCCGCTGGGCCGTCCTCGCCGCGGGGAGCCCGGTGATCGCGTTCGAGCTCGCCGTCGGCGGTACCGACGTGCCGATGGTCGCGTTCCTCTGCCTCGGGTTCGCCTACCTGTGGGTGCGCAAGCCCGTGCTGGCCGGCCTCGCGCTCGGCATCGGCGCGTCGATGAAGGCGACCGCGTGGCCGGCCCTCCTGGTGGCCATCGTGCTGCTGTGGGTCCGCGAAGGCGGGCGGACGGTCAAGCGCTTCACGCTGGCGGCGCTCGCCGTGATCGTGGTGTGCCTCGGCCCGTTCGTCGTCGGCCATCCCAAGGCCATCGTGGTGAACACCATCGCGTTCCCGCTCGGCCTGGCTAGCCTTAAGTCCGACGCCAGGAGCCCGCTCCCCGGGTACCTGATCTCGTCAACCTGGCCGGGCACCGGGCACACGGTCGTCGTGGTGATGCTCGCGCTGGCCGGGCTCGCCGTCGCGGCATCCCTCGTCTTCAAGCCGCCGCGCTCGGTGCCGCGCGCGGTCGCCCTGCTCGCCGGGGCGATGACGCTCATGTTCGTGCTCGCGCCGTCGACCCGGGTCGGCTACTTCATCTACCCGGCCGGGCTGGCCATCTGGGTGTTCGCCACCTGGGTTGGCCGGCGGGCGGACGATGACGACCTAGGCGAGATCCCGGTGGACCTCCTGCCAGCTCGCGTACCAGACGTCCCACCATTGTCGTGACGCCGCCAGCGGCATGATGTAGCGGACGGTCTGCGCGTAGTAGTCGCGCTGCTTGGACACGGACGGCAGGTTCCGCAGCGTCTGCACGTTGGACGCCCGGTCGGCCAGCTTGACGAGGACCGCGTCGTCCGGCGCCTCGGCCAGGCGGCCGAGGTAGGCCTCCTTGACCGCTAGCTTGTCCGCGTCGTCCGCCGGCTCGGGCTTGGTCACCCAGCCGACCATGTCCGCGACCCGGGCACCGAACGCCGACCGCACGTCACCGATGGTGCACGGAGTGTCCTCCACGACGTCGTGCAGCACGGCGGCGCACAGCACGTCCTTGTCGCTGACCTGAGCGCCGCGGACCAGCACCTCAAGCGCTTCAAGCAGGTGCTCCGCGTAGGGTGCCCCGGTCGGGCGTCGCTGGTCACCGTGGAAGCGGAGGGCGAACTCCGTCGCTTTCGCCACCGCGTCGCAGGTGGCCGACGGCAGCAGGCGGCGCAACTCGGGCTCCGTCTGCTGCCAGGTATGCCAGTTGGTGAAGATCTCCACGCCCTCAGTGAACCGCATCAGGCGCGCGCCCGCACAGCAGCGGCGGGGTGCCATGGAGGTTGTGATGGCGATCGATACAGTGGTTTCTGTGCGCCTACGACTACCAACCGTGCTTGCACGAGGAAGCGACGCGCAGCACGAGGCCGCCTCTCCTGACGCCTCGGTTAACGGCGTGGGCCGCCCTGAAGGCGGAGACGCTGAAAGTACGGCGAGCCACGCCCCCGTTCCGGATAGTCCGGAACCTGAGCGGCGGCAGCGAGGCAGCGCCGCGCGGGCGGTGGCCGGCGGGCCGCTCGCGCTCTGCTCGGCCGTCGCTGCGCTGGGCGCGCGGCTGGCGCACCGCTTGTGGTGGCTGCCTGGCTGGGTGTTCGCCGCGATCACGCAGGCGCCGGCCGTGCTCGCGGTGGCGTGGCTGATACCCGGGGCCGGGATGCTGCTCGCGGGCCGGCTGCTGCCGCTGCCGATGGTGATCATCTTCGTGCCGCTCGCGGTCGCGCTGTGCTACTTCGCGATGCGGCGGCTGCCGGTGAGCTGGCCGCGGGGCGTGGACGCGGGCGAGTCGGCCGTTGCCAGACGCCGGCCGGACGTGCCGGCGGGCGCGGTGGCGGCCATGATCGTGATCGCGGCCGGATTCGGGGTGTGGCAGGCACTATTGCGGTCCGAGCAGGTCTTCGTGGCCAGCGACCCGGGCGTGTACCTCCAGTACGGCTACTGGATCGCCGGGCACGGGACGGTTCGGATCCCGGAGTCCGCCGCTGCCTTCGGTGGCAGCGGCGGGCTGGACTTCGCGACACCGGGCTTCACCGTGTCCGGCGGCTGGATCACGCCCGGGTACCTGCCCGGGCTGCCGCTGCTGCTGGCCGCCGGGACCTGGCTGGGCGGCCTTGGCGGCGCGCTGCTCATGCCGGCGGTGCTCGGCGGCTGCGCCGTGCTGTCGTTCGGCGGGCTGGCGGGGCGGCTGTGCGGGATGTGGTGGGGCGTGGCCGGGGAGCTACTGCTTGCGATCTGCCTGCCCGAGGTGTACGCGTCGCGGACCCCGTTCAGCGAGCCGCTCGTGCAAGTGCTGCTGTTCGGCGGGTTGTGCCTGTTCCTCGACTCGCTGGTGGTGCGGCGCCGCGGTGTCGGCGGCTCTGGCGGAGACGGAAGGCACGGCAAGCCGGGCAGGTTCGACGGCGAGCTGGCGCTCGCCGGGCTCGGGGGGCTTGCGCTCGGTCTCACCGTGCTGGCGTCCATCGGGTCGCTCGCCATGCTGCTGCCCGCGTTCCCCGTCGTCGCCGTGCTGTTCGCGGCGCGACGGCCGCAGGCGGGGCCGTTCGGCGGCGGCCTCATCTTCGGCATCGGGATGGGGCTGGTGACGGGGCTTGTGCTGGCCCGGCCTTACCTGGCGAGCGTGTCGGAGCAGCTGCACATGATCGGGCTCTGCGCGGCCGGCTTCGGGGTGGTGACGGCCCTGATCGCGCCGCTTGCGCTGCCCGGCGCGCCACCGCGGGTACGGCGAGCGTGCGCCGCCCGGCTGAGCCTTCCGTGGTTCAGGGGTGAGCGGGTCGTGTTCCCGTCGCTCGGGTTCGTGCTCGGCGGGCTGGCCCGGGTGCTTCCGCTGCTCGTGCTGGCCGGGCTGGTTGTCCGGCCGTACCTGGAGACCGTCCGCGGGCAGGCCGCTCCGGCCGTGATCCGGCAGGTCGCGGCGCTACAGCGGCTTGAGCGGCTGCCCGTCGACGCGACGCGCCAGTACTACGAGTCGAGCCTGTCCTGGGTGGTGTGGTACCTGGGGGTGCCCGCCCTCTTGCTCGCGTGCCTGGGGGCGGCGGTACTCGGGCGCCGGCTGGTGCGGGCGGTCCTCTCCCCGCGGTCGGCGGGCTCGGACCGGGCTGACATCTCGTCGGCCGATCCGGACGACTCGGCGGATTCTGGCGACTCTAGTGGTCTTGAGGACTCTGGTGACTCTGGTTATTCGGACTTCGAGGGGCTGTGGCTGTGGGGACTGCCGTTCCTGATCATCGCCTGGTCCGTGCTGATCGTGCTGTGGGATCCGGCCGTGGTCCCGTGGCAGCCGCTCGCCTCGCACCGGCTGGTGCCCGTCGTACTACCGGGACTCGCACTGCTCGCGGTGTGGGGGTCGTCCAGGCTGACGGCCTATGCCGCGAGGCTCGGCACCCCGGGCCCGGTGACCGGGCTCGTCGCGGCCTGTTGCGTGCTGGCCCTGGCCATCCCGCCGCTGGTGACGTTGCTGAATCCGGGCCTGGCCGGCAAGCCGGCGGTGGGACGCTACTCGTCGGGCGCGGCCAAGCTCCTGAGCAGGGTGCGCCTGCACGGCGTGGGCGCGTCGGCCACCTACGAGGGCTCGGTCGCCGCCGCCTCGTCGCTGTGCGCCGCCATCGGGCCGTCGGCCAGCGTTCTCTTCGTCGATGAGCAGCTGGCGGCGACGTTCGCCCCCGTAGTCCGCGGCATCTGCGGCCAGCCTGCCGCGTGGATAGTCCCGGGGGCAAGATCCACGGCCTTGCTCGCCGAGGCGGTGAGTCTCATCTCGCAACTCGGACGTCGCCCGGTCGTGATCGGCTCGTCCCGGGTCACGGTGTCGCTGCCCGGGCTGACGCCCCACCTGGCTGTCTCGCTCAGCACTTCCGCCGACGCGGAGATCCTCGCCGGCCCGCCCGCGGGTACCTGGCCAGCGACCTACACGTTGTGGCTCGCCGCGCCAGCCAGGTAACCGATTTGCTTCCGTCGCCAGGAGTTCATAGAGTGTAGACATCGCCGCGGGGTGGAGCAGTTCGGTAGCTCGCTGGGCTCATAACCCAGAGGTCGTAGGTTCAAATCCTACCCCCGCTACCACGTGAGAGGCCGGATCCGAATATGGGTCCGGCCTCTTTCTTCTCTCGTGCTAACGGATTTGTGCACGGCAGTCCTCCGACAGCCCCCGGGGACCGTTTGACGCTTCCTCGATTTTTGGTCATACTTTTGACCATGACTGTGCTTCCGCTGGGTGATGTCAAGTCCCACCTGTCCGAACTCGTCGGACGCGTGCACGACCACCATGAGCGTGTGACCGTGACCGTGCATGGTCGACCGTCAGCTATCCTGATAGCCCCGGAGGACCTGGAAGCGCTAGAGGAAACTCTTGAGGTCATGCGCGATGCCGCGACCATGAAGCGACTCGCAGAGTCGGATGCCGAGCTTGCCCGCGGTGAGTATGTTTCCGCGGACGAGCTCGCTGAAGCAATGAGGCGGCGCAAGGCCCAATGAGCGACGAGGTTGCGGAAGATTCCTACGAACTCCGGACGACCTCCACCGTACGCCGCGCGCTAAGTGAGTCTCTCCCGGAAGCCGTTGCAGCAGCAGCCTACGAGTTCATCACTGGCCCTCTCCTCAGAGACCCCTACCGGGTTGGCAAGAGGCTGCTCGCGCCCATGGACGACAGGTTCAGCGCACGTCGCGGTACTTACCGGATCATCTATCGGATCGACGACAAGAACCGAATAGTGACGGTAGTGGACGATGATCATCGTCGCGATGTCTACCGGCCTTGAACAGTCGTGAAACGCTAACGTTGCCGAATATCGCTTAGTTATTTTCATCAAGGCGAGCGCATCATGTCCTCAGCCGGTTCGGCCGAGCTAGCCGAAGCCGACTGGAGCCACGCCAACTGAGACGTCATGCACGACGAGACTGAGGCCATCGCTGCCCTAGCCGCCGAACTGGGGCTCCAGGCCGGTCTTCAGTTCCCTGCATCCACTCATCCCGCCACGCCGCTCGCACAACTCCCCCGTACGTCACCTCGCCTAGTGGGGCCGGGGGACCCGCTATGACAAACGATTTTGTCCAACTCGGAAATTAACTGGCTCCTTACCCCGCTGGCGCGGAACTGGTCGTGTTCGAGGCCGAAGAGTGCGCCGCGTGTATCGAAGTCCTGTTCCCCGAGGGCTTCGCCGAATACAGTAGGCGCTGCGCTGTTGTCGCCCAGTTAGACACCCACACTGCCAGGACGGTACTCGGCCGTGACGGCTGACCTGCGACACTCTGGCCAGCAGCAACGTGGGCCAGATTCCCGTGATTCCCTGCCTGGCTAAACCTTTGCCAGGCAATCTCTGACCCGCTTTGCCGCATCTGCCGGCGAAATAGTACTCACATCAATCTTTACAGTTTCAAGCGCATCATATAGCGGTATCCGTGGTACGCTTCGCTCTATGCTGTCCGGTTCCCGTTTTCCTTCTGCAATGTCGCGGCTCAATCTGTCTGACAGAGCCTGTTTAGTGCTGACGAGCGAAAAGCAATGTATTGTGCAGTCGCCATGGTTCAGCCTGCCAATAAGGTCGTCCAATATTTTCTGCTCATGAAGCACCCAGCAGAAGATAACGTTCTCAAACTCCGAGCAATCGAGAAAATTGTTAAGCAGATGAGCGATATTGCTCTCCACCATCTTTTTTGTTTCGTCGGTGACCACGAATGGACGCATATCCCAACACCAGTCACCGTCAAGAAATACGTTCCGCGGGAGTATCTTCTGCAATTCGCGGCACGTTGTGGTTTTGCCAACGCCCGCCGTGCCGCCTACGATGATGAGGTTTTTCATAAACCGAACATATCTCATAGATGACGTAGAGCAC
>Ga0070713_100003636_pt1 | contig 10200 bp, 9 predicted proteins | sample LARL82metaG_FD_65465 | JGI IMG/M metagenome (GOLD analysis project Ga0070713, IMG submission 65465) | Corn, switchgrass and miscanthus rhizosphere microbial communities from Kellogg Biological Station, Michigan, USA - LAR L8-2 metaG | ecosystem: Host-associated > Plants > Roots > Rhizosphere ... | reverse complement strand
TGTGGCAGAGTGACGAGCACGCCGTTCGGCCGAATGATTCCTGCCTTTTCTCGTGCGATTTCGACAATGGTGTTGCCCAGAAACTTCTGATGATCCAGTGAAATGTCGGTGATCACGCTCAGCAACTGGTCGACAACATTCGTTGCATCGAGGCGCCCACCCATTCCAACCTCGAGCACCGCAATATCGACTTTGCTGTTCGCAAAAAACTCGAAGGAAATCGCCGTCAGCATCTCGAAGAAGCTGGGATGCCACGGCAACTCGCCATCTTCCACCAGGCGCTCCGCCGTTCGATCCACCACGTCGTGAAGCAACGCAAACTGGTCGTCTGAAATTTGCTCGCCATTGATGCGAATGCGCTCGTTGATCCGCACCAGATGGGGCGACGTGTAAAGTGCCGTGCGCAGGCCGGACGCCTGGAGTATTGACGCCAGCGTTGCCGCCGTCGAACCCTTGCCGTTCGTGCCTGCGATCAAGACGCTGCGGAACTTCTTCTCCGGATGCTGGAGTGCCGCCAGCAGCACCCGCATATGCGCCAAGTCGAACTTGTGCGACGGCGTATGCGCGAGCTCATGCCCGAGCGCATACATGCGGGCCACGGCGGATTGGTAGGAACTCTGCATTAAAGGAGCTTTAACCGTCGCACGTCGTGCGTCCCACGTCGTGCGCCTACAGATTAGGGTATCAGCTTGTGAGTTGTTGAGTGGACGAAGACCGCGGGTTCTCTAAGTATGCGGCTCAGCCAAAGCACAATGGCCGACGCGCGATTTTGGTGAGCTCTTGCGTGCGACGCACGAAGTGGGACGTGCGACTGGGTTTAGCTGACGGCTGATGGCTGAGGGCTGTCGGCTGTCATAAACTCCAGCGCCCGCGCGATATACGCCTTTATGTCCTTGCGCGCGACAACAGCATCCAGCATTCCATGTTCGAGCAGGAATTCACTTCGCTGAAAACCGGGTGGAAGTTTTTGTCGGATGGTCTGCTCAATGACGCGAGGGCCGGCAAAGCCGATCAGCGCGCCCGGTTCACCGATATTCAGATCGCCCAGCATCGCAAATGAAGCCGTTACGCCACCGGTGGTGGGATCAGTCAGAATAGAGATATATGGAATCCGCGCTTCATCCAGCCGCGCCAGTGCAGCCGAAATCTTCGCCAACTGCATCAGGCTGAGCGCGCCTTCCATCATTCGCGCTCCGCCCGAGGCAGAAATGATGATCAGCGGCCGCTGTGTCTTGAGCGACTCCTCAATCGCGCGTGTAATCATCTCCCCGACAACCGCCCCCATGCTTCCACCGATGAAGTTGTATTCCATGGCGCTGACAATTACATCGCGGCCATTCAGTTTTCCCCGGGCATTGATCACCGCGTCATTGAGTTCCGTCTCTTCCTGCGCTTTCTCCAGGCGGTCGGAATATGCCTTCAAATCCACGAACTTCAACGGATCGGTGGACTTCAGATTGTCGCTGAAGGTCTCGTATTCGCCGTTGTCGAGCAACAGCCCAAGCCGCGTACGCGCGTCAATGCGGAAGTGCTTGCCGCACTTGGGGCAGACGTTCAGGTTATCTTCGAGGTCTTTCTTCCAGATGATCTGGCGACAGCCCTCACACTTCACCCACAGCCCTTCAGTGCGAATCTTCTTCTCGCCCGAAGCGTCCACCTCGCCGGATTGTCGCTTGAACCAAGCCATGGAAAGGATTGGGTAATTTCCCGATTACCAAATCAATACTCAATTCCTCTCTGCGCCATCACGCCCTTTTCATACGCGTGCTTCACCTGGCGCATTTCGGTGACGGTGTCTGCAAGCTCGACAATTGTCGGATGGGCGTTGCGTCCCGTCAAGATGACGTGCACCATTTCCGGTTTGCGCTTAAGAGAATCAACAACTTTCGCGGGATCGAGCATGCCGTAACTAATGGCGTAGTTGATCTCGTCGAGAATCACCACGTCCCATTCGCCGGACTGAATCGCCCGCTCTGATTCCGCCCAGGCGTCTTCTACCATCTTCACATCTTCGGGATCGGGTTTCTCCGCGCCGACCTTCACGAAGCCGCGGCCCATCTGCTTCATGACAAACTTGTCGCCGAAAGCCTGCACGGCATCGAGCTCGCCGTAATGCCAGGAGCCTTTCAGAAACTGCAGCATCAGTACGCGCATGCCGCTACCTACGGCGCGCAAGGCTGTACCCATAGCGGCTGTGGTCTTGCCCTTGCCCGGACCAGTATTTACGATGATCAGACCTCGGCGAACGTCTGCCATGAGTGAAGCATAGATTGTACTGAGGGGCTGGGGTTTGTACCAGCGATCGAGCCAATTGAGAAATTGTGTAATTTGGAAATTGGGAATTGAATGCGAATCGAAATATCGAACCCGTGATTTACAACGTATTGGGAGCTTGGCTGCTGAGTTAAAGGACTGAGGGTCGGTTTTCACTTTCCAAATTTCCCAATTACTCAATCTCTTGAATCTTGATGACACTATCGTCGCCATTGCCACGCCTCCGGGTCGTGGAGGGATCGGTGTCGTGCGCCTCGCCGGACGCGAAGCGCGCGCGATCTCTGAACCCATGCTTCGCCTGAAGCATGAGTTGGAATCAGGCAAGGCGGTCTTCGGGGAGCTGATAGAACCATGTGGGTCGGACATTCTTGTCCGACAAGTGCCTGCAACGCCGACTCCGACAGGTCGGACAGGAATGTCCGATCCACACGAACATCGCGTCGACGAAGTCGTCGTCACCTACTTCGCCAAGCCGCACTCCTACACCACCGACGACATCATCGAGATCTCTGCGCATGGCTCACCCGTTGTTCTGCGTCACATCGTGGAACTCGCACTGGCAGCCGGAGCACGGCTCGCCGAGCCGGGCGAATTCACCATGCGTGCCTTCCTCAACGGGCGCATCGATCTCACCCAGGCCGAGGCCGTGCGCGACCTGATCGACTCGCAGACGCTGTACCAGGCCAAAGTCGCCGCGCAGCAACTCGATGGCGCGCTCTCACGCCGCCTGCAGCCCACAAAACAAAAACTAGTCGAGCTGATTGCCGTGCTCGAAGCCGGGATTGATTTCGCCGAAGACGACGTATCAGTCCTACCCGCCGCGCAGATTCTGGAGCACATCGCACCCATTCGCGCGCCGCTCGAAGAACTCGCCCGTTCTTTCTCCTACGGCAAGGTCGTGCACGAAGGTTTGACACTCGCGATTGTCGGTCGCCCAAACGTCGGGAAGTCAAGCCTGTTCAATTGCCTTGTCGAGCGCGAGCGCGCCATCGTGACGGCCACTCCGGGCACCACGCGCGATCTGGTGACAGAAACGGTTTCTCTGGGAGGAATTCCAATCAGGCTGGTTGATACGGCGGGCATTCGCCGCGCCCTCGACGAAGCCGAAAGCATTGGAATCCAGAAGTCTCTCGAAGCTCTCGCCGACGCGGACCTGGTTCTGGTCGTGATCGATGCTTCTCAACCGATCTCGCCCGAAGACAAGACACTGCTCGATCAGGTCGAGCAACGCGCCGCGATGCTCGTCCAGAACAAGGCCGACCTCGCGTCGTCGACTTCAACGTCAGGAACCGGCAAACCGACGATCCACACCTCGGCTGTAACGGGCCAGGGCATTCCTGAACTTCGCGACGCAATTCTTCGCCACGTCACTGGGGACGCCGGGGCAAGTGCCGAGTCAGGTTTCCTGACCAACGCTCGACATCAGAAACTGGTGCAGGATTCCATCACCGCCCTGGACGCCGCGAGAACTGCCACCAACAATCGCATCCCGCACGAAATGATCCTGCTCGATCTGTACAGTGCCTTGAAGGCGCTCGACGAGATCGCCGGCGCCACTACCACCGATGACATCCTCAACCTGATCTTCAGCCGGTTCTGCATTGGAAAGTGATGGCGAGGAGCCACTCGGGCCAAAGTGTTGCCGTGTGAGTGCAAGTCCTCGTTTACAGGCAAGAAAGATGCCGAGTGGGTGCGAGCGCCTGAGTGCTAAATGGACTTCACCGGAATTGCTGTCACGTCTTCGACCAGCCCCACTTCCTTCTGCAGAAATGGCTCGCCGTAGGTGACTCCGGCCATCATGCCGTAGAAGCGCGCCATCGACTCAACTCGCGCGCGTATTTCGTCGCGGGCAGGGAAGATATCTTTGCCGGCTTCCTGATCGCTGAACTGCGTCTTGTACGCCATGAGCGATTCGAACCGTGCTTCGAATTGATCAGTAATATCGACTACGAATGTGGGACGAATGTCGTAGTAAAGCGTTGCGTAGATGATCTTGAATGGACGATGCGGCGCCAGTTTCTCGCCAGCACCTTCCGAACTCTCGCCAGGAGTAATTCCGCGAAGGGCACCCTTCGACAAGCTCAGGGCAGGCACTCCAGTCGTGCCAACACCATGCTTACGTCGGCCGGCTTTAGCCGCTGAGGTAGATGTTTGATCCTCTCCCGCAACCACGCTCGCCACCGCAGACGCCACTTGGCTGAAGGCTGACGGCTGATGGCTGAGGGCTGCTTCCACATTCAGTTTCGCCAACCCCGCCAGAAAGCACGCCTCATATCCCAGTTTCGAAGCCGTGTAGTGGTCCGGATGGCGTCCCTTCCAATAAGGAAGAATTACCACGCGCGGCCGCGTCTGCCGGATGACTCGTGCAACTTTCAGCCGATTCGCCCAAGTGTTTTCCACGCGGCCATCGGGAATGTCCAGTGCCTCGCGCCATGACACTTGCAGGATCTTTGCTGCCGCAGCAGCCTCCGCCGCTCGATCTTCCGCCGAGCCCCGCGTACCCATTTCGCCGCGAGTCAGATCGAGGATTCCGGTGCGCTTCCCCTGCTCCGCCATTTTGAGCAGCGTGCCGCCGCAGGTCTGCTCCACATCATCGCGATGCGCAGCAATAGCAAGGATGTCGAGCTCGGAGTTCGCCATCAGTCCAGGTTTCCCTGCTCCAGAACCACGTTCTCGCGCACGATAAGCCGATGCGCCGCCATCTCCTTGAGCTTGGGAAGGACGCGGCTCACATGCTCATCAGTATCAACGAAGATGACAACAACCGGCAGCTTGCCTCCCGCATCGACCAAGTGGCTCGTCTTCACCCGCATGCGCCCGAGAAATCCCGCAACGGCATGGAGCACACAGGCAGCGAACACATTTTCTTCGTGCAGGTAATTGAGCACGGCGAGGTGCAGCGGCCGTCCCTGCCACTTGTCGGACTCATTCAAATACATCGTGACTTGAACTGCCATCGCGTTCTGCATTTTACTACCCAGCTGTTAGTTCTCAGTTATCAGTTCTCAGTTGTCAGTTCTAGTACAAGGGTTTGCCGATGAACTGGGAACTGAGAGCTGGGGACTGACAACCACTTTCTACAGCGCTCGCGCCAATGCCATCCCACCCAGCGCCGCGCCCAGGCAAAGCAGGTTGTTGGAGACGAAGTTGGTCATCATCAGCGCCCACTGGCCTTGCTGCAAGTACGCCATGGTTTCGAAAGCAAAGCTGGAAAAAGTTGTGAATGCGCCGCAGAAACCCACCACGATCAGCAACCGCCACCGCGGATCGAGCAGCACCCGCTCGCTGGCCCAGATCATGAAAAATCCGACGACGAAGCTCCCGGCAACGTTGATGACCAGCGTTCCGTATGGGAACACGGGCCCGATTGCTTTTGCGAGATATCGGCTGATGACCCAGCGCGCATTGGCGCCGAAGATTGCACCGAGAGAGATGACGAATACGTCTTTTATGCTTTCGAACACGATGGAGTCTCCGCCACTAAAGTGGTAGGAGTTATCAGCCTGTGCCGACCATTAAAGCACAAGCGGTTATGGCGAACTCCATCGCCGTTAGGAATATGTATCACGAATCTCGCTTACGACGTACGGCGGACGACGTACGACCAGCGGTTTTGCGAACGACCAACGACGAACGACCAACGACGTTTTGTCACTGCACCCTCTGCAGCCGGCTGATCAATTTCTGCGCCAGGTTCTCATCCGATTCCGACCACAGCAACCGCGTCTCCGCGCCGACACTCTTCTCTACGTGGGTGATGTAGTCAACGAGCAGTTGCACATTGGCGCGAACCCGCGACTCCAGCTCAGAAGTGAGCTTTAGTTCCTCGTGGAGGAACGGCGTGTCCAGCCCGAAGTCGACCTGGATTTCCCCTTGTGCTTCCGCCTCGTCTTCTTCGAATTCCTCCGCTCGCGCGATGAACTTCATAGGCGTCGGCCGTATGTGCCACTCGCCATCCGGGGACTCTGGCGTCCACAAGTCCCAATTCGCCTCGAACACGAATGCGTAGTCTTCGTGCAGCAGATCGGATGCGATCAGGACCGCTTCTTCCGGCTTGATCCCCGGACGATAGCGCTGCTCAAGAATTGTGGCTTCGTTCCACGACACCGGGTGCACCGAGACGCCTGCAATTCCGGGCAATCCCTTGGAATACGGGAACTGCTGCATCGCGCGAAGCGCGTGCGGAAGCAGGTCTTCCAGTTCGGAATCGCGAAACCACAGGCTGAGAAATAGGGAATCCGCCATAAGTCATTTCACCACGGAGACACAGAGGCACGGAGAACGCCAATTTCAAAAAAATTCTGCATCAGAGTGACTCTGCCAAGGGTCGACTCTATTTTAGAACGGCCCAGACCGCGTGATACCGAGATCGTGCCACTCCGGAATTCCGCGTCGCGGTGCCTGGGTCTTGAGGCACTCACTGTTGTTTTCTCCGTGCCTCCGTGTCTCAGTGGGAACATCCTGAGTTGCCGCCGATTTCTATCTCCGTTATCGTTCATGCCGATGAGAAAACTGTGGGTTTCGCGTTGGTGGCTTGTGCTCTCGATTTCGATCGCCGGACTTGGTGCTGCGAATTCCGGAGCTCAGAGCGCAAGTCCAGCATCTTCTCAAGCCAACACCGCGCGGACGAATCAATTCAACGTCCTCGACTTCGGCGCCCGAGCCGACGGGCAAACCCTGAATACATCCGCAATCAATGCCGCGGTTCTGGCCGCTGCCAAGGTTGGAGGAGGAACAATCACATTTCCTCCCGGCCGGTACCGAACGGGCACCGTTCGCCTGGTCAGCAACATCACACTCGAATTGCAGGCTGGAGCGGTCCTCGAGGGCAGCAAAGAACTCGCGGACTACGGCGACATCAAGGATTACGGCCTCGGTCGCGTTTACGGGACCAATAGCTCTGGCGAGGGCAACAAAGTAGGAATCGTTTTCGCTCGTAACGTGGAGAACGTCTCAATCATCGGCCCCGGCGTGATCGACGGCAATGGCGATTCCTTCTTCGATCCCAGCACGCCGCACTTTTCAATGGATTTCGACCCCAGCGTGACTCGCCAGGGCCAACGCTCTCTAGATGCCTTGCACATGACCGGCGATGGGCCCATAGCCGCGAAGCCTTCGGGTCGCCCAGGCACGATGATCCTCTGCTTCGACTGCAAGAATGTGACGATTCGCGATGTCACCTTCCGCAATGCACCGAACTGGACGGCCCACTTCCAGAACGTCGAGCGCGCCGCGGTCAGCGGACTGCACGTGCTCAATAATCCCCTGATCCCCAACAACGATGGTTTCGATTGCTTCAGCTGCAAAGACGTTCATTTCTCCGATTGCGACATTCACACCGGCGACGACGATTTTGCCATCGTCAACAGCGTCGATGTAACCGTTGCGAATTGTACGCTGTCCTCCCGCTCCTCCGGCATTCGTCTCGAAGCCAGTCAGTTCAACATGTTCGAGAATCTAACGATCCACTCGAATCGCGGCATCGCGATTTACGAGCGCGGCTTCGGCAAGACCGACCACATCTCGTTCGCGAATATCCGGATTGAAACGCAACTCTTCACCGGCCATTGGTGGGGGAAGGGCGAGCCAATCTACATCGCCGTGGGTAAACCGCAAGCCGCTGGATCAGGCGAGATCAGCAATGTGACGTTCTCGAACGTCAGCGGCGACGCCGAAAGCAGCATTGTGCTCTACGGACATCCTGACGCCTGGTTGCGCAACATCGTTCTCGATAACGTGCATTTCACCGTGCGAACCAGCCGCATAGACGTCAGCGATCTAGTAGGCGGCAATTTTGATTTTCGCTGGACCGCCACCGATCTCAAGGGAGCGGTGTTCAAGCATGATATCCCCGGAATTTATGGCCGCTACATCGACGGCCTGCACATTCAGAATTCTTCGATAGCGTGGGAAAAGCCGGCGTCGGAGTTCTTCTCCAGCGGAGTTGAACTGGAGGACTTTCGCAATCTGGATGTAAGCGTTTTTCGCGGATCGAATGCACCCGGCGCGAAGGCCGCAGTGTTCCTTCTGCGAAACGGCAATGGTGTTTCCATTCGCAACAGCACCGCAGAACCCGGAACGAATGTGATTCTTGACGCCCGCGGCGTTTCCGGAAAGCGCCTGCTGATGAACAACGATCTCAGCAGTGCGGCAACCGTGTTAAAAGGCCATGCGGTGCAGTTTACGCAGCGCGGGAACTATACGGGAAGGGAGCACGTGCAGCCTGTACGTTGAACCGCGAAGCCAGCCAAGGAATGAGAGCCGCGAAGCGGCGCCAGAATAAAGTCCGGGGCGTCATCCCCGGGTAGTTGGGCAAAAGGAAAAGCCCCGCAGGGGCGAAAGAAAATCTTCCAGCTACGTGATCCGCGGCGTGTCTTGCTGTGCGGCCAGAAATGCGTCATACAAGGCCTTCGGATCGTCAGCGTAAAACTCCACGTAACCGCAAGAAGAGCACAAATAAGCGTGCACGGTGGATCGCGCCGACTTCTTGAAAACGAGGGCGGACGGATGGGCGTCAGCCCTCACTTCCAAATCAACATCTGTACCTCGCTCAGCAACCACAGCCATCGCTCTTTGCACGACTGCAGCGGAACCGCATTTAGCGCACTCTTCGATCCTTGGCATGGATGACCTCCAAAGGCGCAAGCTACGCCGCCTGGCCCTTCACTTCCACCCCCGCCCACTTCTCCAAGAGCATCAGCGTGGCAGCGTAGTCGAGATCGGCGTGGCCGTCTTCAACCGCCATGTCATAGACCTCTTCCACGGTTTCGATCCCCGGTAGCTTCACTCGCGCTTCCTTCGCAGCCTCCAAAGCCAAGCGGATGTCCTTGCGCATCAATTTCAACGGAAAATTTGCCGTGAAGTCGCGTTGCAGCACAAATGGCGCTTTGTACTCGACCACCCCCGACTTGAGCATCGAGGCATTGATCAGCGGAATCAGCGTCGCCGGGTCAACGCCAAGCTTTGCTGCCAGGGTCAGCCCTTCCGCGAAGCCTTCATAGATCATGGCGATCTGCAGGTTCATGGCGATTTTCGCCGACTGGCCTTTGCCGGTCTCGCCCATGCGGAAAATCTTCTTGCCCATGGCCGCGTACAGCGGCTTCAATCTCTCGATCGCCTCCTCGCTGCCGCCCACGATGAAGAGTAGCGTCCCGCCTTCGGCACCAACTTTCGATCCCGTCACCGGGGAATCGACATACTGCACGCCCTTCTTCGCCACCCGTTCCGCGAACCGCCGCGTTGCGGCAGGCGAGATCGTGCTGGAGTCGGCAATGATCATCCCCTCGGTTAACGACTGCTCAATTCCGTTCGGACCAAACAAAACCTGCTCGACGGCTGCGGTATCCGAGACGCAGATCCATACGACTTCGGCCCCCTGTGCCGCATCCGCCGGCGAGGACGCCACTCGTGCCCCTTCAACTTCTTTACCTGCGCTGCGGTTCCAAACGCTGACCTCGTGCCCGGCCTTTACCAGATTGGCGGCCATCGGCCGTCCCATAATGCCCAAACCCACGAATGCAACTCGCATCTAAAGCTCCTGGATATGAAAGAACAATGGAATTAGAAATGACGCGCTGTGGTGGGTCAAGCTGATTGCTGCGAGTTGTAGAATGCACCAGTGGACATGTGTCAGCTCTTTCGAGCTTGAGGACTGATGAGCAGAAGTAACGGGGGATTGCCGGCGGTCCGGCAAACAGGAACTCAGGCATGCCATGCTGAAGAACGCGCTTAAGAATCCGGCGCTGCGCAAGCGGGCCAAGCAGTTTGGCAAGCTGATCCGCCACTCTGCCATAACGCCGCGCACCGGCGAGACCCACAAGCCGGTACTCGTCTCCAACGGCCAGATGGGCGTCACCTTCATTGGCCATGCCAGCTTCTTCCTGCAGATCGGCGGCGAAAACGTTGTGGTCGACCCCAACTTTGCCC
>Ga0070713_100003635_pt1 | contig 10204 bp, 5 predicted proteins | sample LARL82metaG_FD_65465 | JGI IMG/M metagenome (GOLD analysis project Ga0070713, IMG submission 65465) | Corn, switchgrass and miscanthus rhizosphere microbial communities from Kellogg Biological Station, Michigan, USA - LAR L8-2 metaG | ecosystem: Host-associated > Plants > Roots > Rhizosphere ... | reverse complement strand
CGAGGTTGTCGGCCACGTTGTTGGAGCCCTTGGACTTGAACAGGTAGCCGATCATGGGGATCCTGCCCAGGCCCGGGATCGCGCTGCTGCTCGTGTTGAAATTGGTGCTGATCAGCCCGCCGATGCCCATGGTGAAGCCGTCCTTCAGCGAGACCTGGGTCGTCGCCTTGCGGGTGCCGATGATGGGGATCGAGGCACCGCTCGCCCCGCCGAAGCTCGTCGTGCCCTGGTTCTGGCTCACCTCGGGGGCGAGCGACAGCTTGATGAAGCCGCGCGCGTTCACCTGGGGGGTGACCTTGAGGATGATGCCGATGTCCTTGTAGGTGAACCCGCTCACCTCGAACGTGCCCGTCTGCTGGTTGAATGTGTATTGCGGAATTGGATACTGCTGGCCGACGTCGATCTGGGCCTCCGTGTTGTTCAGCGTGACGATCGTCGGGTTGGAGATGATCTTCGAGTCGTTCAGCGTCTGCAGCGCGGACAGGACGAGCTTGAACTGGTCGGCCGAGAACACCGCGTTCACGGTGTTGGCGGTGTTGCCCGCGGTCGCGACCGAGGACAGCAGGTTGTAGGCGCTGCTGGCGCCGGAGCCCAGCGTGTTGGTGATCGTGTCGGCGAGCGACCCGGTCGAGCCCGTCGTCGAGGTGCTCGACGGCACCCCGTTCGTGGACGTCACCGTCGACGACGTGGTGGATCCGTTCGCCTGGGTGGCCGTGTTGCTCGTGCTGCCGGTGCCGGTCGTCCCGTTCGTCGCGTTGTTGCCCCCGCTCACGGTGGTGCCGTGCGTGTTGGCGTAGGTGTAAAGGCCGGAACCGCCCGGCGTCGCCGTCACGTTGTACCCGCCGAGCGAGCTCCAGTTGGTACCGAGGTTCTTGACGTCGTTGTTCGAGATTTCGACGAACTTCGACTCGATCATCACCTGGTCGGTCGCCCGGTCGAGCTGCTCGATGATCGGCCGGATCCGGTTCATGCGGGAGGGCCGTTCCGTGATGACGAGGCTGTTGGTGCGGCTGTCCACCACGATCCTGCCGCCGGCCGCCGTGTCGACGAGCGAGGAGACCGTCGGCTGGATGTCGGACGCCTTGGCGTAGTTGATGACGAAGATCTCCGTGGACACGGGCTCCTGCTGGAGGCTCTCGTTGCTCACGATCTTGATGATGTTGCCGTCCTCGACGTAGGTGTACCCCACCGGGGCCAGGACGACCTGGAAGATCTGGCGCCAGGTCACGTCGTGCAGCTTGACGGAGGTCTTCCCTTGGAGCGTTTCGGGGATCACCAGGTTCAGCTCGAAGAGGTCGGCCACGTTGCGCAGGATGTTGCGGATCTCCTCGTCGGGAAAGTCGACGGACAGGGTGTCGTTTCCGGCGGTGTCCTTGCTCTTGACGGCGGAGGCCGCCGGGGCGGTGTCCTTGAGGGCGACGTCGGCGCTTGCCGGCGCGACGGCGGGCTGGGTCCCCTTCGGCGCGTACGGCGCCGCGGCGGGCCGTGGCAGGGGGGCCTGGGCGCGGGCGGCCGGCATGGCGGCCAGCAGAACGAGCGCCGCGGAAAGGAGGGGCAGTCGGTTTCTCATGGGGACTTTCCTGGTTGGATGGGCCGGGTGATTTCGTCGTGGTTGAGCCGGAGCGTGAAGGTCGTGCGATCGATTGCAACCAGCTCCAGATCGTAGTCGCTTCCCTTATACGTGACGGTGAGGTGCGCCCCGACTTTTACGAATTTTTTGCCGAACAGCAGCATCGGGGACTCCCCGACGGAGATCGTGCCGGAGGGCGAGATTTTCGCGGCGATCGCGGCGAGCGTCTCCCGCGATGAAACGCTCGGAGGCGCTCCGGAGGCGCCCTTGGTCGCCGCCTGGGCCGCGGCCTTCTCGTCGGCGTCGGGCTGGTCGAAGCCGGGCGGCGCGAACGGCTGCGCCAGCTTGGCGGGCAGCCGGGGAAGGGGCGGCGTCCGGGCCAGGCCCAGGGCCAGCTCGACCGTCTCGCGGCGCGTTTCGGACGTCGCGATGTCGGAAACCGCCTTGGCCGACGCAGCGGGCGCGGCGAGGCAGGCCGCCGCGAGGAACGCGGCGCCGAGGCCGGGAAGAGAAAGGGGGGCGATCCGGTTCACGGCAAGCCGAGGAGTTCGAGGGTGAGAGCGAGGTCCACCGGCCCCGCCCGCTGCGAAGTCGATACGGGGCTCAGCGCGCAGGACAGGACGCGGGAATACGGCGAGCCGTTCTCGATCCGCCGGAGGAAATCGAGAACCGCCGGATAGTCGCCCTGCACCGTCACGCTGAAGCCGATCGGCACAAAGGTGGTTTTGGGCGCGCCCTTGGGGGGCTGGGATATGCCCGTCTGCCGGAGTTCGATGAGCTTGGTCGATGTGTCCGCCTCGAGCTTGTAGAAGTGCTGCAGATTCTCGGCGAGTTCCCCCTGCCGGATCAGGCGGTACTGGATCGTCTGGTTCGCGGCGATCAGCGCCGAGTACTGCTCCTTGAGCTGCGCCGTGTTCTCGACATTGGCCTGCAGGCGCTCGCCCTCGGCGGACCGGTCCCCGAGCGTTTGCTCGGCGGCCGCAACGACGCCGCTGCGGAGATAAATGACGCCGCCAAGCACCAGGCTGATCGCGACGCAGACGACGCAGATCAGGTTTTTTCGAACCCACTCGAGCAATTGCTGGCCCGTCATGGCTTTTTCTCCCCCGTCTTGCGGTATTCCAGGAGAATCTCGACCGTCAGGCGGCCGGACGCTCCATCGGGAACCAGATTGATAAGCGTTGCATCGGAAAACTGCACCGACAGCGCCTTGTCCCGGCGCAATTGGTCCAGGTACGCCGCGGCGTCGCCAGCCGCCTGGTCGGGCGCGCCCCGCACCGTGCCGCGAATGGTGACCCCGCCGTTGTGGAAATCCAGGCGGTCGAGGGCGATCTTGACCGGCAGCGTCTGGGCGATCCGGAGGATGATCTGGGAGATGATCGGCTTCGATTTTACAAAAGCGTCCACCTCGGCCGTCTTCGCCGCCTCCGCCTTGAACCGGTTGTAAAGCGCAATGCCTTGGTCGCTTGCGGGCCGGTCGCGGTCGATCTGGCGCTGCCACTCGGCGATCTGAATGTTCAGGCCGCGGCTCTGCCATTCCTGTTTGCCCAGGTAGAGTGCGAGGGCCAGGGCGATCGTCCCGGCGACCCCGTTGACGAAAAACGCCGTGCGCACGATTTTCGTGTCGGGCAGCCGGTCGGCCACCCGCAGATTCGGGTGCCAGGCCGCCGGAGGCGCGGAATTCTCACTTCTTTTCTTCAGCAGGGACAGCATGGACTGTAGTGTACTGAACCAACAGGCTGAGGAGGCCGAACCACTTGGGCTCCGCCGCGGTCTTCGCAAGCGCATCGGGCACCGACACCTGGCGGGAACGCAGCCACGGCACCGGATCGAGCGAAACGCTCGCGATGCCAAGGGACGAGGCGACCGCGCCTTCGAGCCAGCCGAGCTTGACGGGCATCTGCATGCAGATGACCTGGCCGACCGACTGGCCCGTCTGCACTTCGTAGAAGCCGATCGAAGACTGCAGCTCCTTCAGGAGGCGTTTGATGAGGAGCGGCCCCATGCCGGCGAGATCGAACGTGTTCGAACGGAAGAGTTTCCTCGCGGACTCCTCGTCCTTCAGGCCGAGTTCTTTCTGGACGATCGGCACCATCGCGTCGAAGCCCTGCGGAATCGGCCGGGAGGCCTCGACGCCGGCGGCCGACACGATGAACGAATGGGTGGTGTCGTTGCCCACCTCGAGGACGAGCGTCGGCGTCTTGGATTTCGTGAACGCCAGGCAGTCGGTCAGCGCCCCGAGCGCGGCCACGCTGCCGAGTTCGAGCCGCTCCGGAAAAATGCCGCCGCCGAGCACGGCCTCCTGGACCGCCAGCAAGTCTTCGGTTGGAAGCCCGCAAAACAGGACGTCCTTCTGCAATCCCTTGCTCAGGTCGTAATCGGCCCCGTCGTTCGAATTGATGATCGCCAGCGTGAATTTGTCCTGTTCGATGCGCAGCTGCTGGCTGAAGACCTCCGCCAGATATCCCTGCTCTCGCAACCGCTTGAGCTCGAGGGTGTGGCGCCGCACGATGCGTTTCGGAGGATAGACCCCCACCGCGGCGTGAAGATATCCGCTCGGGGCTTTTTTCGGCTGGATCTGCCTCAGGCCTTCGGCAAACGCAACGGCGTCACCCGCCGGGCATTCGATCAGTTCCTCCAAGTCCATCGGGCCCGTGAACGCCGATGTTCGCGCGAACATCACCGAACTCTCGTTGATCTCGACAAAAAATCCCTTGGGCTTTTTGGAAAACAACATGCAGTCGCTCGTTGGGCGGTGGTAAGGGTGGCTGGGTCAGACTTCCCCGGGGAAAACTATCGCAACTGAAGAGCGAAAATCCCCGATTTGGCCCGGCATTACAAGACTAAACGCCGCCCTTAATACCGCCCACCTAGCCATTTACCTTTTATTGAATGATGGCACCGCCGCCCTTGGCGGCGGAGTCCTTCACTTCTGCCACGTGCGCTTTTTGTGGCGATTGCTCTTCAAGCGCTTTCGGCGCTTGTGCTTGTTCATCTTCAGCCGGCGTTTCTTCTTGAGATTTCCCATACGGTTTGGTGAAGCGAAGCTGCGGACCGCCGCGGGCGCTGTAAAGCGAGAAGTGCGCAGCCTCTTCCACTCCCCGCGTTTCCCGGCCCGGAATCGGCCGGCATCACCCGCCCGGCGGGGCATCGCCGATGCCCGGCGACAGGGTGCACCTCCGGCGACTGCAGGTGAAGACCAGTTCCGCCTCCACAGCGCCGAGATCGATCCCAGCAAGGACCGCGGCGGCGCGTCGGTACAGCCGCAATTGGCCGGAGTGGCGTTCCCGCGCGCGCTCCAACGCGGCCTCGCTTTCCACACGGTCCGTCTTGAAGTCGTACACCCACGCCCGAGTCGCTCGGCCGGCAGGGTCGCGGGAAACGACCACCCGGTCGAATCGCCCGGTGACCCACGCGCCGTCGAGCACCGCTTCAAACGCCCTTTCGCGCCATACTTCCGCCCCGTCTCCCGGACGCGACCAGACCGCGGCGAGCTGCGGGGCGGTGACGCAGGCCCCGGCCTCCTCTCCAGCCGCGCCTTGCGCGGACCATGCGGCCGCGAGCCGGTCCGCTCCGGGAGAATCGGACCACTCCAATTCCGCCAGCAGTCCATGGACCGCCGCTCCGAATTCCGCCCCTCCGGCGCTTCCGGCCCGGACAAAAAGGCCGCCAGCGGGGACCCTTCCCTCCAAGGCCCCCAGGGGCTCGTCAGGGCCGTGTGAAAGAAGGGCTAAGGAGGGCAGACGCTGCGGGCGGCGCGGCGCCGGGGCCGCCCGCGCGACATCCAGGATGGCCGCCTCGGCAGGCGGAGCCGGCGGCCGTTCCGCCGCCGCCGCCTCAAACCAACGCGGATCGCCCTCCGTCCACGTCTCCCCGAGGGTTTCCTGGAGGAGCCTCGGGAAATTGGGCGACCGCGATTTTCCGACCGGCTCGGTGATCACGTACAAGGCTCGTTTTGCCCGCGTCATCGCCACGTAGAGAAGGCAGAAGTTCTCGTAGCAGGCGTCGGCCTCCGCCTCCGCCACATGCGCCGCCAGCACGGGATCCCGGGCCATGAAATCCCGGCTCGGCAATTGCAGGATCCAATCGACCGAGCGGTCCGCCGAACGCTCGACCGCCAGGCCGGCTCGCCGTTCCGCCAGGGTGTCCCCCTCGAGATCCGGCAGGATGACCAGATCGAACCCGAGGCCCTTCGCCTTGTGGATCGTCATCACGCGCACGACCGCCGCCGGGGGGGCCTCGCGGACCGCGTGCCGCTGCATGAAGGACACGAATTCCGCCACCTCGCGGGATCCGGTCTCGTCGAAAAGGCGGGCGGCGGCGGCGAACTGGCGTCCGCGCTCCCGGCTGAAGGCATCGCCCGCCGCCAGCCGGGGCTCGAGCCGCCGGAGCCACGCCTCGGCCATCCGTTGGAATCCGCCGGCGTGGATTTCGCCCAGGATCCGCCCGGTCAGCGCCTCGTCCGTGGCGAGGCCTTCCTCGGCCAGCACCGCCGCCAGCGGCGTCATCGCGACGTGAGCCCGGGCCGCGCGGTCGCCTGGATGGGCGGCGGCCCGGCAGAGCGCGAGCAGGGCGCACGTGAGCGGATTGTCCGCCGCCACGCGCAGATCGGAATCGGCGGCCGCGGGCAGGCCGCCCTCGCGGCGCAGGAAATCCGCAAGCGCGGCGGCCGTCTCGTTCGTCCGGACCAGCACCGCCACCTCCAGCCCGCGCGCAAGCGCACCGGTCTCCTCGATGACCCGCAGCGCGGCGCCGAAGCGCGCCTCCTTGTCCGGCGCATGACGGAGTTCGGCAAAACCTCCCAGTCCCGGGTGCGCGCTCTCGTGATTCCTCCACTCGCCGGCCCAGCGCGCGACCGCAGGCGGCGGGAACAGCCGGCGCCAGGAAGGCTCGTCCCCGAACACACGGTTCACGAGGGCGATCACCGCCGGCCCCGAGCGGAAGGAGCGCACCAGCCGTTCTTCGCGGATCGTTCCGGGACGCGCCGCGTTGTAATGATCGAAAATCTCCCGAAACAGCCGCGAATCGCCGGCCCGCCAGGTGAAGATCGCCTGCTTCACGTCGCCGACGTAGAAAAAGCTCCGGACCCCCGCCGGATCCTGGACGGCCTCGTCGATCAGGTTCCGCAGGACCGACCACTGGCCGAAGCTCGTGTCCTGAAACTCATCGAGCAGCCAATGGTCGATCTGCGCGTCCAGGCGCCAGTCGATGAACAAGCGCGCCTCGTCCCGCGCGTCGCGGGACAGCGTGCGGCGGACGCCCGGGCCATCGGGCCGCAGGAGCCGCTGCAGATCCGCAAAGGTGAGCCGTCCGCCGCGCCGCACCGCGCCGTCGTAGGACGCCTCGTAGCCGCGCAACACGGCAAAGATGCCCTGCGTCATTTCGAGCCGCCGGGCCAGTTCGGCGCCCACCAGGCCCTCCGCCAGGCGCCGCAGCGCCGCCGAGGCGGGAGGCGGCAGCGGCAGGTTCTTCCGGTCGACCCGGACCTCCGCGAGATCCGGCCACGCCTTGAACGTGTTGCCGAGGATGTAGGCGACGGGGGCGGGCAGCGCCGCCCCCGGGGCCCATTCCGGCAAGGCGGCGAAGAAATCGTCCCACCGGATGCGCTGCCCGTCCGTCAGCACTTGCCAAGGCAACGCAGCCTGGAGATCCCGGGCTGCGTCCGCCCTCCCGCCCGCGGCCGCAAGCCACGGACATCCCCGCGGCCAGATCCGCGCGGCCCGACCCCATGCGCCGTCCTCCGGCGCCTCGAGATAGACTTCGGCGTGCTCGTCGAGGAATTCGTCGAGCCGCCGGCCAAGGCTCTTCTCCTCGACGCCGAACGTCGCGCGCTTGAAGGCCTCGATGAAGTCCTGCTGCTCCGGGCCGGCCGGGCCGCACCCTGAAGCGAACATCCGCCGCAGGACCCGGCGGCGCTCGAGCCGGACGGTGTGCTCCTCCATGATCTCGAAAGCTCCCCCCAGGCCCAGTTCCAGAGGGAAAGCCCGCACCACGCGCGCGAAGAACCCGTCGAGCGTCCCGAGGTTGAGCCGGGGCATCGCGTCGAGCATCGTCCGAAGCATCCCGGCGAAATCCGCCGCCCGCAGCGCCGGCAGCCCGATCTCCCGGGCGATCGTCCCCGCGTAGGCGTCGTCGCGGGCGGCGCGGGCGATCTTTTTCAGGATTTCGTCGAAGAATTCGCCGGCCGCCTTGCGCGTGAACGTCAGCGCCGCGATCCGCTCCGGCCGCGCCCCCTGCGCCATCAATTGCACGAAGCGGTTCGTGAGCGCGTACGTCTTCCCCGAACCCGCCGAGGCGAGGATCATCGCGTGGCCGACGGGTCTCATGGCGCGGCCGGCCTCGCGGCGAAGGAGGGATCGACGCTCGCCGCCGTGCCGTGCTGGAAGAACCCGGCGAACAGCGCGTCGTCCCGTTCTCCCGGTTCCGCCGGAGGCCAGAAGATTTCCGCCGCCACGGCCGCCGCCACGCCTTCCGCGCAGCGCCGGGCGGCCGCCCCCCATGCGCCGTCATAGGCGTCCCAGGTTTCGACGGCGGTCTCGCCGACCGCCTTCGGCAGGTTGAAATAACCCGCCGAAATTTCACCCGCCGAACCCCCTCGAAGTCCCGCCGGGCCGGGAACCGAAGGAGTGAAGGAAGGCATGCGGGCGAGCGCCTCCAAATAGAGCGGCAGCTGGAGATCCGTCCAGACCCAGTCCGTTCCGTCGACGGCGAAACAGGCGTAATCCGGTTCCGACGGCGTTCCCCGCCCGGCCCGGCGGCAGTGCGCCTCGAGGGGCGGCTTGGGCTTGTCGGAAGTCTTGTAGTCGAGCACGCGCCGCCGGCCCGTGTCCGCATGCCGCTCGATGCGGTCGATCGTGCCGCTGACGACGAGGCCGCCGATCTCGAATGTGAATTTCTGCTCCGTCGCCTCGACGATCCACCCCAGGGCCCGCTGCGCGGCCTGGACCTCCGCCGCCCGCCCCAGCCGCTGGCGGGCGGACTCCAGTTGGATCACCAGAGGCAGCGTCAAATCGCGGCCGTAGCGGGCCCGCGCCCCGCGCTCGAGGGCGTCGATGAGAAAGGCCCTCAACGTCGGCGCCTCGGTGCAGTCGCGCAGCGCCGGCTCCCGGCCCATCGCCTCCAGCGCCGCGTGGCAGAGCGTGCCGAAATCGAGGGCGTCGAGCTCCGACTTGTGCGGATCGACGGACGCCAGGCGCAGCACGTGCTTCAGGTAGAAACGGAACGGGCAGCGCAGATAATCGCGGAAGGCCGTGACGGACATCCGGGTCGGACGCGGAGCCCGCGGCGGACGCAGCGTCCACGCGCGGCCCCACGGCGGGCTCGCCCGCGCCTCCGGAACGTCGCGGAACAGGAACTCGACGCGCCGCGGCAGCTCGGTCTCTTCGCAGCGGAACAAAAGCCGCGAAGGACGCCGGGGATCGCCGGCCGCCGAAACCTTGCCCGCGAAAAGATCGGTCCGACCCGCGCCTTCGCGGCACGAGGCGATCGCCGTCAACAGGTAGGCGTCACGGGCGAAACGCGCCGCGTTGGTCTTCAAGCCGAGCGATTCGCGCAGCCCCTCCGGCAGGAACGGATCGCCCGCGACCGAAGTGGGGACGCTGCCGTCGTTGAATCCGGCAACCGCCACGTGAGGAGCGTCCTCCCACAGCAATTCCAACCACCCCTGCAGTTCCAGCGCCGCCTTGGGCTTCTCCTCGGTCCGGCTCTCGCCGCCGAACAGGCGCAGCGCCAACTCCCATCCATCGCCGGGCGGCAGCACGGCCGCCGCTGTCGCGCATTCGCGTAAAATTCCGGACCAGGCCTCCGCGTTTTCCGCCAGGCGGCGGTCCGGCTCCCGTCCCAAGTCCAGCGAACGCCCGGCGAAGATCGCGCCCAGCGCCGCCTCGGCCCCCGCGGCAAAACTTCCCACCGTCAGCTGCAAACGCAGATCCTCCATCGCGGCCAGTCCGATCTCGATCTCGGGAAACCTGTCCGTCTCCGCCTCGTGGGCGCGCGCTGCGGCCAGATCCGCGGGGAGGTGGCGGGAACGCAGCGCGTCGAGGCCTTCCAACCATCGGGAGGGGGAGAATCGCCCCCCCGCACGATGTGCCAGATGGGCCAGAAAATCCGGGCACCGGGCAAGCGTTTCGACGGCTTCGAAGGCCGGTTCGCGGGCGAGCGCGGCCAGCGCCGTCAGCAGGATGTGCAACGCCTCGCCCCGGCGCAGGCGGCCCTCGGGCTTGAAGGTCGCGAAACCCGACCGGTTGAGTTCGCTCTCGAGCACGGGCAGGACCTCCGCATCCGCGACTCCGAGACCGAGCCAGCCGGCCGGTTCGCGATAGCCCCGGGCCAGCGCGGCGATCTGATCCGCCTGGGCCGCGGGATCGGCGCAGAGGTGCACCCGGCTCTCGAAATCCGGAAGCTTCAGCGGGCGCCCTTCCCAAGCCTCGGTCAGCGGGCGGCCCCAATCGTCGAACGTCTTCGCCTCGGCCGCCGGCGCGAATACGACCACATCCACGGGCGCCATGCGCGCATACCCCGCCAGAACTTCGATGGCCAGCGGCAGCGGATCCGGCGTGGCGATCACGATCATCCGGCCCGCCCGCTCCGGCGGAGCCGCATTTCGTGCGTGTTCGATCTTGTCGGCCTGGACGT
>Ga0070713_100003634_pt1 | contig 10209 bp, 8 predicted proteins | sample LARL82metaG_FD_65465 | JGI IMG/M metagenome (GOLD analysis project Ga0070713, IMG submission 65465) | Corn, switchgrass and miscanthus rhizosphere microbial communities from Kellogg Biological Station, Michigan, USA - LAR L8-2 metaG | ecosystem: Host-associated > Plants > Roots > Rhizosphere ... | reverse complement strand
CCAGCAATACGTATCCCAGAGAGGTAGCCGGCAAAACATAGGTCAAATCTGCCCATGAGAGGGCGTTCATGTATGCGCCAAAAAAGGCAAGCAGAAGGAGGATCCCAATTGACACCCACGGATTGAGAATCGCAACTACCAGACTCTGCAGGTGATGAATGGAGATACTTCCCGTCTGCTTCATGCCATGCGAGAGCATGGTGTCTCCGGCCGCCGCAAAGACGGTCACTCCGGCCAGGACTAAATACTTGCGGAAAGTCACTTGAAAATCAGTTCTCAGTCGTCAGTTCTCAGTACCACCGATTCCCCGTCCCACGGCGCTGCGAACCGAGAACTAAGAACTTGCCGTTAATCGGTCATTGCTCCAGCCGGAGTCGAAGCAGCTGTCGCAGCGTGTTCCTTCACCATCTTGTTACGCGCGGAGCGCAGTTTTAGGAACGTTTTCGCCTCTTTGTACAATCGCTTCCGTTCGCCTCCGTCGAATGCTGCTCTCTTCAAAATGCGGAAGACAGCTTTCGGACGGAAATAATATTCGTCGTAAAAGCGATGCACGGCAGCAAGAATGTCATCCGCCGGCAGACCAGGATATTGAATGTGCGCCAACTGATGTCCGCCTTCGTCGACCATCTTGTTATCGCCCACAATAAAGCCGTTCTTCACCGCGTGGTCATACAGCTCCGTCCCAGGATACGCATGAGCCACAGACACCTGGATGGTTTCGACATCCAGTTCTTTTGCAAATGCGATCGTGTTGTTGATTGTCTGATGCGTCTCACCAGGCAGACCCAAAATGAAGTCACCATGAACGACCAAGCCGAGCTTGTGACAATCTTTGGTGAACTGCCGGGCCCGTTCGACTGTAGCTCCCTTCTTAATGTTCTTCAGGATCTGCTGATCGCCTGACTCGTAGCCCACGATCAACAACCGGCATCCGGCATCTTTCATTGCCTTCAGCGTCTCATAGTCGGTAGTAACGCGGGAAGTACACGACCACGTCAACCCTAGCGGCTTCAGCTTGGCGCACAATTCGATTGTGCGCGCCTTTTGAATATTGAACGTGTCATCGTCGAAGAAGAATTCCTTTACTTCAGGCCACATCTGTTTCGCTCTGGCCATTTCAGCGGCGACATCGTCGGTCGAGCGCTTGCGCCAAGGATGGCCGCTCAAAGTCTGGGGCCACAAGCAGAATGTGCACTGCGCAGGGCATCCTCGCGTCGTGTAAAGCGACACATACGGATACAAGAGGAACGGAACGTTGTAACGGGTCACGTCCAGATCGCGCTTGTAGATTTCAGTTACGTGCGGCAGGGCGTCCAGGTTCTGGATCTGGGGCGCGTCCGGATTGTGTACGGCCTTGCCATCTTTCAGATAAGAAATACCCGCAATTTCTTCGACCGGCTTGCCCTTCGCGTAGTCTACAACTGCGTAGTCAAATTCCTTGCGGCAAACAAAGTCGATGTCGGGGCAATCGCGAAGAGACTTTTCCGGCAGCACACTTACATGCGGCCCTACAAAGGCAATCTTGATCTTCGGATTTGCATTCTTGATCGCGTGTGCCAAGCGGAGATCCCCAGGGAATCCCGGCGTCGAGGTGAACAGCACAAGGAACTCGTAGTCCTTCGCGATATTGATGGTTTCTTCACCGGAGACGTGATGCGACGGCGCATCAAGTAGCCGCGATCCCTCCAACATGCCCGCTGGATACGCGAGCCAGACCGGATACCAGAAGCTTTCGATTTCGCGAGTCGCAGGCCAACGAGATCCCGCGCCCCCGTCGAAATTCTCAAACGATGGAGGGTTTAAAAAGAGAGTTTTTAAAGGCATATTTAAGTGTGTCTTTATTTTAGCATCTGCGTAGGCACACAATTCCGTCGTTACCCGTGCCCCTGCAGGTTCCCCATTTCCAAAGATTTCGGCCTAAGTATTTGATTCCATTGTACTAGGCGCGGGTCTATCAACAAACATCCTAGGCCCAAACAGTGATTGGATGCAGCGAACAGTCGTTGGGTGCGGCCAATGGTATGCCTGCCCGGCTTCTGAAAAGGCTGACTGAGGCAAAAATTGCCTATGAATTACGTCACTTTTGTCTGGGGATTCCGCGCTTCGTTACTAGGTAAACTGCGAAGCTCCCCAGCCAATGTCCTCCCTCGTAGTGCTCTCCGGTGACGGCGGCTAATCCAGCGCGCTCGTGCGCATCGGCGGCGGCCCGAATGGCAGGCAGTCGTTTGTCGTCTTTTGGAAGGCTTGACGCGATGCCCTCAAGCATCCAGGCTCGACTCAGGTTTAACCCGTCCAGGTGTGCGAGCTTGGGATCGCTGGGATCGGGCGAAACCACGGGCTCAAGCCAGTTATCGCGGGACTTCGAAATCTGCGGCATGAACGTCTTGAGCCAAGCCGCAAACTCAGGGCTCGGTAGAACGCGGCGTATTACGTCGGCTTCGCCAAGGCAGGGCGACAGAAAATCTTCGCCGGAAGGTTCATACGCGAGCGGGCAGTTTTTGTCATTTAGGTAGAACTGTTTTGCTTTGGATGCGAGCAGGTCCGCAAATTTATGATCGCCTGAAGTACGAGAGTAGTCGAGCATTAGACCAAGCCCAAAAGCTGTCTGGTCATGTTCGCCGATTCGCACCGGGTTCGAAAGCTTAGGCAGCCATGCATTCAACCGGTCCAGTACGACTTGTTCTAGAGGGCGCAAGTTCGCGGCCATCTCTTTGGCCTGCGGATCGTCCCACTCGCGCAGTTCAGTAGCCAATTGCAAGAGCCATGCGAGTCCATACGGACGCTCGAAGCTGGCGCGCCCTTGTCCCTAAAGATACGCGGCCTCCTGCGCCAAATTATCCGCTGTAAGACTCTCACGCAGAGCATCCCGCGCCGCCTGAACAAATGCGGCATCTGGAAAAGTGCGGACCAGCCGAACCAGCAGCCAATGTCCGTGCACCGACGAATGCCAGTCGTAGCAGCCGTAAAACGCCGGGGTGACCTTTCGCGGCGGAGCAACGTCGGCGTCGCTCGACAAGGTATGGCTAATGTGATTCGGATACTCTTTGTGGACGCAGGCGAGAGCGAGATTGGAAAAGCGGTCGGCGGTTTTGGCATCGAGGATAGCGGTATTTCCCTGTTGGGCAGCCGCGGATAAAGTTGACGCAAAGATCAGCACACAGAGTGTCAGTTTCATCGCCAACTACTTTAACGGAGCGCGTCCGATCCGGCGACGCGTCTTCCGTCTCGGCAGATCGCATAGAGTCCGCTACCATGCGGCCCTTAGTTCTTCGATATTTGCCGTAAATCTACTGGGTCGGGACTTCAATTCGGTACAAAACCGGCAGCCCGACGGCACGTCCGCAGTCGCTCGCAAACACCAGGGCTCGAGAATCGATCTCCCAGGCAGGCCACGAACTGTCGCACTTGCCTCCCGCCAGCCTTATTTGCTGTCCACTCGCAAGATTACGTAACCAGAGGTGCTGAAAGCCGGCCTCAGTAAAGTCATATGCCATCCATTTGCCGTCAGGCGACGCAGCAGATGCCGGTTTGTCGTCGGTCGGAACTGGAAGTGGTAATGCTGTTATTTGTTTGGTCACTGGGTCGAACCGGACCATCCGTGAAGTCCGCCGGTATGAGTCTTCCAAGGCGATCGAGGAACCATCAGATAGCGGAATCGGATGAAGAGCATTTCCCTTCCAAGTGATTTCATCGAGACGCGCCTCATGCGCCCAGCGGATCACGTAACGATCCGAATCCATCGATTGGAAAAATAGACCTGACGACGTAACTACTGGAAACGATGCGAAGAGCGAGTTGGAGGAAAAATCAAGCTGTTGAGCCGTTTGCCCCGGCTCTTCCCGATAACCGCGCGTTTGTTCCCAGCTGATAAGCACGGAACAGATGACCGCTGCCACGGCAGCGAAAGCCCAGGACCTGGATGACACATTTCTCCAGCGTTCCCAACCAAACACAAAAAAAAGCCCGAGCAGCAACCACATTTTCCAGAACAACCCGGGCCAGTGCAGCGGAAGAGTCAAGAGTAGGCACGATGCCGCCAGAAAGGCCGTACGAAGAGGCGTGCAGCTGTCCGCCAGAAGAATGACCGGCAATAGCAGAAGAATGAACGTATAAGACGAAAGGTTCGTCGACAGCAGGAGCACAGCGACGACGTACCATGAGAAGTCGCGCTCAATGTTTGTCGTTTTCCTTGTCCCCAGATACAGAAGCAACAGGACTGTCAGGCCAAACAGCGCTCGAAAAAAGAAGAACGCTGCAGGTGAGTTCCAGAAAGGCTGGGGATTGAGCTGAGGCTCTGCGAGAAAGCAACGCCGCAGGAGCGTGGACATCGTCTGATTACCGACGTTGTAGGGGTCAACCGCTCCGCTCTCGAGGAAACGTGGCAGCAACTGGAAGAGGTAGTAGTGGACGTCTGCCCATCCGAAAATAGCAATCGCTATCGCGACGGAAGCCACCATCGTTGCGATCATCCCGGCGACTGCCTTCCACTTACGAGCTGCGATGAACAACAGCAGATAGGGTCCTCCATACAACTTAAGCGCAAAAGCCAGCCCTGTTACTGCCCCAGCTGCCCAAGGCTTGTGCTTATATAGCAAGTACACGGCTAGAGTCAGCAAGAGAAGCAGGAACACATAGTATTGCCCGAGAAAGAAGTTCGAATTCAGGGCGTAATACCCGAAGAATGTAACGATCCAGAGAAGCAGAACGCTACGTCCGGTGACCCGCGACAGCATCCAAAGCGTAATCGCAAGGAAGACAAGGTTGAAGACGAGCCAGGCCTGCTTTGCTCTCTGTAGAGAAAGACCGGTAAACCCGACCATGGGCAACATCGTCAGCGGCGTCTGGGGCGTGTAACTTCCGATGCGGGTTCCGAGCCCTGCCCTGTCCATCTCTCGTGCGAACCAGCTCCAGTCATAAAACTTACGGAGAGGAGCATGCTTTCGGACAAGGACTGCACCGGTATAGTAATTAGGAAAGTCGGTCACATCCTGCTCAAAGCCGCGACGGAATCCGGTCGCAAGAAAAATCAGCAGGCAGACCAATGCAAGCAAACGTAGCATTCCACTGTTTGCCTGAGTGTTCCGCGTAGCGTCATGCATTTGGCATTATGAGCTGTGAGCCGTTCAAAAAATGCGGCGGTAGCATTCTCGGTGCGCGTGAGTAGTGAAGATTACAGCCTGTTTATTGAGGCGATGTCAAAGAATTGTAATCGGGCCGCAGGGAATCAATCTCTTACATTCACCGGGTTGGGTGTGCGAATCGGGTGTCGCTCATTAAGACGTAGTGTCCACTCTAGTCGGACCACTCCTTCCATGCGAAGCTAGGTCAATTGGCCTTGTCACGCCGCCGGCTCTGTACGACAAAGACGTGGTACGAGGCGGCGTCCCAGGCGTTATGGATCCCCGTGAAGAGCAAAACCAGCGCGCCGGCTCCGACACCAAAGATCGATCCGTGCGCATGGAGGCTTGCCTCGTAGCCCGATGTTGCAAGCAGCGCGTAGGCGGTGAGGGGAAACAACCCGTGAAAGAGCCAATCCTCAAAAACAGGTTGGTATGCGGTTTGTCTACGCATGCGGCGTGTTACGAATAACGAGTAAATGAGCCCACAGAGGCCGATGGCGGTCACGACGATCACCGGACCGCGAATGCCAGGCCACGGTGCCGTCAGGATAGCGGAGAGCAGGAGTACGGTCCCGAAATGAACAATCGTCGGTGTGGCAAACGCCTCGCCAGCCTGTCTCTGCTGCTGCTCACTGGCCGTGCTGGCCACGTCAGCGACAAGGGCCATCACAACGAATTGCAGTCCGATTAATGCTCCAGCAGAAGATCCGACGATGACGAAAAAGTTCGCCCATCCGGTGAGTGCCGTGAATTCGTTCATGAGGGATTCCCTTCGTGTTACTTCGTGCCCTTCGTGGTTAGGATTTTGAACCACAAAGGCACGAAGAGGCACAAAAGGAAAACAATAAAACCCGCGAGATCTCTTGCGCTAGGTCTTTAGCACTTCCTGCACATAGGCCGGTTTCATCGGTAGCCGGCGCATGATCTTCCCGGTCGCGTCATGGAGAGCAGCCGCAATCGCAGGCGCTGCCAGCGCATTCGCCGCCTCCGATCCTCCGCCGTACGCCCCAACTTTCGGATTGTGCAGCAGCACGACTTTGACCTCGGGAATATCAGACATCGATGGAATTGGGTAAGAGTTCCAGTCATCCTGCGTGATGCCACTCTCATTGAAGACGACCTCTTCGAAAAGGGCATGGCTGATACCCATGATGGCGCCCCCTTCGACGTTGCGCTTCAGTTGCATCGGGTTGACCACGATGCCCGGATCGACCGCGATGGTGTACTTTTCCACGACAATCTTTCCCGTGCTCGGAGTGACGGCGATCTGGCAGACGCAGGCCCAGTAAGTGCCGCTGCGCAGCATCAGCGAAGCGCCGCGTCCACGAACCGGGTTTGAACCGGTCGAAACGGCATCGGGACGGGGTGACGGGCGATTGTCCCAGCCCGACGCATCGCGGACCGCTCGCAGGACACTGATTGCGCGCTCTTCGCTGGCATGGTCGATACGGAACTGGATGGCGTCGGCTCTGGCGAGTGCTGCCGCTTCGTTCATCGCCAGCTCCCGCGGATAGTTCTGCTGGAACTGCCCTGGTGTGCGCATACTGTGATCGCGCAAACCAACAGCGATGGGCGAAGCTTTCTCCCCAACCTGATACGTGCCGTGCCCGTGTTCGGCTACATTTGCAATCGGAGCGTAGACCCATGGATCTTCAAGGCCGTTGGCCGTGTTTGTCACAAAATCCCCATGAGGATTCGGCGCAGCCATTGTGGGGAGGCCAGCCAAGACAGCACCGATCGGGCGATCATCTTGCATCGAGGGCATGTAATGATCGACTTGATAGGCTGAGATTTTGCCTTTTTCGTCGAGTCCAATCTGAATATCGGAGAGAGCCGCTGATGATTGCGTGGACCACTGTATGTCGTCAGCACGCATCCACTGCACGCGAACGGGCTTGCCCACGGCTTGCGACAGCAGCACGGCCTCGTCTTCCGCGCCAGCATTTCCGCCATTGGAACGTCCGTAGTGACCGGGACCTGGATACGAATGCACGATCACATGGTCCGGCGTGGCCTTCAGCATCATCGCGATTTCGCCGCGTAACGCCTGCGGGTTCTGATTGTGTGTGTAGATGTGGACGGTACCGTCAGGCTTCACGTCGGCTGTGGCCATGGTCGGCCCGATTGGCGCGTGTTTCATGTATGACAACTGATACGTAGCGGTATGCTTTTTATGAGCAGAGGCGAGTATGGGCGCAACGTCGCCTTTATTGGTGTCGGCCTTTGTAACCGTCGCACTTTTCCAATCTGCTTCTTCACGAAGGTGTTTGTAGAGTTTTTCGCTCCCGGGCAGGCCCTTCCAGTCGGTCCACTTCGTCGCGCTCGCGACCTGCTCTGCCGCCTGGATCGCCTCCCACTCCGTGGGCGCAACCACGCCAACAAGATTGCCCTTCACGATCACTTGCGAGTTCGGGAACTTGGATTTGTCCAACTGACCTGCGGAGAGCAAAGTTGAACCCAGCGTCTTAGGATGCACGACGCGTGCGTGCAACATTCCAGGCAAGCGCACGTCGGTGGCCCAAGTTTCCTTCGCCGCAACTTTTGAACTGATGACAGAATTCTTGAATGACTTGCCAATGATCGTGTACTCGCTGACGGGCTTCATCGGCGGATCGCCTTCGATCGTCAGCCCCATGATGCTGGTGAGGTCTCCCTTCACCGGAATTGTGAGCTTCAATTGTTGATTCTTGACGAGGTCTCCGTACGAGATGCTCTTGCCGCCTCCGGAAACAATCCCATCTTTGACTGAAAGCTTGTCTTTTCCAACGCCGAGTTTTTCCGACGCAAGATCGAGAAGGGCCTGATGCGTATAGGCGGCTGCCTTGCGAATGTTCGGCGTGCCACGCCCAAGAAAGTCAAATGCCCCGCTGCCGTCGGGCGTCTGATCGGTGTGGCCTGAAATGACGGTGGTGATCGCTTCGAAGGGCACACTCAATTCTTCCGCGACGATTTGGCGGTAAGCGGTAAAGGTCGAGCCTTGTCCGAAGTCGCTCTTCCCTGTCCGAATCAGGATCGTGTTGTCTGGATGAATCTCAATCCATGAACTGCCCAAAGTCGGATCGAGCGTGTTCTTCATCACAGCGGATTTCACGCTGTCGGCCCCGAGAAGGCCAGGCCCCATGAACTTGAAACCCACGACGAGCGCACCACCAGCCTTGACGAATTGACGACGAGAAAGCGTTGGTCCAAGAAGTTTTCCCTCGCTAATGGTAGCCATCGCTTACCTTCCTTTCGCCATGATCGTGGCGGCATGTTGAACGGCTTCAATAATTGCGAGGTAGGTTCCGCAGCGGCAAAGATTGGGCGACGGTCCCGAGTTGGTGAAGGCATCTTTAATTTGCACCACGCTGGGATTCGGATTGCTTTCGAGCAGTTCGGTGGCTTTGATCATCATTCCGTTCTGGCAAAAGCCGCATTGCGGAGTCTGCTCTTCAATCCAGGCTTGTTGGACGGGGTGAAGAGTGTTCTTCGCCTGCTCGGTCGAAATCCCCTTTTGTTTGGCCCAGCGCGCGGACAAACCTTCCAAAGTCGTGATCTCCTGGTTCACAACGCTCGCAACCGGTGTCACACAGGAGCGCGCTTCTTTTCCGTCAACCAGGACGGCACAGGCCCCACACTGTGCGAGTCCGCATCCAAATTGTGGACCGATCAGTTGAAGATCGTTGCGCAAGACATATAGCAAAGGTGTATCGTCCGGCGCCTGGACATCGTGCCGGACTCCATTCACATTCAGCGTGACCATAAAGAGTTCCCTTTTCGGAGGAAGTTTCAGAGTGCTTTTACAATACGCATAAACTTGTTAACGGAATGCTCATCTGGTGGGCGGACCCCAGTCCGCGCCAGGGTTGTTGCTTCAGCGGACTATACGCTCGGTTTGCGAGCTGCTGCAAGCGAGGAACGTCACATCTGAATAGAGCAGAATCTCGGTGCTGACTTGCCTGATGCGCTGAAATTTTTGCCTGGTTCTCCGAATCCAACTGCGGAACCGACCTCACGGCTTGACGGTCTGTCGCTTCCCGTCTTTGTTGGTTAAAGTGATGGACGGATCCCCTCTGTCGGCGTTCAACACAATATAGGTCGGATCGATACCTCCGCTCAGGTCAAGACCAGACCCTTGCTCTGTAGTCGCAATCTTGACAGAGGGGCGACCATCCGGACGGATCAAGCGGAAGCGCACAGTATCCGGGAACACCTCTCCGTTGTTCACGAGCGAGCCGTCTGCCTTGCGCGCCGGGCCTGCGGGCACTACTTCAAGAGAGGCTCTGAGTCGCCCTTGGGCGTCAGTAATCAGCAAGCCGCGCCCGTGGAGCATGCCATCGTCATTACTGGCTTGAACTGTGCCGTCTCGACTCAATGTCAGAGTAACGAGGAGCGCAAGGTTCATCAGGGTCAGGATCGTGAGAGTGCGGTGGCTTCGCATTTGGACCTCCTGGACTGGAGCAGAAGTCGACCTCATGTTGACGTGTAGCGCGAATTCTACTTCAAGAAAACGACAGCTGAGCATTCGACATGATCACGGGTCATTTGTGGAGAGCCTCGACCTGAAGCAATCGCAGCGTTGACGGCCTTCACAATCGGGGAAAAGTTGTAGAAACACCTTTGAAAAACATTCTGCGCAAACCTTCCAACATTTTCGCCGACAACCGGACTCAAAGCTCCATGTCGTCGGCGACGGACGTAGCTCACTCCCACACCACATATCCTGCACGGTCGTCCTCTTGGCCGTGGTCCCGGATTCTATTAATCGCAGGCATAAGCGCCGTTGTGCTGATTTCGGTCGGGGCCGTGCTCTGCGCGAAGTTCTGGCCTTTTACTGAAAAAAGAGTTCTTGAGGATCTTTCGGAAGCAAGCGATAGCTCCGTCACTATCCAGAGTTATCACCCAACGTATTTTCCCGTGCCCGGTTGTGTGTTGTATGGAGTCGAATTCCGGCACGGAAAAGAACAGCGCGAACTCATTGCGATCCAGAAGCTGCGGATCATGGGCAGCTACACCGGAGTTCTCCGGCACTACGTACCGCGCATCATTGCCGAGGGCTCTCATGTGATAATCCCCCCGTTCGGGAGCAAGGCCACATTCCACTCTCAAC
>Ga0070713_100003633_pt1 | contig 10209 bp, 7 predicted proteins | sample LARL82metaG_FD_65465 | JGI IMG/M metagenome (GOLD analysis project Ga0070713, IMG submission 65465) | Corn, switchgrass and miscanthus rhizosphere microbial communities from Kellogg Biological Station, Michigan, USA - LAR L8-2 metaG | ecosystem: Host-associated > Plants > Roots > Rhizosphere ... | reverse complement strand
GTTCAGCAGGACCGGGTGATCCTTAATGACTTCTTCGAGGATGTCCCAAACGATCGGTTCCTGCTGCTCGACCATTTCTTTGGCTTGCTTGATGGTCGTGACGTTGCCCGTCTGCTCGAGGCGGTGATAGATGAACGGCTTGAACAGTTCGAGAGCCATTTTCTTGGGCAGACCGCACTGGTGCAGCTTGAGTTCGGGACCGACCACGATGACGGAACGTCCGGAGTAGTCGACGCGCTTGCCGAGCAAGTTCTGACGGAAGCGTCCCTGCTTGCCTTTCAGCGTGTCAGAGAGCGACTTCAGCGGACGATTATTAGCACCGCGCAGCACGCGGCCACGGCGTCCGTTGTCGAACAGGGCGTCAACGGCTTCCTGCAACATGCGCTTTTCGTTGCGCACGATGACTTCCGGAGCGTGCAGGTCCATCAGCTTCTTCAACCGGTTGTTGCGGTTGATGACGCGGCGATAGAGGTCGTTCAGGTCAGACGTGGCGAATCGTCCGCCATCGAGTGGAACCAGAGGACGAAGCTCCGGCGGAATGACCGGGATGACGTCGAGAATCATCCAGTGCGGCTTGTTGCCGCTCTTGCGGAAGGCCTCAACGACTTTCAACCGCTTGGCGTACTTGAGCCGCTTCTGCAGCGAGCTCTCGTTCTTCATCTTCTCGCGCAGTTCGGTCGAGAGCGAGTCGGTGTCGACGCGCTTGAGCAGTTCCTTGATCGCTTCCGCGCCCATCATAGCCTTAAATCCGGCCGGACGGTACTGCTGATCGAGTTCGCGGAACTTGGCTTCGTCCTTGATAACCTCGCGCTCTTTCACCGGGGCGTCGCCAGGTTCGACGACAACGTAGGCTTCGAAATAGAGCACGGACTCAAGGTCGCGCAGCGAGATGTCGAGCAAGTGCCCGATGCGGCTGGGCAGTCCTTTGAAGAACCACACGTGCGAACAGGGCGATGCCAGCTCGATGTGGCCGAGGCGCTCGCGCCGTACTTTCGACAGGGTGACTTCCACGCCGCACTTGTCGCAGATCACGCCGCGGTGCTTCATGCGCTTGTACTTGCCGCACAGGCACTCCCAGTCGGTGACCGGTCCGAAGATGCGGGCGCAGAACAGGCCGTCGCGCTCGGGTTTGAAGGTTCGGTAATTGATGGTCTCGGGCTTCGTAACCTCGCCATGCGACCAGCTGCGGATTTTTTCCGGAGAGGCCAGGGAGATGCGAATGGCGTCGAAGTCCGCGATCACATTTGCCATTTCGAATGGGCTCGAACGAAACAAGGTGTTCCTCCGCTTTTCTCGGCGTTACGCCGCCGATTACGGCACCTGAAACAAGTGGCCAGTGGTTAGTGATCAGTGGCCAGTATCTCTTTTGGGCTCGGGCTGCGCAGGTGCTTCGCAGCCGGCCCCGATTGACTTCAAAACTCTCGAATACAATGCCTAGTGAAGTCAGCGACCGGAACTAATCACTGGTCACTGACCACTGGCCACTGCTCTTAATCCGCTGCCGCGCTCGCCGTCGGCTTCTTCTCGGACGCCTTGATCAGCTCGACGTCGAGACAGAGCGACTGCAATTCGCGAATCAGAACGTTGAACGATTCCGGAACGCCGGGCTCCATGGCGGCTTCGCCCTTGACGATGGCCTCGTAGATCTTGGTTCGACCATAAACGTCGTCGGACTTTGCCGTCAGAAGCTCCTGCAGAATGAACGCCGCACCGTACGCTTCCAGCGCCCAGACTTCCATTTCTCCGAAGCGCTGTCCGCCGAACTGCGCCTTGCCGCCCAAGGGTTGTTGGGTTATCAGAGAATATGGTCCGATAGAACGCGCGTGAATCTTGTCGTCCACCAGGTGCGAGAGCTTCAACATGTAGATGTAGCCCACGGTGACCGGCTGTTCAAACTGCTCGCCCGTCATACCGTCGCGCAGGATCGTCTTGCCCGAAGTCGGCAGTCCGGCGTGTTCGAGCAGCGCCTTGATCTCGCCTTCCTTGGAGCCGTCGAACACCGGCGATCCCATGAACACGCCCTTGGCGAGCGTCGGAGCCACGGATTCAAGCTCCTCGTCGCTCATGTCGGAGATGATGTCGGCGAGTTGCGAGTCCTTGAACAGGGCTTTCAACTCGCGGCGAATCGCTTCCGTGCGTGTGTTCTCTTTCAGAAGCTCCGTGATCTTGTCGCCGAGCTGATAGCCAGCCCATCCGAGGTGGGTTTCAAGAATCTGGCCCACATTCATACGGGAAGGCACGCCAAGCGGGTTCAGGACGATTTCGACCGGCGTTCCATCCTCGAGGTACGGCATATCCTCTTCGGGCAGAATGCGTGCGATGACGCCTTTGTTGCCGTGACGGCCGGCCATCTTGTCACCGACACTCAGCTTGCGCTTCATGGCGATGTAGACCTTGACCAGCTTGATCACGCCCGGCGGCAGTTCGTCGCCCTTGGTCAGCTTGTCTTTCTTCTCGTTGACGATCTTCTTGAGCACGTCGATCTGACGCGAGGTCATTTCCTCGATCTCGTCGATCTGCTCGTTGACGCGGGGATCTTTATCCGCGTACTTGATCCGCTTCAGGTTACGAGTCGAGATGCGCTCGATTTCCTCGCGCGTCAGCATCGTGCCCTTAGTCAGCAGGCGCTTGTTGGTGCGCTCGTCGTGCAGATCAGCCTGCACTTCCTTGCCGCCCAGGATGTTGTCCAGACGCTTCAACCGCTCGTCGGTCAGAATTCGGATTTCGTCCGAAAGGTTCTTTTCCAACTTCGCGATCTGCGTGCCTTCGATGAACTTGGCGCGCTCGTCTTTCTCCTGGCCTTTGCGCGAGAAGATCTTTACGTCGACGATGACACCTTCGATTCCCGGCGGGCAGTAGAGTGAAGCGTCGCGCACGTCGCCGGCTTTTTCACCGAAGATCGCGCGCAGCAACTTCTCTTCCGGCGTGAGCTGCGTCTCGCCCTTCGGCGTGACCTTGCCCACCAGAATGTCGCCTTGCTTGATGCTGGCGCCGATGCGAATGACACCCGCTTCGTCCAGGTTGCGGAGCATGGACTCGCTGACGTTTGGAATATCGCGCGTGACTTCTTCCGGACCAAGCTTCGTGTCGCGCGCTTCGATCTCGTACTCTTCGATGTGAAGCGAGGTGTAGTAGTCCTCTTTCACCATCTTCTCAGAGACGAGGATCGCGTCTTCGAAGTTGTAACCGCGCCACGGCATGAAGGCTACGAGGACGTTTCGTCCCAGAGCCAATTCGCCGTGATCGGTGCAAGGACCGTCAGCGATGATCTCGCCCTTCAATACGCGCTGCCCCTTCTTGACCACCGGCTTCTGGTTGATGCAGGTGTTCTGGTTCGAGCGCTTGAATTTCGTGAGCTGGTAGATGTCGCTACCGACCTCACGCGACAGCTGCGTGGGATGATGCTCGCCTTCGACGCGCACGATGATGCGCTCGGAGTCGACCGAATCCACGATGCCGTTGCGTCGGGCCAGGACGACTGCGCCCGAGTCGCGAGCGGTCACGCCCTCCATTCCAGTACCGACGATCGGCGCCTGCGCGCGGAGCAGGGGCACGGACTGGCGTTGCATGTTCGCGCCCATCAGTGCGCGGTTCGCGTCATCGTGCTCGAGGAACGGAACCAGCGAGGCAGCGACAGACACGAGCTGCTTCGGGCTGACGTCGACATAGTCGACCTCCTCGCGATTCACCAGCACAAAGTTTCCGGTCTTGCGGGCGTTGACGAGTTCGGGAACGATGCGTCCCTTGTCGTCAAGCTCGACGTTCGCCTGTGCGATCGTGTGGCGATCTTCTTCCCAAGCGGAAAGATAGAACGAGAAGGGCTCGATCTGAGCCGGCTTCTTGCGCTTCTCTTTCAACTCGTTGTTGATCTTCTCGATTTCGTGTTTCTCGAGGTGATCCCCGACCTTGTAGTCGCTGTCGCCGACGTTGACGACACTGACGTAGTCGACAATGCGGCCGTTCTTCACCTTGCGGTACGGCGACTCGATGAAGCCGTAGTCGTTGATGCGCGCATAGCAGCTCAACGACGAGATCAGGCCGATGTTCGGACCTTCCGGCGTCTCGATCGGGCAGATACGTCCGTAGTGCGTGGGGTGCACGTCGCGAACTTCGAATCCGGCGCGCTCACGAGACAGACCGCCCGGCCCAAGCGCCGAGAGACGCCGCTTGTGCGTGATCTCGGAGAGCGGGTTGGTCTGATCCATGAACTGCGAAAGCTGAGACGATCCGAAGAACTCGCGGATCGCAGCCATCACCGGCTTCGCGTTGACCAGGTCGTGCGGCATGGCCGTCGACATTTCCTGGTACACGCTCATCTTTTCCTTGATCGCGCGTTCCATGCGGACCAGGCCGATACGGAACTGGTTCTCCATCAACTCGCCGACCGCGCGGACGCGGCGGTTGCCGAGGTGATCGATGTCGTCAACCGCACCCAGGTTTTTGCGCAGCTTCAGCAGGTAGCTGATCGTTGCGTAAAAATCCTCGGGGTCGAGCGTGCGCTTGTCGAGCGAGGTGGCTTCCTGGTTCTCGAACAGCTTGATGTTGAACTTCAGGCGGCCTACGCGCGAGAAGTCATACTTCCGCGGATCGAAGAACATGCCGTGGAAAAGAGCCGTCGCGGTGTCGAGCGTCGGCGGATCACCAGGACGCAGCTTGCGGTAGATCTCGATCAACGCCTCTTGCGGAGTCTTGATCGCATCGCGCTTCAGCGTCTGGCTGATGACTGTGCCCACATCATCGCGCTCAGGGAAGAACAGCGACATTTCCACTACACCAGAGTCGAGGATCTTCGAAAGCTTATCGGCGGTCAGCTCGGAGTTGGCTTCGAGCATGACTTCGCCGGTGGTGGTGTCGACGACATCGCCGGCGGTCCACGCGCCTTCGAGGTCAGTGATGTCGACTTCGATCTCACTGATCTTTGCTTTCTGAATTTCTTTCAGAACGGCAGCGTTGATCTTGCGGCCCGAATGGGCGATTTCGTCACCCGACTTCGACTTGATGCTGTGCGCCAGCTTCATGCCGAGGAGGTTGGTGGCTTTCTCGCTGGTCGGGTCGAGCGTCCAGAAGAGCTTCTTGTCGCGGACGGCGATGCGATCCGTTGTATAGAAGGTCTTCAGGATGTCTTCGCCGGAACGCAGGCCGAGAGCGCGAAGGAAGATCGTGCCCAGGAACTTCCGCTTACGGTCGATGCGGACGTAGAGCACGTTCTTCTGGTCGTATTCGAACTCCACCCACGAACCGCGGTAGGGAATGATCTTTCCCAGGAAATAGGTGCGGTTGTTAGCAGTCTCGAAGAATACGCCCGGCGAACGGTGCAACTGGCTGACGATCACGCGCTCGGTGCCGTTGATGATGAAGGTCCCGTTCTGCGTCATCAGCGGCACGTCGCCGAAGAACACTTCTTGTTCTTTAATGTCGCGAATGGAGCGGTTACCGGTCTCGGCGTCTTTATCGAAGATGGTCAGACGCATCGTGACCTTGAGCGGCGCAGAGTACGTCATGCCGCGCTCTTCGCACTCGGCGACGTCGTACTTCAACTGCAGACCGACAGGGTCGCCGCACTTGTTACAAAAGTCGGGCGTGTTCGCGTTGTAGGTGCCGCACTTTCCGCAGAGAACGTCGCCTGGGTGAAACGGGTCAGTGATAACCGTGGATCCGCAATTCTTACAAGTGGTACGGAGGTGATGCAGACCTTTGAGGTGTCCGCACTTGCACTCCCAGTTACCAATGGCGTAATCCACAAACTCCAGTTGTGATACGTTGCGAAAGTCGGTGATCGGGAAAACGGACTGAAACACCGCCTGCAAGCCGCCGTCTTCGCGCTCGCTGGGGAGCTTGTCCATTTGCAAGAAGCGGTCATATGAACGCTTCTGAACCTCGATCAGGTTCGGGATCTGAATAGTGGCCGGGATTTTGGAAAAATCAAAGCGTTTACGGAAGGCATTTTTCATCGTCAAGAAACTCCCAATCTCAAGCGCGACCGAAGGCCGCGCGCAGAACCGCGGAATGTGGGGCGCGTCGTTTGGACTCAGACTGCCCCGCGGGACTTGCTACGTGCAGAGCCGGAACAACTTAGAACCTAAAAGACGACACGGCGCCGCAGGGACAGTGGTTCCCGCGAGCGCCATTCAAGGCGTTTTGCCATTTCTGATTTGAACTCTTTCGCGCCAGTATCTCGGCCTGTTTCCGCCCCGCCTGCCCGCGGAGCAGCATGCCAAACTTCCCGCGCAGACTACTACCCGCGCTCTAGTGACACCTGGGAAGCAACGGTTATATAGATGCTAACACCGCCGCCCAAGCTTCACAAGTAGGAACGAACCAGAAAAACGATTTTGCACTGTTCAAGGTGCAACCTGGGACTGCTGATTCAGGGTCATGTGGGGACAGCCGCCTTTGGCTGTCCAGACGCGGAGCGACGAGAAGAAGCTTCCCGCTAGTCCCCGATCTGGATCGGATGCAAAATCTGCCGAGCTTCGCTCGGCGGACAGCCGATGGCGGCTGTCCCCACACAAAAAACCGCTTATTTCACTTCGACAGTAGCGCCAGCTTCGGCAAACTTCTTCTTGATGGTCTCGGCCTCTTCCTTCGAAACGCCCTCTTTCACGTTCTTGGGCGCTCCGTCGACCAGCTCCTTGGCTTCTTTCAGGCCCAGGCTGGTGACTTCGCGGACGGCCTTGATCACGTTGATCTTGTTGGCACCGACTTCCTTCAGGACGACGGTGAATTCGGTCTTTTCCTCAGCTGGGGCCGCACCCGCCGCCGCTGCGCCACCGCCACCCGCCACCATCACGGGAGCCGCTGCCGCCGCCGACACGCCCAGGCGCGCTTCCAGCTTCTTTACGAGCTCTGCCGCTTCGAGCAGCGACAAGCCTACGATCGAGTCTTCAATCTGTTGCAGATCCGCCATTTTGATTCTCCAGTATTTAGTCTCTTCGTAGAGACGTAGCTTGCTACGTCTCGATTTTCGTCACCCGCAGGCCAGGTTTCCAGTGCGACTAGGCCATGGTTCCTCGCGCCAGACAACGTTCGGAACGGACCGCGCAACCCCTGACAGACGGACAACCAACTCGTTCTAAGCAGCGTTGCTTGCTATCACGCTCGCTTGCGCTCGTGGGACAGCCGAAGGCGGCTGTTCCCTCATGAGCTTTATGCTTCCTTGAACTTTTTGTTCTGGACGCCCTGATCGACCACTACCGCCAGGTTGCGGCCGACTTGGCTCATTACAGTTGCCAGGCGTTGCGCCGGAGCGTTGATCAGGAACAGGAGCTTCGACATCAGCTCTTCCTTGGATGGCATCGTCGCCAGCGCCTCAATCTCTTTAATATTGATGACGCGGCCTTCGACCACGCCGACCTTGAAGGTGAACTCCGGCGTGTCTTTGGCAATCTTGGTCAGGACCTTTGCCATTGCGACGGGGTCGCCGGTGGTATAGGCGATCGAAGTGACGCCCGCCAGATTCTTCAGTGCGCCTTCGACCTTGGTTCCCTTCGCGGCTTTCTCAGCCAACGTATTCTTGACGACTTGATACTTCGCCCCGGCGACGCGCAGTGCCTTGCGCAGTTCATAGTCTTGGGCAACGGTCATCTTGGTATAAGTCGCGACGACCATGTTCGAAACGCTCTTCAGTTCGCCGCTCAGCTTCTCGACCTGCTCTTTTTTCTTTGCTCTAGTAACCGCCATGACTCAATCCTCGCAATCTTGTGTGCTTATGTGGGGACAGCCGCCCCGGCTGTCCGCGTCGCGAAGCAACGCTATGCCTTATTCGCGGCCTCGATCGGAGCCACGTCCAGTTGAATCCCGGGCCCCATGGTCGAGCTCAAGTAGCAGCCCTTGATGTACTTGCCCTTCGCCACCGATGGCTTCGCCTTGATCACGCTGGTGATCAGCACTGTGGCGTTCTCGATGAGCTTGTCGGGCGTAAACGAGATCTTTCCCACCGGGCAGTGAACCAGAGCGGTCTTGTCGGTACGGAACTCGACTTTACCGGCTTTCACTTCCTGAACTGCCTTGCCTACATCGAAGGTCACGGTGCCGGTCTTCGGATTCGGCATCAGGCCTTTCGGACCGAGTACTTTGCCGAGGCGTCCGACGGATTTCATCACGTCGGGCGTGGCGATCAGGGCGTCAAAATCAGTCCAGTTTTCTTTCTGGATCTTCTCGACCATCTCTTCGCCGCCGGCGAAATCGGCGCCTGCCGATTCGGCCTCTCTAATTTTGTCGCCAGTCGCGATGACCAGAACCTTCTTTGACTTGCCGAGGCCGTGCGGAAGAACCACCGTGCCGCGGACCATCTGGTCGGCGTGCTTGGGATCCACTCCGAGGCGCATGGTGACTTCGACGGTCTCGTCGAACTTGGCGTATTTCACTTTCTGCAGGAGAGGAACCGCATCCTGCAGAATATAGGGACGCGGCTCGACTGCTGAGTGCGCCTTGGCGATGTTCTTGCCTTCTTTTTTCTTCATCGACTCTTCCTTGTCTTCCACCGCTTGTCGTTGATCCGACAAGCCGTGGTGATTTCACCGGTCAAACCTCAGGGCTAAAGCCCTGAACCTAAGGGCGTCTCAGCGGCACGGCTGAAGCCGTGCCCTTCCACGAAACTACCCGATCACTTCGATGCCCATGGAGCGAGCAGTGCCGCGGACGCTCTTGATCGCGGTTTCGATCGAGGCCGCGTTCAGGTCGGGCATCTTCTGCTTGGCGATGTCTTCCACCTGCTTTGCCGTGACCTTGCCGACCTTATCTTTGTTCGGAGTGCCCGATCCCTTGGCGATGCCGGCAGCGCGCTTCAACAGAATCGACGCCGGAGGCGTCTTGGTGATGAAGGTGAACGAGCGGTCATTGTAAACCGATACAACCACGGGGATGATCAGCCCTTCCATTTCTTTCTGGCTGGTGCGGGCGTTGAACTGCTTGCAGAACTCCATGATGTTGATCTGCGCCTGGCCTAGCGCCGGGCCCACCGGGGGCGCGGGAGTCGCTTTGCCGGCGGCGATCTGGAGTTTCACGTAACCTGTAATCTTCTTTGCCACTTCTTTAGCTCCTAGCTTCTAGCTCTTAGCTTCTAGCCAAGGCTTTTTCATTGCCGATTGCTACGCGACTTTCTCTACCTGGTTAAATTCCAATTCCACAGGTGTTGAACGTCCGAAGATCGTGACCATCACCTTCAGCGTCTCGCGGTCTTCGTTCACTTCGTCGACTACGCCGGTGAAGCTCGCAAACGGCCCTTCGGTGATGCGGACGGACTCGTTCTTCTCGAACTTGACCTTAAGCTTCGGCTTCTCGCGGCTGTCTTCGACCTTGTAGACGATGTGCTGAACTTCTTCGTCCGAAAGCGGCGTCGGCTGCTGTCCGGTGCCGACAAATCCCGTCACGCGGGGCGTGGATTTCACCACATGCCAGACGTGATCATCCATGTCCATTTCGACCAGCACATAGCCGGGATAGAACATGCGCTCCGAGGTGTACTTCTTGCCGCCGCGGACTTCGGTCACCGACTCGGTCGGGATCAGCACTTTGCCGATCTTGTCCTGCAGGCCGAATGCCTGCACGCGCGACTCAAGCGATTCTTTGACCTTGCGCTCAAAGCCCGAATAGGAGTGGATGATGTACCACTTCATGTTCGGATTGCGTGGAGCTTCCGTAGCGGTCGCAGTACCTTCCGCGGAAGGAGGGGCTGTCGTTTCGCCGCTCTGGGCTTCGTTTTTTGGTTCGTCCAACATAATTAAGTTGCTTCTTCCAGGCGCTTTGGCCTAGTGAGTTCTGAAATAGCCAAACAGCGCCGTTACGCCTTTGTTGATGATGAAATCGATAATGCCAAAGTACGCGGCGAAGATGAACACGGTGATGATGACCACCGTGGTCGTCCCGCGAACTTCCTTCCAGCTCGGCGCCGTCACCTTGCGCATCTCGGTGCGTACGTCGTTGTAGAAGGTCTTGATCTTGTCCGGCCAAGACTTCATCCGGTCCCCGAAGCTGCCACCGGCTGCTACGATTGAATTCGCCATTTTCTTCGTCTCGACTGACATCTGTACTCCTGGCCTTCGTCCTGCTTTTCCAAAACTCTGGCAGGGGCGGAGGGATTCGAACCCCCAAGTTCGGTTTTGGAGACCGACAGTTTAACCGTTGAGCTTACGCCCCTGCGTTGCAGTCCCGAGTCCGCGGTCCTGAGTCCTGAGGACAAAACCTCGCGACTCGGGGCTCGCAGCTCGC
>Ga0070713_100003632_pt1 | contig 10210 bp, 10 predicted proteins | sample LARL82metaG_FD_65465 | JGI IMG/M metagenome (GOLD analysis project Ga0070713, IMG submission 65465) | Corn, switchgrass and miscanthus rhizosphere microbial communities from Kellogg Biological Station, Michigan, USA - LAR L8-2 metaG | ecosystem: Host-associated > Plants > Roots > Rhizosphere ... | reverse complement strand
GCGAAGCCAAGACGATCCGCGTGGGCCGTGACAAGGTTCTCAGCGAACGCGACCGGCTGTATGCGCAACGGATCAGCCAGAGCGAGCGCATTGAGGGTAAAATCGCGGAGATTATCGCGCTGCTGCGGGAGACCACCGACATGCAGGCAAGAGAGGATGCCCGGACTAATTTGAACAGTTTGCTGGCCAGATATGCCAAGTTTGTCCTGACCGAAGACTACCGGATGAAGGTGCGGATCATTGGGCACAGCGGCTTGATGCCGGTAGAAGCGACGATGAGCGTCGCCGAAGGCTTGATCGGTATTAAGGTTCTCGACCGCGAGGGCGAGGTGCTGACCGACTATCAACGCGCCGGGCTCGCGTTGTTGGAGCCAATGGAAGCGGCTTAACCGGCAAATAAGGCTACGGCGCTGCGCGCCTGGGCTTGTTGGTCAGCGCCCCACCGGGGGGGTGCGCACCCGCCGACGGTGGAGCAACCGGGCCGCGCTCACTCAGACAAGCGCGTCTTGAGGTCCGCCTTCATGTCTCTAGTTTCGTCGTCATTCCCTTCGTATAACGCTCAATAATCTTCACACGCCGGGTAGGGTAAGGGTCGAGTACAACTTCTTCTTCGTCATAGGTTTCGCTTTTCTCTGGGAACAACAGAATCGCTTCCGATTGCGCGACGGCGACAAGCGCGACGCCGACGGAGCCGAACTGCGGACGCGCTCGATCGCGAGCAAACCGCCGTGCAACCTCGATATCGCGCATCCGCGAGAAGCCATGGACACGCCGCGTTTTGCGGTAGTTCGTGCCACGATAGCCCCTGATAGACTCACCGATATAGTCGCATGGGAACAGGACGCGCAGTGCCCCGACGAGTGCCCGGTCATCGCCGACCTTCAACGCGAGATGCTTGTGCTCAATCGACGCGGTCAGAAATTCCGATTTGATCTCCACGCTGCAGTGCCGAGTGCCGCGATTTTTCGCATCGCCGGTGCCCAGTCGATGCTCACGTCAGAGTGTGGATATGCAAGCGATGGAACGTCTCGACATCGCTTGATGCGGCGGCTTTTGCGAGCGCGTCGGCTTGCGAGCGATGTAGCTTGCGCTCCAACCTTAATATCAACTGCATGCGCGTCAGTGACGGCTAGTCGTCAGCCGTATCAATCATTTCTTTTTTTGGCGAAGGACGAATGCGGTGATCGGGCTGGGTGACGGGCACGGTTCACCCGTCTCAGCACCCAGCCACCAGACTCGGCCCAATGGGCGAGGCTCCGCGCCGGCTTCGAGCAACATGTTCACGTAGGACTGCGTAGGAAGCACCAGCACGGAGCCCTTGCCGTAGAGGCGGTGCTCCTCGATGGCCTTATGGACGAAGGCGGTCGGTCCTTTGCCGTGAAGCCCATCTTCCGGATGGAACGGTGGGTTCACGTAGTTGGAGTCGCCCCAAGGCACCTGTAGGCCGTCAAAACCGTCCGGGAGTGGGTACGGGCAGGGATCAAAATCAAAATTGAACTCGCGTTCGAGCCGCTCATAAATTTCCGGCGGCGTCCGCCAATACTGCGGTTTGCTCGGCGGTTCAGATATCACCTCTGGGTACTGCTGCATCGCGGGGCGCGCGATCCCATATCCCCAGGTCACCCAGCCCGGTATCTCGTGCCGGGCGAAGAGTTCGATACGCGGCCCCGGCGACGCGCGCTCGATCATCTTGCGCACTTCGTCGGGCTTTTCGGAGTGCCGACTGCGCGGGAACATGCCCCATGACGGCAACGCGTGGTCGTCGAACCGGTCTCGGTCGTGAAGGACAGCGGCCAAACAGACTTCGTGCCCAGCGCGGTGAAATTGGCCAGAGCCGAGGCCGTCTGGTTTGCACCAAGCGAATTCGCTGACCGGCCTAAAACCCCAATGCCTTACCAAACCGTACGCGATTTCGTCGATGCGCCCCGGCAACGTCCACAGATGCAAATGGCACCGCTCGGGGTGGGCGAGTTCGTGGATCGGCAAGTCCATGATTTGTTGCACCGTCATCGTGGGATAGGGCAATGTCGTCCCCGGTATTTCCCACGGTGGGTCGAGATAGATAGTGCCGAAACGGCGTCCGACGCGGACAAGCTCGTACAGGTCATCGACGCGACCGCCCGGCTGCGGCTCCAGGTTTTTTAGTCGCTGGAGGTGCGACTCGCATTGCAATAGGAACCAGCGCATCGTGATCTCGCGGCGCAGATCGACCGCGTCTTGGATCACCTTTTTCTTGAGCCACGTTGGAATGTTCGCCAGTCGCAGCGCACGGCTCACGATGTGGGGCATCAACCCAAAATCACAGCGCCTAGGCAAATCGATTCCATTGGAATCGATTTTCGGTCTCCCCACCCCTTGCCGCTCGGTATCGAGCAGGATCAAGCCGATGGCGGTCTCGGCCTCGATGCGCAGGATCGCGGCTTGCTGCTGCGCCCTCAGGCCCAAATTCCGCCGCCGGATCAGCATGTCTATGGCGGATGCCTGATCGGCGATTTCGGCGAGGTCCTCCGTCGATTGCGCGCGTTGCAACCCATCAAGCAACCGCTCTAAATGCTTATTGATTTTTGATGGCCCGCCGACGACGGCGAGCCGGGTCAATGGTCTCGGCATCGCTCGATCTCGCTAACCCAGTTCCAGGTAGGCTCGTCGCCTGGGATGGCTCAGGTCGACCCCGACTTCAAACCAGTGTTCGCTGGCGCTGGAATGAACCGGCTCGGGATCGGATGCGCCGTTAGCGTCAACAATGCGCGCGACCTTCCCGGTGGAGAGTTCGCGCACCTCTCCTTCGGCAAGCGGGAACGACATGGGTGACCATCCCTCCATTCCTTTGAGGGCCGGCCCAGTACACTACTTAGGGCGGATCCCGTCAAGCAATTTGTCAGAAAAAAGCTTACGCACATCAGATATAATCTCGGTACTAAACTACAACCGTAGATTAGCTCGTTCGGATTCCGAGACGTAGTGTTACGATTTAGTCAATACGAAAGTAACCCATACCTCGCAATGCATGCTCATCTGATTCGCGTTCCAACCATAACTTGCAATAATGTTTAAGACCGCCCCTTGTTAGACGCTCCTTGCGCTCGCCGGATGCGCTGTCCTACTTGCTGAGCGCGTGCAGCAGCAGGCACGCACGTGCGCTGGTAAACCCGCAGTCTCGGAAGTCCGACGAGAGGAGGGCAAAATTTGTACGTTCAGGAGCATCGACATAAATACGCGTAGTGACGGATATCGGGGGTGACGGATTGTCTAACAACAATGTTATCGAGATCGCGGGAAAGCGGCTGATCACGCTGAGCACATTTGCACGGGATTTTGGACTTCATATACGGACGGTGCAGTATTGGGCCAAGCGGCACGGGATGCGGATCAAACGGATCGGCAATCAGATGCTCCTCGATCTCGACGACATCCCGGAATGGCTGACCCGGCATAAAAACAGGCCAGCATAAGCAAACAGCCCGCTTCGTGCGGAAGCGGGCTGGTCAAGGAGGTTACGAAGCGTTTGTCTGATGAATCTATTTGCTCGTTCTGCTGGATTGCGCCAACGGATCACGCGCACAATGCAAAAAGTCCTGCGCGATCACGCTCGTGGCGATGATCCAGGTTCTCGGGCGCATAACGCACATCCGAGAGCATACAACTTGTTGACTGCGTCTCCCGTAAACGCAGGAACATGACCGACCCAATTCAGGACGAGCGCCTCGACGAATACGAGCTACCGGGTGTCGGTTGGTTAGATTGTCCGGTTCTGCCGCCCACCGACATGCTCGCGACGATCAAGCGGAGCGACGTTCTGGACGGGCGTTCGAGGAACTTATTCGGGGCGCTGGAACGGCCCTGGAGATCGGGTCTGGTCGAGCTTTATGTAGGAGAGAATCTGTACCGACCCGGCTCGCATTACATCTATGTGACGCCGGATGCGGAACAGTTTGGCTTCAAGTGCTTTCAGCCGGCCGTAACCAAGATCGTCATCGAGGCTAAGACGTTCCGGCCATGCGCATTGTTCTCGAACACCTTAGCATGGGGTGACACGCCGCCGAGCGAGCGCGCATTCAATTCCGGTTTCACCGTCTATACGATGGAGCTAGATCGCTCGCCCCTTGATTATCAACTGCGGATCATCTGGTCGGGAAAGCTCAAACAGATGAATGCTGAGCTTTGCCGGTTCCGCGATTACCGAGGGTTTGAGGCGGTCTATTCGGGCAGCAAGAGCGTCCATTTTCACTTCATCTTAGACACCCGCCATCTGAACCGCCATCTTACCGCCGCCAACTCCTCCTATCGAGATAACTGGACCAGTGATCTGCCGGATGCGCTTTTGCGCCCAGCACACGCGCTGTGTTGGCAACGATTGGCCGAAACGTTCGTGCGCATTGCTGAGATCGATGACGCGCCGGACCCTCGGTTGAAGTCCTGGGAACAGCTTCGGCGCTTTCCCTGGGGGCTCCGTCAGGTCAAAGGTGCACACCCGCTTGGCATTCCGGCCGATCACCGCATTCCGCAAGTCGTGCTGTCGAGTAACGTCTTTACGAATGCTAAACGAGGCGCGACCGAGTGGTTTCACGAGCCGCGCGCTCTTTTGGAGCAATGCGGAAAGGAACCTGCGCGTCGGAAGCCCAAGAGCTTTATCGAGATCGACTTCGCACTGAAGGGAAGGGAACTGGACCTGTTCGAGCAGCATGCTCCCGAGATTTTCCAGCGGATTATCGGGACCGCGTATCCAAAATGGGCCGGCTTCGAGGTCAACGAGAAAGGGTTCCGGTGCTGCTTCCATAATGGCCCCGATGACACCAAACCGTCCTCCTTCTGTGAGGGCAATCGCGACCGGATCGTCCTCCAAGGCCGGCACGGGTTCGAGTCCGAGGGGGTGCTGCTCGAAGCAACCCCAAACCAAGTCTTTGACTGGATCGTTGCTCGGTACGGCGACGATCACGATCCGCCGGATAATTGGCTCATGCGGCGATACAGGGCGGCTGTACACGATCGGGGCTCATTGGCCCGCTTTCTCGACGATCACATCGTCGACGTGGTTACGCCGCTCGTGACAAGCGCCACACCGGCCTGGATGGCGAGGTCGATGGGTCAGCGCGACAGATCGAACACGCACGTGTGGATCCGAGGACCACAGGGGTGCGGCAAATCGACGAAGACTATGGCCGCCATCCCAATGATCTATGAGCGCGATCCCGGCGTCATCTTCATCTCGTCGCCCTCGATCGAGCAGGCTTCCGAGAAGCTCGGTACTTTCAACCGAGTTAACCAAGACGAGCGTTTCGTCCCCTATCTGTACCTGTCTCTTACCGCCCTTTATGAGCGCTTCTGCCCGGAAGCGGACCGGCTCGACCACATCGATATTCTGGAGGAAGGAGGGTCGTCCTGGCTACACGCTGTCTTTCAGCGACAGCCGGAAGTTTATGAGGCGATGGTTGAGTATCGATGTCAGCTGGCCGAGTTAAGAACCAAAGGCAAAATTCCCGTGCTGTTCGGAACCCACGAAACAATGCGCCAGCACGCCAGGGACGGGATGACCCGGCTGTTCTATGCGCCCGACTTCGATGCCAAATGGTTCGACACACTGGCACTCAATGAGCGCGCAAACTGGCGGAGTCGCCTAATCGGGCAGAACCGGTTTCATCGCGTCATCGTGGACGAGGTAACAGCCCACGATCTTGTCAGCATTCACCCCTCGGAGGCCGTCGAATGGTCGCACGAATGCGCTAAGGAGATCGGCTTCCAGGACATCTCGGACATCGCTGAGCGGTACAGCCGGTTCATCACTTACCTGGGCGAGCACCCTTGTCGGAACATGACCTGGAACCTGCTCCTGGGGGTCCTTAATTGCGAATACACGGACGATCATTTGGTCGAGGTCTCGGATCGCGAGGTGCCTTTCGATGAGGCGCAGGGCATATACGCGGCAATGGTCGGCCGGAGCTACTACGTCCGACCTCGCGGCTGGTGGAATGAGTTCTGGCGCGTCACCTTGCTGACGACAGAAGCCGTGCCGACCCGAATTATTGAAGCGATCGATGCGGAGTCGGCGAGCCGAGGTGACGAACAGAATGACCGATTCCAGGTGTATGAGTTCGGCCTGCCGGATTCAAGTCGGGACATCGTGACCTTGGAGTTGCAGCGCGCCTGCAAGAAGGAGACGCTCCCCGAGCTAGTACGGGCGTACAAGGAACAATATCCCGAGGCCCAGATCATCTCGGATATGGTCAAGGAACGGGTAGCGGAGTTCTCGGTCGCGACCCACATGGCCGCGAAGGGCTCGAATTCGTACATCGGGTCGGACATCGTGGCCTTCTACAACGCTCTCTCGCCGCCGCTCTTCGGCGAACTCGGTGCCCTCAATGCGAGGTTCGGGGCGTCGGATTTGGTGCGCCTCTTTTACGTCGATCGCTTCGAGCAAACGGCTGGCCGCAATCGCGGCTTCCGGGGCGATCAGCGCCGCGATCACAGGGCAGTTTTCCCGCCCCGACTGGACAGATGGCTTGCGCCGGCCATGTCAGGGGCGAGCTATGTCCGAGTCAACACTAAGCCGTGTGTCATATTAGCAAAGGAAACATCGAGTGAGTTAAGCGCGTGAAGTTCGACAGGATTCCGTCAGCTTGGTTCGCCAGAGAGTCGGTTTAGCAGGGAGGGGGTCTATTTTACTCAGCGCTAATAGAATCTAGTACGGCGGAGCGAAACTGCCCCCCCCCGCACTGTGGACGAACATGGCTCGCCCTCACCATCGCGTTCAGCCAACCGGCAATGTCCAGAATAGGCCGTGCAAACGTGGGAGCAGTTCTCGCGTCGATTGCATCGGAGTCTATCCCCAAAATACCCGGGGTCTCGCTCCCGCGTCTCGAAGAATGCGGCCTGATTGCCCAGCACTCTGTGTGACAGCGATGCAGTTTTCGAACGATCGGTCCCGTGCCGCCCGCCGGCGAGTAAGCCCGATCGTCCAAACGCTAGGTCCCGCGAACAGTACGAGATTGCCATCAGGATCGACGAGGTCGGATATCACGCGGCCAACCGCATAAACCGCCGTCTCAAACCCATCGAGCAGATCCAGAGCTTTCTGATAGGCGAAGGGTAGCAGTTGCATGAGGACTACCCCTGCCACCCCCTTGCCGGGATCGATCCAGAAATAGGTGTTTCCGAGACCGGCGCAGGCGAGGCTACCGGAAACTCCGTCCCCCGGCACCGACTGAGTCGAGATCAGGAAGGCGAGACTCCATTTGTGGTCATTCCGGGGAAGAACTCGGCGTCATTGGAGAATGGCGGTATGGCCGTCTTGAGCCGGCTGCACATTGAGGTCGCCAATAGCGTTCGCGGTCATCAGGCGGACCGTTTCGGGCTTGAGCACGGAGTGCCCATTGGCGCGACCGTCGTTCAGGATGACACGTTGGAATGAAGGTAATCTGACGCGGTACCATAAAGACCACCGCCTTCCATCTGGAATTCAGGTTCCTGCGGCACCTCGAACTCCATACGGGCGAACGTGCCATCCTCGTTGCGAGCATGCATGCCGGTCAGCTGGGCTCGGTGCTCATCGGTCAGCTTAAAGGCCGTGTCTCTCATGCCGATCGGCCCGAACAGATGCTCGTCGAAATCTCGCCGAGGGCCTGTCCGCTGACCCGCTCGACCGCCTTTCCGGTCCGGTCGATGCCAATGCCGTAGTCCCGTCTATCGCCAGGATCAAAGACGAGCGGCAGCGCCAGTGCCGCGTTTTGACATGAAATGATTCCGGGGACGCTTTTGGTCTGCATGTACGGGACCCACGTCAGCATTCCAGATGTCGTACACGAAACCTGACGTACGGGTTAGGAGATGACGAAGCGTTATTGGTCGCCTGGAGGGACCCACAATTTATTAAAAAATCGACCTTTTTTGAGCAATGCTAGGCCACCCAAATGCGGCGACAGCGCCTTGGCTCACGTCAGATCCGGTAAGTCCCGCGTTGCGGACTTGATGGTCAGCTATTTCAGCGCTGCACGTGGGTGGGTGCCGGCTTTCGGCCGCATCACTGCTTACACCGCAGTCGTGCTGCCTGGCTATGGGAGCGGACTTCCGATACGAGTATGATGTCGATGGCAATCCGGAGGCGCGTATTCGGCAAGTCGAGCGGCAGCGTGAGGCTGTGCTGGGACCAAACACCGTGACACGCGACTGGCCGGAATGCTCGGTAGGTGAGATCGATGAACCATGCGCCCAAACCGATCCGACTTTGACCGCCTCCAGAAATTGATCGAGCATGTTTGGTGAAAGCTGAATGATGATTGGTCGCGCACATCTGCCGGGGAGCCTCCCATTACGACTGTATTGCGCTGTTCGCGCTCTCGATCCAGCGCTTTCCTGTGCAGGCCGAAGCTCGACCCGATCTTTGTGAAACTCGCTCACACCATAGCAGAGCTCTATCCGAAACGAGTGCGAGAGCCCGAAATTGACAACCGGTACACGGCGAGAAATCATCGTGTTCGAGTTTAATGACGATGCGAGGACGACACAGGACGAGGTGCTGCGGGTGCTGGTGGTTGCGGCTGAGGTGCAACCGAAGCGTCTAGCAAACGGCGAGGATTGAACATGGGAACACGAGGAATTCCGCGACATCAATCGCGTAGCTCAGACAGCAAGCACCATCGAAAATGGCTGACAGCATTGCCGGCCTTTTTTGTATCTGTATGCTGCCAATTTGCTGAAGAAAAAGCGCGTGCCAAACCACCTCAAGAGCGCGCATAAGCCGCAGCGCGCGATTGGCCCTTTTAAGCCGCAACGTGAGCTCCGGTCTAGATAACCAGAAAAATGCCGACATCCCGGAGTTGACCTGGACAAAATCGGAACTCGATTTATATGAGACGCACACCTGTACATTGGATAGTGAGGAGTAGGAATGAGTTTATGGTATTCTTGTACGTTTGCGGCGATTGGAACCGACGCCGAGATCCAGAAATTGAACGCCGCGTGCGACACTTACTGGCATCGTGCACAGGCCAGTAAAGGCCTGTCACCGGGTTTCATCCAGGTGCAAGCCAGGCGTAACCACTGCGCGGATGAGGCGATCGAAAAAATGGTCGCCGATTTTCCTGGGCTCATTTTTGTTGGGTCGCTCTACATAGACCAAAATTTTGGGAACGACTACATCGAGAACAGCCGAGATGCCGACAGCTGCCTATGGTGGCGTTTTCACGGATTGCAGGGGCTCGTGGGATGGCACGAGATGCCGGACTCGGCGCAATCCGAACTAAAGCCGCTTGCTGTCGAATCAACGACACAGGAGCATGAGTGAAAAAGAAGGGAAAATGTCCGGGAAATCCGGAGGGAAGCCGGGCTGATGATCAATTCGATGACCGCCGAGGTGACTTGGTGGTAGGACAAGATATGGATCCCTATGGCATCGACCCAGATCTTCTGGAGGAAGATACTGCATAGCCGTGGATACTTTGTGCGTGCGCCCGAAAGCACATTTAGGTCTGCTTTGACGACCTTCCAAAGAAATCAGCGACGCGCTGCGGGAGAAGCACAAATACCAGCTCGCCTTTTTCTAGCTGGTCTCCCGGTGCAATTATGCGATGAATTGCGGTGCAGGCGCTGCTTGCCAGCGCAATTTCGTCGAACGTGTTTTCTGACGAGGCCGGGCCTGAATTACTGGCCCGGCCTTTTCAGAGCGGGACGCGGCGGAATATCTCGGATCAGGACCCTCGTTAGCCAGATAGCCCGGCAACATGCTTGCGGCACGCCACATAAGTGTCGAGAGGCTCCAGCGACTTGATGAGCTGTCGTGCTGCTCCTCCGTGATCCTGGCCGCGCGCCTTTTCGATCCGCCAGTCGCGTTTGTGCGCAGCTCGATGGGCTTTTTGCTGCATAATCCGATCCAGCGGCCTTGGTCGTAGTGGGCACATCATCGTTCGTACGACACTCCGCTTTCTCCGCAACGGTAAAACGGCACCTCATGCTCCCCACCGTTGGGGTGCACGAGCCGTCGTGGACTTCGATGTGCTCGACGCCGACTCAGTTTTCCCAGGAACTCCGACTATCATCGCGCCCTGCAAGAGCGACCGTCGTGCATCCGATTTGAGCCCGAAAACTACTCGACCGGGAGAAACTGCTCTCGGGCCAGTGAGGTGCAGCCCCAATCCGTCGGATCGCACTGCGATGCAGGATTTGTGTTGTAGGAATCATTGGAGCATCCGTACCGGTGTTCGAAGTGGCATCGGCGGTT
>Ga0070713_100003630_pt1 | contig 10210 bp, 7 predicted proteins | sample LARL82metaG_FD_65465 | JGI IMG/M metagenome (GOLD analysis project Ga0070713, IMG submission 65465) | Corn, switchgrass and miscanthus rhizosphere microbial communities from Kellogg Biological Station, Michigan, USA - LAR L8-2 metaG | ecosystem: Host-associated > Plants > Roots > Rhizosphere ... | reverse complement strand
ATGTGGAGACGGGCGCCCTGCCCCATCTGATCGAGCGAAGCTCGATGGCGTGGCAGCCATGGTTCACACGGCTTTCAGCACAGCACCGGGCCGTGCTTACTATGACAAATGGCCGCCAATACTGGATCGCCGCCGAGCGTGCAAGACCTTTTTCGATTCTATTCCCCGACGCCACTTTCGAAACGCCGCCTCCCGACCTTCACCATGCAGACACTTCGAAAGATGCGGCTCTGCTCACCGCGGTCACCGGTTGGATGAGCCACTTAGGGCCAACCACGGCCAGCGAACTGGGGACCCTGTTGGGAATTCCGGGCTCCGAGATCGAGAAGGCCCTGCTGCAAATGGAAGCGAGTGGCGCAATCCTGCGCGGAACTTTTACTGGTTCGACGCGGCCTAGACCGTCCACACCACACGAAGTTCAAACAAACGAATGGTGCGATCGCCGACTGCTTGCTCGCATCCACCGTTTGACCGTCGCCACCCTTCGCAAGCAAATTGAACCGGTTAAGGCTGCCCAATTCATGCGATGGTTGTTGCGATGGCAGCATGTGGCTCCTGAATCGCAAACGCAAGGCGAGCGCTCGACCCTCGAAGTGCTCCGGCAGCTTCAAGGATTTGAAATTCCGGCGAACGCATGGGAGCGGCAGGTACTTGCACGCCGCATCGCCGATTACGATCCCAAGTGGCTCGACCAGCTTTGCCTCACCGGAGCAGTCGGCTGGGGACGTCTGTCTCCGCATCCTGCAACGCTCGAAGCCTCTGACGGAAATGGACGACGCCGCGTGATTCCCACCAGCGTCGCTCCCATTACATTCTTCGTTCGCGAGGAAGCCGACTGGATGCAGCCGCATCATGCGATCAGTGAGTCGCAAGGGTTGAGTCTCGTGGCTCGACAAATTTTGGACTACCTGCGTCAGCGGGGCGCATCGTTTTTTGCCGACATCGTGCGCGTCACTGGCAAGCTCAAAGCCGAAATCGAAACCGGGCTGTGGGAATTGGTCGCAGGAGGCCTGGTCACGGCCGACGGGTTCGACAATCTTCGATCGCTCATCGATCCCAAACGCCGTGCTGGACAAGGCATTGGCCGGACATCCCGGCCTCGCCACAGCGCCGGACGCTGGGCAATCCTGCATACAGATTCCGGCATTGAGCGGGAGCGCGCCGTCGAGGCAACCTGCTGGATGCTCCTGAAGCGCTATGGCGTGGTGTTTCGCGATTTGCTCGCCCGGGAAAGTAACCTTCCCAAATGGCGCGAGTTGCAAATCGCATTTCGGCAGCTCGAAGCGCGCGGCGAGATTCGCGGCGGACGTTTCGTGGATGGCTTCCTCGGCGAGCAGTTCGCGTTGCCCATCGCAGTCGAATCGCTGCGCTCCACCCGCAAGCTTCCGACCACGGGTGAAGTAGTCACAGTCTCCGCTGCCGATCCGCTCAATCTAGTTGGAATTGTGGTGCCCGGAGAAAGAATTCCTGCCATCTCAGGCCGCACGGTAAGTTATCGCGATGGCGTGGCGCTTGAAGCTGAACCTGGCTTGCAAACTCGCGTGGCCGCAATTTAACAAAATATCGAGAGCTTGTCAGGGGGGCCCTCCAAGCTCCCGATAACTTTCGCCCGGCGAGAAAACGGATGCGCTTCCCCACGCAAACCCGGCGAGAAGTCGAGTCAACTTAGCAATTTACGGGCAGGTTCCCGCAAAAACCTGAGTTCTGTTACGAATTCGGAACAAACGTTGCATTGCCCCTGAATTGGTGCACCTATCGCTTGCCGAAAATGACTTGCGAGAGCGGGAATTCTGTTACGAATTCAGAACGCGATTGAGATCGAGGTTACGGCAGGGTCAGTTTGAGCAGGAGAGCTGGATCCAGATACACGCCTTGCCAGCGGATCGCCACGTGCAGGTGCGGCCCGGTTGCGCGTCCACTGCCGCCGCTCAAGCCAATCAGTTCCCCGGTTTCAACCTGGTCTCCTTCTTTGACTTTGAAGTCGGAAAGGTGGAGATACAAGCTGAAAAGCCCCTGGCCATGATCTATCACCACGCAGCTACCCTCGAAATACAGCGGGCGCGCAAGAATCACGGTGCCGCGATTCACAGCATGCACAGGTGTTCCCGCCGGCACTCCGTAGTCCAGTCCAAGGTGCCGGCTTTTCACTTCCTGGTTGAAGACCCGCGCTGTTCCGAACACGTCAGAGACCGCTGCTGTGACCGGAGCTACGAACGATCCGGACCACATGCGCTCCGGAGTTTCTGTCGCGAAGACTTTCTGCTTCAATTCCTTGTCGGTATTGATATCGCGGAGTTGCTCCGGATTCGGCTCAGTAAATTGCTTCGCAACTCTTACCGTGATCTTCGGATACACCGCCTTGGCGATCTTCACTTTTCGAGTGACCTCAAGCGACTTCCCGCTCGCTGAAGTCTCCGTCAGCTTCAGTTCGTAATTTCCGGGTGCCGTTTCAACCGGCACACCGCCGAGGCCATACCACGAGTTCCCTGAACGAAAGAAATCAAGCCGGTGGCCTAGCCATGTCGCAGAAACCTTCTGAATTCGATTTGGAACGGGCAACTGGAATAAAACAGGCGATCCGTTCACGATTCTCGCTGGCTGCCATTTCACGCCGCCGGCGGCCGTCAGGCTCTTGGCTTGGGCTGCCAAGCTCGCCATAGACCCGAAAATCATCAGCGACACTGCAGATCGAAACCACCCCTGCATCGAACGTTTGGACCACGCAGACCGAAGCATCTTCTAAATGGTACGCCAGAAAAATTCACCATCTCAAACCACGGGCATGTGGAATCACGGGAATAACATCTCACACCGGCAACCCGCTTTTGGTGGATGTCTGCGGCCCTGTGCTAGTATTTACCCGCGATGGACGCTGCGCCGTCCCCTAGCCGGTGCCGTCGCTCGGAAGCCGGATGAAAGACACCCTCGGAGTCCTGCTGGCTGGCGGAGCGGGCGAACGACTCTACCCTCTGACTCGTGACCGCGCCAAACCTGCGGTCACTTTCGGCGGCATTTATCGCATCATCGACATTACCCTCTCCAACTGCATCAACTCCGACCTGCGCCGCGTGTACATTCTTACGCAGTACAAGGCTCTGTCACTCAATCGCCATATCCGCGAAGGCTGGAACATCGTTGCTCGTGAGATGGGAGAGTTCGTGGAAGTTCTTCCGCCGATGAAGCGGGTCAGCGATCAGTGGTATCAGGGCACCGCGGACGCGGTTTATCAGAACATTTATTCCATCGGATCCGAGCAGCCGAAGCACGTCCTCATCTTGTCGGGCGATCACATTTACAAAATGAATTACGGTCTGATGCTCAAGCAGCACATTGACTCGGCGGCCGACGTGACGCTCGCCACCATCCAGATTGAGCCGGAAGAGACCTATCGCTTCGGAGTCATGGCGGTTGATTCTGATAATCGCGTTACCGGCTTTGAGGAGAAACCCACCGCGACCAAGCTTCGCTCCCCGCAAAATCCCGACAAAGTTCCGGCTTCAATGGGCGTCTATTTGTTCAATACTGACGTGCTAATCCCCATTTTGTTGAAGGACGCCGAAGACGAGCACTCCTCGCACGATTTCGGTAAAGACGTTTTGCCCAAAATGGTGGATGACTATCGCGTCTATTCTTACGACTTTGTTGACGAGAACAAGAAAGAGGCGCTCTACTGGCGCGACGTGGGCACGCTCGAGGCCTACTACGAAGCCAACATGGACGTGGTTTCAGTTTCGCCGGTTTTCAATTTGTATGACGAGGCGTGGCCAATTCGCACCCACCAGCGGCAGTACCCGCCGGCCAAGTTTGTGTTTGAAGAGCTCGGACGGACCGGCACAGCGCTCGATTCGATTGTTTCGGCGGGCTGTATCGTTTCCGGCGGCGCAGTGCGTTATTGCATACTGTCACCGGACGTGCGCGTGAATTCCTACACCGAAGTTGATTCCAGCATTTTGTTTTCCCACGTGAACGTCGGCCGCCACTGCCGCATCCGTCGCGCGATCATTGATCGCGACGTCCATATTCCTGAAGGCACCACAATCGGGTTCGATCCCGAAGCTGACCGCCAGAAATACTTCGTCACCGACACAGGGATCACCGTGGTGACGCGCGATTACTCGCTGTTCGAGAACCCGGTCACGGTGGATTACTTCACCAGTGAATGACGACCTTGCCTAGATGCGAGCAAGACGGACTGTTCGAGGAGTGTTTCAAGCTGATAGGGGCTGTAATTGTTCTGTGTTGCGTCGTCGCCCCTTCTCTTGCGCAAACCTCTAATGGCGTGAAAATTGAATCTCGCTGGGCCGACACATGGGACCAGGGGTTTTCCACAACTTACGTGAAGGGTAACCTCATGCGCAGGGAAGATTGTTGGGGAAGCACTGGACCATGCGACAGTCCCTCCGAGGTTTACATCTCCGACTGCGGGCATTGGTCAGTGATGCGCATGAAGGGAGTGTTCTATGACACGACACAGCCTTCGGCTTCGGCGGCCCTTGCTACCCCGACGCAAGCTAGTTCTGAGGCAATCTTAAAAGTTGTCTGGCAGTCGGTTGATACCGGCGAACGCAAAACCATGCTTGGCTACACCGCACGTCATATCGTCACGACGGGAAAATTGGACCTGAGTCACAGCACTTGTAAGGTAAGCAGTGACACCGTCCCCACATTCGACGGTTGGTACGTCGATCCGCCGTACGCGAACAAGTGTACTGCCGCGGTCAAGGAGCCGGACTTTGATTACAACAACCCGGACTGCGACGACAAACTCTTGGTCGAGCGTTCAGGCACGTCCTTGGGGTTCGCTCTGCAACTGCACGAGGAGTATTCGGACCCAACAAGCAAACTAACCTCGGGATATGTGGTTACTTCGATAGCGCAGGACGACTTCGATCCCAGCCTGTTCGCCAGACCCAACGCTAGACCATTATCTGAGCTGTACGATCGAAAGATAAAGGTTCAGCGCCACTAAAAACCTTGGGGAATAATTCCACTGAGATTGACGTGGTTGGCGTGGGACTGAACGCCACAGATACGCTGATATTTGTTTCGGAATTTCCTGCTTCAGGCTCGAAGGTCGAGGTTCGCTCCATCAGCGTTCTGCCCGGCGGACAAGTCGCAACCGCCATGGTGGCTTGTCAGCAATGGGGATTGCGAACGCGTTATATCGGAAAGCTGGGAGACGATCCGGCGGCAACGATTCATCAGGAAGCTTTCACGCGCGCCGGTGTCGAGACGCAGATTAAGACAGTCCCAAATTGTGCCAGCGCGCAGTCACTGATCGTTGTGGATCCGGCTGGCGAAAGGACCGTTCTCTGGCAACGAGATGAACGGCTGGCGATTCAGCCAGATGAACTCGATCGCGAATGGATCGTTAACGCGCGGGCCCTTTTGGTGGACGGTCGAGACACCGCCGCGGCCACAAAAGCAGCCCAGTGGGCGCGCGAAGCCGGCATTCCAGTCATCGCCGATCTGGACGAGTCTTATCCGGACATCAATTCCCTTCTAAAAAACGTTGATTACTTGATCGTAAGCCGGACTTTCCCGGCGAAGCTCTTCGGCGATACTAACCCGCAGGAATCCCTGACTGCGCTGCAGAGGATATCCGGATGTCGTTTGGCCGCCGCAACTCTGGGCACCGATGGAGTGCTCGCCTGGGACGGCAAGCAGTTTCACTACGCACGCGCGTATCACGTTCCCGCAGTTGACACGACCGGTGCCGGGGACATTTTCCACGCGGCATTCATCTACGGTCTTCTTCGAAACTGGCCCCTTCAGCGAAATCTAGATTTTGCGTGTGCGGCCGCCGCATTGAACTGTATGGCCGCAGGAGCTCGCGGCGGAATTCAAGTCGTTGAGGAAATCGATGCGCTCATGTCGAAAGCGCATCGATATCCGGCGGCTTACGATTTGCGAATCAAAGATTAATTCATTTCTGCGGGATTTCCGTGTGGAACTCAGTGCCCTCTGTGGCTAGTCTTTTTGAAAGTCGTCACAGAGACCCATAGAGGTTCATAGAGATAATATGGCTGGCAAATCTGGACCTTACTTCTTCAAGATGGGATTGTACCCGTCGCTGACCAGCTTGGCGCGCATGTCTTCGGCTTCTTTGATGTCCGTGAACGGCCCAACCTGCACACGGAAAAGCTTGTCAGCCGCTTGGTTAGCAATGAATGCAGAATACTGCCGGCCTTTCAGAGACTCAACCAGCGCATCAGCGTCGTCTTGTTTGCTCACCGCTGCCACTTGCACATAGTAAGCCTGACCCGGCTGAGCGGGAATCGCGAGAGCACCTTGTGTCTGGGTACTAGCAGCCGCAGTCTGGGTTGCGGCATTCGCAGAGTTGTTATCGGTACTGGTGGTTGCAGGAGCCGATTGGGGCTGCTGCACGGGCTGCCCTTCTGGAGTCGGGGCGGGCGCGACCATCCGGTTCGCTGCGGAAGTCCGCGCAGAGGTGCTGGGGGAGGGCAGCAATTCGGGCGCAGACCTCACCGAATTTTTGCCCATGGTGAATCCCATGCCGAAAAATATCGCGCATAGGATTACAAGACCGAAAAAGAGCGCCAGCATCTTGCCGGTGCCGAGAGTTATCTCAGTATCAACTTCATCTTCCGCCGGCAATGTGCCTAAGGGACTCATACACTTAAACCCTGATTCTTCTTAACCCTTCCGCACTGCGCAAGTTCTGCTGTACCTCTATTTTGCTGCCGATGGGCGGTCTTTTGCTAGTAACTTTTGGAGTCCAGAGAAGAAGTCCACTGGTACAGGGAAGACTACGGTCGTATTCTTCTCGACACCGATTTCCGTCAACGTCTGCAGGTAACGTAGCTGGACGCTGACCGGCTCCGAAGCCAGTAAATGCGCCGCGTCCACCAGGCGCTGGGCTGCCGAGAATTCGCCCTCCGCATGAATAATCTTTGACCGTTTTTCGCGCTCGGCTTCGGCCTGCTTGGCCATAGCGCGCAGCATCGATTCCGGCATATCAACTTGTTTGACCTCGACGTTCACCACTTTCACGCCCCAGGGCGCAGTGTGCTGGTCGAGGATGCTCTGCAATCGCAGATTAATTTTTTCGCGATGTGCCAGCAATTCGTCGAGTTCGACTTCGCCCAGCACCGAACGCAGCGTCGTCTGTGCGAACTGAGAGGTCTGATAGACGTAGTTGGAAACTTCGACAACTGCCCGCCTTGGTTCGATCACTCGGAGAAAGATGACCGCGTTGACCTTCAAAGTGACATTGTCCCGAGTGATAATGTCCTGCGGCGGAACTTCCAAGGCCTCCTGGCGCAGCGAGACCCGGACGATGCGATCTATGGGAGCAAAGACCAGGATTACGCCGGGACCCTTCGCCTGCGGAAGAAGATGACCCAGACGGAAGATGACCCCGCGCTCGTACTCAGCCAGAATCTTGATTGAACTGAGGATATAGAGAACTGTTATGAGGCCTACAACCGCCAAAAAAGTGCCCATGCCCATTTCCATCGCGAGCCTCCCCGCCTAATTTGTGCTTTGCACGTGATTGTACTGCAATCGAGTGACGCGGGGTTGACTACTGCCGAACACCAACTCAAAAAAGACGGAAAGAAGAGATGAACGCTAACGTCTCTGCCTGCCCTCTTCACTGCCACCTCGTTTTACGCGGGCAAATGTTTTGATCGCCCCCAGGAAGACCAGACAGAACCAGAAGTCCACCAGCACGCCCAAGTCTAGGTGAGGGGGGTTGTGGCGAGCGGCGGGAGGAAGATGTGGCATCAGCAGAAAATACACCGCATTTCCCGCTACCACGGCGATAAAGCTTTGCAGAAGGTTCACTCTAGCTTGCTTAGACACCAGTGCACCCGTACTTGGCACTTAGCATTTAGCACTTCGCCGCGGTTATCCATCCAGTCGAACGGCTAAGTGCCAAGTGCTAACTGCCACTGTTACCATCCTTCAGATGCTGGAACCGTCCACCCCCGTTCAGTTTGTAAAGGGAATCGGCCCTAAGCTTTCGGAAATCCTGGCCGCTAAAGGCGTTAGCACGGTTGACGACTTATTACATCATCTCCCCTTCCGATACGAAGATCGCCAGAACCCTCGCGGGATTGCCGAATTGCAGATGGGCGAAATGGCGACCCTGATCGCCGAGGTCCGCAACTCGGGCCTGTTTCGCACCCGCCGCATGCCTATTTTTCAGTTGACCGTCGGTCAGGGCCGCAGCCGACTGAAATGCTTATGGTTTAACGGAGCTTATCTGAAGGATAAGTTTCAGCCGGGACAATTGCTGGCACTCTACGGGAAGGTCGAGCTCAACCGTGGTGAACTGCAGCTGGTCAATCCGGAGTTCGAGATTTTGGGTACTGAAGAGACGGCCGAGGAGAAGGCGGCGGAGTCGCTGGAAGTCGGCCGCATCGTTCCGATCTATGAATCTGCGGGCCAGGGCAGGCTCACCTCGCGTTGGTTTCGTCGCATAATCAATAACGCCCTGAAAGACCTTACACCCGAACTGCCAGAGGGCATTCCGGCTGCGGTTCGCAGGCGTCTCACTCTTCCCTCGCCCCGCGAGGCATTGTGGAAGGTGCATTGGCCGACGGACGGAGAGAGCCTGCACGATCTCCAATCGCAACGCACGCCCGCGCATATTCGAATCATTTTTGAAGAACTGTTCTTCATCGAGCTAGGCCTCGAATTGAAGCGCCGGGAACAGAAAACCAAGACGGGCCACGCATTTCAGCTCAATGACGGCGTACGCGAGGCAATCAAGAAAATTTTGCCGTTTCATCCAACCGGAGCGCAAAAACGCGCGCTGAAAGAGATCGCTTCCGATATGGAGAAGCCGTTCCCGATGCGGCGCCTTTTGCAAGGAGACGTGGGCTCGGGAAAAACTCTGGTTGCGTTTGAGGCCGCAATTATTGCCATAGAAAATGGCTTCCAGGTCGCCCTGATGGCGCCGACGGAAATCCTCGCGCAGCAGCATTATTTTTCCGCTAGGCGAATTCTCGAGCCGTCCGGCTACCGCATTGTTCTGCTCACTGGATCGCTAGAGGATGACCGCAAACGCGAGATCAGACGACACATTGCGCAGGGTGACGCGCAGTTGGTGATTGGGACCCACGCCCTAATTGAACAGAGAGTTGACTTCGCTAAACTCGGCCTGGTGATTGTGGACGAGCAGCACCGCTTCGGCGTAATGCAGCGCTTCAAGCTGATGAAAAAGCGCGATGCCAATGTGGGGACAGGCGCCCTCGCCCGTCCGGCGGAGCAAAGCTCCGCGGCAGCTGAACCTGATGTCCTCGTTATGACAGCTACCCCCATCCCCCGCACTCTTGCCCTTACCCTTTACGGCGATCTCGATATCAGCGTGCTCGACCAAATGCCTCCTGGACGCACACCGATCGTTACCCGCCGCCTAGGCGACGAGCGCTCAGACGAAGTCTGGCAATTCGTGCGCAAGCAAGCTGCAGCCGGGCATCAGGCCTACGTGGTCTATCCAGTGATCCAAGAAAACGAGGAGTCGGAACTCAAAGCCGCTATGAAGATGTATGGCCAGCTGAGCAAGAAAACATTCCCCGACTTAAACGTTGCCGTGTTGCATGGCCGCATGGACGCCGCTCTCAAAGAACAGGTCATGCGCCTGTTTCAGCAGGGAAAAATTCAGATATTAGTTTCCACCACGGTCATCGAAGTTGGCGTGGATGTTCCCAATGCTACGGTTATGGTGGTCGAACACGCCGAACGCTTCGGCCTGGCACAGCTTCACCAATTGCGGGGACGCATTGGCCGCGGCGCAGCAAGGTCATACTGCATTCTTATGACCGGCGGCAAAGTTTCCGAAGACGGTGATCGCCGCCTGGATGCGCTCGTCCGCACCAACGACGGGTTTCAAATCGCTGAGCTCGACCTTGAACTGCGTGGGCCCGGAGAATTCTTCGGCACACGCCAGGCAGGTCTGCCCAGCTTTCAAGTTGCCAGCCTGATTCGCGACCGCGACCTGCTGGAGCTGGCGAAGAAGGAAGCGGCAGCCTTGTTGTCCGGACCGAACTCCGAAATCTCCCAAAGCGAAATTGACCGGGCGTTGTGGCAGATGCGCACTCGCTGGCAAAAAACTTACGGCCTGGTGGAAGTCGGCTAGCAGAGCAAATATTTGCGGTAACAATTACGCACTCATCTTTGAAACATATCGCGCATCGCCCCTGGCCACTCCCCTCCGGCCCGTGGATCATGGAGCAGACCT
>Ga0070713_100003629_pt1 | contig 10211 bp, 11 predicted proteins | sample LARL82metaG_FD_65465 | JGI IMG/M metagenome (GOLD analysis project Ga0070713, IMG submission 65465) | Corn, switchgrass and miscanthus rhizosphere microbial communities from Kellogg Biological Station, Michigan, USA - LAR L8-2 metaG | ecosystem: Host-associated > Plants > Roots > Rhizosphere ... | reverse complement strand
CGGCGGCCTGGCTTAGACCCGAGAGGGCCGCCGACGCGGCCGCAAGCGCATCTTCTATCGGCTGGTCGCGGACGATGTGCCGCTCGATCTCGCGCCGCTCGCGCAGGTCAGGTGCTGCCGCCTGCATGATTCCATCGACGAACAATCGAAGCCCGCTATCGGTCGGGATTCGCCCGGCCGATGTGTGGGGATGGGTGAGAAGTCCCCGCTCCTCCAGCTCCTGCATCACTCCCCGGATCGAGGCCGATGACAGGCTGATGCTTCCGGCAAGAGACTTGGAGCCGATCGGAAGACCGCGTTCCAGGTAGGATTCGACCACGAGCCCGAAAATCTCGCGCATCCTGTCCGTAAGTTCGCCGATCGGTTGCCCCATGACTTAAATCTAGGATTGCCGGGCCTTGCGGTCTAGGGAGCCGCTCACACCCATTATCAGGGAATAGAGGAGTACCGATGCGCCGTTCCGGACGCGCCCCCGACCAGATGCGTGAACTCAAGTTCGAGCCCGGCTTTACGCGCCATGCCGAAGGCGCGTGCCTCGTGAGCTTTGGCGATACTCGGGTGCTGTGCACCGCGAGTGTCGAGGAGAGGGTTCCCCCGTTTCTGCGCGGAAAGGCGCAGGGCTGGGTCACCGCCGAATACGGAATGCTCCCGCGCGCGACCCACACGCGCGGCAACCGCGAGGCCGCCAAGGGCAAGCAGTCAGGAAGGACTCAGGAGATCCAGCGCCTCATCGGCCGCTCGCTGCGTGCCGTCGTCGACCTTCCCAAGCTCGGCGAACGGCAGATTATCGTCGATTGCGACGTGATCCAGGCCGACGGCGGAACCCGCACGGCATCCGTCTCGGGCGGCTGGGTGGCGCTTCGGATCGCGGTCGACAAGCTGCTGGAATCAAAAGCGATTGCGCTCGATCCCATCCGCACCCAGGTGGCCGCCGTCAGCTGTGGCATCCATCAGGGCGTGGCCGTCCTCGACCTTGACTATGAAGAAGACAGCCAGGCCGGCTCCGACGGCAATTTCGTGCTCACTGCAGACGGAGCGATCGTCGAGGCACAGGTGACGGCCGAGGGCGAAACCTACGACGAGGAAGGCTTGCTGCGTCTGCTTCGCCTCGCGCGGATCGGCTGCTCGGAAATCTTCGCAGCCCAGCTAAGGGCGAGCGGACGATGAGGCCGATCGGCAGCAAGCTCGTCATCGCCACCCACAATCCGGGGAAGCTGCGCGAAATCGCCGCTCTCATGGAACCGCTCGGGATCGACTGCGTCGGTGCCGAGGAACTTGGCCTCCCGGAACCAGAGGAGATCGGGAATACGTTCGTCGATAACGCCGACCTCAAGGCCCGCGAGGCGGCCGACCTGTCCGGCCTCCCGGCCCTGGCCGACGACAGTGGCCTGTGCGTTGATGCCTTGCACGGACTGCCCGGAATCTTCTCCGCGCGCTGGGCGGAGGATGAGAATGGCAACCGCGACTGGATGCGGGCGATGGAGAAAGTCTGGCAGGAGACGGAGGCCACCGAGCCCGACGCCGCGCCCGCCGCCCATTTCGTCTGCGCGCTGGCGATCGCCTGGCCCAACGACGGTCAGGCCGAAACGTTCGAGGGGCGCGTCGATGGGACGCTCGCCTGGCCGCCGCGCGGGTGTCGCGGCTTCGGCTATGACCCGATGTTCGTTCCCGTGAGCTACGATGAGACCTTCGGCGAGCTGGACCCGGAGCTTAAGCACAAGATCAGCCATCGCGCCGACGCATTCCGCAAGCTCATGGCGGCGCTCACCGAATGAACGCCGAGCCGCTGGCACTCTATGTCCACTGGCCGTTCTGCGTCAGCAAATGCCCCTACTGCGATTTCAACAGTCACGTCCGCTCGAGCATCGACCAACGCGCATGGCTCGAGGCGTTGCTTGCCGACCTTTCCCACGAGGCCCGGCTGCTTCCTGGCCGAAGGCTGACGTCGCTCTTCTTCGGCGGTGGCACACCTTCGCTCATGGAGCCGTCGAGCGTTGCTGCAATCATCGACGCAGCCGTCACTCACTGGCGGCCGGCTGACGACATCGAGATCACTCTGGAGGCGAACCCCAATTCGGTTGAGGCCGCTCGCTTCGAAGAGCTCGCTGCGGCCGGCGTGAACCGCGTTTCACTCGGGCTCCAGAGCTTCGATGATCGATCACTTGCGTTCCTCGGCCGAGCGCATTCGGCGCGCGAAGGCTTTGAAGCGCTCGAAACGGCGCAAAAGCATTTCCGCCGGGTCAGCTTCGACCTCATCTATGCGCTTCCCGGTGATACCGAAGACAGCTGGTCGGCAACGCTTGCCCAGGCTCTCTCCCTCGGCGCAAAGCACATGTCGCTGTATCAGTTGACCATCGAGCAGGGCACGCGCTTTGCTGCAATGCACGCCGCTGGCAAGCTTGAGCCGCTTGATACCGAGGTCGCGGCCACGCTCTATGAGTTGACTGACGCCATGACGTCGGCCGCCGGCCTCCCCTCCTACGAGATCAGCAATTACGCGCGGGCCGGCCAGGAGAGCCGCCACAACCTCAACTACTGGCGCTACGGCGACTATTCCGGGATCGGCCCCGGGGCTCATGGGCGCCGGCTCTCCCGAAGAACCGTCCGTCACCGCAAACCCGAGAATTTCCTCTCGGGGCTAACCCGAAACGGGCACGGGATTGCCGAGGAAGCGCCGCTTTCTCCTCACGAGGCGTCCGACGAAGCATTGGTGATGGGACTTCGCCTTCGCGAAGGGATCGACGCGAACGCCATCGCCGAACGTTTCCAACTACGGCAAATCGTCGACTGGGATCGCGTCGACAGGCTCGTCGCGACCGGCCATCTCGATCGCCAGGGCACGCGCATTGCACTGACGGCCAGGGGACGCCTGCTCCTCGATCACCTTCTAGGCGAGATCGCGCTTGCCGCCGAGCCTAGAGCTTTGGCGGTTGGGTAGAAGCGGTCGTGAGCGCTGCTGCGGGCGTGGGCGCCGGCGGAGCCGGCGGCGCAGCCGCCTTCGGCGCATTCATGCTGGCCAGGTATTTGTAATTGTCGGCGGGCGTCGCAACGTAGTCATCGACCGTCATTTGAGCATCGTCGCCAGCCGATTTGCGGCTCATTCCGTTTTTCATCCGGAAGGCGACCAACGCCTCCTTCAAGCTACCCATCTGCGCGGTGCAGGCATTCTTGAGATAGGCTTCAATGCCGTCGCCGGGCACCTTGTCGCTCTTCGCCTTGACGGCGGCTTCGCGAAGGCAGCCGCGAAAAGCGTCCGTCGGCGCAGCAATGGACGCCTGAGTGGCGGCCATGCTGATCGCGGACGCAACCAAAAGTACAATCATCGTGCCCTCTCCCCAGGCCAATGAATGTTTCACACTGACTCTTTTTCGATTGGATTGGAAGAGGTTAATCCATAGCTGATGGAAGTAAGCCTGCCACCTGGACTGCATATTGTCGCAACTCCGATCGGCAATCTCGGGGACCTTAGCGTGCGCGCTCGAGAAACCCTGCGGAATGCCAGCCGGATATTGGTGGAGGACACGAGGGTAACGGCGAAGCTCCTCGCCCATATCGGCGCCAAAGTGCCGATGAGCCGCTATGATGACCACAGCAGCGATGCCGAACGCGAGCGCATCCTCGCGCAGCTCGGTAGCGAGGCGATTGCCCTCGTTACGGATGCTGGAACACCGCTCATTTCGGATCCCGGCTACAAGCTCGTTCGGGCCGCACGAGCCGCAGGCCATGCGATCCACACGGTGCCCGGGCCATCGGCGGCGATCGCTGCGCTGACACTTGCCGCACTTCCGACCGACCGATTTCTGTTCCTCGGGTTCCTGCCCGCAAAGACGAAGGCCCGCCATGACGCGATCGCCGAGATCAGTGCCATCCGGGCAACCCTCGTGATCTACGAGAGCGGTCCGCGGCTCGGCGATACGCTCGGCGCGCTCGAAGAGCAGCTAGGTTTGCGCGAAGCGGCGGTGGTCCGTGAGATCAGCAAGCTTCACGAAGAGTGCGTTACCGGCCTGCTTGGGGAGCTTGCGGCTCGCTATTCCAATTCAACCCCGAAGGGCGAGATCGTCATTGTCGTCGGCCCGCCCGGCGAAGAAGCACCGGTGGGAGATGATGAACTGGATGCGGCCATCGACGAAGCCCTGTCGCGGCTGTCGCCATCGCGCGCTGCCGCAGAAGTTGCTGAGAAGCTTGGGATTCCGCGTAAACGTGCCTATGCCCGAGCGCTTGAGCGAAGCCAATGAATCGCGACTCCGGGCTTAGAACCGCGGCCTCGGTTCATCCGGTCTGGTGACAGCCGTAGCATCGCTGACTAGAGCCTCGAGCCCATGAGCCTACGCGTCGCCGTCCAGATGGACCCGCTCGACCGGATCAATATCGCCGGCGATTCCACCTTTGCGATCATGCTCAAGGCGCAGGAGCTTGGGCACACTCTCGATTATTACGCGCCCGAAGACCTCAGTTACGCAGAGGGCCGCCTCTGGACGATGGGATACCCGGTGACGGTCCAGCGCGTCGCCGGCGATCATTATCGCTTCGGGGAACCGAGGATCCTCGACCTCGGCCGCGATGTCGACGTCGTTCTCATGCGGCAGGACCCTCCGTTCGACCTTGGCTACATCACAGCGACTCATCTTCTCGAGCGAATCCAGGGTGAGACGCTGGTCGTCAATGACCCGGCAAGCGTACGGAATGCTCCGGAAAAGGTCTGGGTGCTCGATTTTGGCCGCTTCATGCCTCCAACCGCGATTACTCGCTCACTGGGGCTGACACGAAAGTTCCTTGCAGAACATGGCGACATCGTCATGAAGCCCCTGCACGGTTTTGCCGGCGGATCCGTGTTCCGGATCGGGCCTGACGGCCACAACCTTGCCTCGTTGATGGAGCTGTTCAACAGGACCTATCGCGAGCCCCACGTCATCCAGAAGTTCATTCCCGAGATCGCCCAAGGCGACAAACGGATCGTGCTGGTCGATGGCAAGGTTGCTGGAGCGGTCAACCGCGTTCCGGGCCAGGGCGAAATCCGTTCAAACCTCGCGGTTGGCGGAAAGGCTGCGAAAACTGAGCTTACGAACCGCGAGCAGGAGATCTGCGCGGTCCTCGGCCCCGAACTCCAGAAGCGCGGAATCCTCTTTGCCGGTATCGACGTGATCGGTGGGAAATGGCTCACGGAGATCAACGTGACCTCGCCGACGGGGATCGTCGCGATCGACCAGTTCAACGGAACCGACACTCCTGGCCTCATCTGGCAGGCAATCGAGCGGAGGCTCGTCCGTTAGCTCGAATCCCTAATCGAGCATGCCCACAAATAGTTCATCCAAAACGGTTATTTAGCTTTTGGGTTACTCTCATCGGTTAATTCCAAGCCGCCGCGGCACCGAGGTTCCCCACTGTCCGACGCGCCGCGGCGACTGGTTTCTCGTTCCCGGGAGCCGCGCGTCTTTGCGGCTTCCTGGGCCTCTGCTCAGGCGCGGGGGTGGGCGTGGCGATAAACGTCGAGCAGGCGTGCCGCGTCCACCTCCGTGTAAATCTGGGTCGACGACAGGCTCGCGTGGCCGAGCAATTCCTGGAGCGAGCGGAGGTCCGCGCCTCGGGCAAGCAAGTGAGTCGCAAAGCTGTGCCGAAGGGCGTGAGGAGTAAGCGTGTCGGGTAAGCCGAGGCGCCGCCGGGCTCCGGCAACAGCGCGCCGGACAAGGTCCGGGTTGAGCGGGCCGCCCCTTGCTCCGACGAACAGCGGGACTTCGCCGCGAAGCGGATAGGGGCATTGCCGCACATAATCCTCAATCGCCTCGCGAACCGCCGGAACGACCGGCACGACACGCGTCTTGGACCTCTTGCCGGTCACTCGAAGGGTCGAGCCCACCGGAAGCAGGCTGCCGGTGAGTGACAACGCCTCGGCGACGCGCAGCCCGGCCCCGTAAAGTAGCAGGAGGATCGCAAGATCGCGGGCGCCGATCCAAGGCGCGCTGGCGGCATCTGCAGCCGTTGCCGCGAGGTTCATCGCGTCGTCGGGTGCCGCGGGCCGCGGCAGGGTCCGCGGCCGCCTCGGCGCTCGTGTACGGGGCAGTTGCGCTGAAACACCCTGCTGCTCGGCGGCATATCTGAGGAAGGCGCGAACGCCGGACAGTTCGCGCGCTGCGGACGCGGCGCCAAGACCCGCCGATCGCCTGGCGGCGAGGAAGGCGCGAAGGTCGGCTGCATTCACCGTTGTAAGGGCCGCGGCATCGATGGTCTCGCCGCGATATCCCCCGAGAAAGTCGATCAGGCGATGAGCAGTTCCGCCATAGGCGCGTACCGTGTGCGCCGACCGGCGGCGGTCGTGCTGGAGATAGGAAGCCCACCGCGCGGCAAGAGCGCGCGCCGGATGATCGGCTAGGCTTGGGGGATCGTCAGCCACCTTCGGATCATAGCTGCAAGGCTGCGCCCAAGGAACATCAGCAGCTCCGACCCGTGGCGCGCGTCGAGTTTCAGTTCCGTACGCTGTCCAAGCGCAAGCAGGCCGGACGGAAGCGGCGGCTCGCACTCGATTCGGATCAGCGCCTCGGCGCGAATGAGGTCGCAGGCTGGCCCGAACAGCGGATGGCCGCGCTCGACCGTGCGTATCTCGACGCCGTGCACACGATCGATCGCGCGCCTGAGGATTTCAGAATCGACGATCTGGACTCCGCCGCCGTCGGCGCGGAAGCCCTGTGTTCCCACGATCAGGGACAGAGCCACCGCATCGATACCGAGGATCAGCGGCCATTCCTGGGTGACGACGTGGAGGAGCGCTTCGACGCTATCAGCCTCGATCGCGGCCACCACGGCCTCATGGATCGACGCGACGGCGCCCGAGTGGCCACGAGCGAAGGCGATGAGGTCCTGGTTGGCCTCCTCGGCCGCTCCCAGGCGCCGCCTCAGCTGCGCCACTGCGCGCTCTTCGAAGGGGATCACACTCGCCATTGCCGCTTCAGGATACCCCCGCGGCGGTTAATTTAATACCATCCGCAGGGGGACCGGGCCGTTCGAGGAAGCAGGGCGGCGACGCCCTTACCATGGCCCGGAGCCTCGTAAGTCAGAACTGGAGCGACGAGCGGTTTTCCGGTCTAGATTGCCTGCTCGAGCTTCCGGCCACGCTCTCCGACGAGCTCGAACCCCAGTGGAGTTCTGGATTTTCCGTCCCAGTGATCCCTTAGGATGAGGAATGGCCGCTCGACAGACCAATAGAGCAAGGCTCCCACGAGCAATGCAACCAGGATGGCAAGCGCAAGCCTCGCATTTCCTGTGGTTCCAAGCGCAGGCGAGATCCAGGCTTCAACGGCGTGATACGCAAGCTTGTGCGTGAGATAGAGGCTGTAGGCCGCTGTCGCGAGCGCCTGGCCACCGGGCACCCTATATTTGCCGACGACCCCGCGGCCGGTGCTCGCGGCGGCAACAATCAGAGCCACGGATGCCGAGAGCAATGGAAAGCCGATCGACGTTCCAACAAGCGGCGAGACCGGACCTCCAAAGAGCATGATGGCAATTCCAACGCCCGCAAGGCCCGCAGCGAGAAGGAGGTTCGGCTGAGCAACAAACCTCTTCCAGTCGGACGGTCGAAAGATCTTCAATAGGGCGAGCGCGATGCCTGCAAGGAGGCCATCCAGCCGGCCCCACGTCGGATAATAGATCAGCGATACATAGGGTTGCCAGTCCGAGCCCGAATGCACGTCGAAGGACTTGTCCGCGACAAAGGCGAGCCACAGGAATCCCCTGAGGAAGATGCCCGCCCCGATGAGGCCGAGGAGAATGGCGACAGTCTTTCGTGCAGACAGTTTGCTGGCCGCGAGGCCCAGAACCAGCGGGAATAGCAGATAGAACTGCTCTTCGACGCAGAGCGACCATACCTGGTCGAATGCCTTTGGCCCCGTGGGCTTGAACAACAGGTTCTCGGTGAATGTGGCGAATTGCCAGAAGGGCTGGATGAGAGGTGTCTCGCGAAGCCTTGGAAATGCGAAATACACGATCATGACAACCCCGAAGGCCGGTATCGTTCGGAGCGCCCGCCGGGCGAAAAATCGACCGTAATCCGGCCTCGCTCCGCTTGCGAAGGGCTTCAGCAGCTGGCTCGCAATCAGGAAGCCGCTGAGGACGAAGAACAGGTCAACGCCCATCCAGCCAAAGCTGATGAGCAATGGCGCCTGGCCTGGCACCAGCATCATGGTGTTGGCGTGGTAGATCATCACCGAGGCGATGGCAGCTGCTCGAACAAGATCCAGCCCATGCTGGCGCGGGGCTGGAACATCCGAACGGAAGAATTCTGGTCGCATGATGCCCTTCGCCGATGCGGGGGACAGGCTCCCGCAACTCAATCACCACTCTTCGGCGAAGCAAGTACGCCAAAATGATTAAGGGAGACTTTGGTGCTCGGATGCCAATGACACTGACACAAAGAAAAAGCGGCGGCGCCTTGTGGGCACCGCCGCCTTTTGTACTGAAACGCGAGCGCGTCTTAGCTCAGGTGGTTCGACACGTTGTTGAACGTGGTGTTCAGCTTGTTGCCGATGCCCTGCATCGCGCCAATGGCAGCAACAGCGATAAGAGCGGCGATGAGACCATACTCGATGGCGGTCGCACCCTCTTCGTTGCGGATCAGCTTCAGAAACTTGCTCATGGTCTTCGCTCCTTGGTTCCAAGTTCAGCGACGGCGCACCGTCCTGACCCTGCGTGTCCTCGTGCAGGATGCGGAGAACTTACCGCTCGACCAGTTGAGAAAGTGTTACTCCCGAAGGTTGCGCAAAGGTTAATACGAAAAAGCCAAGTCTTTGACTTCAGACGATTTTCTGACCCGTCGATTCCCAATCTTTAAGGAAAGACGCGATTCCGAGGTCAGTCAGCGGGTGCTTGAACAGCTGCCAGATGATCTTTGGAGGCGCCGTCATCACGTCGGCTCCTATCTTCGCGGCTTCGACGACGTGCACCGGGTGGCGCACGCTCGCGACGAGGATCTCGGTTCCAAAATCGTAATTGTCGTAGATGAGCCGAATGTCGGCGATGAGCGACATGCCGTCAAAGCCGACGTCGTCATGGCGGCCGACGAAGGGCGAGATGAAGGTGGCCCCCGCCTTTGCTGCGAGAAGAGCCTGCGCGGCCGAGAAGCAGAGCGTCACATTCACCATCGTGCCGTCCGAGGTGAGCGCCTTGCAGGCGTGAAGGCCAGCTGGCGTCAGCGGAACCTTGATTGCAATATTGTCGGCGATCTTTCGAAGCACCTCGGCTTCGCGCATCATTCCTTCGTAATCGAGCGCCACGACCTCGGCGGATACGGGCCCCTTCACCACTCCCGCGATCTCGCCGACGACCTCGAGGAAATCGCGACCGGACTTGTGAATGAGGCTTGGGTTCGTTGTGACGCCGTCGAGGAGACCGGTCTCGGCGAGCTCACGGATTTCGGCAATTTCAGCAGTATCGGCAAAGAATTTCATCGGATTTGCGTGTGCCCCGGCTTTGGTTGATGGGTCGCGCATAGCCGGTGGGGCGAAGCGCGTCATCCGATTCGGGAGGGCAGGCCAATGAGCGAGCATGTTCGAGTGGAACGCGAGGCTGGAGTGCTGGCGATCACGCTCGCTCGGCCCGAGCGAAGGAATGCAATTACCGTTTCGATGTACGCTGCTCTTGCAGACGCGATCGAAGACGCTTCGAACGATCCCGGCATTCGCGTCATCACGGTACGAGGTGAAGGCCAGGACTTTGCAGCAGGAAACGATCTTGCCGATTTTTTAGAAGCTGCGCCTCGGCTCGACGAGGAGATTCCGGTCTGGCGCCTCCTTCGCATCCTCGCCACCTGCGAGACTCCGATCGTCGCCGCAGTCCATGGCAATTGCGTGGGTATCGGGACGACCATGCTCCTCCACTGCGACCTCGTGATCGCAGATGAGACGGCGAGGTTCTCGATGCCGTTTGTTGATCTCGCCCTCGTCCCCGAAGCGGCAAGCTCACTGCTCTTTCCACGTCTCGCCGGTCGTCGCCGTTCAGCACGCTACCTGCTGCTAAGTGAACCGTTCGGAGCCGCGGAGGCCGAGGAAATCGGGCTGGTCAGCCACCGCGCCGGTCAGGGAATGCTCGAGGATAAGCTGCAGCAGGTCGTTGCTTCGCTGCTCGCCAAGCCACCCGAAGCGCTTCGGCAGACGCAGCGGCTCCTGCGGCGTGGCTCGCGCGAAGAAATCCTGGAACAGATGAAACTCGAAAGCAGCCTTTTCGCC
>Ga0070713_100003626_pt1 | contig 10212 bp, 10 predicted proteins | sample LARL82metaG_FD_65465 | JGI IMG/M metagenome (GOLD analysis project Ga0070713, IMG submission 65465) | Corn, switchgrass and miscanthus rhizosphere microbial communities from Kellogg Biological Station, Michigan, USA - LAR L8-2 metaG | ecosystem: Host-associated > Plants > Roots > Rhizosphere ... | reverse complement strand
CCAATGACAGCATCGGTGCGTACTACTACTACCGCGAGCGGATCGCCGACGGCGGCGCCCCGCAGAGCGAACTCACCGGCTACTGGAACCACAAGTTCAACGACAACCTGCGCGTGCAGGCTTACGTGCTCGGTGGCTTCGCCAACGGCAGCCCGGATTACGGTGTCGGTGCGTCGCTGAAGTACAGCTTCTGATCCACCCGGCGGCTCCGTGCGCGATGTCGCACGGAGCCGCTACCGCAGTGTCAGGTGCGGCGCGACCCGCGCAGGCTGTCGATCGAGAAGCTGGCGATTTCGCCGCCGTCGGCACCCCGACGCGGCTGGCCGACGGGCGGCCCCCAGGCATGGGCGGTGACGACTTCCCACGTGGCCGGAATACGCTCATGCACGCGCATCGCCTCGTAGGCAGCGAGCATTCGCTGATAGCGTGACTTGCCGGTGAGCCCGCGTTCGCGCGTGCGGTCGGCATTGGTGGCGCCGAGGCCTTGCAGTTCTTCGAGCAGCTTGCGTGGTTCGCTATAGGTCAAGGTGTAGCGGAACACGTCCAGTACCGGATCGCGCAAGCCGGCGTTGAGCATGGCGTCGCCGATATCGTGCATATCGAGGAAGCGGCTGACGTGCGGCTGCTGGTCGGCCTCGGCCCATGCTGCGCGCAGCTCTTTCAGCGTATCCGGACCGAACGTCGAGAACGCCAGCAGACCACCGGGTTTCAGCACGCGCACGCATTCGCCGAACAGTGCCGGCAAGTCGTCGATCCACTGAAAGCACAGGTTGGAATGCAGCACGTCGACGCTGTGGTCGGCCAGCGGCAGGGCGGTGGCCTCGGCGCACACGCGGATGAATGGCTTCAGCCAGCTGCTGTGCTGTTTCGCCACGCGCAGCATCGGCAGCGCCAGATCGACCGCGATCACCTCGGCCTTGACATAGCGTTGCTTGAGCAGCGCGCTGCCGCGACCCGTGCCGGCGCCGACGTCGACCACGCGTTGTGGGGTCTGTGTATAGAAGTCCAGACGTTCCAGCAAGGCGGCCTGCACTTCGCGCTGCAGCACGTCGTGTTGTTCGTAGCTTTTGGCGGCGCGGCCGAAATGACGGCGTACCAGCTGTTGATCGAGGTGGAACGTATCCATCAAATCAGGCTCATCGCGTTGGTGGATGCCAGCAAGGGTTGCAGCGCTTGCGCGACTGCGTGGGCATGGCCGAAGAACGGCGCGTGGCCGGCTTGCTGGATGTCGTCGTAGCTGCCGCCGCACTGGCCGGCCGACCATGCCATCGCCTGCGGCGGCACCAGCCGGTCGCGGCGGCCGCTGATCCAGGCGCTGGGCGCACTGAGGTCGGGCAGGGCGGCGCGGCGGTCGGTGGCTTCCAGGATGCGGATGCCTTCCTGCAACACACGCAGGTCGGGTTCGCCGCGGGCAAACACCAGCGCGCGCAGATGGCGCAATTCAGCGCGCGGGTCGGCACTACCCATCGCTTCCAGCGCCAGGAAACGCTCGATGGTGGCGTGGTAATCGGTTTCCAGATCGGTGGCGAGCTGGTGCACCAGCTTGCCGTCGGCACCGAACGGCCAGCCGGCATCGCGCACGAATTTCGGCGTGGCGCAAAGCATCGCCAGGCCACGCACCTGCCGTGGCATTTCCAGCGCGGCGGTCAGCGCGACGATGCCACCCAGCGACCAGCCGAGCCAGATCGCTGGCGGCGTAATTTTGGCAATCGCTGCGGCGCAGGCGCGTGGTTCCAGCGGCAGTCCGCAGTCGCGCGAGTAGCCATGGCCGGGCAAGTCGACCACATACATCGTGCAGTGTGCTTCCAGTGCCTCGACCAGCGGCGCCAGTACGCCGCCGTGCATCGCCCAGCCATGCAGCAGCACCATCGGCGCGGGGCCGTGGCCCACCTTTTCGACATGCAAGGTCATGCCTTGATTCCCCTCTCCCCTTTGGGGAGAGGGTGCCCCGCAGGGGTGGGTGAGGGGCGGGTGCTCGCGGGAATGTCGATCGAAGCAGGCTCCGAAACAACTTCGCCGCAAGAGTGTCCCCTCACCTCAGTCCTCTCCCCAAAGGGGAGAGGAGGCAGGGCGCGCTCCGGGACGGCTGCATCGCCAGAATGTCCCCTCACCTCAATCCTCTCCCCGGAGGGGAGAGGAGGCGAAGGCAGGAGCTGTTTGTCCACCGCGACGCGCCCGTCGAACACGAAACAATCGCCGCGCCAGTGGGCGCCGTCGGTCTGCTCCAGATATTTCAGAATGCCGCCCTCGAGCTGATAGACGTGGGGCATGCCGAGATCCCGCATGTGCAGCGCGGCCTTCTCGCAGCGAATGCCGCCGGTGCAATACGAGACGACGGTCTTGCCTTCGTAGCGTGCGCGGTCGGCGGCGATGGCGGCGGGAAATTCGGTGAAGCTGGCAATGCGGTAGTCCACGGCCTGGGGGAACTTGCCCACCGCGGTCTCGTAGTCGTTGCGGGTGTCCAGCAACACGACTTCGCGGCCCTCGTCATCGTGGCCTTGATCCAGCCAGCGCTGCAGGGTGGAGGCGTCCACCGGCGGCGCGCGGCCGCCTTCGGGGCGGATCGTCGGTAGCCGCATGGTGATGATTTCCCGCTTCAGACGCACCCGCATGCGGCCGAATGGCACCTCGTCGGACAACGACTCTTTCGGCTCGATATCGGCGAAGCGCGGATCTTCACGCACGGTGGCCATGAAGCCGTCGATCGCGGCGCGGCTGCCGGCAAGGAACAGGTTGATGCCCTCCGGCGCCAGCAGGATCGTGCCTTTCAGCGCCAGCGCTTCGCAGCGGGCGAGCAGCCGTTCGCGCAGCGTGGGCAAGTCGTCCAGGCTGACGAATTTATAGGCGGAGATGTTGACGATCGACATGCGGGGGAATCGGCGGAGCAGGCGGCGATTATACGTGGTCGCCCGGAGGAGCCTGCTGTGCCGCTGGCAGATGCAGTGTTTCCAGCGCGTCCAGCAGGCGGTCGACATGGGCATCCTCATGCGCCGCGGACAGCGTGATGCGCAATCGCGCCTGGCCCAATGGCACGCTCGGTGGGCGGATCGCGCTGACCAGCAGGCCGAGCCGTTCCAGCGCCTGCGCCGCAGCCAGCGCCGCGTCGGCGCTACCCAGCAGCAGCGGCTGGATCGCGCTGAAGGATGCGGCCAGCGGCAGGCCAAGTTCGGCGGCGCCGTGGCGGAAACGTGCGATCAGCGCGGCGAGCTTCTCCCGCCGCCAATCTTCCGTCTGCGCCAACTGCACCGACTCGAGTGCGGCTGCGGCCAGCGCGGGCGGCATCGCGGTGGTGTAGATATAGGGACGCGCGAACTGAATCAGGCCGTCGATCAACGTGGCCGGGCCTGCCACGAAGGCGCCCATGCAACCGAGCGCCTTGCCCAGCGTGGCCATCAGCAGCGGTACTTCATGCTGGCTGAGGTCGGCGGCGCTGACGCTGCCGGCACCATGCTCGCCGAGCACGCCGAGGCCATGCGCGTCGTCGACCAGCAAGGTGGCGCGCTCACCGGCGCACAAGGTCGCCAGTTCGCGCAGTGGCGCGACATCGCCATCCATGCTGAACACGCCATCGGTCGCCAGCAGAGCGGCGGCATCGGGGCTGGTTGCCAGCTGCCGCGCGGCGGCGGCGACATCGGCATGCGGATAGCGTTTCAGTTCGGCGCCACTGAGTTTCGCGCCATCGAGCAGGCAGGCGTGGTTGAGTTTGTCCTGCACGCAGATGTCGCCGCGCGCCAGCACGGCCTGCAGCACGCCGAGGTTCGCCATGTAGCCGGTGGAGAACAGCAGCGCGCGTTCGCGGCCCGTCCATACGGCGAGTGCTTCCTCCAGCTCCGCATGTTCGGTGCGGTGCCCGCAGATCAGATGCGCCGACGTGCTGCCTACGCCGCCTTGCCTGGCCGCACGGGTAAGCGCAGCGACCAGCTGCGGGTGCTGCGCCAGACCGAGATAGTCGTTGCTGCAGAACGACAGCAGGCGTCCATTGCCTACATCCAGCCATGGCCCGTCAGCGTGATCGAGTATGCGCAGCCGGCGCAGCAGTTTCGCCTCGGCACGTTCAGCCGTCTGGATGGCCAGACGCTTGAGCAGGTCAGGCCGCGGCACTGCAACCACAGCTTTGCCCGCAGCCAACCGTGTCGGCGGTTTCCAGAATGTCCGCATGCACGGTGCCGGTTCCCTCGACCACCTGCAGGGGATGCAGGTCGAGCCGGCGGAACAGCGCGCGGTCGTGTTCCACATCCGGATTGCCGGTGGTCAGCAGCTTTTCGCCGTAGAAGATCGAATTGGCGCCGGCGAAGAAACACAGCGCTTGCACCGCGTCGTCCATCTGCTGACGACCGGCCGACAAGCGCACCATCGAGGCCGGCATCAGCAGCCGCGCAACCGCGATGGTTCGCACGAACTCGAACGGATCCAGCGCCTCGGTACCGTTGAGCGGCGTGCCTTCGACCTGCACCAACTGGTTGATCGGTACCGACTGCGGATGTTCCGGCAGCGTGGCCAGGGTCTGCAGCAGGCCGGCGCGCTGGTCGCGCGATTCGCCCATGCCGACGATGCCGCCGCAGCAGGTCTTCATGCCGGCATGGCGCACATGCTCCAGCGTGTCGAGGCGATCCTGGTACTGACGGGTGTGGATCACTTCGCCGTAGAACTCCGGCGCGGTGTCGAGGTTGTGGTTGTAGTAGTCGAGGCCCGCCGCCTTCAAGGTGTCGGCTTGCGATCCGCTCAGCATGCCCAGCGTGGCGCAGGTTTCCAGGCCCAGGCCTTTTACCGCGCGGACGATCTCGGCCACCTTGACCACATCGCGATCCTTCGGGCCGCGCCATGCCGCGCCCATGCAGAAGCGGCTGGCACCGGCATCTTTCGCCGCCTGCGCACGTTCCAGTACCGCTTCCACACTCATCAGTTTCTGCGCCTGCACGCCGGTATCGTAACGGGCCGCCTGTGGGCAATACGCGCAATCTTCCGGACAGCCGCCGGTCTTGATCGACAGCAGGGTCGATACCTGAACGGCGTTCGGATCGTGATGCTCGCGATGTGCCGCATGCGCGCGATGCAGCAGCTCGTTGAACGGCAGCGCGAACAGCGCAGCCACTTCGGCGCGGGTCCAGTCGTGGCGGATGACAGTGTCGTCCATGGAACAGAGACTCCCATAAAGAATCGCGAAAGTGTGGGAGTCGCTACAAGGTGTGTCAACCAATTGTATTCATTAATAGTTGACGTGGGCGTGGACGCGGCTCAGACGCTACCATCGCGCTACCAGAGGCAACCAGACGTGGGGTGGACCAGCATGAGCGAAGGACAAGGCAGCAGCGGCAACGTGCTCGCGGCCATCTGCAGTTTCTTTATCCCGGGGCTCGGCCAGCTGGTGCAGGGGCGCCTACTGATGGCGATCGTCATGTTCGTGCTGGCGGCGGTGCTGTGGATTATCTGGCTCGGATGGTTGATCCATCTGTGGTCGATTCTCGACGCGGCACTGTACAAGCCGGGTCGTTGAACGGAGATGCGCATGGATGCGCTGATGACAACCTGGCGACGGCTGCGGCATTTCGTGTTGCCGTTGCATTGCCTGTTGTGCGGCGCTGCGGGTGCCGAGGGCATCGACCTGTGCGCCGATTGCGCGGCGGAGCTGCCGCGCAATCGCAGCTGTTGCATGCGTTGCGCCTTGCCGCTGGCCACGCCGGCGCCACTGTGCGGCGAATGCCAGCGCCGTATTCCTCCTTGGGATGCGGCGTGGGCCCCGTTCCGTTACGGCTGGCCGCTGGATAGGCTGGAATCGCGCTACAAGTTCGGTGCCGATCTCGCCGCCGGTCGCGTGTTGTCGACGCTGTGGCGACGCGAGCCCTGCCCGATCGAACTGCCGCAACTGCTGCTGGCCGTGCCGCTGCATCTGGGCCGGCTGCGTGAGCGCGGCTACAACCAGGCACTGGAGCTGGCTCGTCCGCTTGCCCGCGACCTCGACGTGCCGCTGCGCCACGACGTGCTGCAACGTATTCGCCGGACCGACGCGCAGACCGAGCTCGATGCCCTCGGCCGTCGCCGCAATGTGCGCGGCGCGTTCGCCTTGCGCGCGGGCATCGCGCTTCCCGCGCATGTGGCGATTCTCGATGACGTGATGACCACCGGCGCCACCTTGGCCGAGTGTGCCCGTGTACTCAGGCGTGCCGGCGTGTCGCGAGTGGATGTGTGGGCGCTGGCACGGGCGCCTGGGACGAGAAGTGAGTAGAGGAGCGAGGAATGAGAAACGAGAGGAACTTCGTGACTTTCAGCTTTTACTCGTTTCTCACTCCTCTCCACTCACTCCTCGCTCCTCTACTCACTCCTCATCTAGCGCACGGCCAGTGCCAGCACGATGCCGATCCACACCGCCAGTCCCAACCAGTTGTTGTGGCGGAACGCGGCGAGGCAGGCGCTGCGGATGCGGTCGCGTATCAGCCAGTGCTGATAGCCGAACAGCCCGGCGGCAATCAGCAGGCCTAGCCAGTACGGCCAGCCCAGCGCGGCGCGCTGGCCCACGAACAGCATCGCCAGCAGGAACGTACCCATCAGCACGCCGAGTATCGGCAGGTCGGCGTCGCCGAACAGGATCGCGGTGGACTTGGCGCCGGCCTTGAGGTCGTCCTCACGGTCGACCATCGCGTACTCGGTGTCGTAGATCACCGACCAGATGATGTTGCCGATGAACAGCAGCCAGCCCACCGGCGGCACCGTATTCATCACTGCGGCGAATGCCATCGGGATCGACCAGCCGAACGCCGCGCCCAGCACCACCTGCGGCATATAGGTGTAGCGCTTGGTGAATGGATACAGCGCAGCCAGCGCGGCACCGGCGAACGACAGCTCGATCGTCAGCCGGTTGGTGAACAGCACCAGCACGAACGCGAACACCAGCAGGACGGCGAATACGGCCAAGGCCTCGCGCGGCGTCACCCGGCCCGATGCGATCGGCCGGCCGGCCGTGCGCGCCACTTGCGGATCCAGCTTGCGGTCGGCGTAGTCGTTGATCGCGCAACCGGCCGCGCGCATGGCGAACACGCCGAGGGTGAAGATGATCAGTGGCTTCCACGGCGGGAAGTCGCCGGCTGCCAGCCACAGCGCCCACCAGGTCGGCCACAGCAGCAGCAGCGCACCGATCGGCCGATCCATCCGGGTCAGCACCAGATAGTCCAGCGCTTTCTCGCGATAACGCGTCGGCAGCTTCCGCAGCAGCCAGTTCAACACCCGCGTGGCGCGGGTCGAACTGTCGGCCGGCTGGACCGGCCGCGCGGCGGGTTTCGCCAGGCCGGGCCGTGGGCGGGTGGTGGCCGAAGGCGGGGTGTTGGGTCGCTGGCGTTTGCGGGGAGGGGGGGCCATTCGCCGAGTTTAACGTGGCCGCCAGACTCTGTTCGCGTGCTGGATCACTGCAATACATGCATGGTGATGCATCGTGCGATCCGGTTTACTCGCGCAACAGCAGCCGATACGCGGGGTGGTCGCTCTCGTCCCAATGCGGGTAACCCAGCGCGGCCAGAAATGGCGGAAGCAGGGCGTACTCATCGGGCGGCACCTGGATGCCGACCAGGATGCGGCCGTAATCGGCGCCATGGTTGCGATAGTGGAACAGGCTGATGTTCCAGTCGGGGTGCAATTGGCCGAGGAAGTGGGTGAGTGCACCGGGCCGTTCGGGGAATTCGAAGCGGTACAAGCGCTCATGCCGTGCCAGCGGCGAGCGCCCGCCGATCATGTGGCGCAGGTGCAGTTTGGCCAGCTCGTCATCGGTAAGGTCGAGCACATCGAACGCCTGTGCGCGGAACGCGGCCGCCAGCGCCTCGCGCTCATCGCGGCTGGCGATCTGCACGCCGACGAAGATATGGGCGGAACTGGCATCGCCGATGCGGTAGTTGAATTCGGTGATGCTATGCCGACCCAGTGCGGCGCAGAAGCGGCGGAAGCTGCCGCGCTCCTCCGGGATCGTCACCGCGAACACCGCTTCGTGCTGCTCGCCCACTTCGGCGCGTTCGGCCACGAAGCGCAGGCGGTCGAAATTCATGTTCGCGCCGGAGACAATGGCCACCAGCGCGCCATCGGCACCTTGCTCACCGAGGTGGGCGCGCGTGGCGACATACTGTTTCAGCCCGGCCAGCGCCAGCGCACCGGAGGGTTCCGGCACGCAGCGGGTGTCCTGGTAAATGTCGCGGATCGCGGCGCAGATCGCATCGGTGTCCACCCGCAGCATGGCATCCACATGTTGCCGGCACAGCGCGAAGGTGAGCGCGCCGACCTGCTTCACCGCGGTGCCGTCGGCGAACAGGCCGACCTCGTCCAGCGCCACGCGCGAGCCCTTTTCCAGCGAACGCGTCATCGCGTCGGCATCGAGCGCCTGCACGCCGATGACTTTCACCTCCGGCCGCAGCGCCTTGATGCAAGCGGCCACGCCGGCAAGCAGGCCGCCACCACCCACCGGCACGAACACCGCGTGCAACGGGCCCGGATGCTGGTGCAGGATTTCCAATGCCACGGTGCCCTGGCCAGCTATTACCGCCAGATCGTCGAACGGGTGCACGAAGGTGGCGCCATGTTCGGCCTGCAGTTGCGCGGCGGCAGCCTGCGCGTCGCTGTAGGAGTCGCCGGCCAGCACGATTTCCACCATGGCGCCGCCGAACCGGCGCACCGCATCCACCTTCACCTGCGGCGCGGTCACCGGCATCACGATGGTGGCGCGGATGCCCAGTTTTGCCGCGGCCAGCGCCACGCCTTGCGCGTGGTTGCCGGCGGAAGCGGCGATCACCCCACGCGCGCGTTGCGCCGGGTCCAGCTGCACCATGCGGTTGTACGCACCGCGCAGTTTGAACGAGAACACCGGCTGCTGGTCTTCGCGCTTGAGCAGCACCGGCCGGCCGAGTCGCGCGCTGAGCAGCGGGGCGGCTTCCAGCGCGGACTCGTGTGCCACCTCGTAAACACGTGCGGCACGGGTCTGCGCCAGCAAGTCGTCGACGGCTGCGGCATCGTCGGCAGCCGGCGCAACGACTGCACTCATGCCGCCAGTGCCGTCGCCGGATGCGCCACCTGCAGCACGTCGACCAGCTTGCGCGTCTGCTGCAGGATCTGCGCGACGCCGGCATCGTCGCACTGCAGGCTCAGGGTGAGCCGCGACACGGCCGGATCATGGGTGGCGCTGACAGTCAGCGTGTCGATGTTGTAGCCGCGCGCGGCAAACAGGCCGGCGACGCGCACCAGTGCGCCGGCTTCGTTCTGCAACAGGATGGACAAGGTGTGGTTCATGGCGGTTCGCTCCGGGTGATGCTCAGAACATGTGGGAAGGCGCGGTTTCGTGAACCGGGGACGCATGGCGCGAGGCAATGAAGTCGCCGGTGATCATCTGTGCGTAGCTGGCGCCGGGGCCGACCATCGGATACACGCCGGCATCCTGGTCGATCATCACTTCGAGAAAGGCCGGACCATCGAAGGCGAGGAACGCGGCGATGGTCGCCTCCAGTTCCTCCACGCGCTCCAGCCGCTGCGCCCAGGCGAAGCCGTCGGCCTGCGCCGCAAGCACGAAGTCCTTCCGGTGCAGGCTCTTGTCGGAGGCGGCGAAGCGGCCCTTGAAGTACAGCTTCTGCCACTGCCGCACCATGCCGTCGCCGACGTTATTGAGCACCACCACCTTGACCGGCAGGTTGTAGGTGGTGACGGTTTCCAGCTCGCCGATGTTCATGCGTATGCTGGCGTCGCCGTCGATGTCGATCACCAGCGCATCGGGCCGGGCGAACTGCGCGCCGACCGCCGCCGGCAGGCCGAAACCCATCGTGCCCATCGAGCCGGAGGTGAGCCAATGCCGCGGCGCGCGGAAGTCGAAGTATTGCGCCGACCACATCTGGTGCTGGCCGACGCCGGTGCTGATGATGGCGCGGCCGCCGGTGTGCCGGTTGATCGCTTCCAGCACCGCATAAGGCTGGATCAGCGCGCTGGCGCGGTCGTAGTTCAATGCATGCACGCGCTTCAGTTCGGCCACGTGCGTGTGCCAAGCCTCCAGCGACGGCTGCAGTCCGTGCGCGCGGCCGTAGCTGGTCAACCGCTCCAGCGCGCGCACCATCGGCCCGACATGATGCCAGTGCACGGATTTCACCTTGCCGATCTCGGCCGGGTCGATGTCGATGTGCGCGATGAACTTCGCACGCGGCGCGAACTTGTCCGGCACGCCGGCCACGCGGTCGTCGAAGCGCGCGCCCAGCGCCA
>Ga0070713_100003623_pt1 | contig 10218 bp, 9 predicted proteins | sample LARL82metaG_FD_65465 | JGI IMG/M metagenome (GOLD analysis project Ga0070713, IMG submission 65465) | Corn, switchgrass and miscanthus rhizosphere microbial communities from Kellogg Biological Station, Michigan, USA - LAR L8-2 metaG | ecosystem: Host-associated > Plants > Roots > Rhizosphere ... | reverse complement strand
TCCAGTTCGCTCAGGAGCAGAACCCCGACGATTTTCCGTTCGACTCCGTGACCGTGGTGAATCCCGCCCCAGGGCTCTATGGCCTGAGCCCGCAGCCGGGTATCCGCAACAGCCGCCTGGACGATGCCGCTGTCACGGTCGAAGACCAGCTCAAAATTACGCCAATGCTGGCGCTGATCGGCGGCATTCGCGTCGAAGACATGACGTTGTCTCGAGATGGCATCAACTTCGACGGCACGATTCCGGCGGGGCAGCCCTTTACCAGGAGTTGGCAGCCAGTGTCGTATCGCGCCGCCGTGACCTTCGAGCCGGTCAAGGGGCTGATGTTCTATGGCATGTACGCCACAGCATACGATCCGGCGGCCGCGGGTATCTTTTCAGTGACGCCGGGCACGACGCTCGACTTGACCAGCGCCCGGATCTACGAGACCGGCGTCAAGGCGATCTCGGACGACAAGCGAGCCGAACTCACGTTCTCGGCCTATGACATCGAGCGGCGGAATGTTTATGTCGCGCTAACCAACGCCGTCGCCACGGAGGCCGGTGAAGTGCACACCAAGGGCGTGGAGCTTGCCGGCGCCGTGCGACCGATCGAGAATCTCAAGATCTGGGCCAATGTCGCATTTACGCAGGCAACGTATGGCGATTTCGACGTGTGGACCGGCAATACACCCTCGAATGTCGCACCCGTAATCATCAATGCCGGCGCGTCATACCGGTTCGATAGCTGGCGCTGGCCGGTCGAGGTCGGCGGCGCGGTGCGACATGTCGGACAGCGTTATTTGTTTGAGGACAATCTCACCGCTATGCTGCCCTATACCACGGCCGATCTCTTCGCCTTCGTGGATATTCCTGGCCGAGATCTGCAGTGGCAAGGCTTGGAGAAGATGAGAGTGGGTCTTCGCGTGCGCAATGTGACGAATGCCGTCTACGCCGTCGCGTCCGATCCCGGCTATCAGGATCAAGTCTATCTGGGCGCGCCACGAACCTTTGAGCTATCCGCGTCGGCGAAGTGGTGAAGCGGTCAAAGGAGTAGTTGCGTCATTTGAGCGCAAGTACTGGGGGGTGCTTATCATCGAGCGCAAGGCAGTTCCGGCCTGGCTCAATCGAGCCGATGCCTTGCGTGGGGTTTGAAAAGCCAGCGCCGCGACAACCTGGCCCTCCCATGGTATCGCCGAACCGCGAAGAGTGAGAGGAACCGTCTGAATGGAGATCGGGGACGACATCATGGCCCGAGCCATTCTGAGACGGGGCACGCTTCATCCATTGCTTCAGGCATCGGTTTGCGACACCATTGCCACGGGCGACTACGATATCGCGGTACGCGATGCCTTCGTCCTCGTTGACAGGGTGAAAGTCGCCTCGGGTATTGAAGGTGAAATCGGCGTTAGCCTTATGCGCGCCGCATTCGACCCGAATGGAGGCCCTCAGACACTGACGGATATGAGTCGTCCCGTATCCGAACGGGAACGAATAGTCGACCTCGTCGTGGGCGCCATCGCGACCTTCAAGGATCCCATTTCCCGAAAGGTGCTGGGAAGCAGTTGCCCAGCGACGGTGTTCGAGGTGCTAATGGTCGCGAGCGAACTCCTAGGCTATCTGCCCTGAGCTTGTTTTGGAAGCATTGCAAGTGGGACCCCGCCGCAGAGCTTGACTTGAAAGACAATCACGACGCAGGACTATCGTCCGGGACATCGATGGAGGTTCCCAATGCCCGCAAGGTTGTGGAATTGTCGGCTCAAATGATGGATACATCGGAAACATCTTCTGCCGCTGAGCGCCGATGGCCGCCGACGATTGTCATTGGCCGCCCGGCGAGCGGCCGCGTTCTGCGCATCGAGCTACTGCAGGTCCTGTCGATCTTCAGTCTTGCCTTGGTGGCGGCGGGGAGCTTCGCCGGCGTATGGTGGTTCTCCGTCCACGGCATCACCTGGTTTGAGCCTTTACTGTTGCTGTCCGTGACCTTCGTCACCGGCCTCGGCGTCACACTCGGCTACCACCGCTTGTTCTGTCATCGCGCCTTTGTCGCGCGTCCGTGGCTCGCCGCAGCGCTCGGGATTCTTGGCGCGATGACCATGCAGGGCCAGATCTCCGCGTGGGTCTCGATCCATCGCAAGCACCACCGATACAGCGACCGGCTCGGCGATCCGCATTCGCCACGCCCGCTCGGAACCGGTATTGCCGGCGCTGTCCGAGGCTTCTTCCAGGGCCATGTTGGATGGGTGATGTCCGACGCCTACTGCGTCTACGTCGACTACGTGCGGGATCTACGCCGCGATCGGGTCGTTCGCTGGGTTGACCGTTGGTATTGGCTGTGGGTTGCCGCCAGTTGGGTCGCATCCGGCTTCATCGGCCTCGCTTGGTACGGGACGGTGGACGGATATTGGGCCGGCTTCTTCGCGGGCGGCCCGCTGCGCACGCTCTGGCAGCTCAATTGCACCTGGGCGGTGAACTCGATCGCGCATTGCTTTGGCCGACGGCGCTTCGAAACACGTGAGGACAGCCGCAACAGCGCGCTGGTCAACACTCTCGCCATGAACGGCGAGGGGCTGCACAACAACCACCACGCCTTTCCGTGGTCGGCAAGCTTCGCACTCTTCCCGGGCGAGATCGACCCCGGCTATTGGGTGCTTCGCGGTTTCGTGGCCATGGGCTGGGTGTCAAGGGTGCACGTGCCTGCCCCGCACCTGATTGCAGCGCGAGCCGCTCAGCGGGGGACCGGTCCCTTGCGCTCGAGCACCAGTCGATAGAGCGTAAGGGCGCCGGCGAGATAGGCGTCCAGGCACGTCTTGAGGTTATGCATGTAATCGCTCACCATCTCCGGCCCCACCAGCGCAACCAGATCGGCCTCCTGGCTCCGCAGGTTCCTTAGCCAGGCGCGCAGCGTGTAGACGTAATCGCGTGGTTTTCCTTCTAGATGCACGAGGTCAAACCATCGTTCGCTGGCGAGCAGCATCTCACTGGCGTGAGGCAAGTTGCCCTCAAGCCAAAAACCGTCGATTCCGCTTTCGCGAATATGGCGGGCCTCGCTGCCGAGCTCGATGTTGCCCCAACCGTTGACCTGGATCGAAGCCCGGCCACCGGTTCTGAGCGTCCGAGCGCAGAATTCGAAGAACAGCCGGTAGGCCTCGATACGCTGCTGACGATCCGCAGTCTTGCCGGTGAAGTGCTCCATCGCCTCGAGGCTCACGATCGCGTCGAACGGGCGATTCGACTGGTAGTCCTGCCAGGCCGAAATCTCAGTCACGAAATTTTGTGGAGCGTAGCTCCGCACGTACCGGGCCTGGTTGTCGGCAAGTGTCAGGCCGACATAGTCGATATCCGGCCTGCGCGCCATCAGCCGCTTGGTGAGGCTGCCCCAGCCGAACCCGACGTCGAGCACGCGCTGCGCGCTGTCCGCGCCGGACATATCGATGTGCCAGTCGAGCTTGCGGAGTTGCGCCGCCTCAAGCGTGTCGCGGTTGGCGGGTTCGTTCCAAATGCCGGCCGAATAGGCAAGATTGGGTCCGAGAAACTGCTCATAGAGTCGCGGCTCGCGGTCGTAGTGGGCCTGAATCTCGGCTTTCGACGCCCCCAGATTGGGGATCGCCGCCGCGGACGTTTCAGGAATGGTGTCGGTCACGCGAGTGTTGGCCATCATAGCTCCAGGCAATCAGGATATTCACCAGTCTAACCAAAACTACGACTGGCTCATACCTCACCGCAACCGCTTATCGGACCATAGCCACATGCGGGAAATCAGCGCCGATGTTTGGGCCTTCCGCTAATTAATGGCAAGAAGTGGCGAATTTGCGCTTCGGTGGTCGCGAGCGTCAGCAAGGCGTGCTGGAGACACGTACCGCCTGTAGTTGCACACTCTGCGTGCTTCTGGTATTTTAATGTGGGTGTCTCATTTTTCTTCCTTACCGGGCCCGAGTTGACGATGCCGCCTGTTCCGTAAATGCGGATGGTGGCTTCTTCTCGTGGACCGCAGGGATGGGGCTTCGCACAACGATATGAAGAGTTGGTCGCAGAGCGGCCAGCCACTTAAAGGGAGGGGTTTAATGCAGCGTCTGGTGGTTGCAAGTGTGTCCGTTGCGTTGGCGATGGCGCTTGGTCTCGGCTCGGCGAACGCGGCTGACAAGAAGGTTCTGGCCTTCGTCGTCAATGGTGCGTCCGACTTCTGGAAGATCGCCGAGGCCGGCGTGAAGAAGGCGCAGGGCGAGCTGCCCAATTACGACCTTCAGTTCAAATACCCTGAACAGGCCGCGGCCGCCGTGCAGCAGCGCGTGATGGACGACCTCGTCGCGGCGGGCGCCGCCGGAATCATGGTCAGCGCCGTCGATCCGAAGAACCAGACGGAGCAGCTCAACAAGGCCGCCTCCCAGACGGTGCTGTTCACCACCGACAGCGACGCGCCGCAATCGAAGCGTGTTGCCTATATCGGTTCGTCGAACACTGATCTCGGCAAGGAAGCCGGCAAGCTGATGCTGAAGGCGTTGCCGAATGGCGGCAAGTGCGTCGGCTTCGTCGGACTGCCCGGAGCTGACAACGCGCGTGAGCGCATCGAAGGCGTTAAGGAGACGATCAAGGGCTCGAAGGTCGAGCTCGTCGACGTTCGCGGCGACGAGATCGACCAGACCCGGGCCAAGCGCAACGTGGAAGACGCTCTCGCAGCCATGCCCGACGTGAGCTGCCTCGTCGGCTTCTACTCCTACAACACGCCGCGCATCTACGAGGTGCTGAAGGAAGCGGGCAAGCTCGACAAGATCAAGATCATCGGCTTTGACGAGGATCCGATCACGCTCGGCGGCGTCAAGGAAGGCAGCATCGTCGGCACCGTCGTGCAGCAGCCGTTCGAGTGGGGTTATCAGGGCATGAAGCTGATGGCGAAATATCTCGAAGGCGACAAGTCGGGCATTCCCGCAAATGGCATTATCATCGTTCCGGGCAAGGTCATCGACAAGGCAAACGTCGACGACTTTATGGGTCAGATGAAGCAGATGCTTCGCAAGTAACTCGGGAGTGTTCAGCGCTGCTCGCGGTGCAGCCGCCAATGTCAGAGCCGTTTTTCGAACTGGTCGATATCAGCAAGATCTATCCTGGCGTGGTCGCACTCGACCACGTCGACTTGTCCGTGTCGCGCGGCGAGGTGATTGCCCTGATCGGCGAGAACGGCGCGGGCAAGTCGACGCTGATGCGGGTGCTTGGCGGCGTGGTAGAGCCGAGCGGCGGCGTCATCCGGGTCGACGGCGTCGAGCGGCGGTCTCTCACCGTGGCGGACGCGATCAAGGCGGGTATCGCCTTCGTTCATCAGGAGCTCAATCTTTTTGATAATCTCGATGTAGCCGGTAACGTCTATATCGGGCGCGAGCCGCTGCATGGCGGCCCGCTGAAGCTCATCGACCGCAAACGGCTCTATGCCCAGGTACGGCCGCTGCTCGACCGCCTCGGCGCCGATTTCGAGCCCGATGCGCCGCTCGCCGGGCTGTCGCTGGCCCAGCGTCAGCTCGTCGAGATCATCAAGGCGCTATCGCTCGATGCGCGCCTCGTCATCATGGACGAGCCGACCTCCAGCCTGACCCTGACCGAGACCGACCGTCTGATGCGGGTCATCGCGGGACTCAAGGCCGACGGCGTCAGTATCATCTTCATCACGCACCGCCTCAACGAAGTGATGCAATGTGCCGATCGCGCGGTGGTGTTGCGCGACGGGCGCATGGTCGGCGCGCTCACCCGTGCCGAGCTTACGCCGGCTGAGATGATCCGGCTGATGATCGGGCGCGACCTCAAATCGCTATACGTACCGCCCGCGGCCCCTCCCGGCGACAGCGCGCTCGACATCGTCGGAGCCGTTACCGACACCTACCCGGAACGCGCCGTAAGCCTGTCCGTCCGCCGCGGCGAGATCCTCGGTCTCGCGGGGCTCGTCGGCTCCGGGCGCACGGAACTCGCCCGCGCCATCTTCGGGGTCGACCGGCTCCGCGGTGGGGCGATCAAGCTCGATGGCAGACCGATCCGCATCGATACGCCGCGAGCGGCAATCGAGCATGGGATTTATCTGATTCCGGAGGACCGCAAGAGATCGGGTCTGCTGCTCGACGTCTCGGTCGCAGAAAACATCTCGCTGCCGGACCTTGCTTCCTATCTGCGCTTCTGGTTGGTGAACACTGCGCGCGAGACGCAGAACGCGCACCGTCAGCGTGAGCGCCTCAAGATCCGCACGCCTGATGTGGCCACTTCCGTGGGCTCGTTGTCCGGCGGCAATCAGCAGAAAGTCGTGCTCGCCAAATGGCTCTCGATGCGGCCGAAAGTTCTGATTTTTGACGAGCCGACGCGCGGCATCGACGTCGGGGCCAAACAGGAAATCTACGACATGCTGCGCGGCCTTACCGACGCCGGCGTCGCGATCCTGATGATCTCCAGCGATATGGAGGAGGTCATTGGGGTCAGTGACCGCATCGCGGTCATGCACGAGGGCGCCATTTCAGGATTTCTTGATCGCAGTCAGTTCAACGAGCACAATGTGCTCCAGCTTGCCGTCGGTCACACAGTCTAGGCGAGGAAACCTTGCACAAGAAAGACTTGAGCCTGCTCGTCCTGATCCTGGTGGTCGGCGCCGTTGTCGGCTTCATCAATCCGCGCTTCCTGCTGGTCGGCAATCTCTCCAACACCGCCAACCAGGTCGGGCTGTTCGGTATCTTCTCCATCGCCGAGGCCTTCGTCATCATTGTCGGCGGAATCGAGCTGTCGGTCGGCTCGGTGATCGCGCTGCTCGGCGTCCTGTTCATCGACCTCATCGTCAACCACGACATCAACTGGGTTGCAGCCTTCGGCATCACTGTCGCCGGCGGGCTTGCGATCGGCGTGGTGCACGGCACACTCGTCACCAAGATGCGTATCCAGCCCTTCGTGGTCACGCTATGCGGATTGCTGATCTACCGTGGTGCCGCACGCTACTACACCGAGGATGCCACGGCCGGCTTTGGCTTCGGCGCGAGCTTTCCGACGCTGGAATGGCTGGCCGCGGGCCGGACCAACGTGTTGGGCTTTCCGTTGCCACACAGCGTGGTGGCGCTGATCATCGTCACGGCGGTCGCCTGGGTCGTGCTGCACCGCTCCGTGTTCGGGCGTTACCTCTATGCGGTCGGCAAGAACGAGGAAGCGGCGCGCTATTCCGGCATCAGCGCCAACCACGTCGTCATCTCCGCCTATATCATCTGCGGTGGACTGACGGCGTTTTCCGCGATCCTGATCGCGATGTACACGCGTTCAATCTCGCCGGCGGTGCACGGTTCCTTCTATGAGCTCTACGCCATTGCCGCCGCCGTGCTCGGCGGCTGCTCGCTGCGCGGCGGCGAGGGCTCGATCATAGGCGTCGTCCTCGGCACCGTGCTGCTCCAGGTTCTGCAAAACCTCGTCAACCTGCTGGGAATTCCGAGTTCGCTCAACTTTGCGGTGATGGGGACGGTGATCCTCATCGGCGTGCTCGCTGACCAGTACCTCGTGCAGCGCAGCGGCCGCGCGACGACCACCAAGGGACGGACGCAGGCCAATATTGCGCCAAAACCGCTCGAGCAGGCGAACACAGAGTGACGCCCGGCGTTCACGCCGGGTGAGCAGGCGGTCGGTGGAGGCCGCGGGCGCTAACCCTCACACCCAACCGCCATCCACGACGTAATGCTGTGAAGTGCATGCCGATGCTTCGTCGGATGCAAGGAACATCGTGAACTTCGCAATCTCGTCGGGGACGAGCTTACGTTTCAGGCACTGGCGGTGCATCAGCTCTTCCACGCCCTCCGGCGTCAGCCACTTCTCGATTTGGCGCTGGGTCATGATCCAACCGGGCGCGATGGCATTGACGCGAATGTTGTAGGGACCATAGTCGCGCGCCAGTGAGCGGGTGAGACCGAGTACGCCGGATTTGCTGGCGGTGTAGGCCGCCATGCCGCCTTGTCCCACCATCCACGAGACCGAGCCAAAATTGATGATGGCGCCTCCATTCGCCGCCTTCATGTCCGGCAGCACGGCTTGCGCCGCAAAGAACTGATGCTTCAGGTTGACGGCGATGCGTTCGTCCCAATACTCCGGCGTCACCTCTTCCGTCGGGTGCCGCTCGTCGTGGGCGGCATTGTTGACGAGGATATTGACCGGTCCGTGGGCCTTGCGCGCGTCAGCGACGCCGGCGCGCAGCGCTGCGATATCGGTGAGATCGACGTTCAGAAAGTGCGCGCTGAGACCCTGGCTCGAGAGCTCGCGCGCGAGGCGCGTGCCTTCCTCGACCTTGATATCGAAGAAAACGACGATGGATTTCTGCTGCGCGAAGCTCCGCACGATCGCTTCGCCGATGCCCGATGCGCCGCCGGTGACCAGAACGACCTTCCCGGCGAGATCCGAATAGATGGCGGCCATGAATTCCTCCCAAGTGATGTTCGGCACGCTCTATACGCGCCCCGATACAGCGAGTCTTGCGGACCTTAGCCAATCCATCCACGAGGTGTATAGATTGGAATTTAGGTGCTTTACTTGATTCTAATCGTGACAATTCTTTGGACGAGGATTGCCTGCTTGCCGACCAAGCGAAGAGCGGCTGTGCGTTCGACATTCAGGAAGATCAGGGCAGGGGAAATGTCCCGGCCTATCGTGGGCAATGTTCCCGTCTCCGACGGAAGCAACAACGGTCAGCCTTGAAGAGATCTAATTGAAGGAAGAGGATGCGGTGAAGGTCCAGGCCTTCATCCAGGCAACGCTGACGCGGTCAGGCCGAAGTAGTGATAGGGAGGGGCGGAGTCAGGAAGCCGGAGGCGCCGTTCCTGATCCCGAATTTTAGTTTGGCTATGATCCAAAGACCAGGTCAAGCAAGAGCGGCTTGATGTCGGTCGCGGCCAACCTCGTTTTGCCGATCGGCTCGCTCGAAATCATGAGGGGGCCGTCCTCGGCCTTGTCGGTGACACGACCGTGCGATCCCCGCACCAGCGATGCGTCGAGCGGAATGACATCCATCAGGGTGCGGAATCCCAGCTTGCGCATCAGCAGACGCTTGCCAATCGCGAGTTTCGGCGATGAGATGCCGGGATCAACGAAAAGCTCGACTGGATCGTATCCGGGCTTGCGGTGGATTTCGACCGTACGGGCAAAGTCCGGCGCACGGTTGTCGTGGTTCCAGTAATAGGGCAGCCCCGCACCAATGTCGGAAGCTACGCGGACTACTTCGCCATGATCTCCGGCTTTGAGCGATTTCGCGCCGGTCAGTTCGGCATCCGCCATTACTGTACGATCGGCCTGAATCCGAAAGAAGCCAATAACGAGCATCTGGCTGAGGCCGTCATGGAGATGTTGCCGCGCTTTCTCGTCAAGGAAGGCGTCGTTGCCATGGGCGAACTGGGTTACGATGAACAGACGCCTCTGGAAGACAAGGCGCTAAGGAGACAGATCGAACTGGCGAAGGAGTTCGACCTGCCGATCATGATTCACACCCCGCACCGCGACAAACGGGCGGGAACATTGCGCACCATGGACGTGCTGAAAGAGCATGAATTCGACCCCACGCGCTGCGTGATCGACCACAACAACGAGGAGACGATTCGCGAGGTGCTTGATCGCGGCTACTGGTGTGCCTTTTCGATCTATCCTCAGACCAAGATGGGAAGCGATCGCATGGCCGTTGTCGTCGAGAACTTCGGCCCCGAGAGGATCATCGTCGATTCTGCATGCGACTGGGGAGTGTCGGATCCGCTCGCCGTCGCCAAGACGGCGCGGCTCATGGCGCAGCGTGGCATAGGCCCGGATGCCATTCATCGCGTGGTCTACGCCAACGCGCTGGCCGTCTATGGACTGAACGGCGAGATGGACGAACGGCATTGGCTTGCGCCGGCCGCGATCGACCAGAGGACGTTATACGAGGGCAATTCGGTGCTGCGCGGCGGCCAGACGCCGCGGATCGAGCAGCCTGGTCGTCCGGCGGATGATTTGTTCATTACCTGAAGTCTGGCGGTGCATCTCTTATGTGGCCACTGACCTACTCTTGTATCGACCGCATATGCTCCGGCTAGCTGAATCGAGAATCTACTGTTTGCAGGACGACCAAAAGTTCGACTGAAGTAACAAGGTGAGGATGCAAGGACGGCCTGACGTCGTTTCGGGTGCGGATCACCGTGGGCCGCAGCGGCAGCAGGAACGAGTGTAAAAACAAACAAACCAAAAAGAGCACATGCAAATGGGGAGGAATGGCGCGCGGGC
>Ga0070713_100003622_pt1 | contig 10219 bp, 8 predicted proteins | sample LARL82metaG_FD_65465 | JGI IMG/M metagenome (GOLD analysis project Ga0070713, IMG submission 65465) | Corn, switchgrass and miscanthus rhizosphere microbial communities from Kellogg Biological Station, Michigan, USA - LAR L8-2 metaG | ecosystem: Host-associated > Plants > Roots > Rhizosphere ... | reverse complement strand
CTTGTTTCAAAGGGCGTGAGAGCCACGCACAAGACCGGCGGACGGTTCGAAGACACTATCAACGATGCCTTGGAATTTCTCGGTTCGCACAAATCGGACCAGAAGACCATGCACGCCCCCAATCCCGGCACCAAATCCCTGAAATCGGCCGCATAGGCCAGCCAACTCAGCTATACATACGCATAAAAATGAGAAGGACGGCTGTTATGCCGTCCTTTTTTGATCTCACTTCGAACTCTTGGTCCGGATTTAGACAGGCTGAACGTTCTCAGCTTGCCAGCCCTTGGGGCCCTTGGTCACGTTGAACTGGACCTTCTGGCCTTCCTGAAGCGAACGGAAGCCGTTTGCCTGGATGGCGGTGTGATGGACGAAGACGTCCTCGCCGTTTTCACGGCTCAAAAATCCAAATCCCTTGGCGTCATTAAACCACTTGACTGTGCCTGTTTCCATTGTGTGTTGTTCCTTTGTTGCAAATTACCGTCCGAACGCAATGAGGAAGTTTGCGAGTGAGCGGGTAAGCGAAACAGGCAATGACTTCTAGATCGAATTCTACGATTACTTCAAGTATAACACAGGGCGCTCCTTGGCTGCTCAGAACGGTGCCGCATGGACTCGGGGCACAAGCGCGAGGGGCTGTCCGTTTAAAGAAGCAGGGAACCGTCCTGCGTTCTGCTCGGACCCGGCGACGACATAACCGTGGCTGACTGGCGGACAGCCCGTTATGTTGCAGTCTGTGAGAGGGTCTGCTCAAGCACTGAAAGGACCATCCGAAGAGCAAAGGAATGGGCACCGTGAAGCTGCGAGATAATGTTGTCGCCGATGATGCGCATCCTGGAGCTGTAATTCTGGCTGCGCACAGGCTGGCACAGGGCCTGGAACGGTGGCGGGTGAGGCGAGACGTGCGACGCGCAAGCACAGACTCCGGCGATTGGGATGGCATTGACGCGGCTCAGCCGCAGACCACTCTGCTCGGCCGGCTCTGCAGCCGATGGTGGGGCGTGGCCCTGCTCGGCGCGGTGGTGTGCTCGGCGGCCGGAATGCTGTTCGCGTTGCCAACCCTGGGTACCAACCACTGGCACGATGAAGTGCGCATCTATCTCGCGCAATTTTGGATTTGGGGACTTCTGACCCCGGCCATCGTTCTGTTCGACCGGAGACTGCCGATTCCCGAGCGCGAATTGGGACGCCGTTTGGCGGCCCACATTCTGGCCAGTATCGTCTTTACTGAAATCTACTTTTGCATGTTTACAACGATGCGTGCCCTGATGGGTGTCGCGCCGTGGAGTTCGCTTCGGATTTCGCAGCTATTCACCCCGGCGGTGATTGGGTGGCAGATCTGGTGCTGGCTGATCTACTGGATCATTCTGGGCGGCATTCAGGCATATCAGTACTACCAGCGCTACATAGCCAGCGAACTGCGGCTGGAACGGCTGGAGCACAGCTTCAGCGAGGCGCGGCTCAATGCGCTGCGCATGCAACTCGATCCGCATTTTCTCTTCAATGCATTGAACACCATCTCTTCTCACGTCGAGCGCGATCCGAAGCTCACGCGGCGCATGATCGAGCATCTGGGAGACTTGCTGCGCATGTCCCTCGAGTCCAAGGACCGGCAAGAGGTGCCCCTGGCCGAAGAGCTGGCATTCCTGGAACATTACCTTGAAATCCAGAAGATCCGTTTCGGCGATCAGCTCCGGGTGGTCATGGATGTCGCGCCCGAAGTAAAGTACGCGGCAGTGCCATCGATGTTCATTCAGCCGCTGGTGGAAAACGCGATTCGGCATGGAATTTCGCGGCGAGCTTCGGGAGGAACCATCGTAGTTCGGGCGAAGCCGCTGGCAGACCGCCTGGAGATACGGGTGATCGATGACGGCGTCGGATTGCCGCTGGGATGGAAGATCGAAGAGGCGGAGGGATTGGGCTTGTCGATTACGCGGCAGCGCATCGCCGGGCTTCACCCCAACGGCGCAAGCCGGTTCGTTGTGAGGAATCGCAGAGAGGGCGGGACGGAAGTGGATGTGTCGCTGCCGTTGCGGCTGGTAGGAGACGATAAGAGTGAACGCGCGTTCGCATGAGCCAATCGTCGTGCTGGTCGCGGATGACGAATTGCCCGCGCGCCAGCGGCTGGTCGACCTGCTTCGACGGGACGAACACGTGGCCTCGGTGAGCGAAGCTGCCGATGGACAGACGACGGTCGAGATGATTCAGCGGCAGAATCCCGATCTGCTGTTTCTCGATGTGCAGATGCCGGAATTGGATGGGCTGGCTGTGATCGATGCCATCGGCGCGGCAGAGATGCCGCTCACCGTTTTTGTGACAGCCTTCGATCAGCACGCGATTCGGGCCTTTGAAGCCAATGCGCTCGACTACCTGCTGAAGCCCTTCAGCGACGAGCGATTCGAGGCGACGATGACGCGCGCCAAAGCTCGGCTGGATGAGCGCAGCATGAAGGAGTTTGGTCAGCGCGTGATGAAGATGGTGAGCGCCGCCCCGGCATCCCCGGAGCGCCGGCTGGATCGGCTGGTGGTGAAGGCCGGCGGAACAACGCGCTTTGTTCGCGTAATCGATATCGACTGGATTGAAGCGGCGGGCGTCTATGTCACGCTGCACGTCGGGGGCAAGGAACTGCTGTATCGAGCGGCGCTAAACGACCTGGCTGAAAAGCTCGATCCGCGGCGGTTTGTGCGCGTGCATCGTTCGGCGCTCATCAACATTGAAAGCGTTCTGCAACTGGAGCCGATCTCGCACGGGGAGTTTGAGGCGGTGCTCAAGAATGGCTCGCGAACGCGGGTGAGCAGGACATACAGGGTGCAGCTCGAAAAGCGGCTGGGGCAGCCGCTGTAGAGATTTGAGCAAGAGGACTCGATGAATGGCTGGACGCCATTTCATAGGGCTCAATAAGCTGTTCAGAGAAGTCGCTTCAAACGGCGCATAACTGTTTGCCATTTCGTAAACGCCGCGTCGCAGGTGATTCGCCAACAGCTTCGAGAGATTCTTGGCACGAGAGTCACCTACCAGTGGACCGTTTCGATCTCACCACCGTTCAGTAGCTGTGCAGTGGAGCTGGCTGGAGTTGCTCCGCAGGCTCCCTTTAGTGCGAACGCGGCGCATTCATTTTCTCCAGGTATGCCACGCATATATCCATGTTCGATCCAGCAAACGTACTCACCTAGCTCTTGCCAGCCGCGGAAGCGAATTCGCGAGTGCCCGCAAATGCTTATCAGAAGTGGAAGCTCCTCAAACTCAAATTCGGGATCAAAGTTCCTGAACAGCGATTCCGCTTCCTGCACACATGCGTACGGAGTCCCTGCGTGCACGTCGTCTCCGAGAGGCACACTAGAAACAGCACCCGCGGCGAAAACTAGCCGGCCCCCACGCAGCAAAGAAAGACCCAGGCCACCACACGATGTCCGTGCCATGTGGAGCACGTCGCCCGGCTCGAAGCGGCTCGTCAAATCTTTGGCCACGTAGAACGATGCCGAAGAAACAGTTGAATTTCTTCTCCCGGAAGCGATAAGCCTGAGACGGCTTCTGAAGACTGACGGCCGCGAGACGCTTGGATTCGGAGTCCGACCGGCGTCTGTTATCTCCAAGTAGGGAGAAAGCCCCGTCAGGCGATAATCATGCCGTTCCCTACCTGTTTCATCGATCTTTTCAGCAAGTCGAACGGGCCACGGCGATGATCGCTCGTCCAATGGTTCAGCAGGAACGATCGTGAAGTACCGAAAGGTGCCGCATGGGGGCATCGCCAAGATCGTTCTCCTGAATGGGAAAACGCTACATATGCCGCTTGAAGATTGCGGCATAACGGCGCTGGACAGTAGAGGTTCTTCTAGAACCTACCTCTCCCGCTGGCCGTCGTACCGAATTGTAACGTCCCGCAATCAGAAATACGTTCCCCATCGGAAGCGCAAGACATCAATTCTCCGAAGAAGAGAGCTACAGGATGGCGGAAGTTGATGCACATTGGCCTGATGCGCTGGCAGAGGGACTGGCTGCCGCCAAGCTCACAGCATGTCAGTTCGTCTTTATCGGAATGAAACGTTGAGGCGAATGAGCTGTCGCTGTAGGTCGAATCGGAGTGCAGATCCTCCCCGACACCCAAGGTCACTTCAGAAGATCATTAAAAGAGCCCCTGAGGCGCCTCCCCTCACCCAGCCTTTTGCTCGAACCACTTTGAGGCAAACCCCTTCAAGCATTGGATCTCTTGGCAATTGAGGCGGACAAAAACGAGAAGGGCGGCTGATTGGCCGCCCTTCTGCTGTTTCGGAACTCTTATAGCTCTGAATTAGAGAGCCTGGACGTTCTCAGCCTGCCAGCCCTTGGGTCCCTTGACCACGTTGAACTGAACCTGCTGGCCTTCCTGCAATGAGCGGAAGCCCTGCGACTGAATGGCGGTGTGATGGACGAAAACGTCCTCGCCATTCTGGCGGGTGATGAAGCCAAAACCTTTTGCGTCGTTGAACCACTTCACTGTGCCTTGTTCCATTTGAAAATGCTCCTTTGTAGCTTTTACCGCGAACGCAATGTGGAAGTGTTGCGTGTGGAGCGGTAACTCGGAACAGGCAAGAACTTCTAATCGAATTCTGGGATTGCAAAAAGTGTAGCATGGCTGGGGAATCCCGGTCCGCACTAGGGTAACCCCCTCAAGGTCCAGGTATTTCCGGAGCCCAGCCCGTGACTTCAGTGTGCCCTGCGGGGGGCGGTATTCAAAAGAAACCCTTTATTGGCAACGTCAAAGCCTTTAGGATGGGTGAAAACCACGTGGAAGAGGGAGGGCCTTTGCAGGACCGGTGTCTATCTGTCGTTGTTCCCGTCTACAACGAGGAACAAACGCTCGCCACGATAGTCGGCAAGCTGCTCGCCCTGCCGCAACTGCTCGAAATCGTGATCGTCGACGATTGTTCGACCGACCGGACGCCTGAAATCCTCGACGCTTTGCGGATCGAACATCCTGAAATCGTGATGACGCGCCACGAGAAGAACAAAGGGAAGACCGAAGCACTGAAGACCGGGTTCGGGTTAACGCGCGGCGAGATTGTGATCGTGCAGGATGCCGATCTCGAATACGATCCCAAGGAAATTCCCGAGGTGATCGCGCCAATCATCGAGGGAAACGCCGACGTGGTGTTCGGCTCGCGTTTCCTCGTACGCAAAGCATCGCGCGCGGTTTACTTCTATCACTACCTGGGCAACAAGCTTCTGACGTTTCTTTCAAACCTTGCGACCAACATCAATCTCACGGATGTGGAGACGTGTTACAAGGCATTTCGCGGCGAGATTATCCGCAACATCCGGATTAAGTCCAGCGGCTTTGGATTCGAGATTGAGGTGACAGCCAAGGTCGCCAAGCTGAAGTGCGCAATCTACGAGGTTCCAATTAGTTACTATGGGCGCACGTACGAGGAAGGCAAGAAGATTACTGCCTGGGACGGCGTTGCCGCCGTGTATTACATCGTTCGCTACAACCTGTTTTGCAGCAAGCGCGCGAGTTTTCAGCGTGTCCCGGAATTGCATGCCCGAGATCTGCGCGGCTCCGAGGCAGTCCAGCCCAGGGTTTGAATTTCAATATTGAGCCGAATCGAGAGATCCCTCGCCTCCGCGCGAAAGCATGCGGAGGCTTAATGCGATCGGCAGCCCGATGAGAAACATGTGCGCGAGCAGGCCCTGGACAAGGCCGCGATACTGGTACGGCCCCATGGCGTGGTAAGCGCTGAGCGGCAGCACAACCAACTGCATGAACAGGAAGAACCCGATCCCGTAGAAGATGCCGCAGACCATGAAATGCTCGCGCAGGAAGTCCAGCTTTTTGCTCGCAAGACAATATACGGTGGCAGCAGAGAAGGCGATGAAGTAGTGGATGCTGAGGCCGAGGATGTACTGGCCCACGGACACATGACGTCCGGCTGCACCAACCAGGCCGCCGGCAATTCCTATCGGCATGTAACGGCCGAAGCTGATATAAGCGGAGGTCATGTCAAGCAAGCCGGCAATGCTGCCTCCCACCAGGATTGGAAGCACAAGCCTGTGTTTTCGTTCTGCCGTGGAGATTGAAACAGTGGACATCGTGACCTCGGGAAGACGAACTTCGTGAAGACATCGTCCGTGATCCTGATCGATTGCGGCAACGCGTTTGCCACGGGACGGATGTTTGGGCGGATAGGGCGGATTAATCAACCTGCCACGCGGATGAGCCGGTGTGGTGCGGGATTTCTTTCAGCTCATCGTTAGATCTTCTCGAGGTTGGCGAACCGCTCCATCAGCTTCTTCATGCCATGGCGCGAAAAGAGCACCGTCAACTTGGCGTCGTCGCCATCGCCTTCGCGCATCACGATCTGTCCCTCGCCATATTTGCTGTGCCGAACGCGCTGGCCTTTTTTGAGACCGGCTGCGCCGCTGGGCTCTGGCAGGTCCATCTTGGGCCGGGAGGTTGGCCGTGCAAACGAGCCGGGCTTGACGCCGCGTCCGCCAAAGAAGCGCGCGATGTTATCGATCGAGGTCCCGTCGGGACTTTTACCTTTTGGAGTTGAGCCGTGGCTGGACGACGAGATCCTTGTCACTTCCTGGCTCTCGTCCTCGTAGTTATAGTGGCGGCTGTCGAACTCGCCCGTGTCTCCCCTGCGTTGCCCCGCGCCATAGCCTCTTCCGCGGCCGTTTCCATACGCGGGAACGGACCACGCCGGCGACCGGCCGCCAAGATTTTCGACAAGCTGGTTGGGAACTTCTTCAAGGAAGCGCGACGGGATGCTCTGCTCTGGCGCGTCGTTGCCGTAGCGGCGTCGGTAGTGCGCGCGCGTCAGGATAAGCGTATTCATGGCGCGGGTCATACCGACGTAGCAGAGGCGCCGCTCCTCCTCGAGTTCCTCGGGATTCATCAGCGTGCGCGAATGGGGAAAGAGGCCTTCTTCGAGTCCGGCGAGAAAGACAAGCGGAAACTCCAGGCCCTTGGCAGCGTGAAGCGTCATCAGCGTGACGCGCGCGCTGGGATCGAATTGATCCGTATCGGAGGCAAGAGCGGCATGATCGAGAAATTCGGCGAGCGTTTCGCCGCGTACTTCGGCATCGTGGGCGGCGTTCGCCAGTTCCTTCAGGTTTTCAATCCGGCTGAAGGCCTCAGGCGACGCCTCGGCTTCGAGCGCCTTGATGTAGCCGGTCCGATCGATGAGAAAGCGAATCAGTTCGGGTAGGGTGGCGGGATCGCCGGGTTTGCGAAAGGGGGCTTCACGCCCTTCCGTATCGGCCGGCTCGGGACTGGCGAATGGATCTGCGTTTGGTTCCGGCCGATCTGGCTTTGAAGCTGTTTCCTTCGGCATCTGCAGGAAGGGGCGCGCCTTTTTTGCTGCAGATTGATTTTCGGCGAAGGGCGAAAAGTGGCTTGGATCGAGCAGCGGAATCTGATTCTTGTTATCGCCGAAACTGAATTCGGTTGCCGCTTCAAGCGCATCGGCCACTTGCTGTTTTTCTTCCGGGCCCGGCTCGGTAGCGCCGAATGAGAAATCGGTGTCAGCGTCTTCGGCGCCCACATCCGCGGAGAGCTTGCCGGCGAAGTCCGGATCCATCATGGCTTGGGCATCGAGAATAAGCTGCCGAAACGACTCGAGGGCCATTTGCGCGCGAGTCGGAATCAGCCTTTGCGCAATGGCCGTTCCCAGCGCCTCCCACGTGGACAGGCCGGTTTCAAGTGCCAGGCGCTCCAGCGTTTCCAGCGTGGTTTTGCCGATGCCGCGCGCGGGCGTATTGATCACGCGATTCAGCGCCATGGAGTCGTGCGGATTGCGCACCAGGCGCAGATAGCAAAGCAGGTCCTTGATCTCGGCGCGCTCGTAGAAGCTGAACCCGCCCACCATGGAGTAGGAGATTCCGTAGCGGCGCAACGCCTCTTCTACCAGCCGCGATTGCGAGTTAGTTCGATACAAAACCGCACAGTGCGCCTCGTCGCCGGCTTCGACCGACTCGCGAAGAAACTTCTGAATGCGATCGGCGATGAAGAGTGCCTCATTTTCGCCGTCGGGGGCTTCGTAATAGCCAATCAGCGAACCACCCTGGCGATCGGTCCACAGCTTCTTGCCCTTGCGCCTGAGATTGTTGGCGACCACTGCGCCGGCGGCTTCGAGGATGATCTGCGTGGAGCGGTAGTTCTGTTCGAGGCGGACGATATGCGCATTGGGAAAATCCTTCTCGAACTCGAGAATGTTGCGAATGTCGGCGCCGCGCCACGAATAGATGCTCTGATCTTCATCGCCCACGGCGCACACGTTCTTGTGCTCCCCCGCAAGCAGCTTCATCATTTCGTACTGGGGGCGGTTGGTGTCCTGATACTCATCGACAAGGATGTAGCGATAGCGGCGCTGGTAGTACTCGCGGGTGGGGGCGGAAACCTTGAGCAGGCGCACAGCTTCGAGCAGCAGGTCGTCGAAGTCGAGCGCGTTGTTCTTGCGCAGCTCGTCCTTGTATCCCTTGTAGATGTGCGCGATGCGCTCGCTGTCCGGATCCTTGGCGCCGAGGTAATAGTCCTGCGGATCGACCATGTGATTCTTGGCCCAGGAGATCCGGCTCAGAACAGTACGAGGCGTCAGCTGCTTTGTGTCGAGCCCCATGCGTCGCATGACCTGCTTCACGATCGCCTGCTGGTCGTTTTCGTCGTAGATGGCGAAGGAGCGGGTAAGGCCCTGCCCGTCGACTTTCAAAGCTTCAATGTCGCGGCGCAGAATTCGTACGCAAAGCGAATGGAATGTGGCGATCAGCGGCTTGGCGAGAGAGGAGTGGCCAATCAATCGCTCGACGCGCTCCGCCATCTCGGCCGATGCCTTGTTGGTAAACGTAACTGCCAGAATCGAATCCGGCGCGACGCCTTTTTCCTGGATGAGCCACGCAATACGGCTGGTAATGACCCGCGTTTTGCCTGATCCCGCGCCGGCGAGGATGAGCAGCGGACCGTCGGTGGTTTCCACGGCGGCCCGCTGTTCTGGGTTGAGATTTTCGATGAGCGACTGCGACAAAGGTGGCGTCCGGCGGAAAGTTCCTTGCTCTAGTTTACCTGCCTTGCGATCACCACGCCGATCGACAGGATTTACGTAGGAATAGGCGCTGAATGCAGAAGAATCGAAGTGATCTAAGTGTCCTGGTTGAGCTTTTCCGCATTGATCGTTGGTTGTGATGCCCGACATAGCGCGCAAATAAAGGGCGGCGTACGCTCGTGATCGTTTAACTCGGGTATTTCGATTTTCGATCTAGTAGGGATTCCAGGCCCAGGAATTTTGGAAAAGAGCTCCGGGACAATTGGGAACCATACGGTCAACAAAGGGGCAGGCCATTGAGCCCTTCTATTTATAGGCACTTATGCACGCTGGTTTCGACCGCTGTCTTCGCCGCTTCCGGTTTTAGTTCACCGCTAAATAGCAAGCTGCTCTCGCTGGTTCCGCCAGGCGCCGAGATTGTCGCTGGTTTCGAAAACCATCTTGGCGGACACCGGCTCGGTCGATTGCTTCTCTCCACCCACAACGACCGGCTCGACCTGGATGATTGGCGAGCCCTCGCGGGAGTTGACAACAAAAGGGTCATCGATGAAGTGATCGAGGTTGCCGCTTCTTCTCCTAGTGGCAGACTCACCGAACATCTGCTGCTGGTCGCGGGGAGTTTCGATCGGGAGCGAATCTTCAAAGCCGCGGAACTGAATGGCGCTGAAAGAAGAGTGTACGAAGGCGGAACCGTCTTGCTGATCAAACCCTTCGCCCGCGAACAAGGAGAGATGCTGGATACGCGCTGGCTGGTCATTCTGAACGATCGCATCGCGATGCTGGGCACGCAGACGATGGTCCAAAATGCGCTGCACCGATACGCAGCGCATACCGACATCGATATGCCGCTTATGGAGCGGCTGTCTCAGTTGCGTCGCGATGTCAGTTCGTGGACGATTCTCGTGGGAACTCCAAAAACCGAAGAGGGCCTTCTTTCCACGCAACCGAACAGCGTGTTAACGCGGTTGCTGGATGGCGCGGAAGTGTTGATGATTGGTACTCGCTTTGGTGCAAAGATTCGTGTGGATTTTTCACTTCAGGGCCGCTCTGATCATCAGAGCGAATTCCTGACGCAGAAAGCAACATCGTTCGCTGATGTGTTTGCGAAAGAACCGTTGCTCCGATCCGGCTCGCTGCAGCAAAAGCAACGCCGTTTCGAGAGCCTTTCCTTCGAGCAGGACCGCATCCAGGGGTCAGTCTCGTTA
>Ga0070713_100003619_pt1 | contig 10223 bp, 3 predicted proteins | sample LARL82metaG_FD_65465 | JGI IMG/M metagenome (GOLD analysis project Ga0070713, IMG submission 65465) | Corn, switchgrass and miscanthus rhizosphere microbial communities from Kellogg Biological Station, Michigan, USA - LAR L8-2 metaG | ecosystem: Host-associated > Plants > Roots > Rhizosphere ... | reverse complement strand
AGTTCCGGCAGCCGCCGGATTTCGCGCATCGTCTCATAGCCATCCATGTCGGGCATCATGATGTCGATCAGCGCGACGTCGACGCCCGGCGTCTGTTCAAGGATCAGGATTCCGTCCTTTCCCCGCTCCGCGTGGAGCACTTCCACGTCATGGCTCTCAAGAACGCTCGTCAGCGAGAAGATGTTGCGAATGTCGTCGTCGACGATCAGCACCTTGGAGCCGGCGAGCTCGGGAACCGGCCGGTGGACCGGCAGGGATGCGTCGACGGCTTTGGGCTTGCGGCGGCGCGGCTTGCCTTTGGTTTCCTCGCGAACCGACGCGAAGACCCGGACGAGGTCGGAGCGCTCGGCCGGCTTCTCGGTCACCCCGGAGGCACCCAAACTCATCGCCGACTGGCTGCGCTCGACGCCGGAGATGACGTGGATGGGAACGTGCCGAGTATCGGGATCATGCTTGAGCAGGTCGAGCAGGACGAAGCCGTCGATATCCGCCAGACCAAGGTCAAGGGTGATCGCGTTCGGCTGCAGCTTGCGCGCCATGGCCAGCGTGCCCGCGCCGGCGGTCGAAACGACCCCTTTAAGCCCCGCCTCGTGCGCGGCGTCGAGGAGGATCGTCGCAAAGGTCGGGTCATCCTCGACAATCAGCACGAATGGATCTTTGCCCAGCTCATCGCGGTCGTCATTGACCTCAAAGCCGGTCGGAAGCGCTGTTGCGACAATCGCTCCGCTGTTCTCGTACCGGGCCGGCGTTCCATCCATTGCCAGGGTGGCTGTCGGCTCCGCCTCGAGCGGAACGTAGAGGGTGAATGTCGAACCTTCGCCCGGCGTCGAGCGGACCTGCAGCTCACCCCCGAGCAACCGCGCGATCTCCCGGCTGATCGACAGGCCAAGTCCGGTACCGCCATATTTGCGGCTGGTGGTCCCGTCGGCCTGAAGGAATGGCTCGAAGATCAGCCGCTGTTTCTCTTCGGGAATGCCGATGCCGGTGTCGGTAACCGCAATCTCGATCGCGCGATTAATCTTGCCGAGCACCGGGTGATCGCGGCTCCAGCCCTTGTCGGCGCAGCGCACGCCGAGCGTCACGCTGCCCTTCGACGTGAACTTGAATGCGTTCGACAGGAGATTGAGGACGATCTGCTGGAGCCTTTTCTCGTCGGTACGAATGTTCTCGGGCAGCTTGCCGTCGAACTTGACCTTGAAGTCGAGGCCTTTGTCGGCGGCGAGCTGCCGGAAGGTGCGTTCCATGTGCTGCTTCAAATGCTGCACCGGCATCTCGCCGACTTCGATCGTGACCGTTCCGGATTCAACCTTCGACAGGTCGAGGATGTCGTTGATGAGGTTGAGCAGGTCGGACCCCGCCGAGTTGATCGTCCGGGCGAACTCGACCTGCTTTTCGGTCAGGTTGGCCTGGGCATTGTCGGCCAGGAGCTTCGACAGGATCAGCAGCGAATTGAGCGGCGTCCTCAGCTCGTGGCTCATGTTGGCGAGGAACTCGGATTTGTATTTCGAGGTGAGCGCGAGCTGCTCGGCCTTCTCCTCAAGCGCGCGCCGGGCCATCTCGATCTCGAGGTTCTTGGCTTCGACCTGCTTCTTCTCATTCTCGAGCAGCTGCGCTTTCTCTTGGAGCTCTTCGTTGGTCGCATGCAGCTCCTGCTGCTTGCGGGTGAGCTCCGTCTGGCGCGCTTGAAGCTCCTGGGTCAGCAGCTGCGACTGCTTCAGCAGGCCCTCGGTGCGCATGGTGGCGGCGATGGTGTTCAAGACGATCCCGACCGATTCCATCAGCTGGTCGAGGAAGTTCTGGTGCGTCTCATTGAACTCGCTGAACGAGGCGAGCTCGATCACCGCCTTCACTTCGTCTTCGAACAGCGCCGGAAGGATGTTGACGTTGGCGGGCGTCGCGTGGCCAAGGCCTGAGCCGATGCGGATGAACTCGGGCGGCACCTCCTTGAGCAGAATCGGCCGCCGGTCGGCCGCGGCCTGCCCGATCAGCCCTTCGCGCAGCTGGAATTCCTGCTTGAGCTCGGTCGCGCTCTCCGCGCCGTAGCTCGCGACCAGCTCGAGCTTGGTTTCCTCCTCCTCGCGCTTGGTGACGTAGAACACGCCATATTGCGCGTTCACCAGCGGCGCGAGCTCGGACATGATGAGGTTCGACACCGTCGCCAGGTCGCGCTCGCCCTGGAGCATGCGGCTGAAGCGGGCGAGGTTGGTCTTGAGCCAGTCCTGCTCCGCATTCTTCAGCGTCTGTTCCTTCAGGTTGGAGATCATCTCGTTGATCGTGTCCTTGAGCGCAGCCATTTCGCCCGACGCTTCGACCGCGATCGAGCGGGTAAGATCGCCCTTGGTCACCGCCGTCGCCACTTCGGCGATCGACCGCACCTGGTTGGTGAGGTTCGCCGCGAGCTGGTTCACGTTGTCGGTCAGGTCGCGCCACAGGCCGGCGGCGCCAGGCACGCGCGCCTGGCCGCCGAGCTTGCCCTCGATGCCGACCTCGCGGGCCATGTTGGTCACCTGGTCGCCGAAGGTCGACAGCGTATCGATCATGAAGTTGATCGTGTCCGCCAGCGCCGCGATTTCGCCCTTGGCGTCGAGGGTCAGCTTCCGCTTGAGGTTGCCCTGCGCCACCGCGGTCACGACCTCGGCGATGCCGCGCACCTGGTTGGTGAGGTTGGTCGCCATCAGGTTGACGTTGTCGGTCAGGTCCTTCCACGTGCCGCCGACGCCGGGCACCTGCGCCTGGCCGCCGAGGCTGCCTTCGGTGCCCACTTCGCGGGCAACGCGCGTGACTTCGCTCGCGAAGGCGTTGAGCTGGTCCACCATGACGTTGATGGTGTTCTTGAGCTGGAGGATCTCGCCCTTCACCTCGACGGTGATCTTCTTCGAGAGGTCGCCGCGGGCGACCGCAGTGGTCACGTCGGCGATATTGCGCACCTGGCCGGTGAGATTGGCCGCCATCAGGTTCACGTTGTCGGTGAGGTCCTTCCACGTGCCGGCGACGCCGCGTACCTGGGCCTGACCGCCGAGCTTGCCCTCAGTGCCAACCTCGCGGGCGACGCGCGTCACCTCCGAGGCGAAACCGTTGAGCTGGTCGACCATCACGTTGATCGTGTTCTTGAGCTCGAGGATCTCGCCTTTGACGTCGACGGTGATCTTCTTGGACAAGTCGCCGAGCGCCACCGCGGTCGTCACCTCAGCGATGTTGCGGACCTGTCCGGTCAGATTTTCGGCCATGGCGTTGACGTTGTCCGTGAGGTCCTTCCACGTGCCGCCGACGCCGGGCACCTGCGCCTGACCGCCCAGCTTGCCTTCGGTGCCAACCTCGCGCGCGACGCGTGTCACCTCGGAGGCGAAGGCGTTGAGCTGGTCGACCATGGTGTTGATCGTGTTCTTCAGAGCGAGGATTTCGCCCTTCACGTCGACCGTGATCTTGCGCGACAGGTCGCCCTTGGCGACGGCGGTGGTCACGTCGGCGATGTTGCGGACCTGGCCGGTCAGATTGCCGGCCATGAGGTTCACACTGTCGGTCAAGTCGGCCCAGGTGCCGGCGACGCCTTCGACCTGCGCCTGGCCACCAAGCTTGCCCTCCGAGCCGACTTCGCGCGCCACGCGCGTCACTTCGGAGGCGAACGAATTGAGCTGATCGACCATCGTGTTGATGGTGTTCTTGAGCTCGAGAATTTCCCCGCGGACGTCGACGGTGATCTTCTTAGACAGGTCGCCCTTGGCAACGGCGGTCGTAACTTCGGCGATGTTGCGAACCTGGGCGGTCAGATTGCCTGCCATCAGGTTCACATTGTCGGTAAGGTCGGCCCAGGTGCCGGCGACGCCTTCGACTTGCGCCTGCCCGCCGAGCTTGCCTTCCGAGCCGACTTCGCGCGCAACGCGCGTCACCTCCGAGGCGAAGGAATTGAGCTGGTCGACCATCGTGTTGATGGTGTCCTTGAGCTCCAGGATCTCGCCCTTCACGTCGACCGTGATCTTTTTCGACAAGTCGCCGCGGGCAATCGCGGTCGTGACCTCGGCGATGTTGCGCACCTGGCCGGTGAGATTGTTGGCGAGCTGGTTGACGTTGTCGGTCAAGTCCTTCCACGTGCCGCCGACGCCAGGCACCTGCGCCTGACCGCCGAGCTTGCCTTCGGTCCCCACTTCGCGGGCGACGCGGGTCACTTCCGAGGCGAAGCCGTTCAGCTGATCGACCATCGTGTTGATGGTGTTCTTGAGCTCGAGGATTTCGCCCTTCACGTCGACGGTGATCTTCTTCGACAGGTCGCCCTTGGCGACGGCAGTCGTCACCTCGGCGATGTTGCGGACCTGACCGGTCAGATTGTCGGCCATCAGGTTGACGTTATCGGTGAGGTCCTTCCAGGTGCCGGCGACGCCTTCGACGCGCGCCTGGCCGCCGAGCTTGCCTTCGGTGCCGACTTCGCGCGCGACGCGCGTCACCTCGGATGCGAAGCCGTTCAGCTGATCGACCATCGTATTGATGGTGTTCTTCAATTCGAGGATTTCGCCCTTCACCTCGACGGTGATCTTCTTGGACAGGTCGCCGCGGGCGACGGCGGTGGTCACTTCGGCGATATTGCGGACCTGTCCGGTGAGGTTGGTTGCCATCGCGTTGACGTTGTCGGTCAGGTCCTTCCAGGTGCCGGCGACGCCCTTCACCCGCGCCTGGCCGCCAAGCTTACCTTCGGTGCCAACCTCGCGCGCGACGCGCGTCACTTCCGACGCAAAGCCGTTGAGCTGGTCAACCATCGTGTTGACGACCTTGCCGATGCGCAGGAACTCGCCGCGCAGCGGCCGTCCGTCGATCTCGACCGTCATGCTTTGGGAAAGGTCGCCCTTGGCGACGGCACCGATCACGCGCGACACTTCGGCGGTTGGCTGGACCATGTCCTCGATCAGCTCGTTGACCGAGCGAATCGCCGTATCCCAGCCGCCCCGCGCGTTCTTCACACGGCCGCGCTGGCTGATCTTGCCTTCCTTGCCGACGACCCTGGAGAGCCGCTCGAACTCCTGGGTCATCTCTTCGTTGAGAGAGACGACTTCGTTGAAAATACTGGCAATTTCGCCGTCGACGCCGTCAACCTCTTCAGGGAGGCGGACAGAGAAATCACCACGGCGCAGCGCACGAAGTGCGCTGACGAGCTGGCGGCGATCGATGAAGTCCCGCGGGGCCTGGATATTCACGTGTTAACTCCGGTGGCTACTCTCCCCCCACCCAAGTTGATCCAAGCGCAGCCCCCCGGCTGCGGACTCCCACCTTATCAAATGATTCGGTTTATGCTTCCTGAAAAATGTAACTCGAAAACGTCCCAGCGTGAGACCCTCACGCTAGTCTCTGGCCGGTCCTTTCGTTCTTCGCAACGGCTTGGCGTCGCCCTATGCATCGAGGGCGATGAGCAGCCGCCCAACCAAACCGCGTCTACTGTTGTTCGCGTTCGGTGACTTCGCCTTCAACCTCTTCTGGCAGAGCATCATGCTCTTCCTGCTGTTCTACTACACCGATGCATTGAACCTGCCGATCGGCGTCGCCGCGACAACCTACATGATAGCGTCTGTCTGGGATGGGATTGCCAATTTCGGCGTCGGCATCCTCGTCGACCGAAAACATGACCGCTTCCGGTACGGGCCACTGCTGATCGTGGGTGCGATGCCCCTGGGGCTTACCTTTGTGTTCATGTACCTCCCGCCTACGGTGAGGGGCGGCTGGGCGGTCGCGATCGTGTTCGTTGCGCACCTGCTGTTCAGGACCGCCTATGCCGCCGTAAACGTGCCGTATCTCGCCATGACCGCGCGCGTCAGCGCCGACCCATCCGATCGCGCGTTCGTGGCGGGCATGAGGATGCTGTTCGGGACAGCGGCGGCAGTCGTGGTTGCGCTGACGACCGTGCCGGTCGGACGATGGCTGACCGGTTCGAGCGCCGCCCAGGCCTATTTCGGCGCCGCGGCCCTGTTTGCTGTTGTCGGTACGATCATTCTCGCGCTCGTGGGGGCGACCTATCGTGACGTGGCGCAGCCCCACCGCCCGCAGCCGCGCGATCTCAGGCACATATTCCTGAGCCTCGCTCGCAATCGCGGCTTTGTCGCGCTCAATGCCGCCATGATGGGCATGATCATCGCCATCACCATGCTGAGCAAATCGGTGCTCTACTATTTCAAATATCTGCTCAACGACCCCGATGCGGGGCAGCTTGCGCTCGCATCGATGGGCCTCGTGAGCGGGATAGCGATCCCAATGTGGATGCTTCTCGGCAGATATGTTGGCCTGCGCGCGTTATGGCTGGTGGTGGCCGGCTTCGGAATGACCGGGCTAATCGTTTTCAGCACCGTTCGCTTCAACGGCGCCTTCGCAACCCAGCTGTTCCTCATCGGCATGCAGGTCATGAGCGTCGGTCTGAATTTCGTGTTCTGGGCGATGCTTCCGAACACGATCGAATTCGGCGAGCGCGAGACCGGCCTCCATGTCGAAGGCGCGGTGTTCGGCATGGCGGCGCTGTTACAGCGGATCGCGATCGGCATCGCCACCGCAATCCTCGGCTGGAGCTTCGCCTCGGCCGGCTATGTCGCCAACGTGCAGCAGACCGCCGAGACGCTTCAACGCATGCACAGCACGGTTGCAATCGTTCCGCTCGTCTTTCTCGGCCTTTCCTGCGTCGCCATGGTCTTAAATCCCCTCGGCCGCGAACGGCGGCGCCTAGGCCATCAGGTCGAAGGAGCCGCGGACGCCGTCACTCTCAGCTGATGGCGCAATCCAAACATCGAACGTCCCGGGCTCGACCGTCAATTTCCCGTCTCGGCCATAGAAGCTGAGATCATTGCGCGTCAGAGTGAAGCGGACGACTTGTGATTGGCCGGGCGCAAGCGCCACCTTGCGGAACGCCTTTAGCTCGCGAACCGGACGGGTGACGCTTGCCGTGCGATCGTGCGCGTAGAGCTGGACGACTTCTTCCGCGGCTCGAGTACCGTTGTTGGTGATTGTTGCCGCCACCTCGATCGTACCGTTCATCGCCAGTCTCGGGCTACTCTGCGTGAAGTCTGAATAGGCGATCTTGCCATAGGTGAGTCCGTGCCCGAACGGGTACAAAGCGCTATTGGGAATCCCGCGGAAGTGCGCCTTGTAGGGCTGCAGATCGCCCGGCGGATTGGGCCGGCCGGTGCTCTTATGCGCGTAGTAATAAGGCTCCTGCCCCGACGCGCGTGGAAAGCTTGCCGACAGGCGGCCCGAAGGACTGTAGGCGCCGAACAGCACGTCGGCGATCGCATTGCCAGTTTCGGTGCCAAGGAACCAGGTCGCAAGAATAGCCTGAGCATCTGCAACCGCGCCTTCGAGTGCCAGCGCACGGCCATGCTTGAGCACCACCACGACCGGCTTGCCGACAGCGGCAACCGCTTCGGCGAGCCGCTGTTGCGGTTCGGGAACCACAATCTCGGTCCGCGACTGCGCTTCGCCCGACATGACCGCGCTTTCGCCGATCGCGAGCACGACCACGTCCGCCTGGCGGGCCGCCGCGACCGCCTGGGCGATGCCGCCGGGGAGCGGTTCCTCAACGCCGGAACCTTGTACGATTATCAGCGAGCCCGGCTCGCCGATGGCTAAACGCACGCCTGTCGCGAGGTCGACGGCCTTGCTGTCATCCCCGTACATCACACTCGGCCCTACCAGATCGTGTGCACCCGCTGCGAACGGACCGATAATGGCAATGCGCTTGCCGACTCGCGGAAGCGGCAGCAGGTCGCCTTCGTTCTTCAAAAGAACGATCGCTTTGCGTCCGGCTTCCCGAGCCAATGCGCGCGTCTGCGGGAGCATTGATCGCGCCGTCTCGCGCTTGAGGTCGATACGGCGGAACGGATCGTCGAACAGGCCGAGCATCGCCTTGACGGTGAGCACGCGTCTCACCGATTCATCGAGCCTTGCCTGTGGCACCGCGCCGCTGCGCACGAGCTCGGGCAGATGCTGCCGGTAGAGTCCGCTCTGCATGCTCATGTCCACACCGGCGAGAAACGCCAGCTTCGCCGCTTCGCGGCCGTCTTGCGCGAAGCCAGCGTCAACCATCTCCTGGTCACTGGTATAGTCGGAGACGACGAAGCCCTTGAAACCCCACTCGCCGCGAAGGAGGTCTGTCATGAGCCAATGGTTGGCCGTCGAAGGCACGCCGTTGATCTCGTTGAACGAAGACATGGCGGACAAGGCGCCCGCGTCGAAGCCCGCCTTGTAAGGCTGAAGATAGACCTCGCGCAGCCGCTCCTCAGACATATCGACTGGGTTGTAGTCGAGACCCGATTCTGCTGCCCCGTACGCCGCGAAATGCTTGATGCAGGCGAGCATGTGCTCGTTCGATTTGAGATCGTTGCCCTGGAACCCTCGAACGCGCGCCGCTGCGAACAAGCGCCCGAGCAGCACATCTTCGCCGCCGCCCTCGATGCCCCTCCCCCAGCGTTGATCGCGGGCCACGTCGACCATGGGTGAGAAGTTCCAGTCTATGCCCGCACCAGCCGCCTCGAATGCCGCCGCCTCGGCGGTGCGCCGGGCCAAATCGGGCTCGAAGCTTCCGACCTCAGCCAATCCCACCGGAAAGATCGTGCGGTGCCCATGAAAAATATCGGCGGCAAAGATCAGCGGAATTTTTAAGCGGGATTCGCGCACCGCAGCGGTCTGCATGATACGCGCCATGGTCGCGCCATTGCCGTTGAACACGCCGGTCAGCTGGCCCTGGCGAGCCTCCTCGACCTGCTTGGAGAAATCCGAGTTTCCTTGTGGAGGATTGAGCGCGAGCGCCGCGCCACCGCCCCACGCCGAGGCCATCAGTTGCAGTTGCCCGGCCTTCTCTTCGAGCGTCATGCGGCCGATTAGCTCGTTGATAAAGGCCGGAGTGCGAGCCTCTCCCGCCAACTGCACGAGTGCTCGCGCCGGACTTGAAAGCCAGGCAGCGATTGCACCGCTACCAACCAGCGCAGCCCGCCTGGAGATACGCACGTCCGACATGAACTTACCCTCCAACCGCTCTCGGTCTGGCGCGACTGCGCGCCTTAGCACAAATTTTCCCGACGCCTTGACCTTCGATGTAACCGGTTACATGAGCCAGCGCCCCAACGAATGCAATCACCCGGCCCGTGACTTTTTCCGTGATTGCTGTCGATAAGGAATGGAATGGCCGAAGCGACCATCCGTGACGTAGCCAGGCGCGCGCAACTGTCGGTTGCGACCGTGTCGCGCGCGCTCAACGGCTTCGAGAATGTCAGCGAGCAAGCGCGCGAGCGGATCACCGCGGCGGTGACCGAGCTCGGCTATGTGCCCCATGCCGGTGCGCGCAGCCTCAGCCTTGCTCGCAACAACGCGATCGGAGTCGTGCTTCCCGACCTCCACGGCGAGTTCTTTTCCGAGATCGTGCGCGGCATGGACCGCGAAGCCAGCCGTCGCGGCTACCTGTTGCTCCTCTCCAACCTGCACGCTGGCGGAGCGCAGGCGGCAAACGCGCTCCGCGCAATGCGCGGCCGGGTCGACGGCCTCATCGTGATGGCCCCTCACCTCGGGGCGGAGGAGTTGGCTGCCGCGCTTCCGAGAGGGCTGCCCTCGATCCTGATCAACACGCGTGATGGCAGCGGCCAATTTCCCGCAATCCACCTCGACAATGCGGCTGGCGTTCGCGCCGTCGTTGACCATCTTGCCGCGCTTGATCGCAGAAGCCTCGTCCACATCGCGGGCCCATCCGACAATATCGATGCGCAGGAGCGCGAAGCAGCTTTTCGCGCCGCGGTCGACGAGCATGGCCTCGACGGCCGGATTGTCGCCGGCGATTTCGAGATCGATTCAGGGAGGGCGGCGATCCGCCAGTTGATGATCGCCGGCAGTGATTTCGATGCGGTCTTCGCCGCCAACGACAACATGGCGATCGGCGCTCTCGAAGCCTTGCGCGCGGCTGGCAAGAGGGTCCCCGAAGACGTCGCCGTTGTCGGCTTCGACGACATCCCGCTTGCGCTTCACCTTGGTGTTTCGACCGTTCGCGTGCGGATCGCCGAACTCGGAGAACGCGCTCTCCAGCGCCTGGTCGACGGTTTTGCCAAAGACACAGGCGGCGACGAGCTTCATGCGCCCGAGCTCGTGATCCGCTCGACAACGGGTCCGGAAGCGAACTGCTGATGAACTTGGACCGCCGGGACTTGCTGAAGGGCTCGTCGTTGCTCGCCGCCAGTGCGGCTACCACGGGGTGGACGCGAGCGCTCTCCGCG
>Ga0070713_100003617_pt1 | contig 10226 bp, 9 predicted proteins | sample LARL82metaG_FD_65465 | JGI IMG/M metagenome (GOLD analysis project Ga0070713, IMG submission 65465) | Corn, switchgrass and miscanthus rhizosphere microbial communities from Kellogg Biological Station, Michigan, USA - LAR L8-2 metaG | ecosystem: Host-associated > Plants > Roots > Rhizosphere ... | reverse complement strand
GAAGATCAACAGCGTGAAAAACACGGAGACGGCAACAAGAAAGTACAGAAGCTGATCCACTTCCGTGGAGATGGTGGACGCTTGCTCCGGAAATAGAGGTATTTGCATCGTTTACGTTATCCAACCCGCCTCAAGACACGCCGGTCGAGGCGCAGATCCCGCCGAAAAGCGATCAGCAGCCAACCTGCCCCGAGAAAAAAGAAAATTGCGCCGGCAAGCCGCACCATATTCATCGCTACCGCGCCATATTTGCCGGTCGCCGCGTCGTAGTGATAGCAGAACAGCAGGATGGTGTCGGTGAGGTTGCCGATTTTGTTCTGCGACGCCTCAACCAGACCCAGCCGCACATCCCGCGGCGCATATTCCACGCCGTAAAAGTAGCGCGACAGCCGACCTTGCGGCGTCAGAATCATGATGCCGCTGGCGTGCGCGAACTGATCGGTCTCGGCGTCGTATTTGTAATGAAAACCGACCGCATCCGTCAACGCCTTGATATTGGCCGGGTCGCCTGTCAGAAAGTGCCAGCCGTTGGCGCTGTTCCCGCGGCCAAACCGCCGCAGGTACGTTTGCTTTTTCGAAGCGGCTATTTCCGGCGTATCCTTCGGGTCGAAGCTGACGCTCACGACTTCGAAATCCTTGCCGGGCTCGAGCGACACGGCTTTCAGACTGCCGGCCACCCCGTTCAAAATTTGCGTGCACAACATCGGGCACCGGTAATAGACCAGCGCCAGCAATACGGGCTTGCCCTGGAAGAAACTCGAGAGCGGAACAGACCGCCCCGCTTCATCCCGAAAAGTCAGGTCCAAGGGGACCTGCTGATTGAGCCTTTGGTCGATGCCCACCCCTTCGAGCGCGCCCGGCAATGCCGGCTTTAGATTCGCAGCCTGCATGCTGTAAGTGGGCTGCATCGGAGCGGGCTGCCCGGGCTGCGCGAAAGCCGCCAGCACGGACGTTGTCAAACCGATAATGACTTGCTTAAACTTCACTTCTGTTGGCCTTGCCCCGGTCGCGTCTCGGGTTGCTGAAGCTGCGAGGCCGGACGGGCTGGAAGCCCGCGCTGCACAACCATGTCCATCGCCCGATCGATCGGAATTCTGACTACCCCGTGCGCCTGGTCCACCCAACCGTATCCGTTCAGCTCGCGTTCTTCGTTCGCGCGGATATCCTGCTGGTTTAGGGTCTCGTGTTCGTTGAAAAACACGTTCGGCTCCGGCGGCAGCTTGCGCGAATCGATGCTGAACAGCGAGGCCGGCGTCTGCTTGCCTCCTTCGCGCGTTTCGAAGTAACGGAAAACGCCGAACATCAGAATAACCGAAGCGACCGTCACCAGCACCAGAGCGATCCCCAACTTGCCGATCGCCCATACATTGACGTCGGCGTGCTCGTGCCGCATCTCCGGATTGTTTAAATCCGGAGTCTGCCCTCGGTTCTCCTTATTCTCGGCCATGTTCCAGCGTCTCCACCAATTGCGGCTCATTGATCGGCATCAGCGGCCGCTTCTCCAACTGGATCAGAAAATAGGCCAGCCAGATGCCGCCCAGCCCCAAGGGAGTAACGAAGTCCAGCCAACTCACAGCCAGCCCGCCCCCTCTCACGGCATCCGGCACCACCAGCCAATACAAATCCACCGCTCGCATCAAAAGAATGAAAACTGCAATGGCGCGCAATAGCTTAAAATTCCGCTTCAGATCTCGCGACAAGAGCAGCGCGAATGGCAGGGCAAAATGCCCCAGCACCAGGGTCAGCCCCACATACTGCCAGCCGCCGCGAAGCCGCTCCACGTACCACGGAATCTCTTCCGGCAGGTTGCCCGCCCAGATGATTAAAAACTGCGAAAACGAAAAATAAGCCCAGACCATCACCGTGGCTAAAAGGAACTTGCCCAGATCATGCAGATGCCGCGCTGTCAGCACATCCGACATCGGCCGGAACGTCGACAGAAACACCAGCACCGTGACCAGGAAAGCCATCGCCGACAGGCCCTGCCCGATGACGAATAACAGCCCGAACATGGTCGAGAACCAATGTGGGTTCAGCGACATCACCCAGTCGATCGACATGAATGTCACGCTGAATGCCCAAAAGATCAACCCAGGCGCGCTCAATGCCGCCATCTTCGACTGCGCCCGGGCCGGCCCTTCAATGTCCTCCTTTGCCGACCAGCGGCTGAGGTAAAAGCTGAGAAAAATCCAGCCCGCAAAGAATAACGCCGCCCGCACCAGGAAGAAGGGCACGTTCAGATAGGTTTCTTTGTTCTTCAAGACCGCATCCGCCGCGACCGTCGATTGATGCGACCACGAATACAAATTCGGAATTCCCAGGGCGATCGGTATGAACAGAAGCGCGAGAAGCGGAAGCGTTCGCGCGGCCGCCTCTGCCGGCCGGCGAATCACCACTCCCCAAGCTCCGCCCGTCAGATATTGGAGCATCAGCCAGGACAGCGATCCCGCCGACAGGCCGACGAACATAATGTAAGACCAGAGATACGACCGGAAAAATTGCTCGCGGGCGACAAACGCGCCCGCCGCGAGACCGACAATCCCGATCATCCCGACAATGCCTGCGCGCACACGCCACTGCCGGAGGCTCGTCCGCAACTCCGTCGAAAGGTTGAAATCGAATGCCGCGGTGGTCACTTCGCGCCTCCCTGGCTCAGCTGCGCCCGCTGTTCGGGGGGCACATCGTTCAGAGTGGCGTTCTGACTGAGTTGCAGGGCGCGTTCATAAGCGATAATCGCCCACCGGTCGGCGGGCGCAATCTGCGCCGAGTAATCTTGCATAGCTCCAAAACCGTTCGTGATTACGTCGAAAATATAGCCGTTCGGCGCCTGCCGGAGGCGATCGATGTGATAAGAAGGCGGGTGACGAAAACCGCGCCGCACCACCATGCCATTTCCCGTTCCTAAGCGGTCATGACACGGCGTGCAATAAATCGTATATCGCTGCTGCCCCCGCTCCAGAACTTCCTTGGTGATCGGCATGGGGAATGCGTCGACGTATTTTCCATCAGGCCCTTTGCCGGTATAGAAGGCAGTATCCGCGTCCAAGTGTCCCCGCGCCACGGTTCCTTCCGGCAGCTGCCGCGCCGACCGCCCGTCATCGAAAAAACTACTCGGCCGCAGCGGAATATACTTCGCCTGATCGTGCATGTCCTGCCGGCAGCCCGCGGCGCCCAACGCCGCCACTAGTAAGCCTCCGGCGAGTAATCCCTTACCGAACCCCGACCGCAAAGGAGCGGATGCTAGTTTAGCGAGCAACTTCTGACACCTCTTTAGCCTCCAGCGACTCCAGAAAGCCGGAAGTTTTCTCCAAATCGAACTGCGGATCCGTCGACTCGATGCACAGGAAGAACCGGTCGCGCGATGCCGCGTGGAACCGCGGAACATTGAATACCGGGTGATATGGCATCGGCAGCCCGCACAACGCCAGCATTCCCAGTACAGCCGAGATGCAGGCAAACAGAATCGTCAGCTCGAACGTGATGATGATGTACGACGGCCAACTGTGCAGCGGCCTGCCTCCGATATTGATCGGAAAATAGATGACGGTGACGAAATACTGCATGAGATATCCCGTCAACCCGCCCAGAAGCCCGCCGCACAGAACGATCAGCGGCAGCTTGTTCCTGTGCAGGTGCAGGATATCGTGCAACTCTTCGATCGGAAAAGGAGTGTAGGTATCGAGCTTCTTATATCCCTGCTCCGTGGCCGCGCGGGCCGCGCTCACCAAAGCCGAGGGGTTATCGAACTCGGCCATCACGCCGTAGACGCCCGTTTTCACCCCTTCACCTCCTCGCCGACCTTGGCCTGCGGGAGCAGCGTCCGAACCTCAAAAATCGAAATCATAGGCAGCACTCGAACAAACAGGAAGAACAGGAACAGGAAGAATCCGATGGTCCCCCAGTAAGTCGCCCAATCCCACCGCGTCGCATGAAACAGCGACCAGGACGACGGTACGTAGTCTTGGGCCAGGCTGCTCACGATGATCATGTACCGCTCGAGCCACATGCCGATTAGCACAATGATCGAGGAGATGAACAGGAGAACCGGACTGTTCCGGAATTTCTTAAACCAAAGAAAATTGGGAGAAACGATATTGCAGGTTACCAGGAACCAGTACTGGGCCGCGTAGGGGCCCGTCATGCGGTTCCAAAACGCCTGCTGCTCGTAAACGCTGCCGCTATACCAGGCCATGAACACCTCCATGATGTAGGCGTAGGCGACGATCATACCTGTCGCCAGCATCACCTTAGCGGAGTTATCCAGGTGCCGGTCGGTGATCAATCCTTGTAAACCGTAAGCCGATCGAAGCGGAATCGCCAGAGCCAACACCATCGCAAAACCGGAATAGATGGCGCCTGCCACGAAGTAAGGCGGGAAGAACGTGCTGTGCCAGCCCGGAACGATGGCAATCGTGAAGTCGAAGCTCACCACGGTGTGAACGGAGAGCACCAACGGCGTCGAGATCCCGGCAAGCAGCAGAGTCGCCGTTTCGTAGATGCTCCAATGGCGCGAGGAATTGCGCCATCCCATGGCCAGCATTCCATACGTAAACTTGGCGAAGGTACTCTTGGCGCGATCGCGCAGCGTACCCAGGTCGGGAATCAGCCCCACGAACCAGAACAGCGCCGAAACCGTCGCGTATGTCGAGACCGCGAACACGTCCCACACCAGCGGGCTGCGGAAGTTCGGCTCAACCATCATCGAATTGGGGTAGGGAAACAGCCAGTACGCCAGCCATGGCCGCCCCATGTGCAGAATCGGAAACAACCCGGCGCACGCCACTGCAAACAGCGTCATGGCCTCCGCAAACCGGTTGATCGAATTCCGCCACTTCTGGTTCAGCAGCAGAAGAATCGCGGAGATGAGCGTGCCGGCGTGGCCAATACCGATCCACCAAACGAAGTTCGTGATCGCGAAACCCCACATTACGGGGGTCCGGATTCCCCAAATGCCCACCCCTTTGGCAAAAAGCAGGGTCGCCGAAAGAAGCAGCAGATTCAACAGGGCAAAACCGACGCCGACCCCGGCTATCCACAGCAGCGGAGTTCGCTTCGACAGCACCACGGCTGAAATCTGGTCCGTGACGGTGGCGAACGTGTAGCCCCGCGCGATGATTTCGTGGGATTCGGGCTTTTCGATTACTTGTGGTTCATCTGCCATGTTGGTGCTTTACCCTTCGATCTCCGGGTTCGGATTCCGCAAACTTGCCAGATAGGTGGTTCGCGGCCGAGTGTTCAAATCGGCCAGCATGCCGTAGTTCAGCTTGTCGGCTTTCAGTTTCGCCACGCGGCCGTTGGGATCATTGATGTCGCCGAAAACGATAGCTTCGGCCGGGCACGTGGCCTGGCATGCGGTGACAATCTCGCCATCCCGAACCTTCCGGTTCTGCCGCTCGGAGTCGATCTTGGCCTCGTTGATCCGCTGCACACAATACGTGCATTTCTCCATCACGCCGCGGCTGCGCACCGAGACATCCGGGTTGCGCATCAGCTTCAGGCTCGGCGTATCGAAATCCTGGAACAAGTAGAAATTGAACCGCCGCACTTTGTACGGGCAGTTGTTTGAGCAGTAGCGCGTGCCCACGCAGCGGTTGTAGACCATGTCGTTCAGGCCTTCGGCGCTGTGCGTGGTGGCTTGCACCGGGCACACCAACTCGCACGGCGCGTTCTCGCACTGCATGCAGGGCACGGGCTGGTTGTATAGCCCCGGATTGTTCGGGTCGCCGCTGTAATAGGTATCGACGCGGATCCAGTGCATGTCGCGGCTGCGCCGCACCTGATCTTTTCCGACCACGGCGATATTGTTTTCCGCCTGGCAGGCGACCACGCACGCCCCGCACCCCGTGCAGGCCGTCAGATCGATCGCCATTCCCCAGGCATAACCTTCGTACGAAAACCCCGGGTACAGCGTAAGCCCCGGAGGCGGCACTTCCGCGCCCTCGTGCGGCGTTTCCGGGTTCTTCAGGTATTCATCGAGATTCGCATGGCGGTAGACGTGCCGGCGTGTATCGAGCACGCGCTGATTCTGCACCGTGGCGAGCAAATACGACCCCGAAGTCTTCTTCGCTTCCAGACCGACGTCGTACCAGAGGCCCTGCGCCGTACGCAGGCCGTAGGGATTGAATCCCTGGCCCGTTCCCACGCGTCCTGCTTTGGTTCGGCCATAGCCGAGGTGCAGGGTCACCGCACCGTTCGCGTGTCCCGGCTGCACTACCACCGGCGCGCGCAGCGTGCGTCCCTGATAGGTCAACTCGACCATCGGAACACCGTTCGCGTCCCAATCCAGCGTGTCGACCAGAGGAATTCCCAGCCGGCTCGCCGTTCCGGGGCTCATAAACGCCGCATTGTCCCAGGTGATCTTGCTGACCGGCTTAGGCATCTCCTGCAGCCAGCCGTTATTGGCGAATCGCCCGTCGTAAATCGTCGGATCCGGCCGGAAGATCACTTCCAGCGTTCCATTCAGCCGCCGAGCCCCTGCCGGAGAAGTAATCGCTCCGCCGCGGATGGCCGGCGTCTTAGCGGGGAGAGCCGAATCGGCAACCACGCCGTCATGCACCGACTTGCGCCACCACGCTTCGAAATCCGCGCCTTTGTGCTGTCCGGCCCAGTAACCCTTGACTAACTCGTAAGGCGTCGTCAGCGGCTTATCGGTGAGCATGTTCAGCACCTGCAACGCCGACCGGCCTCCGTACAGCGGCTCAATCAGCGGCTGCTGAATCGTCACTGTGCCATCAAATGCCCGCGCATCTCCCCATGTTTCCAGGTAATGGGCTTCGGGCAGATGCCATTGGCAAACTTCCGAAGTCTCGTCACTGTGCAGGCTCAGATGCACGCGCAGCTTCGCCTTCTGGATCCGGTCGCGCATGCCGATTTCCACCGGAGCGTTGAACACCGGGTTGCCGCCTAAAACCAGCAGCAGGTCGACTGCGCCGGCATCGAGATCTTTCACCAGATCCTGGAGCGAGGCAAGCTGATCCACCGGGTTGGCTTCGACCGGATCGGTGTAGAGCACGGTCTTGCCGACGTTGCCGAGACTGGCATTCATGGCGTGCGCCAGCGCATGCACCATGGGCGGCTGATACTCGCCCGCGATCACGAGACTGGAGCCTTTATGGCTCTGCAGATCCCTTGCAATCGGACCGATCCACTTATAAATATCGGCGTTCTCGCCGGTCTTCGGCCCGTTGGCCGCGCCCACTGCCGTCGCCAGTGCCCAGGCAAACTCTTCCAGATCGCCGGCGCGCAACGGAAGCCGGTGATCGGCTTTACTCCCGGTTGGCGTCGGCATGGGCTCGGCCACATACAGGCGGCTCATCGTCTTCTGATCGCCCTGCACTCGCCGCCGCGCCGCAAACTGCCGGCTGTAGCGCAGGCTGCCGGCTCCGCTAGCAAGAAAATCCGAATCGAGCGAAACCACGACGTCGGCCTTGCTGAAGTCGTAGTACGTGTTCGTCGGCTGCCCAAACGCCTGGCTCGCTGCGGCGCGAGCGGAGTGCGGCCCGGCCGGCTCCCATTGGTGCCATTTCGCCGAAGGAAAAGATGCCTGGATCTGCCGGATCTGGTCCGCGATGCTCGGCGACGTGATCGTCTCCGTCAGAATCCGGATGCCCGCGCCTTTCTTCGCCGCCTGCGCCGCCAGCCCCTCGCGCAGCGCACCGAAGAAATCGCCCCAAGCGCGAACTTCTCCTTCAAAGGTGGCCGTTTGCGACCGGTCCGGATCGTATAACTGCAGTACCGACGCCTGGCCGAACGCATCGCAGGCGCCCAGAGATGCCGGGTGCTCCTTGTTGCCCTCAACCTTGGTGGGACGCCCTTCGTGGCTTTCCACAAGCACGCCCTGCGCGAGACCGTTCAGCGTAGTGGCGGACGCGAAAAACAGCGGACGGCCCGGAATCAGGTCCTCCGGCTGCTTCGCGTACGGCATGATGTACTCGGCCGGCTGGCGCGTGCACGCTGCCAGTCCGCCCAGCGCCAGCGAAGCGCCCATCAATTTTAGAAAGTTGCGCCGGCCTTCGGTGCTGTCTTCGTCCTCGCTCCAGCCGATGGCCTGCTGTGGAAATTCGCGCTGCAGCAGCTGCTTGAAACCCGGCGTCTCCGCCAGCTCTTCCAGGCTCCGCCAGTATTCGCGCCCGCGCGCTTCCTCCAGCCGCGCGCGAATGGCGGCCAGGTCTAATTCTTTCGGTGAATCGTTCATCGGTGGCAAGTCGAACAGCTCGTTAGAACTCGGGGGCTCTGAATCTTGTATTCGGCGACCAGTTGAGGCCCGATCACATCCTGGTCTCCGGCCGGTTGGTAACCCATGGTGGTGATGAATTGCCGCGGCCGCAGGTTCGGCGCTGGGTTCCGGTGGCACCCCAGGCACCACTCCATGCGCAGGTTCTGCTCCATCGCCATCAGCGGCATCTTGTCGACACGTCCATGGCAGGTCTCGCAACCGACGCCCTTGGCCACATGGATACTGTGGTTGAAGTAAACGAAATCCGGCAGGTCGTGCACCCGGGTCCAGCGAATCGAACTGTTGGCGCGGAAGGCTGCCCGCACCGGTTCGAGTGTTGGACTCGTGCGCCAGATCTGCGAGTGACAGTTCATACAGGTCTTGACCGGCGGGATGTTTGCGAAGCTGGAATCTTCTACCGTCGTGTGGCAGTAGCGGCAGTCGAGCCCGACCCCACCCACGTGGTGGGCGTGGCTGAACGGCACCGGCTGCTCACGCGGAACGGATTGCCGCGTCGAATAATGAGACGCGTCCAACTGGTAACCCGCCCAGCCGAGAAATCCAACGATGAAAATACCGCCGTAGATCGTGATTCGCGCGATCGCATTCGCGCTGTGGTGAAAGATCTGGGACATAACTTTAAGAGCGTCCCAATCTCGCTGTTGAAATTTTATTGTTTCGCATCAGGAAGACAGCAACCGCCTGAAATTACCCTCTAAGGCACTCCATCCCCGGCCAGATTCCGATCCCTCTGACAATACCGGGCCCGGCGGGGAAGAACTCATTGTAAAACGAAACGAGTGAAAAATCTCGTTGGTGCCGGATTGGGAGAAGCAAGCTCCCTCGGAAAATCCGCCGCGCAACGGCGGCACGCGGACCACACAACCAGATCATCAGCATCAAAACGGAAGGAACAATTATGTCACAGGCGGGGTAGGGTGCACCACTCTCAACCGGGAAATCTCGATGGAACGCTTAGCTGGCGCGCACGTGCCCGGATTGCGGGCCTCCCGCGGACGACCCGCTACCCGCGGCGGCCGCGATTTCCGGCTGGCCTCGGAATCGTCTGCGCACCATTCTCACCACCGAACCCCGTGCTCCGCTGCTCAAGATCCGGCCCACCACCACCAACTGCACGCCGGAACACCAGCGAACGACGATTTCCACTGAGCTGCCGGGTGTCAATGGTTTGTCGTACGAGATCAGAAGACTGTTGCGGCTCCAGTTTCGGGTTCGGCCCGATCCGGCCCACACCAGATGGTTGTCTCCCCAAAGGTGAAACAGATCGAATTCCAATTCCACTTCGTACCGTGGGTTCGCCCGGCGTTCCGGCCGTTCAGCGAGGAATGCCCCTAGCTCCGGATCGGTTCCGTGGACTCCGGAATCGTTGATTGAGTGGGACGGCATATATCACCTTCCGGCTAAAAGGTAATGCCCTTCTAGAGGGTCAAACAATACTGCCGATGGTTAATAGAGGTGGGGCCGTGTGCGGCGAATTACCAATTAAGTGAAGAAGTTACTGGCCAGTTGAGGCGAATTCTGTAGAAACCGAGTTACAGGCCCTCTTCATTGCGGCGCATCCAGCCGGCTTTAATGAAGTCACGATTCATTCGAGCGATCACCTCCAGCTTGATGTCCTTCGGGCAAACCGCTTCGCACTCGCCGACATTCGTGCAACTTCCAAATTTCTCCGCCTGCGCCTGCGCGACCATCCCCCGCACACGGTCTTGCCGTCCCGGTTGTCCTTGCGGCAACAGCCCCAGATGCGAAATTTTGGCCCCCATGAATAAGGATGCCGATGCGTTCGGGCACATCGCTACGCAGGCGCCGCAGCCGATACACGTCGCGGCATCCATCGCCCGATCGGCGCTCTCCTTCGGGACCGGAATGGCGTTGCCGTCCGGCGCGCTGCCTGTAGACACCGCAATGAACCCACCCGCCGCAATCAACCGGTCGAACGCACCGCGATTCACCACCAAGTCGCGCACCACGGGGAATGCCTGCGCGCGCC
>Ga0070713_100003614_pt1 | contig 10227 bp, 5 predicted proteins | sample LARL82metaG_FD_65465 | JGI IMG/M metagenome (GOLD analysis project Ga0070713, IMG submission 65465) | Corn, switchgrass and miscanthus rhizosphere microbial communities from Kellogg Biological Station, Michigan, USA - LAR L8-2 metaG | ecosystem: Host-associated > Plants > Roots > Rhizosphere ... | reverse complement strand
AACTTCACGCTCGAGGCGGCGGCCGTCGCGCTGGATCAGGTCGTCGTGACGGGAACGGCAGGCGGCGAGGCGCGGCGTTCGATCAGCAACGCCGTCTCGACCCTCGACGTGACGTCGGAGCTCGCCAAGTCGGCGTCGACGAACATTACGAGTTTACTCAACGCGCGGTCACCGGGCCTGGCGGTACAAACGACGTCCGGACGCGTGGGCGCCGTGCCGGCAATTCAGATCCGCGGACGCAGCAGCATCTCGCTGGCGAACAACCCGCTCATCTACATCGACGGCGTGCGCGTGAACAGCCAGACGGCGCTGGGCCCGACCGGCACGGGCGGCCTCGGCACGCAGGGAGCGCTTGTCGCCGGTCGCCTCAACGACATCAACCCGGATGACATCGAGAGCATCGAGGTCATCAGCGGACCCGCGGCGGCGACGATCTACGGAACCGAGGCGTCGAGCGGCGTCATTCAAATCATCACGAAGCGCGGGGCGACGGGAAGCAGGACGGTCATGACCGGACAAGCTTCGGTCGGATCGCTCAGTTTCCGCGACGCGGCCGGACGCATGGGCCTCAACTATGACAAGGACAAGTCCGGCAACATCGTGACGTGGAATGGGGTGCAGCAGGAGGCCGACAGCGGGCGCCCGATTTTCAAGACCGGGTTGACGCGGCAGTACAACGTGTCGGCGTCCGGCGGACAGAGTCTGGCGCAATACTACATCGCGTCGGGATACGAGAACGACTACGGGATCGAGCCGAACAACTCGTCGCGGGCGGCGAACCTGCATCTGAACATCAGCGCGCCGATCGGCTCGCGGAGCGACGTCGCGACGAGCTTCAATTTCGTCGACAAGTCCGATCACCTCGGCGCGGAGCAGGGCGCCTCGGCGATGTTCGGCGCACAGGTCGGGCACATTTTGCTGAATCCGCAGTTCCATGGATTCTTCGCCACGCTGCCGGCGGTGCCGCAGCAGCTCTACGACAACTCCGACGCGACCAATCGTTTCACGGGAAGTGTCACGCTGACGAATCGTCCGACGAGCTGGTTCACGCAACGCGGCATCGTCGGGTTGGATTACATCGGCGAAGACTCCCGCGCCATCGAGCACTTCGCGCCGCCCGAGCTCGCGGCGACGCTGTCGACGGTGACCGCCGCTGGGCGCATCGGCCAGACGCTCCGCCACAATTCGATCATCTCCGCCGACTACAACGGAACGGCCAAGGTCAATCTCACGTCGGCGCTCGCGTCCAATCTGTCAGTGGGCGGGCAATTCTATAATACGGAATTGAATCAGAGTTTCCTCGGGTCGACGGGCTTTCCGGCGCCCGGCGTGGAGACCGTCACCGCCGGCGCGACCAAACTGGCCCCCGATCAACAGCAGACGATCAACACAACGATCGGTGCGTACGCTCAAGAACAAATCGGGTGGCGCGATCGGTTGTTCTTCACCGGCGCTCTGCGTGTCGACAACAACAGCGCGTTCGGCGACCAGTTCAAGTGGGTGACGTATCCCAAGGTTGGCGCATCGTGGGTGGTCAACGAGGAGCCGTTCTGGCACTGGAGCAGCACGATTCCGACGTTGCGCTTGCGCGCGGCATATGGTGAGTCGGGTCGCCAGCCGCAGGCGTTCTCCGCGCTGCGGACGTTCACACCGGTCACCGGTGCCAACGGCGCCACCGGCGTCACGCCCGGCACAATCGGTAATCCGGACCTCAAGCCGGAGCGCGGCAAGGAGCTCGAGATGGGCTTGGAGACGGGCGTCACCGACCGCCTGACGGTGAGCCTTACGTACTTCAATCGACGCACGTACGACGAGATCGTGAATCAACCGGTGGCGCCGTCGAGCGGATTCCCTGGCAGCCGCTTCGCCAATCTCGGACGCGTCGACAACCATGGCTTCGAGCTCCAATCGACTTTCCAGGCGATCCGACGCCGCAATCTCGAGTGGGAGATCGCGGGCAACATCGGCACCAACAAGGACGTCATCAAGAGTCTCGGCGGTGTGCCGTCACTCATCACGGCGGTGGGCCCGGCGAACGTCGTCGGCTATCCCGTGAACGGCTTCTGGTCGCGTCGCGTGGCCTCGGCCGATCGCGACGCGAACGGATTCGCGACGAACGTCAAGTGCGACGATGGCAAGGGCGGCGGAGTCGCGTGTTCCACAGCGCCGTTCGTCTTCATGGGGACGCAGACGCCGGCGACGACGGGCTCGGTCGCCAACACCGTCACCATCGGCCGGCTGCGTCTCTACGGGCTCGTCGACTTCAAGCGCGGGTACACTGAGCTCGGAACGGTGGAGCTGGAGCGCTGCGTCGGCGCGCTCGGTGCGGGCCTCTGCCGAGCGAACTATTTCCCGAACGAGTACTCCGTGCTCTACGAAGCGGAGGCGACGAGCACCGCCTTCTCGCAGAACTACTGGGATCAATACTTCCAGAGCGGCAACTTCGTGAAGCTGCGCGAAGTGTCCGCAACCTTGGACATTCCTCCGCGCTTCCTCCACGGTGTATCGCGTACGTCGTTCACGTTGGCCGCGCGCGAGCTCCACACCTGGACCAAGTTCCGCGGGCTCGATCCGGAAGCGATGAGCGCCGTGCAATCCGTCACATCGGGCATCGTTTCGCCGAGTGATCAGGGGGTATCGCCGCCGCCATTCCGGCTCATCGGGACCTTCAACGTCGCGTGGTGACCCATGTCCAATAACTCTCGGAGACAGGATCTCCCGATGAACAACAATGGAAACTCCCGCCGCAGATGGATGCTGGCGGCGCTGGCCGTCCCCCTGATCGCCGTCGCGGCGTGTCGGGATCTCACGAGCCTCCAGCAATCCAACCCTGGATCTCTCTCAGCGACGTCGACGTACATTCCCGCCAACGCGCAGTTGCTCGTCAACGGGGCGATTGGAGATTTTGAATGCGCGTTCTCGCGCTATGTTGTCGGCAGCGGGCTGTTCACCGATGAGCTGTCCGACGCGATCGCGAGCACGGCGAACTTCGACTTCGATCGCCGCACGCTGACGTCGAGCGCGTCCTACGGAACGCAGCAGTGCACGGCGGGCAATCAACAACCGGGGATCTACACCACGCTTTCGACCGCGCGTGGCTCGGCCGATACGGTCTTCGCGCGGCTGCACGAGTGGACAGACGCGCAGATGCCCGCCGGCGTCAGTCGCGCGAAGTTGATCGCGCAGTCCGCCGCGTACGCCGGCTACAGCTTGGTCCTGCTCGGTGAGGGCATGTGTTCGGCCGCGATCAACGTCGGGCCCGAGCTGACGCCCGCGCAAATCTTCGCCGAGGCAAAGTCGCGATTCGATTCGGCGGTTACGCAAGCGACGGCGGCGAACGACGCCACCACTCTCAACTTTGCCATCCTCGGACGGGCGCGCACGCTGCTCGATCTGGGTCAACCCGCAGCCGCGGCGGTGGATGCCGCGAAGATTCCCGCGGGATTCGTCGTCAACATGTCGACGGACGCGGTGAACACTCGCCGCGAGAACTGGGTGTTCGTGTCGATCAACAACAGCAACTGGTCGACGATCGACCCGAGCTTCCGTGGGCTGACCGTCAACGGCGTTCCCGATCCGCGCGTCGCGGTCACGAACACCAACAAGGCCGGCACGACGCAGGGCACGGTCGTTTGGACGGCCGACAAGTACCCGACGCTGTCGACCGTCATGCCGATCGCCCGCTACGCCGAGGCGCAGCTGATCGTTGCCGACGCCAAGCTCGCGGCGAACGATGTGGCCGGTGCCGTCGCGGCGATCAATACGGTTCGCGCGACACACGCCGGGCTGGCCGCCTATGACGCCACGGGCCAGACGGCCGCCCAGGTGTTGACGCAGCTCGTCGAAGAACGCCGACGCGAGCTCTTCCTCGAAGGACACCGCATGGGTGACCTCCGCCGCTATTCGCTGCCGATGGTTCCGCTCGCGGGAACGGCATACACCCTCGCCGGCGGCGTGTACGACCAACAGTCGTGCTTCCCGCTGCCCGACGTCGAGCGCATCAATAATCCGAATATCAACAAACCGTGATGTCGTGTCGGGCGCGGATCGTTGGCAAGATCGTCGGCGTTGCCGTTGTGGCAGCGCCGGCCATCGTCCGCGGGCAGGCGAGAATCCCTCCATCGATCGAGTTCCGCGTTCCCAAGCCGCCGACGGTGGCGGTGAGTGATTCGGGCGCGTTCGTCGCGTACGAATTGCACGTGACGAACCTGACGCCGACGCCCATGACATTGCGCCGCGTCGAAGTAATCGACGACGCGAGTCACGCGACGGTGCTGAGTCTTGCCGACAGCGCGCTACTCCGCGTGATCGCGCGTCCCGCGCCTGCCATTCCCGTCGCGGCGCGCGCAACCATCGGCGCAGGGCTTCGGGCGTATGTGTACTTGTGGATTCCGGTCGACGCAAACCATCCGCCGGCAACTTTGCGCCATCGACTCACATTCAAGGCGCAACGCACGGACTCGGCCGCGATGGCGGACTCCAGTCTCGATGTGCTCGAGGGGACCGTCACTCCAGTCGCGCGCGACGTCGTTGTGATCTCACCACCGATCCGCGGCGAGTGGGCGGCATTCAACGGACCATCGAATTCATCGGGCCACCGTCGCTTGGTGCTGGGGCTGGACGGCCACGTCGCGATCGGCCAGCGGTTCGCAATCGACTTTCTCCAACTCGATTCGACGGGCGCCTCGCATCACGGCGATCCATCCAAGAACGAGAACTACTACGCGTACGGAACGCCGCTCCTGGCCGTGGCCGACGGGATCGTCGTCGCCACGAAGGACAGCATCCCACAGAACGTGCCCGGACTCAACTCACGCGCGGTGCCGATCACGCTCGTGACGGTGGGCGGCAATCATGTCGCGATCGACATCGGGCACGGACGCTACGCGCTGTACGCGCACGTGCAGCCGGGCTCGTTGCGCGTGAAGGTCGGCGATCACGTCAAGCGGGGGCAAGTCGTCGCGCTGCTCGGCAACTCCGGCAACTCGACGGAGCCGCACGTGCACTTCCAGATCGCCGACGGACCGACCTTCCTGTCGTCCGAGGGAATTCCTTACGCCACCGACTTCGACGTCATTGGGAACTGCGGCGTCGCCGGCACTCCCGCGGCGATCGTCTGCTCGCGCCACGCACCGACGCCGGTGAAGGGCGGCATCCCGCTCATGAACGAGCTCGTTCGCTTTCCGAAATAGGAGAACTGTCATGCGCCGCCACCTGGTTTGCGCCCTGCTCTCGACGGCCGTGCTCGCGAGCGGCGTTCGGGCGCAGTCCGCGTCGTCCGTCGCGCCGTTCATCAGCCCGGGATTTCCGTCCGATCTCGTCTCGGCGAAGAAAGCCGATCGCGTCGCCTGGCTCGTGTACGAGCGGGGGATGCGCAACGTGTACGCCGCGTCGGCGCCGGACTTCAAGCCGGTTCGTCTGACGAAATTCCTCGACGACGACGGCGTCATCCTCTCCGATCTCGAGATCTCCGACGACGGCTCGGTCGTCACGTTCACGCGCGGCAGCGAGTCGAACCCTCAAGGGTGGATCGCCAATCCGTCGAGCAATCCGAGTGGGCCCGAGCGCGCGATCTGGGCGGCGCGAACCAACGGGACCGGCGCGTGGAAGCTGACGCAGGGCGAGGGTGGCTCGCTGGCGCCGGACGGTGCGTCGGTCGCATTCGCGAAGGAAGGACAGATCTATCGCGTGCGGGTTTCGCAGACGGCACCCGACAAGGCGGATCAACCGTTGATCAAGGAGTGGGGGCGCAACGCGACGCCGCGATGGTCACCCGACGGCTCGCGGCTCGCATTCGTGAGCGCGCGCGAGAATCACTCGTACGTCGGGGTGTACGACGTCAAGACGCGACATCTCACGTACCTGGCGCCCGGCGTCGATTTCGACGCGAGCCCCACATGGTCGCTCGACAGCAAGCGCGTCGCGTTCATTCGTCGCCCGGGCACGCCGTTTGGACAGCAGGCGCAAAACGGCGTTGGCGGCATCGGTGGGCCGACGGGACCGGCGGCCGGACGGGGTCGCGGCAACGGCGGTCGTGGCGGACGCGGCGGCCCCGACGCGGCCACCACCCCGGCCGACGGACTCTATCGCGCCGTGTTCAAGGGTGGTTATTCGCTTTCTCTCATGGTGGCCGATGTCGCGACCGGAGAAGGTCACGAGTTCTGGCACAATCAGCCGAACGACAAAGTATTTCCGAACATCAACACGATCGCCTGGGCGGGCGACCACGTCATCTTCCCGCAGGAACCCGAGGAGTGGGTTCGTTTCTATTCCGTTAGCGTCGAAGGTGGCACGACCGCGCCCGTCGAGCTGACGCCGGGTGCCGGCGCCGTCGAGAGCATCGGTCTCTCGAGCGACGGCAAGACGCTCTTCTACGCGACGAACGCCGGGGACATCGAGCGCCGCCACGTGTGGCGCGTGCCGACGGCGGGCGGAACGGCGGTTCAACTCACAACCGGCAATGAGATCGAGATGTACCCGGCGCCGCTTTCGTCCGGCAAGGGCGTCGTCGTGCTCACGTCATCGGCCACACGCCCGATGTCCGTCGGCGTTGCGGCGCTCGACGGCGGTGCCAAGAAGCTGATCTACCCGACGCTCACGAAGGAGTATCTCGCCGTCGCGCAGGTGGCGCCGGAGCTGATCGTGCTCAAGGCCGACGACGGCGTCGAGTTTCACAACCAACTCTTTCTGCCGAAGGACTTGAAGTCCGGCGAGCGACGCCCGGCGATCGTGTTCGTGCACGGCGGCCCGGTGCGACAGATGCTGCTGGGCTACCACTACATGGATTTCTATCACACCGCGTACGCCGTGAACGAATGGCTGGCGAGCCTCGGCTACGTCGTCATGTCGGTGAACTACCGCTCGGGGATCGGCTACGGGAAGTCGTTCCGCACCGCACCCAACACCGGCGGGCGCGGCAACGCCGAGTATCGCGACGTGCTCGCGGCGGGCAAGTATCTGCAGACGCGCGCCGACGTCGAGCCGGCGCGCATCGGCATCTGGGGTCTGTCCTACGGCGGCGTGCTCACGGCGGAGGCGTTGGCGCGCAACTCCGACATCTTCGCTGCCGGCGTCGACATGGCGGGCGTGCATCTCTGGGGCAATTCACTGGACACGAACGACGTCTCGTACAAGGCGTCGGCGATCTCCGCGATCGATCAGTGGAAATCGCCGGTGCTGATCTGGCACAACGACGACGATCGCAACGTCGACTTCGCCCAGACGATCGGGCTCGTCGACTTGCTCCGCACGCGCAATGTGTACTTCGAGCTGATCGTCAATCCCGACGACACGCACGAGACGCTATTGCATAGTCGGTGGCTCTACACGTTCGGCCGCATGCAGGACTTTTTCACGCGGTTTCTGCGGAACAAGAGCGTCTCGAGTAGCCGTTGAGCTCGGACGTATTTGCTTGCGAGTCAGCGTCGAGACGTCGCCCGGCAGGCCGAACGTCATGCTGTTGACCGTTCCGCTTGGCGCGACGTCGAACTTGACGAACATCGAGAGCTCGCTCCAACGGAAGTTCTGGTCGTTCCAGAACGTCAGGGGGCCTTTCCACTCGCCGCGCGTCAGGATCAAGTGGTCGTCCTGAACCGAGACGGTGGCGTCGCCATAGAGGCTGTCGGCGTAGGTGCCCGCGTACGCGCTCAGCGCGAGCGGCGCCTTCCCGCCCGGGGCGCGTTGCGCGAGCTGGGCCTTCTCGGCCGAGTCGGCGCGTTGCCGCAGCGCCAGGTATCGCTTGTACGCCTCGGCGCTGATGTCGCGCTTGGGAAGTCCGAGCTGCCGCTCGAAGATGTAGTCCATGAGGATCCCTGGCACTTGCGAGCCGGCCATGTTGCTGAGCACCACGACGCCGAACTTGTGGTCGGGCATCATGCCGACCGCGGCGGTCATGCCGAGCGTGTTGCCGCCATGCTGCCACACCAGCTCGTGGCGATAGTCCTCGACGATCCAGCCCATGCCGTACGTGCTGAACGTGACGAGCGAGTCGACGGGACCGAGCTCGCCGGGTCCGATGATGGTTTGCGGCGAATGCGTCACTTTCAGCGCGGCGGAGTTGACGAGACGCTTGCCGTTGAAGACCCCGTCGGCGAGCTGGAAGCGCAGCCACTGCGCCATGTCGCGCGCGTTCGAGTTGATCGAGCCGGCGGGACCGATGTCCTCGAGGCTGCTGCGTGGGATCGCGTGCAGGCTGTCGTGGGGCGCGGTGTGGGGCGACGCGAGGTTTTGTGCGGTGGCCGGCGGCATCGACGTAATGCTGGACGTCATGCCCAGCGGCTCGAAGATGCGCTTTGCGATCAGATCGTCCCAGGTCGAGCCGGCGGCTTTGCCCGCCGCCTCGCCGGCGGCGAGATACATCATGTTCTGATAGCCGAACCTCGACCGGAATCCCCACGCCGGCTTGAGGTATCGCACGCGCCGGAGCACTTCATCGCGCGAGATGCCGGCGCCGAGCCAAACGAGCTCGCCGCGGGCGAGGCCGCTGCGGTGAGTGAGTGCGTCGCGCAGGGTGAGCTCCGCGCTCGCATAGGGGTCGTAGAGGCGGAAGCCGGGCAGGTAGTCCGACACGTGGGCGTCCCAGCGCATTTTGCCGTCACCCACGAGCATGGCGACGAGCGTGGCGGTGAACGCCTTGGAGCTCGAGCCGATCTCGAACAAGGTGTGATCGTCGACCGTCGCGGCGGCTCCGAACGCGCGCACGCCATAGCCTTTGGTGTAGAGGACCGTGTCGTTGCGTACGATGGCGACGCTGACGCCCGGTACGTGCCAGGTGGCGAGCGTTTGGTTGACGTACGCGTCGAGTCCGGGGAAGGGCTCTTGGGCGCCGGCGGCGCGTGCGCCGAGCGTGGCGAGCGTGGCGAGCGTAGCGGCGAGGATCCACGGCCGCGTGGTGCGGCGCCGGGTGGTGATCATGAGCGAGGTCTCGGTAAAGAGGGGCCTGCCGCCGCGCCCACGCCGAACGAGCCGTCCGGGCACAACGAAGTGGAATACCAAACTGGTATCGCGACCCCAATATCGCGTTCGGCGCGCCGCTGTCAATCGGCGGCTGGGGCGGACGCTGGCGGTCGACCGTTGCGGTATACCAAATTGTGCAGTACCGTTGGTCCGCGCCCCCGGCGCCCCTCTTTCAGCCTCGTGCCGCATGGTTGATCATCTGCCGTTCGCGCCCCCCTCCGACGCCGCCGCACCCACCGGGCCGGCGGCCGTCCGCGTACGTCCCCTGGTCACGGTCGACGACGGACACGCCTGCGTCGAGCTGCAGCGCCACGTGTGGGGATGGGATCAGGCCGACGTCGTTCCCGCGACACTGCTCCACGTCGTCGACTACGTCGGCGGACTCGCCGCCGGCGCGTTCGACCAGCACGGCACCCTGCTCGGCTTCGTGTTCGGCATCAGCGGCGTCCGCAACGGGCAGCTCGCCCACTGGTCGCACATGCTCGGCGTCCGCGAAACGGCGCGCAATATGGGCGTCGGCCGCATGCTCAAAGAATATCAGCGCACCACGCTCGCTGCGCTCGGCATCACCAAGATCTATTGGTCATTCGATCCGCTGATGGCCAAGAATGCGTACTTCAACCTCAATCGCCTGGGCGCGACCGTCGTCGACTACGTGCCGGACATGTACGGCACGACCGACAGTCCGCTGCACTATGGACTCGCGACCGATCGCCTCGTCGTGTGCCTCGACAACAGCCGGCACGCCTCCATTCCGCGCAACCTGTCCGCCGAGGAGCGACTGCCGATCCTGACCGCGTTCCCGCGACTGAGCGACGCCACGATGTCGGTCGGCGATCGCAGCCCCGAGACCGCGCTGATCGAAATTCCCGCCGACGTGCTCGAGGTCATGAACCGCTCGCCCGCCACGGCGCACACCTGGCGCCTCTCCGTGCGCGACCATTTTCAATGGGCACTCGCGCGCGGCTACACCATCCGCGGCATGCAAGTCGACGGCGAGCGGTTCTTTTATCGCGTGAGCCGCGCGTCGTCCGACACGAGCGACGCGAAGTCTATCGCGCCGACTCGCGCAGTCCACGCAACGCCCGCATGACCGCGCCAACGGCGGGACGCAGGCGGCCGTTGGGCGCGCGCAACCCGCGTGACTGTCCGTAGTCGCCGGCCTCGTAGACGATCAATCCTTTGATCGCCGGGTGATCGGTCGCCCACGCCATCACTTCCCACACGGCTTCTTCCTGGCTTCGCTCGCCGTACGCGAGCGGATAGCCGCCA
>Ga0070713_100003606_pt1 | contig 10233 bp, 9 predicted proteins | sample LARL82metaG_FD_65465 | JGI IMG/M metagenome (GOLD analysis project Ga0070713, IMG submission 65465) | Corn, switchgrass and miscanthus rhizosphere microbial communities from Kellogg Biological Station, Michigan, USA - LAR L8-2 metaG | ecosystem: Host-associated > Plants > Roots > Rhizosphere ... | reverse complement strand
ATCTCTTCGATCGGCAGGCAGGCTTCGAAGTATTTGACGTGGTCTTCTCCAATATGCGCCGGGACGTTGTCCGCTGCCAGCAAAGCATCCAGAAATGCCTCGTACTCGGCTTTGTCGAAGGGACAGTTCAGATAATCATCGGTCCCGTCGAGTGATTTGCCGTAGCGCGACGCCGCGAAGGCGATCGAGGTGTCGATGGACTCCGCATCCACAATCGGACTGATGCTGTCGTAAAAGAATAGCCGCTGCGATCCCGTGAGCCGCGCGATTTCACCCGCCAGCGCATCGGATGTCAGCGGCCCGCTGGCGATGATCCAGATGTGTTCAGGATCGAGGGCTGTAACTTCTTCGCGGCGAATCTCGATGGCAGGATCTGCTTCGAGTGCTCGCGTGACTTCGGCGGCGAACAGGTCGCGATCCACCGTGAGTGCGTGGCCCGCGGGGACCCGTGTTCGCGGGGCGATCTCCTTGATTAACAGCGACCCTAAGCGGCGCAGCTCTTCTTTAAGCAGCCACGGAGCACCGTTCTCCTGCTCGCTCTTGAGCGAATTGCTGCAAACCAGCTCTGATAGAGCGCTGGTCTTGTGGGCAGGAGTGGTCCGCACCGGCCGCATTTCGTGCAAGACTGCACGGCCGCCAGCGCGAGCAACCTGCCACGCACCTTCGCAGCCTGCCAAGCCGCCGCCGATAATGTGAACCTCAGCCCTCACGATACTCGCCAAAAACCTTCCTCAGGCGATCCGAGATCTCGCCGACCGTTGCAAGCGCTTCGCAAGCCGCCATGATCTTCGGCATCAGATTGTCAGAGCTGCGCGCGGCTTCTTCCAGCGCGCCAAGGCGAGCCATTAGTTCTACCTGATCCCGCGACGCGCGCACTTGCCGTAAGCGCTCCACTTGCCGAAGCTCCACATCGGAATCGATTCGCAAAGCCGTGAGAGGCTCATCGTTTTCCTGCTGAAACCGGTTGACGCCGACCACGATCTTTTCTCCCCGCTCCACCTGCTGCTGAAATTCGTAGGCGGCGTTCTGAATCTCCGCCTGAATCCAGCCTTTTTCGATCGCGGCCAATGTTCCCCCCAACCTGTCAATGCGCCCGAGATAGTCCTGAGCTCCGCGCTCGATCCTATCGGTCAGCTCTTCGATGTAGAAACTACCGCCCAGGGGATCGGCCACCTTGGCGATCCCGCTTTCATGAGCGATGATCTGCTGCGTGCGCAGCGCCAGACGCGCGGCCTCTTCCGTCGGCAGTCCCAGGGCTTCGTCGCGCGAATTGGTATGCAGCGATTGGGTGCCTCCCAGCACTGCGGAAAGGGCCTGCAATGCCACGCGCACAACATTCACGTCGGGCTGCTGCGCCGTGAGTGTCGATCCGGCGGTCTGAGTATGAAACCGCATCATCATCGACCTCGGGTCCTTGGCGCCGAAGCGTTCCTTCATGATGTGCGCGTACAATCGCCGGGCAGCGCGGTATTTGGCGATCTCCTCCAGAAAATCGCTGTGGGCGTTGAAGAAGAAAGACACGCGCGGAGCGAAGGCGTCGACGTCCAATCCTGCATGAACAGCCGCATCGATGTACGCGATGGCGTTCGCCAGCGTAAACGCCACTTCCTGGATCGCGGTCGAGCCGGCTTCGCGAATGTGATAACCGCTGATCGAGATGGTGTTCCACTCGGGCAACTCCGCGCCGGCCCACGCGAACAGGTCGGTGACGATCCGCATCGCCGGGCGGGGTGGATAGATGTAGGTCCCGCGCGCGATGTACTCCTTGAGAATGTCATTCTGCACGGTGCCCGAAAGCTTCTTGAGATCGGCTCCCTGGCGCCGGGCGGCCAGCGCATAAAGCGAAAGCAAAATCGCGGCGGTCGAGTTGATGGTCATCGACGTGGTGACCTGATCGAGCCGAATGCCTTCGAAGAGCCTCTCCATGTCCGCCAGCGAGCAGATCGCGACTCCTACCCGCCCCACTTCGCCCGCAGCCAGGACGTGATCCGAATCCATGCCCATTTGCGTGGGAAGATCGAAAGCCACGGACAGCCCGGTGATTCCCTGCGAGAGCAGGAAGCGGTAGCGGCGGTTGCTCTCCTCGGCCGATCCGAAGCCCGCGTACTGCCGCATGGTCCAGAGACGTCCGCGGTACATGCCGGGATGGATGCCGCGCGTGAACGGATATTGACCCGGCAGTTCGGCAGGGTTGTTCGGCGTATCGCTCATGAACGCGAGGCTTTACGGGCTCGCAGGAAGGAGGTGATCCCGAAATATGCCATCAGGACCGGCAGGAAGAAGGACGCCGCCATCCGCAGCGGGCTGACTTCTTTGGTCCCCAACAGGTGGTAATTGCGGATCGCGGAGGATGCGAAAATTACCGCCAAAACAATGAATAGAAAGCCAATGACTTCGTGCCATAGTACCCGCATGGGTCGCACCACGCCGGGCACCACATGCTGGATAAATTTGCCCGCTTTGCTGCGCTTGTCGATTTTCATCGCCGGCACCCCTCATCCTAACAAACCACCTAACAGACCATGCCGCTGCTGCCGATATTTGGGGGTAGAGGCAACCGTTCGACCTCCCGAAATACGGGTGGTATGCTGAAGGTGGCGTGGAACCCGAGAGCGGGTTCGTACAGTAGAAACGAGGAATGAATTGGACGATCGCTTGCGAGATCTCATGCAAGAATTGGGAAACGCGATCAACGAGTCGCTTTCCGATTCCGACCGTATAGCCGCCGCGATTGGTGAGATCAAACGCGCCGGTTATGACGTCTTCCTGGTTCTGGAAGCCACCATCGGATTCAACAAACGTGCTGAAGGCGAAGACAATGACGAGTCCGAAGAAACGGTGGAACTGGAATCCCAACCCGAGACTGGACGACGGCGCCGGGTAGGGAAGATCCAACTCACTTCGCAGGATCAAAAATTCCTGCGCGCGCTGAAAATCGCCATCGACGACGACAGCCGCTGAAGGCGGTTCTTCTAAAGCCGGTGCGCGTTTTTCTGCTGGGCCTGGTTGTTTCTCTGAGTATGGGCTTCAGCGCTTTCGCCGCTGAAACCGTCGAAATCCTGCGCGACAATTTTGGGACTCCGCACATCTTTGCCCGGACATCCGCGGGAGCCGCCTTTGCCGCCGGCTATGCCCAGGCCGAAGACCGGAAGGACGCTCTTCTGCGGAATCTGCGCGGAGCGGGCAGTGACGATACGGTCCTCGCTCCCAAGCTCCAGGCAGTCATCAAGGCTTTCTGCGCTGGTATCAACCGGTATCTGAGCGAGCAAGGCGACAACAATTCCGTCGCTCCTGCAATGGTCGTGGCGTTCAGCCGCCGGGCGTTCTCGACCATCCATGGATCGAACGACGTGCTGATTGGTCCGGCCCGCAGCTCGACCGGGAACGTTATCGCAATCCTCGATCCGCTGGCCGGCTGGAATGACGACGGCCGCCCCTATGAAATGCGGTGGTACGCATCCGACGAGCAGATCGCTATTTCAGGTGTCGCGCCGCCGGGCGTTCCTTTCCCCCTGGTCGGCCACACCGCGGCGGTCGCCGTCGGATGGAGCGGCTCGCAGGATATTGCGGGCCCGCGGGCGATTGAGCAGGCCTGGGCGATGATTACCGCGCGCAGCCTGTCTGAGGTCGAAGCGGCGCGGCGCATGGGACAGATCCCCGGCGCGGCAATGGTGGCAACGGCGCACGGCGAAATCATCGACAGCTCCGGAACGGCACCCGATCAGGGTATTCTTGTGCGCCAGCGAAGCGTCCCGGCGGCGGATAAGGGTATTCGTCAACTTTTAGCCGCGCAGAACACCTGGCCCTTTGGGCGCGCCGTGGATTTGGCTTTTTCGACGGTCGTATACAAGGCCGAAACCTGGCAAACGCGCCTGGTCAAGGTGGCGCCCGAGGTGCGCTTCGCCCGGACGCTCACGGGATGGGACCGCCGTAGCGATCCGACTTCGATAGAGGCTTTGGCCTTTTACCTATTTAAGATGGCGCTGGGCAAGCCCGAGTCCGAGGCGCTCGAACCGCCGGATTCTCTCAGTAACAATCGCATCCGCGCGGCGCTTCGCAGAGCCCAGGACCAGGTCGAGACGGAGCTGCCCTATCGTGCCGACTACGGAACCATATTTCGCGTGGCCCGCCCCGGTTCGTCGCGGTCGAACCCTGCCGGCGGCGGAACGGTCACGGACGCCGGCATGATCACGCCGCGCGCGATCACGTATCAAAGAGCGGGTGCTGTCGTTATGGGCTCCGGCGGCCAGACGGCGACACAAGTAATAGAATTGTCCGCTGCTCCCCACTCTGTATCTATCCTGATGCCGGGCGAGAGCGACAGCCCTCAGTCAGGGCACTTTGACGATCAGGCTCGCGACCTGTTCAGCAAGGGGATAGCCAAGCCCACCTATTTTGGGGACCGCAAGGAACTCGAAAAACATATCTCTTCGAAGAAAGAATTGATATTCTGACGGATATTTTTTGAGCACGGCTGCCACTAGTCTTCAGTGGTGAAAGACGAAATTGAGGCCTTCCTCAAGACCGCCGCCCAGCCGGTCCTGATGGAGCCTGGCGAAGATCCGCTGCCGATCCGGGCCGATCAATTCGTGCTCGGGGCTCGCGCAGGCGGCGCTTGCACCCTCGAATGCTGGGATGAGACTCGTAATCTGGTGCGCCGGATTCGCGGAGTCGGCAAAAACCGGCGAGGATTCCTGGAACTGGAAATCGAACGTTTTGGAGGGCGCACCGGGTCGCTCCTGATGATCGATCTGGCGCAAGCGGCGAACGCTTCCACCGCCCGGCACGGCGCGCGGCTCAAATATCGCGAGCGCTTCCGGATGTCGCTGCGCCGTCAGTTTAGCGGCTGGAAACTGGTGGAGCTGAGCACGGAGCAGGATCTGCACCACAGCTTGTCACCGGCGTATCCGCGGGCGTTCCTACGCCGCGGCAATCAGGCCATCGCCGCGATCGGCGCTGGCGAAGATGCCACGGACGTGGACGGCGTTCTGAGCTTCGGGCTGATTTGGCTCGATTATCTGCAGCGTCGCGAGACGCGTTTGGCGGTCGGCACGCTTGCGATATTCGTCCCCATCGGCGCGGAAAACACCACGTGCCACCGGGTTCGGTATCTAAACCGGACAGCCGCGCAGTATCGCGTGTTCGTCCACGGAGCCGGAATTCTGGAAGAACCGGTCGAGCCGCGCGACTACACGAACTTTTCGACCAGGCTGGATCCATTTTGCGCTGCGGCGGCCGACGCCGAACTTGCGGCGTGGGTGGAGCGCCTTGGGGCCATCGAGGGCGTTGAGCGCAGGCCCCGGCCGGATGGCTCGGTCAGCCTGGCGGTGCGAGGCTTGGAGTTCGCTCGAACTTCCGGCTCGGCCCTGCTTTTCGGGATCGACCAACGCCACCGTGCCGGCGCAAGCCAGCTTCGCGAGATCGAGGCATTGGCACGCGGGCTGGCCCGTCTTCGCGGCGCCGAGGCGGCCGACCGCACCAACCCTTTGTACCTGCGCCATCCCGAAGCCTGGCTCGAATCCCAGGTACGGGCCTCTATCAGCCGCCTGGACGCGACCATTCGCGATGCACCATCATACGGCCAGGCCCCGCAGTTCGCCGCTGGATCCCGTGGGATTTTGGACGTTCTGGCCGTCGGCGATGACGGCCGGCTGTTCGTAATCGAAGTCAAAGCCAGCGAGGACATCCATTTGCCTCTCCAGGCTCTGGATTACTGGATGCGCGTCAAGTGGCACCTGGAACGAGGCGAGTTCGAAGGCCGCGGATACTTCCCGGGCATCCCGCTGCGTCCCGACCCTCCGCGCGTGTTGCTGGTCGCCCCGGCACTCGAGTTCCATCCGGCCAATGAGACGGTACTGCGGTACTTTTCTTCCGAGATCCATGTGGAACGCATCGGCGTCGGGATACAATGGAGACAGGAGTTGCGGGTAATGTTCCGAGCTCCATCAGCCCTGTAGCAGCCATGGCCCTCGCAGTCTTCCGGCAGATACGACAAGCGCTCGTGAATCTGAATCCCGCGGAAGTGCGCGCGCAGGCCGACCGTCCGGTGCGTGTTGGATTGGTCGCCGCTTCCCGGGAAGCCCTGGGCAGCATGGAGACGTACTTTGCTCCGCATCATCTCTCTTCGGAGCGCCGGGCCGAAGCGGTTCAGATTCTGATTCGCGGCGGCGGCCCTTCCTGCGACGTGCAGATCTACGAATCGTCGCTCCTGCGGCCAGCGGATGCCTTCTCCTTCGATCCCGAGGCTCCCGAAGACTGTGTCCGGCGCATCGTGCGGAAGCGCGAGGAACTGATGCTGCCATTGGCGCGGCGTTTGGATCCTTTCCGCAAGGAAGTTTCGCACCACTTGATCCGCACGGTCGCCAAGGAGAATGCTTTATTCGCCCTGGTGACTGCTCTGCCGGATGTGGTTCCCAGCTTGGCATCTCTGCCGTGGGCCGTCGGGGAGTATGGCTCCGACGCGGCGTTTCTCACCATGAACCAGATCCGCATGGGATTCCTGCTGGCCGCGGCCAGCGACCGCGCGGTGGGATATCGCGAGCAGAGATCCGAAATCGCTTCCATCGCTATGGGCGCGTTCGGATGGCGAGCTTTGGCGCGTGAAGCGGTGGGGAAAATACCCTTCGGCGGCGGGCTGATTCCCAAGGCGGCTATCGCCTGGACTGGGACCTTCGTAGCCGGGCTGTCGCTGGAGCGGCTGTACCGCCTGGGATACGGTTTCACGCGCGTCGAACGGCGCAGGGTTTATGAGGATGCCTTCGAAAACGGGAAGCAGATCGCCGGAATGCTGCTCGAAGGCCTGACTCGCCAGCGCAAGGCCGTATAATTCCGATGGACATTACCGACGCTTCCGGCTACGCAGGCCGGGCCGATCAGGTTTTCAGCCCGCGCAACGAAGAAGAGATCGCCGCGATTCTCGTTCGCGCTTCCGCCGAAGGCGTTCCCGTGACGGTGATGGGCGCGCTCACCGGATTGGCGGGTGGCGCAGTTCCGAAAAGTGGATGGGCCATTTCCATGGCTCAGTTCCGAAAGTTAGATGTGTACCCTGGCAAGGCCAGGGTAGGCTCAGGTGTACTGCTGCGCGACGTCCAGGCTGCGGCGACCGCTTCCGGACAGTTCTACGCGCCCGACCCCACGGAGAACACGTCGTCGATCGGCGGCAATATCGGAGCCAACGCCAGCGGCTCGCGCAGCTTCCGCTACGGGGCCACTCGACAACATGTTCGAGCTGTGAGAGCCGTTCACATAGATGGGCGGATTGTTGAGTATAGGCGCGGCGATAAAGTCGACTTCGACGTCCCGCGCATTCCTTTGCCCCGCACCCGCAAGCATTCCGCCGGATATCGGCTCGAGCCGGGCATGGATTTCGTGGACCTCTTCATCGGCAGCGAAGGCACCTTGGGTGTGGTGACCGAAGCCGAGCTTCAGCTGCTGCCCGCGCCCGGCGAGATCCTGGGCGGAGTGGTCTTCTTTCCGACCGAGGAAGCCGCGCTGGATGCGGTCGATCGCTGGCGTCCAACGCCGGGCCTACGGATGCTCGAATTTCTGGATTCGCACTCCATCAAGTTGATGGAGCAACCCCACGGAGCCGCGGTTTTGCTGGAGCTGGAAGGAGATGCCGGGCTGGACTCCGAACTGGATATGACCGGTGCGCTCGAAAGTGAATCCTGGTTCGGATCGTCCGCGGCCGACCGCGAGCGATTCCGGCAGTTCCGGCATCGTCTCCCGGAGCGCATTCATGAGCGCCTGCGACGGGCCGGATTCGTGGTTCTGGCGACGGACTACGCGGTTCCACTGGAGCGCAATCGCGATATTCTTGCCGTCTATCGCAGCGTCCTCTCCAAGAATTTTGGCGACAAGTTTGTGATGTTCGGCCACATCGGCGACGCCCATGTCCACACCGAGATTTTGCCCGAAACGCGGCAGGAATGGGAGCGGGGCACCGAGGTCGCGGTCGAACTCGCCCAGGCAGTTGTGGCCATGGGCGGCACGGTCGGGGCGGAGCACGGCTTGGGAAAACGCAAAGCGCATCTTTTGTCGATTCAATACAATCCGGCTGAGATCGAGGCCATGCGCTCGGTCAAGCGCCGTTTCGATCCGCAGGGTTTACTGGGGCAAGGGAATTTGTTTTCATAAGCAGTGCCCTACTGGGAAGGGGCCTGGAAGGCCTCGCGCGCTATAATTTACTGGAAGCAGTATGCAAGAGCTCATCAAGAAGTTGCAGGACGAAATCGCGGCGCTCGAAAACGAGTTTCGTATCGAGCTTCCCCGAGAAATCCTGAAAGCGCGGGCTCACGGCGATCTCAAGGAGAATGCCGAATATCACGCGGCCAAGGAGCGGCAAGGCATGGTCAATGCCCGCCTCAATCAGCTCAACGCCCGCCTGCGCGAGCTCTCCATGATCGATATGTCCAAGATCCCGCACGACCGTGTCGGTCTGGGCTCAACCGTCGTCGTGCTGGACCTCGACAAGGACGAGAAGATCCGTTATAAGCTGGTGACGAGCGAAGACGTGGATGCCAAGAACGGAATGATTTCGACGACGTCTCCCATAGGCCGGGGCCTGCTGGGCAAGCACGTTGGCGATACCGTGAAAATCCAGATTCCCGGCGGCGCGCGGGAAATGGAGATCGTGGAGCTGATCACCATTCATCAGACGGAGGCCAAGTAGTCGATGAGCTACACTCACGCGATCGGCTGGGCATGCAACAAAGTCATCCGGCTGATTGTGCGCGGGCTGGCGCTCTCCAAGATCCATCCCAACGTGCTGACGTTTCTGGGCCTGGTGATCAACGTCGGTGCGGCGTTTCTGCTGGCCTCCGGACAATTCCGCTGGGCCGGAGTGGTGATCATCGGAGCGGGATTATTCGATATGGTGGACGGCCGCGTGGCACGCGAAACCAACCGCGTGACGCGCTTCGGCGGCTTCTTCGATTCGGTCCTCGACCGCTATTCGGATCTGGCCCTGCTCATGGGTTTGCTGGTCTGGTACGGGTCGATCAACCGGCCTTTCTATGTGGTGCTGACGGCGCTGGTCATGACCGCCTCCGTGATGATCAGCTACGCTCGCGCGCGCGCGGAAAACTCGATTCCCAAGTGCAAGGTCGGATTCATGGAGCGTCCCGAGCGTGTGGTGCTGCTGATCATCGGCGCGTTGTTCGACCGCATGGCGCCGGTGTTGTGGGTGATCGCGGTTCTCGGGAATCTCACGGTGGTCCACCGTATGGTCTACACCTTCCAGCAGGCCAAGCTTCTGGAAGAAGCCCAGTTGCGGGCCGCCCCCGCCGTGCGCACCGCTGACCACGGCCGCTAAACGCCGGCAATCGACCCTGCGTCCGTGAGTTTCTCGAGCGTCTGCACTCTTTCCTCGATTTGCTCCGCTGCCGGGCCCGCTGCGCTCTGGAACCTCTCGCGAATCTGATCGGGGGTCGCCGGGACCAGATCGGACATTTTCTTACGCAGCACTCTACCATCGCGTAAAGTGACGATCACTTCCGACCCCTGCAAGCGAGGATACGCTTGCGTGAGTTCCGGGTCTTCTTCCAATTTCGTGACGCCGATCAGCCGCGCAATTTCCGGGTCGTCGAGACGGCGGTAGTTGCTTTCTTCGATCGACTGGCGAGCCAGCGTCGCCGCAACACAGAAGTGAATGCTCATTTTGGCTTGTAAGACGCGCTCGAACGGACCCGGAGCGTTGCAGCCCGGATAGTGGATCGCCGCTGCCGTGCACCTGACTTGAACAGCGGCGATGTCCCGGCTCGGCACTCCGATGGCAAGTGCCGCCTGACAGGCCGTCTGCGCATAGTTACAAGCCGGCGCGGGCTTGTGATAGACGGAAAAGATTTCGAGGCTGTCGCCCCGGAAGGGTGTCACATGAGCCACACGATCGGCCCTGCGCAGCGCGGCGAACAATCCCGCGGGCCCATCCAGAGCGGTTTCCGATCCAAATGCCCCGAGTTCCGCGAGTTCCACCGAGGTGACCGCATTGCGCGCCGCGAACCCCGCGTGAAAGAACATGTCGTCGGCGCCCGACGCGGGCCATTCATTCAGACCACCTGTCGAGTTAGCGGCCAAGCCCAGCGCACTCACGCCTGCGTCTTCGGTGAATCCCAGCATTCGGCTGCCCGCCACTGCCGCGCCTAAAGGCCCCGTGATTCCTGTTGGCCGGAAGATCCGCACCGTCTCCTGATCCATCAAAGCGCGGCCTACCGACGCGCCTATTTCATATCCACA
>Ga0070713_100003602_pt1 | contig 10235 bp, 6 predicted proteins | sample LARL82metaG_FD_65465 | JGI IMG/M metagenome (GOLD analysis project Ga0070713, IMG submission 65465) | Corn, switchgrass and miscanthus rhizosphere microbial communities from Kellogg Biological Station, Michigan, USA - LAR L8-2 metaG | ecosystem: Host-associated > Plants > Roots > Rhizosphere ... | reverse complement strand
CGTCGACGCGGCTTTCGCCGCCATCGAAGCGAAATGGGGCGCGCTCGATTTTCTCGTGCACGCCATCGCCTTCTCCGATAAGGATCAGCTGTCCGGGCGTTACGTGGACACGACGCCCGACAATTTTTCCAAGACGATGCTGGTGAGCTGCTACTCGTTCACAGCGCTCGCCCGACGCGCGGAGAAGCTGATGCCGCGAGGCGGCGCGCTGCTCACGCTCACCTACTACGGCGCCGAGAAATGGATGCCGCACTACAACGTGATGGGAGTCGCCAAAGCAGCGCTTGAGGCATCCGTACGCTATCTTGCTGCCGATCTCGGCGAGAAGAAGATCCGCGTCAACGCCATCTCCTCGGGTCCGATCAAGACGCTGGCGGCGTCGGGGATCGGCGACTTTCGCTACATTCTCAAATGGAACGAGAACAATGCGCCGCTGCGGCGGAGCGTGACGATCGAGGAGGTCGGCGACACCGCGGTGTATTTCCTCTGCGATCTCTCTCGCGGCGTCACGGGTGAGATTCATCACGTCGATGCCGGCTATCACATCGTCGGAATGAAGCATCCCGACGCGCCCGACATCGTTGTCGGCAAAGAGTGACGTTGACGACGGCAGAGGCGCATGCCGGACGCGGTTTTCGCGGCGGCGCAATGGCGCCAGGGCGTCGCCGCGCCTTCTCGGTCCTCCGGTTGTATGCAGCGGGTGTCAGGCGATACCTCAACCTGGGAGGCGAATGACCTCGTGCCAGCGCCCGTCATCTACTACGTTCGCCACGGCCTCACCGATTGGAACGTGCAACAACGGCTGCAGGGTCGGCACGACGTGCCGCTTAACACCGATGGCTCTGCGCAGGCCGTTCGCTGCGGCGAGATTCTGCGCGGTTTGTTCGCCGGCGATGGCCGCTCGCCGGAATACTTTGACTACGTGTCCAGCCCGCTCATTCGCGCGCGGCAGACTATGGAAATTATACGTACGACGCTCAGCCTAAAACCCACCGATTACTGCGTCGACGCGAGGCTTGCTGAGATCGCGTTCGGGGACTGGGAAGGGCTCACCTATGACGACGTGCTGGCACGGGACAAGGACATCCTCGCCAAGCGTGAATCCGACAACTGGCATTTTCTGCCGCCGGGTGGCGAAAGCTATGCGCAAGTGACCCTCCGAATACGCAATTGGTACGAAACCGTCGGCAAGGATACGGTGGTCGCCGCCCACGGCGGCACCGCGCGCGCTCTCATTGCACATCTCGCGCTCGCATCGCCGCAGCATGCCGCGCATTATTCCATTGACCAGGGCGTGGTCTACGTTTTCGAGGGAAACCGGCTCGCCCGCCATGCATAAGGATCTGACCTGGCGGCAGCCGGTGGCCAGCATCTTCATCCCGCAGGGACATTTGACCCCGGCTGACACGCGGGCTACCACACGGCGGCGAGTGGAACTCCATGTCGTTCAATACCTTCGGCCATCTTTTCCGGGTCACGACCTTCGGCGAAAGCCACGGCGTCGCGATCGGGTGCGTGGTCGACGGCTGCCCGCCCCGCATCGCGCTGACCGAGGCCGACATCCAGCCCTACCTCGACAAGCGGCGGCCGGGCCAATCGCGCTTCACCACGCAGCGGCGCGAGCCGGACCAGGTGAAAATCCTCTCCGGCGTGTTCATCGATGAAGCGACCGGCGAGCAGGTCACGACCGGGACGCCCATCGCGCTCGTGATCGACAACGTCGACCAGCGCTCCAAGGACTATTCCGACATCAAGGACAAGTACCGGCCGGGGCACGCCGATTACACCTACGACGCCAAATACGGCATTCGCGACTATCGCGGCGGCGGCCGCCAATCGGCGCGCGAAACCGCCACGCGTGTTGCCGCCGGTGCGATCGCTCGCAAAATCGTGCCCGGTATGACGGTGCGCGGCGCGCTGATCCAGATGGGCAAGCACGGAATCGAGCGCGCGCGCTGGAACTGGGATGAGGTCGAGCGCAATCCGTTCTTCTGCCCGGATGCCGAGCAAGCGAAGTTCTTCGAAGCGTATCTCGACGACATCCGCAAGCGCGGTTCCTCCGTGGGCGCCGTCATCGAGATCGTCGCCGAAGGCGTGCCCGTTGGGCTCGGCGCGCCGATCTACGGCAAACTCGACGGCGACCTCGCCGCGGCTCTCATGGGCATCAATGCCGTCAAAGCGGTCGAGATCGGGGCGGGCTTTGCGGCGGCGGCGTTCAGCGGCGAGGAGAATGCCGACGAAATTCGCATGGGCAACGACGGCAAGCCGGTGTTTCTTTCGAACCATGCGGGTGGCATTTTGGGTGGCATCTCGACCGGGCAGCCGGTCGTTTGCCGTTTCGCGGTCAAGCCGACCTCGTCGATCCTGACGCCCCGGCGCACCGTCGATCGCTACGGCGCCGAAACCGAGATCAGCACCAAGGGACGGCATGACCCCTGCGTCGGCATTCGCGCGGTGCCGATCGGCGAGGCCATGGTGGCATGCGTGATCGCCGATCACTATCTGCGTCAGCGTGGGCAGATGGGCGAGACGCCGGCATGGCCGTTCGCCCGGGCCTGAATGGAGTGGGCCAAAAAGTGCTCGATGACCATCAGCGCGTGGAAGCCGTGCTCGCAGCCTTTGCCGCCGGCGGAATCGTGGTCGTCACCGACGACGACGACCGCGAGAACGAGGGTGATCTGTTCGTCGCGGCTTCGCTGTGTACGCCCGAGAAGATGGCTTTCATCATCCGCCATACCTCGGGCATCGTCTGCGCGCCGCTCTCAGCGGAAGAGGCCAAGCGCCTCCATCTCGATCCCATGGTGGCGGCGAACGACGCGCCGCTCGGCACTGCGTTTACGGTTTCGGTCGATGTCCGTCACGGGCTCACCACGGGTATCTCGGCGGAAGAGCGGACCAATACCGTGCGCGCGCTCGCCAACGGCAATATGGGCGCCAGCGATTTCGTGCGGCCGGGCCACGTCTTCCCGCTGGTTGCCAAGGACGGCGGCGTGCTGATGCGCTCCGGACATACCGAAGCCTGCATCGACCTGTGTCGTCTCGCGGGGCTGTCGGCGGTCGGCGTGCTTGCCGAGCTGATGAACGACGACGGCACCGTGATGCGCGGCCCGAGCGTGACCGCCTTTGCCGAGCGCCACAAGCTCAAGCAGATCTCGATCGCCGATCTCATCGCCTACCGACAGGCGCGCGACAAGTTGGTCAAGCGTATCGGTGAATTCCCGGTGCAAAGCAAGATCGGCACGCTTGCGGGCTATGCCTACGTGACACCGTTCGACGCCATCCAGCATATGGCCTTCGTCTACGGCCGCATCGGTGACGGCAAGAACATGCTGGCGCGGCTGCATCGCGCCGACATCATCCGCGACGTGTTCGGCGGCGGAAATTCGATCGACGCCTCGTTGCAGCGCTTCAAGCAGGAAGGCCGCGGCGTCATCGTCTTTCTGCGCGACGGGGCGGCCGGTGTGCCCACGCATGCCATCCCGCAGCCGGGCTCGACCGGCTCGGAGGTCGCGCGCTCGCGCCAGTGGCGCGAGGTCGGGCTGGGCGCCCAGATTCTCAAGGACTTGAGCATCACCTCGATCCGCTTGCTGACTTCCGCAAAGCTCACCTATGTTGGCCTCGCCGGCTTCGGGATCGAGATCGTGTCGACCGAGAGCATCGATGATAGGACCCCGCGGGAATGATCGTGCCGCGCGGTCGCTTTGCCAAAGTGCCCATGCCACCATGGCAGAATCGTCCGCCGACGGAGGGACGGATGCATGCATCGCTGATCTCGATCCTGACAATCGGTACTGCCGCGCTGCTGGCGGTCGCCGGATTCGCCGCACCGGTCTCGGCGCCTCGGTACGCCGACAACAGCGCGACTGCGGTGCCGGTTGACGTCGAGCTGGTATTGGCCGTCGACGTGTCCTACTCGATGGACCCGGATGAGCAGGCGCTGCAGCGCGAGGGCTACATCGCCGGCATCACGTCGCGCGAATTCATGCAAGCGCTGCGCAGCGGCCAGCACGGCAAAGTGGCGGTCACCTATTTCGAGTGGGCGGGACCCTACGATCAGAAGATCGTCGTGCCATGGCGGCTGATCGACGGCCCGGAGGGCGCCGATGCATTCGTGAACGAGATTGCGCGCGCGCCTTATCGTCGTGCCTCGCGCACCTCGATTTCGGGCGCGCTTAGTTTTGCCAAACCCCTGTTCGACGGCAGCGGCTATCGCGGTTTTCGACGCGTGGTCGACGTGTCAGGCGACGGTGCCAACAACAGCGGCTCGTTCGTCACCATCGCCCGCGACGACGTGCTTGCTGCCGGCATCACCATCAATGGCCTGCCGATCATGTTGAAGCGGCCGAACTCGTTCACCATGGATATCGACAACCTCGATATTTATTATGAGGATTGCGTGATCGGCGGCCCCGGTGCCTTCGTCATCCCCATCCGCGAGCGCGAGCAATTCAAGGAAGCGACGCGTACCAAGCTGGTGCTGGAGATCGCCGGCCGCACGCCCGAGCGACGCGTGATACCGGTGCAAGCGAGGGCCCCTCGCGTCTCCTGCACGATCGGCGAGCAGATGTGGCGGGATCGCTGGGGAAACTAGGCCGCGGACTCATTGACACGCAGCCATAGCCTGTGCCCCAAAACCTCGTGCCTGATCATCGCGAAATCCGTATCCTGCAATCTCGCGGCGCTGGCCGGCGAGAGCGCGACACCATCGTCGAAAGGGCGCAACTTCAATACGCGCGCAATCCCGAGCCGGAGGACTGTGGTTGAAAAGCACCCCCGACCTCGAAGTCGAAAATGCAAGGCTCAGAAGGGAGCTGAATGACGCACGTCAGCAGCAGACCGCCACCGCCGACGTGCTCAAGATCATCAGCCGCTCCACCTTCGATCTGCAGACCGTGTTCGATGCGCTTGTTGGCTCGGCGGCCAAGCTATGCGAGGCGGAAAACGCATTCATCTTCCGCTACGACGGCGACATCCTCCGCATGGCATCTGGTCACAACGTGACCCCAGAGCTGCGGGAGTTCGTCGAGAGCCACCCGATCCGGCCCGGACGATACAGCACCACCGGGCGCGCTGCAGCGGAGCGCCGGACCATTCATATAGCGGATGTCCAGGCTGATCCCGAATATGACTACGGCGCAACTCAGGTGTTCTCAACTCGGACGGTGCTCGCAGTGCCGATGCTCCGGGGTGAGGAGCTCCTGGGGGTACTGACCCTGTTCCGGCCCGAGGCGTGCCCCTTCACCGAAAAGCAGATCGAGCTGGTCACGACGTTCGCCGACCAGGCGGTGATCGCGATCGAGAACGCGCGGCTGTTCGACGAAGTGCAGGCACGCACTCGCGAACTCAGCCAGTCGATCGGCGAGCTGCATGCGCTCGGCGAGATCAGCCAAGCGGTGAACTCGACGCTCGATCTTGAGACCGTGCTCACCACCATCGTCGCCAAGGCGACACAGCTCTCCAATACCGAGGCCGGCGCCATCTATGTGTTCGATGATGCCAGCCAGGAATTTCGATTGCGGGCGACTTACGGGTTGGACGAAACGATCGCCGCCGAACTCAGGGATAGCCACATCCGCGTCGGCAAGACCGCAATCGGCAAAGCCGTCGAACAGCGCGTGCCGGTGCAGGTTCCGGACCTTCAGGTCGATCCGTCGGCCACGCTGGATGTCATTCTTCGTGCAGGCTTTCGTGCTCTGTTACTCATTCCGCTGCTTGGTACCGAGCGGAGCGTCGGTGCCCTTGTGGTCCGGCGCAAGCAGCCCGGTGAGTTTTCTAAGAGCACGGTCGAACTACTACAGACCTTTGCGGCGCAATCGGTTCTAGCGATCCAGAATGCGAGATTGTTTAGCGAGATCGAAGACAAGAGCCGTCAACTCGCAGAGGCGAGCCAGCACAAGTCGCAGTTCCTCGCCAACATGAGCCACGAGCTACGCACCCCGCTCAATGCCATCATCGGGGTGACCGAGATGCTACGCGAGGATGCTGAGGCGTTAAACCAGGACCCGGAGCCACTCGATCGCGTGCTCGGCGCCGGCCGTCATCTTCTGGTTCTGATTAATGACATCCTCGACCTCTCGAAGATCGAGGCCGGGCGGATGGAGCTCCAGCTCGAATCCTTTGCGCTCGCGCCCCTGATCGCTGGCGTAGCCAAGACGATCGAACCCCTCGCAGCGAAGAATGCCAACGAGGTCACGATCAATTGTGCCCCTGCGATCGGCACGCTCTATGGCGACGAGATGCGACTGCGGCAGGCGCTGTTGAACCTCATGAGCAACGCCAACAAATTTACGGAGCGCGGTACCATCACGGTTGACGCGCGCCAGGTGCAGGAGGATGGCCGCGACTGGATTGCTATTGCCGTCGCCGACACCGGCATAGGGATGACGCCGGAGCAGATGGGTAAGCTGTTCCAGGAATTCTCGCAGGCTGAGGCCTCCACCGGCCGCAAATACGGCGGTACCGGCCTTGGCCTCGCGATCAGCCAACGATTTTGCCGGATGATGGGTGGCGACATCACGGTCGAAAGTAAGCCGGGCATGGGCTCGACCTTCACCATCTGCCTGCCGCGAATTGCGCAGGGCGAGCAACCTATGCCGAGGGAGGCGCCTCGACAGGCGCGTGCCGAGCGCGCTCATCCGATCGGCGTCGGAAGCGATGAGCCGTTGATCCTGGTCGTGGATGATGATGCGACTGCGCGTGACCTCGTTGAACAGCATCTCCAGCGGGCGGGTTTTGCAGTGGTGACGGCACGCGGTGGCCAGGAAGCGCTTCGCCTGGTACGGGAATTACAGCCTACGGCGGTGACCCTAGACATCATGATGCCCGATCTCGACGGCTGGACCGTGCTTGCCGCGATGAAGGGCGATCCGGCTTTGGCAAGCATTCCGGTCGTGTTGATGTCGATCGTAGACCAGAAGAAACGGCTATGCGCTGGGGGCGGCGATCGACCGCACCAAGCTGGTGGCGACGCTGACTGGCATTTGCGGCTCCACTGCCGGACGCGTCCTCCTGGTCGATGATGATGAAGTGGTCCGCCGCGGTGTGCGGCATATACTGGAACCGATGGGATGGAACGTAACCGAGGCCGAGAACGGCCAGATTGCGGTCGAGGCGATCGCCGCCGCGCGGCCCGACGTGATCATTCTCGATCTGATGATGCCAAAGATGGACGGGTTTGAGTTCCTCGACGAGCTGCGCAGTCGGTCCGATTGGCAGGGCGTTCCGGTCGTGATCGTCACTGCAAAGGATCTGACGCAGGACGACCGTGATCGCCTCAATGGAGGTGTCGAGCGAATTATTCAAAAGAGCAACCCAGGCGAAATGTTAGGTCAACTTACTCGCGAGATAAGCAAGTGCGTAAAGCGGTAGATTGCGAGGGGCGCGAGAAGATTCTCTACGTCGGGGACGTCGTGCAAGCGTACACGTGCAAGCCTGACCAGGCCCTGGATTTCAACAGCGACGCATTCTACGATGGTCCATCTGGGAGATGTGTCCACGAGTTTTGACCCAATTCCGTCGGGAGGAATCGATGCAAATAAAACGTTTACTGCTGGGCATGGGCGTCGGTTTGGCCGTGACGCTCGTGCCGGCGGCGCTCGTGCGAGCGCAAAGCCAAACGCCGGCCGCCCTCACCGGACACGTCACCTCTGAAGCGGAAGGCGCGATGGAGGGGGTGGTGGTCAGCGCCAAGAAGGCGGGCTCGACGGTCACCGTCAGCGTCGTCAGCGACGCGCAAGGCCGCTACAGCTTTCCAGCCAATCGATTGAGCGCCGGAAAGTACTCGCTCAAGATCCGCGCCATCGGCTACGACCTCCTCGGGCAAGCAACGGCGGACGTCACCGACGAGCAGACCGCCACGGTCGACCTCAAACTGCGCAAGGCGAGGAACCTGGCCGCGCAGATGAGCAATGCCGAATGGATGATGAGCCTGCCAGGCACGGAGGATCAGAAGGCCTTTCTGCTCGGCTGCGTCGGTTGCCATACGCTCGAGCGCATCGTGCGCTCGACCCACGATGCGGATGAATGGACGCAGGTCATCGTGCGCATGAATGGCTATGGGCCGGTGAGCCAACCGATCAAGCCGCAGCGCATGCTCGATCCGGCGCGCTCGGGCAGCCCCGAGCAGTTCCGCAAGCAGGCCGAATACCTCGCCAGCGTCAACCTCGGCGAGGTCACGCAATGGGAATATCCGCTCAAAACGTTGCCTCGTCCCACCGGGCGTGCGACCCGCGTCATCGTCACCGAGTATGATTTGCCGCGCCCGACCACTGAGCCGCACGACGTCCTCGTCGACGCCCAGGGCACGGTCTGGTATTCGGATTTCGGCGAGCTGTTCATCTCCAAGTTCGACCCCAAGACCCTCAAGCTCACTGAATATCCCGTAAAGGAATTCAAGCCGGGCGCTCCCGTCGGCAATCTCTCGCTTGAGTTCGACAAGCACGGCACGCTCTGGTTCGACACGATGTTCCAGGGCTCGCTTGGCAATTTCGACCCCAAGACCGAGCAGATGAAATACTATCCGCTGGCGCCGGAATATAACGACGTTCGCGTGCAACTGAACTTCGTCGGCTTGCGCCATGACGTCGATGGCAAGGTATGGACGAAGAGCGTCGGCACGCAGGAGGTCTTCCGGCTCGATCTCGAGACCCAGAAATGGGAGCGTTTCCAGCCGCTCAAGGCCCTGGGGAACCAACGGCACTCGATCTACCAGGTCATCTCGGACTCGCAGAACAATCTCTGGATGGCCGAGTTCACCAAAGGCCATATCGGCAAGATCGATGCCAAGACCGGCGAGGTCAGCTGGCACGCTGTGCCGACGCCCAATGCGCGGGCGCGGCGGATGAACATCGACGACCAGGATCGCATCTGGTTCGCTGAATATCGCGGCAACAAGGTCGCGATGTTCGACACCAAGACCGAGAAGTTCACGGAATGGCCGTTGCCGGCGCAGACCTATCCTTATCGCGCCGCGGTCGACAAGAACGGCGACATCTGGACCGGCGGCATGCACAGCGACCGTGCCGTGCGAATCGATCCCAAGACCGGCGGGACCGTCGAATATCTGCTGCCGAGGGAGACCAATATGCGCACGGTCTTCGTCGACAGTTCGACGACACCGGTCACGTTCTGGACCGGGAGCAACCACGGGGCCGCACTGGTCAAGGTCGAACCGCTCGACTAACCGGCTTCGAACGTCCGCGCGCCCGCCGCACCCCCCGTGCGGCGGGCGCATTTTTCAAATTATCTTTTGAAGCACGCGACTACCTCCACATGCGCGGAATAAAGGAATTGATCCACGGGCGTCACGCGCACCAGACGATAACCGCCGTCGACCAGGATGCGGGCGTCGCGCGCGAAGGTCGTGGGACTGCAGGAGACTGCAACCACCACCGGCACGATCGACGCGGCCAGCTCGCGCGCCTGCGCCTCGGCGCCTTGCCGCGGCGGATCGAACACCACGGCGTCGAACTGTTTGAGCTCGGCCGGCACGAATGGGCTGCGGAAGAGGTCACGCACCTGCGCCGCGACCGGCTTGAGCCCGTGCGTTCCCGCCGCGGCACGCCGCAAGGCCATGATCGCATCCGCGTTGTTGTCCGCCGCGGTGACGCGGGCGCGCTCTGCAAGGCGCAGGCCGAAAGGCCCGACCCCGCAGAACAAGTCAGCCACGCTGCTGGCGCCGGCGCAGTACGCCTCCACCAGCCGCGCCAGGTTGGCCTCGCCTGCCGCAGTCGCTTGCAGGAACGCGCCCGGCGGTAGCACAAGTTGGGCGCGGCCGATCCCAACCGTGGGCAGCACGCGCTGCGCGACGATTTCGCCGTGGCGCGTCAGCCGCGCAAGATTTCGACGGTCCGCGACCCGGGCGAGCGCCGTCATGGCTGCCGCCGTCAGCGGACCCGATCCGCGCACGTCGACATCGAGGCCGGCATCGGTCGCGGTCACTTGGATGTCGAGCGGCTTGTGCGTTGCCGCGAACGCCTCGGCGATCGCCCAGGCGGCTTCGATCGCTCCGTCGAGCGCTGGCGCGAGGATGGGGCAGCGGTCGATCGCCACCACATGATGGGCTTTCTGCGCGGCGAACCCGACCTCGATCACGTCGTGCGCGCTCACTCGCGCGTGAAAGACCGCGCGGCGGCGTCCCTCGCCATGGGCGTCGATCAGGTCGTCGACCGGCGCGTCGAGCCCCGCTCGCGTCAGCGCCGCGACGACCAAAGCGCGTTTCCAATCGCGATAGCGCG
>Ga0070713_100003599_pt1 | contig 10238 bp, 9 predicted proteins | sample LARL82metaG_FD_65465 | JGI IMG/M metagenome (GOLD analysis project Ga0070713, IMG submission 65465) | Corn, switchgrass and miscanthus rhizosphere microbial communities from Kellogg Biological Station, Michigan, USA - LAR L8-2 metaG | ecosystem: Host-associated > Plants > Roots > Rhizosphere ... | reverse complement strand
CTCGCCTTTATGAGCTTACTGACTGGCCTAACCACTATGTATGTGCTCGTGCGGAGAGCGATCCGATGACATTCGATCCAAACATGTGGCTGTGGCTGGCGGTAGCGATGCTACCGGCGGCTTTTTTTTCCGCGTATCGGCTATGGGGATACGAGGAGCGTGATCGGATCCGACACGCCCGGCTCGAAGGCTTTCGCGGCGCGATTCACATACAGCAGGACTCCGCATGGCAAAGATTCGGTAAGCGCTTCGCGCCATTCGTCGGTATCGGTGACCAACAACGCCTTCTGAAAACGTTAAGGGCAGCAGGTTTTACCGGCAGGAACAGCCTTACCAATTTCGTCGCAGCGAAGGCTACGACCGCAATCGTGGTTGCCGGTTTGACGTGGTTGATCCTCGAATGGCGACAGCTACTTGCAATGCTGATCATGCGCCTAGCCATAATCGGGATTGCAATGATCATCGGCTGGCGATTGCCCGACCGGGTTTTGCACCACCTCGTCAAACGGCGGCGGATTCGTATCGAGCACGGCATACCCGATGCTCTCGATTTGCTCGTGGTATGCGCCGAGTCGGGGCTCAGCCTCAATCAGGCCGTCGAAGAGATCAGCCGGCAACTCCGTGCATCCAATAAGGATGTAGCGGACGAATTCGCGACGACCTCAGCAGAAATGCGCATCGCGGACTTTGGTCAGGCTCTCGACAATTTGGTTGAGCGCACGGGTCTGGACAATCTGCGTGGGCTCGTCGCGACACTCAAGCAGTCAATTCGCTTCGGCACTTCGCTAGCGGAGTCATTGCGGGTCATTGCCAGTGAAATGCGAGCAGAACGCAATGCCAAGATGGAGGAGCGCGCAGCCCGGCTACCGGTGTTGCTCGCAATCCCGATGATGGCGTTCATACTGCCCTGCCTGCTGATGATCATCGGGACGCCAGTGGTGTTGCGCATGATGGACGCGTTCGGGAACATCCATTTTGGAGGTTTCGGTGCTCATTAAATTGATGTCCCGGCTATTTGCATCCGCAGATGGTGCCGTCGCCGTCACCACGGCGATTGTGCTCCCGATCCTGCTTGGCTTCTCGGCCCTGGGCATCGAGGTTGGGCATTGGTACCTCGTGCAGCGCCAGATGCAGGGCGCTGCTGATGCGGCTGCGATCAGCGCGGCGGCTCAATACTTACAAGATCAGGTCGCTGGTAACAGCACCAGCACGGCCTACCAAAACAGCGGACAATACTACGCGAACCATAATGGGTTCTCGATCCCGCTTGCCAACACGTGCCTTGTGACGTTGAGCGGCGACAATTGCAGTGCTGTACGCGCGCTCGATGCGCGCCCGATTCAATGTTCCGGGCCGCCGTGCATCGTGGTGGAGATCACCCAAGACCCACTGCAATGGTTGACCACCAAAGCGCAGTTGGAGCCAACAGCAAGCGGCATGGGCGTCCGACCGATACCCGCAGCCCGTCTGGCAGCGCGCTCCATCGTCTCGATAAAGCTCGACCTCGCGAGCAACACGCCAATCGGGAATAGTTGTATCCTTACCCTGGCAAACGCTCGCAATGCCATACAGGTTCGCGGCGGCGGCGACATCCACGCCAATTGCGGACTACTGATCGACGGTGGGCGTGATCAGAATGCCCGCACACCGAACATCAATTCCAATCCTCTATGCACAGACGGTACGACACCGCCATGCGGTGGCCTGACCCTCTCGGGTGCCAACGCACTGGTTCATATCACGAACCTGACCGTTGCCGCGAGCACTGCGGGGCCTTCTGAATCATCGTGCCCCGATCCAACCCGGTGCTTCCTGTACAATCCTGCAACGACAGTGCTCCCGGCCAGCGCGATTTTCACAAGCGTGGCGACGCCTGATCCCTTTGCTGGCCGTATTTTCACAAAGCCGGCTGGTCAGGTCGTCACAGGAATCGCGCTTGTCCCAGGTAAGGGAGGGAGCGGTTATACGAAGGGCACTCGTACCTTCACGGTCGTTGGTGGGTCTGGCCCTGCTGCCAAATTCACCGCCATTGTTTCCGGCGGCGCGGTCACTGGCACTCCAGTTCTGGTCGATCCAGGCCAGTACGCCACATTGCCCCCTGCTACGGTATCGGTCATCGCTGATGACGGAAAGGGCGCGGGTGCGCAATTCACGCTGACGTTCGCCACCTGTTTACCGAGCGCAAAATTCCCGGGAGTTCCGGTACCAGGGCGGGCCTACTGCTCTATCAACCTTTCGGTCGGCGCGAAAGCATCGGTGAACTTCCCAACCGGCATCTATTACATCGAGGGCGGTGAGACAGGAGTCTGTGTCGGCTTATGCCTTGGCGCTGGCACCTACACCTCGGATGTCGCAGGCGTCACCTTCGTCCTGACAAACGCCGCGAACGGAACCACCTATGCGCAGTACGCGATATCGGGCAACAACTCACTGAATTTCACGGCTCCGCCACACAACATCAACGCCGATGGTTCGGCGTGCTCAGAGAATTGCGCAAACACGACGTTCGGAATGATTATCTTCCAAGATCGGAACGCGCCCAATACCACCGCACTTGATTCAGGCGGCACAGCCACTTCGTCGAACCCTGCCGCTGGCAGCACCCTGAACACGATGGCAGGCTGTGGAAATAACACAAGCTGCCGCACGCTCTCCGGATCGCTGTATCTGCCAAATCAGACCGCCAATTTTTCCGGCGATGGACAGGTGAATGGGACGTGTTTCGGCATCGTAGCCAAGTACCTCGATGATGCCGGCACGCCGATCTTCCAAAATGGCTGCCTACCCGGCACAACCGGTGGAAGCGGTGGCACTGGCTCGGTCACGGGCGGCACGTTCAAGCTGGCGCAGTGAGGCGAAATGATCTGGAACCTACTCCGGTGTAAACGTGGCACGGTTGCGGTCGAAGCCGCGATCTTTACGCCGATCTTCCTGCTGTTCACATTCGGGATCAGCGATCTCGGTTCGGCAATGTTCATTCGCACGCTCGCAAACGCGGCCACACAGGCGGGTGCCATTTATACCATCGTCAACTCAGACACATGCTTATCGAGCGGGACGCCGACGATGACGGCAGCATGTTTGAGTGGCGTCAAACAAGCAATGAACGACGCAGCATCAGACGCGTCATTCTGCTCGGGAACTGTGTGCTCGGCTTCCATCGGCCCATGCCCGGATGTCGCCGCCAACAAATGCATCAGCGTGAGCGCGAGCTTCACGTACACGCCCGTTATGTCTGGCAGCCTCTATTCCTGGGCAATGGACCAAACCGCCCAATACACCGCCACCATTCGGATTCAGTGATATGTGGAAATTTTTCCGAGACAATCGCGGTGCTGCAATGGTGGAGTACGCCCTTGTGAGCCTGCCTGTCCTTCTTTTCATGTTCGGCATCATGCAGACCGGCTGGGTTGTCTGGGCGGACAATTTGCTGACGATCTCTGTTAATACTGCGGCCCGGTGCGGAGCGGTGAAATCGACTACCCAACCTTGCCCTACCACGGACTGGAGTAACGTTGAGGCCGGTATGGAAACAGCCGCCAGGACTATGTTCGGGATCGGCGGTGCAACATTCAGCGCAAACACTTGCACAAATGGGGTAGGTCTGGTCGGGAACTACACCATTAGTTTCTTGTTTCTGGCCGATATGACGGTTTCCGCGAAGTCCTGCTACCCGAAGGTTTCATAGCGAGAGACGAATGTACGGAGCGGCATTTGCGCGAATCAGCCTGGGTGTCGTCCATTCGATGGCAGGAGGCTTCGCCGTGTTCTGCCTGAGGTATGCCGTTGTGCATCCGTTTCTGGCTTCCATCACGCTCAAGCCCATGCTGCTTTGGGGCGCTGTAGCCGTAGCCGCCGCCTACGCCAAAGACCACTATTTCGCCGGCTAATCGCCGGGCCGAAACCCGGTGATCACCAGGAACGCCCTAGCGAGGAATTCGCGTCACTCAGCGCCGCTGATAGATCTTTGCCGGCGTGACCACCTCCCATCACCCCAGCACCTCTCGAAGCGCGTAGAGTCGCAGTGCGGCGTCCTTACGGCCCCGACCTCGGCATAGGAGGGGCCGCCGGCCAGCCGGTCGGGCTCGGCGCAGGTCTTGAGGATATCAATTAGCTCGGCTTTGCGGCCCTCAGCAGTACTATGGGCGTTTTGACAAGAGCCGCATCAAGGTGCGCACCAAGCCGGTCGCGGGAGGTGGACGGCTCCGCATCTTTTCGTCGAAAGTCTCCGCCGAACATCACCGAAGTTTAGGCCGATGGAGTCTCGATATGACCCGCACACCCCGCCTCACCATGACCGCTCCGCGACGGTTTGCCGTCACGGTGCAGAGCAACACCGGGCTCGACCTGATTTTCGTCGATGCAAGCACCATCGCTTATGCCCGCGATCAGGCGCAGTTGAAATATGGTCGCGATGTACGCATCCTCGCCACGCACGTTGTTCGCAAGGGTATGGGCGAATCGCGTTTCGATCCGCATGGAGTGCTGGCGCGCGAGCGCGAAGCGCAATACAAGCGGCATGCGTTGCCACTGGCCGAGCGCCGTGCACTAGAAGAGCAACTGGTCGTCGCGCGACTGGTTGGCGATGTCGCAAAAGACCTGCACGCTCTGGCCGAGTCGCATCGGCGCAGCCGCGACGAGGTGCCGCATGAGTTCGGCGGCCCGTACCATCATGAGGCGATGCGGCTTGAAGCGGTTGCCAACGCCTATGATGACGCCGCCAAGCGAGTCGATGCAGTGTTGGCAGAAATATCGAAATGAGGCAACTGGAGTGGCACAAAGTCCCGACTGGCACGAAGGCGAACCGATGTAGAGCGTTACGCTCGACCCGTACTCCGAGCATTTTGCCGCGCCACGACGGCAAACACCGAGCAAGCCTAAATCAACGCTGCCGCTGACCTTACTCCCACACTCGAAACAGACCGAATCCACCAGCATCGGGCGCAGCGCTGCTCGACCGCCCTGGCCGGCTCTTTGTCGATTACCTACGGAATGGCCGTGGCACGACCGCCATTGGCGCGTACTCGCCGAGAGCACGACCCGGCTTCCCTATCGCTGCTCCAGTGACATGGCGTGATGTAGAGCGCGGCATTCCACCGGATGCGTTTTCGATCAGCAGTCCACCGCGCGTGTACAAGCCCAGGCGGGCAAACCGCACATAGCCGCCGCCGATCTGCTCTTGTCGAGGTCACATCGAGGGCGGCGGGATCGCTCGGTTACGCGAAGAAGTGCACGAGCTAAGCACGACGACTTTCCCGGCTGGTCGCAACGTATCCGAAGGCTGGACCGCACGGGCATGACACATCTGATCTATGCTGCAGCTTTGATATTGGCGCTTGCCGCACCGCACGCGGTCATATCGGCGCCAGGTGAACGCGAGCAAATGCAACAGTGGCTCAACTCGCACTGCCAGCTCAATGCTGCCAACCCGGAATGTCGCCAGGTAATTGTCAGAAAGCAGCGGGTCGCCCGGCCGGGCAAGTTCCACCCCTACCCAGGACCGATCGATCTGTGCAGTTCCGATTAGATCCCCGGGATGGTTGCATCGAGATCGGCTTACACCGTGTCGAGCGGACGAAATAAGGGCGGTGCATAAGGCAACAGCCTCATCGCGGGAACCTCCCGGGCCTCGGCCGCCGCTCTTCGAGGAGATCGCGCGGGTTAGTAAGCTTGGCCGTGTTGGGCTCGTGAGCAGTCATTCCGAAACATGGCGGGCCACCGACCTTGCGCTTGGACGGGGGAAAGAACCCAAAGGACGAGGGTTGATTTTGCGTTTCGAAGCTCCTCTGCACGAGAAAATCGGTGCATCGGCTAAGCACGCAGTGATTGACGGGTGTTAATCGATTATTTCTGTCGGAACGATTGGTCGAACGCGGCGGCGATCGGCCCGAGGAGGTAGTCGAGCGCGGTGCGTGCCTTGGTTCCGATCATGACCGTCGCCGCCATACCGGGATACAGTTGAATTTCCTTATTGTTTTGCAATTCTTCCCGATCGACCTCTACTAGAGCGGTGTAGTACGGCTGGCCGGTCCGCTTATCTGTTAGCCGGTCGGCCGATACATCTAAGACCGCGCCATGAATGATTGGAACAGCGCGCTGCTTGTAGGCCGTCAAGTGCACTTCAGCGTGCATTCCAGGGTGCACTTCGTGGATGTCGTCGACATTCACATTGGCTTCCACGGTCAGCTGATTTTCGGTCGGGACGATGTCCATTACTCTTTCCCCGCGCTGGATAACAGCGCCCACGGAAAAGACACCAAGATCGACGACAGTGCCGCTGTAGGGCGTGCGAATCTGGGTGCGATCGAGCACATCCTGTGCCGCCTGCAGGCGCGGCAAGACCTCGACCAATTTTGCTTGCACGTCCCGCAGATCTTTGGCCACATCGTTCACACGATCGTTTCCGGCCTGGATGATTTGAAACTGCATCTCGCCGATCGCCTGTTTGGCACGGGCGATCGATCCGGTGATGTCACCATCCTGGCCGAGTAACGCCGCCGCGCTGCGTTCAAGCTCGAGCACGCGTGGCCGTTGTGTCAGGCCTTTTTCCAATAAAAAATGTTGATCCTGGAGCTGGGCGTTGATGAGCTCGATCTGCTTGCGCACTGCGATCTGCTGCGCCTGCAAACCAGAGATTTGCTCCTCACTTTGGCGGATGCGTTGGGTCAGGATGTCGGTCTGACCCTCGAGGCTGGTACGGCGGATGTGGAATTGCCGGGTTTCCGTGCCGAGTACTTTGGCGATCTCGGGCTCCCCGTACCGGGCCATTAAGTCAGCCGGAAATGCAATCTCGCGCAAGCTATCGCGCTCTGCGAGCAGACGCGCTTCCTGTGCGCGCAGCAGATCGTACTCCTTCGCGAGGATATCGCGCGCAGCGCGGGCCTGCATATCCTCGAGAACGATGACGACCTCACCGGCCATGACGTGATCACCCCCTTTGATCCGGAGCTCCTTGACTATACCGCCATCGAGATGCTGGATCGTTTTGCGGCTGCCGTCGACTTTGATCACTGCCGGCGCGATAACCGCGCCATTGAGCGGCGCATACGCGGCCCAGCTGCCGAAACCGGCAAAGAAGAGGAGCGCGACGGCAAGCCCCACGGCGATTGGCCCCTTGGCGCTTTCCGAGAGCGATAGACTGGGCTGCGACGAGTGAATCAATATGGGTTCCGGCACCGGCTCAGCTCCGTCGGCTGGCCGCATAAGCGACCTCTCGTTTCAGGGGGGCGGCAGATACTGGTTGCCCGAGTTTCGCCAGAACCTCCTGCCGCGGGCCGCACAGCCGCGTGGCCCCAGCCTGCAGAATCAGGATCTTGTCCACCAAGTTAAGCGTGGTCTGGCGGTGCGAGATGAGGATCACGGTTCGCTTCATCTCTTTCAGCTGCCCAAGGCAATTGGCGAGCGCGATATCGCCTTCGATGTCGAGGTTGGAACTGGGCTCATCCAGCACGATAAGGCTTGGATCGCCGTAGAGTGCGCGCGCGAGCGCGATGCGCTGCCGCTGTCCACCGGACAAGCCGAGCCCATCAGGACCAACCTGGGTCTCGTATCCTCGCGGAAATTCCAGGATCATCTCATGGGCGCCTGCAAGCATGGCGGCAGCAATCACCGCGTCGTCGTTGCCATTGCTAAAACGTGCAATATTTGAAGCGACGGTATCGGCGAACAGCTCGATTTCTTGCGGCAGATAACCGACGTGGCGGCCGAAATCGGTTCGGCTCCATTGGGCAACATCAGCGCCGTCCAATCGCATGACTCCTGCAGAGGGCGCTTGGATTCCGACAATCAGGCGCGCTAGGGTCGACTTGCCCGCTCCACTCGGACCGACAATGCCGAGCGCCTCACCGGGTTCGAGCACGAAATTGACGTCGTGCAGGATTGGACGTGATAATCCTGGCACGTAGAGGCTGGCGGATTGCGCAACAAACCTTCCGCGCGGCCGCGGCAGCGTGATACCTAACGGGGAAGGTGGGTACGTCTTAAGCAGGGCCGTGAGCCGCCGATAAGCGGTGCGAGCTCCGACGACTTGACGCCAACTGCCGACGATCTGGTCGATTGGTGCCAAGGCCCGAGCCAGAAGGAACATGGCTGCGAACATGATTCCACCGGTCGCATCCCGATTGATCACGAGATACGCGCCAGCGGCAAGGATCAGTGACTGCATTCCCAGCCGCAGCAACCGGACGACGCTCATCAGCGCGGCGCCGCGGTCGCTGCTCCTGGCCTGAGCCCACAGCAGAAGAGTTCGGTCGACGCTCCAGCGCGTAACGAGCCCAGGCAACATCCCCATCGCCTCTATGGCATGGGAATTTCTGAGACTCGCTTCAGTGAACGCGTAGTTACGGCTGGCCGCCTCGCCCGCCGTCGCGAGCAGGCGTCCCGTGACATATTCGTTGAGAACAGCAAGGCCAAACAGGATAATGGCAAAAGCCAGCGCCATACACCCCAAAACAGGGTGTAGCAGACCGATGACGATGATATAGAGCGGCGCCCAAGGAGCATCGAAAAGAGCATAAAAACTGCTGCCAGTCATGAACTGGCGAAAGGTGTCGAGGTCGCGCAGTGCCTGGCCGCTGCCCTCGCCCCGGGCAGCATTGGCCTGCCTCACCATCGCCGCCATCACTCGTTCGGACAAAATCCGGTCGAGACGCACCCCTGCTCGGATTAAGAGCTGAGCACGGATAAAGTCGAGCGCCGCCATAGCACATAACGCCAACAGCAACGCGATGGTAAGCATACCCAGCGTCGATACGCTGCCGCTCGGCACCACACGGTCATAGACCTGCAGCATGTAGATCGGTGACGCGAGATAGAGAACGTTGATCGCCGCACTGAACAGCGCCGCCGGAAGGAAGTACGGACAGCAGTCCCGTACCGCTCGCCCCAGCTCGCTGGGCCTGGTTGCGTTAATCATTCGTGTAAGCCTGATAAGATCTTGGTAGACCGAGACAAGCGCTATACGTGGTGGAAATCGCTGGCGGTCAGTGCCTGGATGCCCACAAGGTGGATCTCCATGTCGGTAGCGCCCTGATTCTCAGCGCTCCCGCTCGCGTTAACGTAGACAATCGTCTGATTGTTAGCAGTGTCCTGGAGCCAGGCGACAGAATGCGCCAGTACTTGAGCACCGACGGTCAGGGAACCCTGAACGGCAGTCGTATGAGCGCCGTCAATGGTCGGAAGTCCGCTGATGTTCGTGAAGTCGATCACATCCGCACTACCGGAAGCAGGGGTAAAGCCAAAGATCGTGTCGTATTTGGGAGCCCCGCTGCCCGACAGACCCGGCTGGGAATCCGTTACGGCGGTATAAATGAACGTATCCGATTGGAGCCCCCCGACCAGGTAGTCGCCGCTGCCACCCCCGGTTATCGTGTCGGTACTTTGTCCTCCGGAGATCGCATCGAAACCACTGGTGCCGGTGATTGTGTCGCTACCGTTCAAGCCGAAGGCAATGTTAGCGGCGTCGGAACCCAGAGAAATCGTGTTTGCTCCGTTATCGCCGACGACAACTCTAATCGGCGTCGCCACGAATTGGTTTCCGGCTTGGTCTGTGATGGTAACGGTAAGGGAATAAATAGTGCCTGCACTCGAGCCGGCTACATTGGTGCTGCCTGTGGAAAGCGCGCCGCTGCTCGTCAAGCTAAAAAGTCCCGCGTTCGCGCCGCTCAGCGCATAACTGAACGTATCACCGCTGTCCGGGTCGCCAGTCGCGATGAAGGATCCGATCAGCTGGTTGGCATTCAAGCTGCTACTGCCTTCTAGATTTACCAAATTGGCGGTAGCGAAGTTGAAGGCGATCCCCGTTGGGGGTCCCAAATCATCGGTTGCGCCGTTGATTGTGATATTAACAGTGTGCGTCGTTCCGTCGACCGACGACACATTGATCAGATCGTGGAGGGTCTGCCCATTATTGAGAGCGTTCACAACAGGGTTGGTGTTATCGAGTGTATAGCTCCAGGCACCGATGCTGTTCAATGTGAAGTGGCCATAGGTGGTCGATACATTGGTTTCGGCCTGGAATGCCGATTGTCCAGTATCGGGGTCGCTGATCGTGAGCGTCCCGATCGCTGTCGGCGTACCGCCATTATTGCCGGCGCCCGCCTCAATTACGGAGCCCGTGTCCTGACCGCTGATCGAGGCCGGGTCGTTGGCGCCCTGGATCGTGATCGTGACCTGCTGCGAGGCGGTGCCGTCCTGGCTGGTCACGATAAAGCTGTCGGTCGCCGTCTCGCTGGCGCTGA
>Ga0070713_100003596_pt1 | contig 10244 bp, 9 predicted proteins | sample LARL82metaG_FD_65465 | JGI IMG/M metagenome (GOLD analysis project Ga0070713, IMG submission 65465) | Corn, switchgrass and miscanthus rhizosphere microbial communities from Kellogg Biological Station, Michigan, USA - LAR L8-2 metaG | ecosystem: Host-associated > Plants > Roots > Rhizosphere ... | reverse complement strand
CAGCGTGAGGTCCAGGCGATGCTTCCGACCGAGACGTTCGCCCCGCTGACGGTCACACCGGATCCGGCCGGCAACATCGTCGCACCGACGGTGCGGCTGCAGAGCAGCAGCGGGCGGATCGTGCTGGACTTCCAGCTGCGGGCCACACCGTTCTGAGGGTCACCGGCACAGCGGGTCGGGCGGAACGGAGTCCAGCGGAGGAGGCTCCGGCACCTCGGCGGTGTCCGGGTCGGTCCCGGTGACCACGGCGTGCATGAGGTCGGCATCGCTGTCGAAGATCGGGTTGCCGGCGGCGTCCTGCGCGCCGAGCAGCTCGGTCAGCCACGCGCCCTGTTCTGCCCCCGGGGCGGTGCTGTCGGTGCCGAAGATCTGGTCGATGGCCTGCTCCGGGGTCAGGCCCCGGACGGCCAGATCCGCCTGCACCTGGGCGTCGGCCCCGAAGTTGACGAGCAGCTTCCCCTGGGCGAAGAAGTCCGCGGTGATGCTCAGCCCCAGGCTCGGTGGGATGCAGAACCGCAGCGCCAGCAGGAACCACAGCTGGAACAGGAACACGACCACCGGCAGGAACATCAGGAACAGGAAGAACGCCACCAGGAAGAACAGCTCCAGGGCGAAGGTGCAGATGCTGCCGCCGTTGCCGAGCGCGCCCTTCGTCGGGTTGAACGGGTTGAACACGAGCTGCGACTTCGGTGGCGTGCTGATCGCGACGCCACCGGGGCCCATCGGGCGTCCGGCGCGGGCCGCCAGTCGCCTCAGGTCGGGCAGCGTGATCGAGGTGAGCCGCTTGCTGGTTCCGTCCGGGTCCATCGGGTCGGCGAGTCGGAACGGCTCGGAGGCGGCCTCGCTCCACCAGATCCGCGGCGGGCACTTCTCCTTCCCCTTCTCCGGCTTCCGCCGCACGAAGCAGCGGATCTCGTAGATGGCCTGGCTGTCCAGCTTGGGTCGCGGCGTGCCGTCCCCGACGCTGTGGTCAGCCGAGTACGTCGGGACCAGGCCGAACCAGGTGGACCGGGTCCGGGCCGCGGCGCAGTCGTCGTCCCGGGGCGGCAGCCGCCACATCGGGTAGGTCTCCTCGACCAGGGCGGGGTCGGGGTCGTCAACCGCCCGCCAGTCCGCGGCGCCGTCCGGCCCGACGAACCAGCCCTGCTCCTCGGTGTCGGCCTGCAGCTGCTCGAGCGAGCCGGCATTGTCCTGCGCGAACCGGCGTCGCCACGCCTGGTCGGCCCACCAGAGGTCGCGGACGTCGGTCAGGCCCCGCACGCTCTCGTCCAGCGCCAGCTCCTGGTGCTCGGCGAGCTCCTTCATCAGGGCGCGGGCCACCCGCCGACTCGGCCCGCGGGCACCGGCGACCGAGGTGCGCTGCCGACGCAGCACGAAGCCGACCTCGATCTCGTCGTGCGACCCGGCCCGGGGCAGGCCGGGCTGGTCGCAGAACACCTCGACCACGACCGCGTAGAACCGGCTGTGGCTCGGCTGGTAGAGCTTGCGCAGCCCGGTGCTGACCAGCTGCCAGGTGGCCAGCCGGGCCCGGCCACTCCCGGACGGCGTGACCGGCACGGGATAGGTCCACCGGTCGTCGTCGCCGAAGGACAGGCTGTCCCGCGGGTCGGCGACGATCCGGCGGACGAAGTTCGTGTCGTCGTACATCTGCAGCGTGGGGCGCAGCGCCGCGGGATCGCGCAGGCCGATCCCGTCCCGCTCCCGCTGGTACCACGGCGCCCGCAGCGCGAACGCGGTCACCAGATGTTCCCGACGCCTGGGGTGTACGCCGGCGAGATGACGAACGAGTCGGCGATGACGGTCTGAGCCTGCACGACTCCGCTGAACGTCGACATCGGAGCGGTGACGTCCACCATCGCGGCGGTCACCGACACGTCGACGTTCGCGGTCACCTCCACCGACGTGGTGGTGAGCCGGACGACGCAGCCGGTCGCATGCTGGATGGTGATCTCGTTCGCGCCCTCGTCGATGACCACCTCGTGGCCGCTGCGGGTGCGCAGGGTGAGCTTCGGCGCCGCGTCGGTGTCGTCGAACTCGAGCCGGCTGTCGGCCCGCGAGCGCAGCAGCCGGATGTTGTTCGGCACCTCCGGGTCCTGCGGCAACGCCGTCGTGCCGTTCCAGGCACAGCCGACGATGTACGGGCGGCGCGGGTTGCCGGCCTCGAAGGCCACCACGACCTGGCTGCCCACCTCGGGCAGGATCTCCAGCCCCGCGTCGGCGTCCGCGTACGGCGTGCACAGCGTCGCCCAGGCGCGCACGTCCTTGTCGCCGTCGGTGCCTAGGAACGGGAACCGGACCTCGATCCGGCCGAGCGAGTCGGGGTCGACGATGTCGGTGACGAAGGCCGGGTAGACGCCGAAGTATCCCGGCGCGGCCCCGTCGACGGGCGTCGGCAGCATCAGGCCACCTCGTTCACGGTCGCTCGCTCGGCCTCGAAGCAGGTACGCAGACCGTGCACCAGGTCCACGGTGTGCCGGACGCGGGTCACGTAGTAGCCGGAACCCTCGAACGGCGCGCCGACGTCCTGCAGGGTGAGCTTGCTGCCGACGACCATGTCCGGCGTTCCCCGGGTCGCGCCGGTCACGGTGACGAACCGCCGGGCCCGTCGCAGCATCTCGGCCCGGGCCCAGGCGCTGGCCTCGTCGCCGGTGAGCGCGGTCTCCCGTACCCGCAGGGTGGTCGCCGCGCCGAGCGCCTGTTGCACGATCTCCGGTCCGGTCCGGCCGGCGGAGATCTCGGCCTCGATGGTGTCCGCCGCCGCCCGCTCGTCGATCACGTCCGCGGCGGCGGCGTCGTACCCGGTCACCACCACGTCGCTTCGTTGGTGCGCCAGGTCGGCGCACAGCCGCACCGACACCAGGTCGTTCGCCTGCACGAGGGTGAGCGCGGTGCCCGCCCGGCGCGGCCGGGAGGCCATGTGCAGGGTGCGCCCGTCCGCCCACAGCTCGGCCTGCACCAGCCTGGCCCGCTCCCGCAGGAAGGCCAGGTCGCTCTGGTTCAGCTGGTGGACCACGTCGTACTGCGGGCCGTCCACGTCCACCTCGGCCTGCAGCCCGTGCTCGTCGGCGATGGACGAGGCCAGGTCCGCGTCGGTGACGCGGGTGAAGCTGCGCAGCCGGCGGGTCATCCGCAGCCGCATCAGCGCGTCCTCGGCGAAGATCGCGACCTGCGGGGTGGCCCGACCCTCGAAGATCGCTTCGATCGCCGAGATGGCGCCGTCGAAGACGGTGCGCTGGTCGCCGTCCGGCCCGAGCGAGACGGTGAGCTGCTTGCCGAAATCGATCGCGCCGCCGTCCAGGTAGATCATGCGGTCGGCCGGCCCGGTGGCTCCTGTGCCGGTCGCGAAGACGTGCAGGCGCAGCGTCCGCAGGCCCTCGACGCCCTCGTCGATCTCCAGCCGCACGCAGTCCCGGGCCAGGCTCGGCACCCGCTCGCCGTCGACGGAGAAGACGGCGCCGGCCGGTGCGTACGTCGGCTCGGTCATCGCCCGCTCAGTCGTCGAAGCCGGTCGCCGCCGTCCGCGCCCGGAGCCAGGTCAGCCGGCATTGGAGCTCCTCCCAGGCGTCCTCGGAGGTACGGCCGCCGCCGGACCGCCCGTCGGCGTTTCCGGTCTCGGGCCCCGGCTCGGCGGGGCGGATGTCGGCGTTCATCTCGCCGATGTGCACCACCATGGCAACTCACCTCGCCGCACGTGTCCCGCCTCGGGAACCAGACTCGCCCGTCCTCGTCACCGCACCGTCGCCGGCGGCTTGAGCGGGACGCCCCGGCCGTAGGTCACCGCCCGGGCGTCCACCCGGGTCGTGCCCCGGGCACCGACCGACGCGGACGCCGACACGGATGCCGAGGCGGATGCCGACGCGGATGCCGACGCGGATGCCGACGCGGACGCCTGCACCAGAGCCGACCCAGCCGCCGGCACCGGCGCGGGCACCGCGAACGATCCGCGCGCCGCGCTCACGCCGGCATCGACCTGAGCTTCCAGCACGCCCTGCACCGCCGCGTCGATCCCGCCGGCGGCCGACAGCGCGAATCCGGCGGAGGCCTGCGCCGACGCCCCCACCGCGCCACCGGCCGGCAGCCCCACGCCGGCCGCCGCCCCCGCACCGACGACCAGGCCCGCGCCGGCGGACGTACCCGCCGCGACCGCGAGGCCGGCGCCGGCCGACGTGACCAGACCTGCGGAGGCGCCGGCCCCCGCGGTAACGCCGGCCGCCAGCCCCGCCGAGGCCGCCGCGGAGAGGCCCGCCGTCGCCCCGGCCTCGAGCCCGGCGCTGAAGCCGGCGGTCACCCCTAGCCCGGCACCCGCGGTGACCGACGCGTCGAGCTGCACCTGGGCCCCCGCGCTGAGCCCGAGCGGGCTGTCCAGCCCGGACATGGCCGAGCGCCAGGCGGCCGGGTCCAGGCCCGCGCGGGTCAGCGCCTGCTGCACGCTCTCGCCGTCCTGGGCGTCCAGGGCGGTGTCCGGCGTCGTGGTCGGGCCGCTGCCGGGGCCGGTACCCTTGCTGGCCTTGCCGGGTGGTGTCGCCGCGGTGTCGGTCCGGGCGCCGGCGCCGGCCGCGTTCGACTCGTACAGCAGGTTCTGCTCGTTGATCGTCAGGCTGACCTTGGCGCGCAGGGCCATCCCGTCGACGGAGAAGTAGTCGATCTCCTCGCCGATCCGGGTGACGATGCCGTCGAAGGTGAAGCTGCCCCAGACGAACCGCAGCCGCGGTGGTGCCTGCTTCGGCTTGTTCTTGGGCGGCTCGGCGAACTGCCGGACGTCCTGGGTCCGCATCCGGACGTCCAGCGGCCGGCCGTCCGGACCGCCCTCGGCGGTGTCGTACTCGAGATCGAGGGTCAGGGTGGCGTGGCCCTCGTTGGGTCGGTTCCGTCGTTGCGCCCGGGTGTCCGGGCCGCCGCTGCTGTCGTTGGTGCGGTCGATCTTCAGGCTGGTCGGGTTGAACTGCACCGGGATCGGGCCGCCGTCGACCTTGACCGTCGGCGGCTTCTCGGCGGTGCCCGCCTTCGTCTCGGTCAGCTTGTAGAGCACTGCCTTGGCGGGTCGCTCGGTCACGCCGGTGCCCCTCCCTGCCGCGGCCGGTCCAGCCGCAGCCCCTCGTGCACGATGTGCAGCTCCTCGATGGCGATCTCGCCGGTCTTGGCGTTCAGTGCTGGCCCGGCCACCTTGCTGGGCAGCCCGCGGACGAACACCCAGCGGGCGACCTCCCGCTTCTTGTCCGCCGAGAACACCTGGACCAGGCCGTTGTAGCGGGGGATCGGCAGCGTGCCGGTGACCATCGCGCTGATCCAGTTCCACAGCGCGGCGTCGGCGGGCTGACCCTCGCCCGGCACGAACATGCCGCGCTTGAGCACGATCGGCGACAGCTTCGCCCGGCCCACTCGCCGGACGACGCCGTCGTTACGCCCGCCCTCGAGGTGTTCCTTGACGTCGGCCTCCAGCTCCAGCCCGGAGCACTCGGCGAAGTAGCCGTCCGCGAGCTTCGCCGGGCTGGCCGGCCGGGGTCCCGGCGCGGCGGTCAGCGTCACCGCGAACCGGAAGGTCTGGACGAGCTCGGCGGTCTCAGTCATGGCGTACCGGCCGGCGGTACCGAGGCCGATCCGGGCAGCGGGGTCACCGCAGCAGTGCCGTCGACGTCCTGGCTGATCCGCAGCACGAGATACTCGAGCGGGCTGGCGAGCGCGACGCCGACCTCGGTGATCAGCCGGCCGAGGGCCTGCGACTCCGGCGGGTTGAGCCGGTCGTCGCAGCGCACGAAGAACGAGCTCTCCTCGGTGTCGCCGGCGAACGCCCCCTGCCGGAACAGGTCCCGCAGGAACTCGGTGATGGTATGGGTGACGGTGGCCCGCAGGTCGGCGGTGTTCGGCTCGAAGACCAGCTCCTCGGCCTGCCGTTCCAGCGCCAGCCTGATCATCGTCATCAGCCGGCGGACGCTGAGCTGCCGGTACCGCGGGTCTAGGCTCAGGGTGCGCGCGGCGGTGAGCCGGAACCCGTCCCGCTCGGCCCGGTACACGTTGACGCCCAGCCGGTGCAGATCGTCGTGCACCGCGTCGGGGACGAGGTCGTCGGCCGTCACCGCGCCGACCGCGATCTCGTTGGCCGGACCCCACGGCAGCCCCAGCCGGAGCTCCCGGGCGGCGATCACCCCGGCGGCGACGGCCGACGGCGGGACCGGCTGGGCGCGCCGGTCCGGTCCGTCCCCCGGCACCCCGAGCCAGGGGTAGTAGGCCGCGGCGTACCCGGAGTCGAACCCGGCCCGCCAGCGCTCCAGGTCGGCCACGGCCAGCCGGGACGGCGCGTCCAGCAGCGCGACGGCGGTGCCGCGGAACTCGGCCACCGCGACCAGGGCCTGCTGCCGGCGGACGATCTCGGCCAGGGCGCCGGCCTGCCGCGGGTCGAGGTGACCGGTCCCGGCAGACCAGGTCAGGTCCGGCACGCACAACAGCCCGAGCCCGTCGACCCGGCTGACCTGGTCGACGCCGCGGTGGTCCGGCCGCTCGTCGAGCGGGTCGCCGGCCGGCGAGTCGTCGTCGAAGAAGCCGCGCGCGTCGATCTCGGCGAACCGGTCCCGGCCGCCGTGCACCAGGTCGGCCGGTACGGCGGGCAGCGTGCCGCTGGCCGGCAGGATCGGGCCCTGCCAGCCGTCGGCGGTGCGGATCAGCCGGGACTCGGCCGCCAGTAGCGGGCCCGGGTAGAGCGGGTGGTCCGGCGGCAGCGGCCGCGCCGGGTAGCGCGGATGGTCCGGGTGCAGCCCGAGCTCGGTGACCTGCTCGCTGCGCCGGCGCAGCGGGTCGCGGTCGACCACGGTCAGGCTTGCGGTGACCACCCGGGCGTCGACGCCGCCGTCCGCGTCGCGGGCCGCGGCCGGCACCGGCGGGTCGAGACTGACGATCCGTACCTGCCCGCCGGAGGGGACCGGTCGCAGCGCCTGCTGCACCACCCAGTGCAGGGTCCCGGTCGGGTCCGCCGGCGTCGGGGCGACCACCAGCAGGGAGCCGGCCGGCAGCGCGGACAGGTCGGTGACCACGATCTCGTCGTCCGTGGCGGCCACCGCCGCGGACGTGCCGAGCGGCAGCGGCGGCCCGGTCTGGTACGTCAGCGTCACCTGGAGCCGCCCGCCCCAGCTGCCCTCGTCGGCGGCGGTCAGGGCGGCGTCCGGCCCGCGCAGTTGGAACCGGGCGGTCGCCTGCTCGTCCGGCAGCACCGGCACCACCCGGCAGACCCACGCGGTCCGCCCGCCCTGGTCGAAGAAGGCCCGGACGGCGCGCGGTAGGTAGCCCGGGCAAGCCCCGGCGTCGGCGTCGGTGTCCGCGCCGAACACCTCGACGAACTCCGACCAGCTGGAGACCTGCACCGGCTGCTGCTCGGGGCCGCGCCAGGCCAAACCGACGAACCCGGTCGCGTCGAGCCGGACCGGCTGCGGCCCGGCCGGCGGCGGGGGTGCGGCCGACAGGTAGATCCCCGGAGCGCCCAGGGAAAGGCCGGCGGTCACCGCGATCAGACCGACTCGAAGTCGATCCGCTCGGCCACCAGGTGCAGCTCCTCCATCGCGACCTCGCCGCCGCCCTTGGCGGCCAGCGAGGGCCCGACCCATTTCTTCGGCTGAGCGGCCTGGAGGATCCACCGGCACACCGGCGTACGGGCCTCGTCCAGCAGGCTGATCGTCACCGTCTGCGGGTCGTGGTCGCCCTCCCGGGTCGACTTCAGCCAGCTGAACAGGCGCACGTCGCCGATCACGCCGCGCTTGAGCGTGACGTCGTCGGTGGCTTCGGTGTTGGCCACCTTGCGGACGTGGTTCTCCTTGTCGTTCCCGTTGCGGTACTCCGAGTACTTGACCTCGTTGCCGAGCCCGCTGACGTCGGAGAAGCCGCCGACGATCTGGTCCTCGCTGCCGAAGGTGCCCAGCCGCACGATGAAGTTGAATGCGCCGTAGGGGTTGTCCCGGGTAGCCATGTGGTGCCCTCCTCAGGTCGGATCGGCCGGCTGGCGGTCAGCTCTGCCGCGCGTCGGCCGTCCACTGGCCGATCCGGAAGATGACGAACTCGGCCGGGTACGTGGGAGCGACGCCGATCAGGCAGATCAGCCGGCCGTTGTCGAGGTCGTTCTGCGTCATCGTGGTGCGGTCACAGCGGACGAAGAACGCCTCCTCGGGCTTGGTGCCCATCAGCGCCCCGGTCCGCCAGGTGACGAGCAAGAAGTCGGAGATGGTCTGCCGGATATTCGCCCACAGCGCCTCGTTGTTCGGCTCGAACACCGCCCACTGGGTGCTCTTGTCGATCGAGTGCTCCAGATAGATGAACAGCCGACGGACGTTGACGTACTTCCACTCCGGGTCCGAGCTCATCGTGCGGGCGCCCCAGACCCGGTTGCTGCGGCCGGGGAAGTAGCGCAGCGCGTTGATCCCCTCCGGGTTCAGCACCGACTGCCGGTCGAAGGTGACGTTCTGAACGAACCGGGTGATGCCGAGCACGACCTCGTTGGCCGGTGCCTTGTGCACGCCGCGGGCGATGTCGCTTCGGGCGTAGATCCCGGCGGCGAACCCGGACGGCGGGAGCTGCAGCGTGGCCGGCGCCGCGCCGGGGTCGGGGACGGCGGTCGGGTCGAGGATCTCCACCCACGGGTAGTAGAGCGCGCCGTACCTCGTGTCGAACTGGGAGCGGAAGGCGCGCACCCCGGAGATCGACTGGTCCTTCGGCGGGTCCGCGATCCCGATCCGGTACCGCAGTTCCTCGCAGTGCGCGATGAGGTGGTCGACCGCGGTCTTGCGCTCGGCGTCGGTGCCGAACCGGACCGAGTCCGGCATGGCCACTATGGCGATGTCGTCGATCTCGCCGAGCGCGGCCAGGCCGGTGGCCGCCTTGTTCGCGTCGTCGGGATCGGACTTCTCCCCGTTGAGGTGCTCGGGGGTCAGCGCGGTCCCGTCGCTGCCGCCGGTGAGGTAGCTCTGGTCGGAGACCGAGATGAGCGCGTCCAGCAACTGCGACGCCGTCGCCGCAGGCGTGGCCGCGCCGTTGGTGTCGGGACGGGCGAGGTCGAGCCAGACCAGGCCGAGCGGATCGGTCGGCTGCTCGGCCTGCAGCACCCGGCTGACCGCGCGCGGATGCAAGGCGTCCAGCTCGAGCCCGGTGTACGTGTCCAGCCGGAGGTCGCCCATCGCGACCGTGACGTCGAGGGTGATGTGGCACAGCGCCTTCCCGGCCGGCAGCGGTTCGGTGCTGCCGTCGTCCTTGCGCAGCTGCACGGTGCCGCCGGCGCCGGCCAGGACGACCCGCAGGTTCGCGAGCACCGGAGCGGTCGGTGGCACGGTCTCCCTGGGCAGGTTCGCGGGGTCGTCGAAGATCTCGACCGCCGCGCCCGGCGCCAGCCCCCGCAGCTGGCTTCCGACCAGAACGTTCTTGCTGCGCCGGAACGCCACCTGCAGGCTGATGCTCGCCCCGGCCGCGCCCGGCCAGCGGGCCCGCCAGGTGGCCAGCTCCGGCGTGCCCTTCAGGGGCAGCTTGGCGAAGTTCGCGTCAACGTCGATCGACGTGGTGCCGGCGTTGTCGGTGACCGTGGCGAACGGGAACACCCGGCTCACGTACAGCCGGCGGCCACCGTTGTCGAAGAACGCCCGCGCCGCGTACGCGAGGTAGTTGCGCTGGTCCTCGCCGGCGCCGACGTCGTCGAGGCCGCCGAAGGCCCGCTCGAACTCGGTGAAGCTGGTGACCAGCGTGGGCTTGTCGATCATCGTGACCCGCGGCGCGATGAGCTGGAATGGCACCGGGCCGTAGCGCGTCAGCCCGGCCATGCCGAACGTGCTCGTCGGCACGCCCTCGATGGAGCGGGACCGGAAGCTGGTCTCCTCCAGGTAGACGCCGGGAGTCAGGTACTCGGCCATCGGCTCACTTCTCCTCGGTTCCCTCAGGCGGCGAACGGGATCGCTGCGGTCAGGGCCAGCGCCTCGCCGACCGGGACGGTCAGCGTCGGGATGGCGGCGGTGTTGGGCAGGTAACCCGGGGGAGTCGCGGTCCCGCGCAGCACGGGGTTGTCGAGCTCGCCGGGCAGCGGCGGGTTGGACGAGCGGGCCACCGGCTCGACCACGAGGTCGGCGTACCGGTCTTCCGGGTCGACGACGACGGCGGCCGGGTCCGGCGCGGTGACCACGAGGTCGATGTCGAGGGTGCTCGGAGCCGGCGGCGGCAGCGACCCGGTGTCGGTGATGACGACCAAGAACTCGCCGCGGTCGTCGGCATGCCCGTGCCCGACC
>Ga0070713_100003595_pt1 | contig 10246 bp, 7 predicted proteins | sample LARL82metaG_FD_65465 | JGI IMG/M metagenome (GOLD analysis project Ga0070713, IMG submission 65465) | Corn, switchgrass and miscanthus rhizosphere microbial communities from Kellogg Biological Station, Michigan, USA - LAR L8-2 metaG | ecosystem: Host-associated > Plants > Roots > Rhizosphere ... | reverse complement strand
TAGAAGACATATGACTGACATATCGGTTCAGCCCCAGCCACTGCTCACAACGGCACCTCCTCTCGAACCGGCCGGTCGCGCGCGGAACCGAGATCCCACTCAGCCGCGCCGGAGCACGCAGGACACCCCGGAGCGGGGTGTTAGGAGGGTGGGGAGGCGTACGTGGGGCGACGCCACCCCCGTACGAACTAGATCAGGGTAGATTTACGCCCGTTCGGCGGTACACCGCCGTCGGGCGCAACTCTTCGTAAGCTAACTCAAAAGATAGCTACTGAGAGCTTTATGAACTCACCGCAGGTGAGGGTGTGGAGAGGAAACGGCGACCCGCTCCGCTGAGAGCTAGGGCGCCGACGACGCCCAGGGCGCCGGCGACGCTGATGACCACGCCGGGCGAGGTCAGCTCGGCGCAGGCGCCGGCGACCGCGATGCTGAGGCCCTGACCTGCGACCAAGCCGGCGGAGACCAGACCGAATGCCTGGCCGCGTCGCTCGGCCGGGAGCGCCTGCATGAAGGCGGCGTTGGCCGGCAGGTTGTAGGTGGTTCCGATCCCGGAGATCACCAGCAGCCCCACGGCGACCGGCAGCGGCGGCGTGGTGACGAAGAAGAGGAGCGGCAGGCAGCTCAGCACGGCGAGCCAGCCCATCAGCTCCAGCCGGGTCGCCGGGCGCACCATCCGGGACAGTACGACGCCGCCGACCACTGAGCCGATCGGCTGGGAGGCGAGCAACAGGCCGATCGCGGTGGAGTCACCTCTCGCGTACGGCGCGGCGAGGCCCTCGGGCACCACCCAGAACGTGGCCAGCCAGCCGAGCAGCACCAGCCCGCGCAGCCGGGGGTCGCCGAAGACGACCTTGGCCCCGCTCTTCATCCGCTCCCAGCTGTTGCCGAGCTGTACGACGCTCGCGACCGCCCCGTGCACCCGCACCCCGAGCCGGACCAGTACGGCGGAGATCAGGAACGTCACCGCGTCCACCAGCAGGGCGTCGCGTGGACCGATCAGCCGGATCAGCCCACCGCCGGCCGCGAAGCCGATCACCTGGGCGGCCTGGATGGTGAGCTGGTTCATCGCGGATGCCAGCACGTAGCGGTCGTCGGGCAGCACGTCGACCAGCAGCGACGCCCGCGCCGACAGGAACGGCGACTCGGCCAGGATGACGACGAACAGCAGCGCCGCGAGGGCGATCAGTGGGATCCCTGGCACCGCCATGAGCGCGACAAGCACAGCGCTGACCAGCTGGCAGCACACCATCACCGTGCGGCGGGGAAGGCGGTCGGCCAGCCCGCCCAGCAGCGGACCGCCCACCAGCCACGGCAGGTAGGTCACCGCGTAGATCAGCGCGGTCACGAACGCGGAGCCGGTCTCCTTGAAGACCAGGGTGGCGAGCGCGACGCGGGCCAGCTGGTCGCCGATCAGGGAGATCGCCTGGGCTATGAACAGGGCGGTGAACTGGCTCTCGGAGAACAGCGAGCGGTAGGTCGCCGGCTCCGCCGGCAACCCGCGCCTGCTCTCCCCCACCGTCACCCGCTCACTCTCCTCGAGACTCCCCGCCCAGTCTGATGCAGATAGTCATCCGAGCGAAGAGCCTAAGGGATGTCTGTTCGTTGGGGCAGAGTGGTTTCACCCGAACGGCTCGCACGACTCACCAGCTGTAGTCGCCCACGCGGCGCACGATCAGGTCCACGATGTCGCGTTCGGATGCGCCGACCGCCACCTCCGACCAGGCTCCGGACGGAGCAGGAGTGACGACCGTAGCACCACGAGTGACCTCATCCGAGCAGTCCACCGTGATTGTGGCGGGCCGGGTGCGCAGCAGGTCCGGCCGGAGCACGGCGGTGACCGCGACCGCGTCGTGTACGGGGAGTGTCGCGTCACCGGTCGTCTGCCGCTGCCGCTCGGCCTCCGGACGGAGCATCGCGGCCGCCGCCTGCCCGGCCGCACGCCCGCCCGCCAGCGTGTCCAGGTCGGCCTCGGTGAACGGCACAGTCAGGGTCAGGTCGAGCCCGACCATCGTGGTCGGCACCGCGCGGTCAAGGCCGGGGTCGGTGAGCACCCGGTACGCCGCCTCCGGGTCGGACCAGACGTTGAACTCGGCCGCCGCGGTGGTGTTGCCGACGGTCGCCGAGCCCCCCATGATCACCACCCGGCCGAGCGTCGCCGCGACCTCTGGGTGCACCGCGTAAAGCAACGCCACGTTGGTCAGCGGGCCGATCGCGACAAGGGTGACGGGGTCGGCGGAGCCCCCGATCGCGTCGGCGAGCAGGTCGATCGCCGGCCGCGGGTCGGGCTCGGCCGCCGGCTCGGGCAGCTTCACCCTGTTCACTCCGTCGTCACCGTGCACGTGCTCGGCCCGGCCCGGCGCGGTCCGCACCAGGGGGCGTCCGGCGCCCGCGGCGACCGGCACGTCCGACCGGCCGGCGAGGGCCAGGACCCGGCCGGCATTGCGGGTGGTGTGCTCGAGGTCCACGTTCCCGGCCACCGTGCTCACGCCGAGGATCCGCAGTTCGGGGCTGGCGCAGGCGAGCAGCAGCGCGACCGCGTCGTCGATGCCCGGGTCGCAGTCGATGACGATCGGGACGGGACTGTTCACCGGGTCGGTCACCGGGCCTCCAGGGCGTCCAGGTCGGCGGGTCGGGGCAGGGACGGCTGGGCGCCGGGACGGCTGGCCGCCGCCGCACCGGCCAGGCAGGCCCGGCGCAGCGCCGCATCCTGGTCCAGTCCGGCCAGCAGGCCGACCACCAATGCACCGGTGAACGTGTCGCCGGCGCCGGTGCCGTCGGCCGCGGTCACAGCCGGCGCGGCGGCGCGGGCCACCTCGCGGCCGCCGGCCCGCAGCACCGCGCCGTCCGCGCCGGCGGTCACCGCGACCAGCGCGGCCCGGTCAAGGCCGCCGACCGCCGCGAACTCGGCCCTGTTGGCGACGACCAGGTCGGCCCGGTCCAGCACCTCGGCCGGCACCGCCGCCGGTGGCGCCGCGTTCAGGCAGAACAGCGCGCCCGGCGGGGTCGCCCTGGCCGCCGCCGCAACCGTCCGCATCGGCACCTCCAGTTGGCAGAGAACCGCGTCGGCGCCGGCCAGTTCGGCCGGGTCGATCGTGAGCCTGGCGTTCGCGCCCGGCACCACAACGATCGTGTTCTCCCCGCCGTCGTCCACCGTGATGAGCGCCACTCCGGTCGGCCCGTCGACCCGCCGTACGCCGGTCAGGTCCACGCCGTCGGCGGCCAGCAGCGCGAGCGCCTCGCCGGCAGCCTCGTCGTCGCCGACCGCGGCCAGAAGGGCGACGTCGGCGCCGAGCCGCCGGGCGGCCAGGGCCTGGTTCGCGCCCTTGCCGCCGGGGATCCGGTTGTAGTCGACGGCCGTGATCGTGTCGCCGCCGGCCGGCAGCCGGGTCACCCGGGCGACCAGGTCCAGGTTCACGCTGCCGACGACGACGAGCCGCATGCCGCGACACCCTGCCAGACAATTTGACAGGATCAGTGTCGTGTTCACGACTCGGCCGGTCCTATCCGGGACGTACGGGATGGTTGCGACAACGCACTGGTTGGCCACCGCGGCCGGCATGGCGGTGCTCGAAGCGGGCGGAACCGCAGCCGACGCAGCCGCGGCCGCCGGGTTCGCGTTGCACGTGCTCGAGCCGCACCTGAACGGCCCCGGCGGGGATATGCCGCTGATCGTCGGCACGGCCGGCGACCCCGATCCGAAGGTGCTCTGCGGGCAGGGCACCCTGCCGGCCGCCGCCACCGTGACCCGCCTGCGGGACGAGCTGGGGCTGAAGCTCGTGCCCGGCACTGGACCGCTGGCTGCCGCCGTGCCGGGCGCGTTCGGGGCCTGGATCGAGCTGCTGCGGGCGTACGGCCGGCTGCCGCTGCGGGACGTCCTGTCGTACGCGATCGGGTACGCGGCCGAGGGGCACCCGGTGCACCCGCGGGTGGCGGGCACGATCGCGTACAGCGAGCCGCTGTTCCGGGACCACTGGCCGACCTCGGCCGAGCGCTGGCTGCCCGCGCCGGCGCCGGGCGAGCGGCTGCGCCAGCCGGCGCTGGCCGAGACGTACCGGCGGCTGCTGGCCGAGGCCGAGGCGGCCGGCGCCGACCGCGAGGCGCAGCTGGAGGCCGCCCGGAGGGCCTGGTACGAGGGGTTCGTCGCCGAGGCGATCGACACGTTCGCGGCGAAGGAGTGGATGGACGACTCGGGCACGCCGCACGCCGGACTCATCACCGGTGACGACCTGGCCGGCTGGCGGGCGACCTGGGAGCCGGCGGTCACGCTGGACTGGCGCGGGCTGACCGTGGCCAAGCCCGCGGCCTGGAGCCAGGGCCCGGTGCTGCTGCAGCAGCTGGCCCTGCTCGGCGACGGGGACCTGCCGGCGCCTGGGAGCGCCGAGTTGATCCACCGCGCGGTCGAGGGCGCCAAGCTCGCGTTCGCCGACCGGGAGGCGTTCTACGGCGACGACCCGGACGTGCCGCTGGCCGACCTGCTCTCGCCGGAGTACACGCGGGCCCGGCGGGCGCTGGTCGGAGCAGAGGCCTCCCGGGAGCTGCGGCCGGGCTCGCCGGGCGGCCGCACGCCGGTGATGCCCCCGTTCCGGACCGCCTTCGAGGACCTCGCCGGCGCCGGGTTGGGCGAGCCGACCCTCGGGGAACCGACCGTGCCGCCGGAGGACGAGTCGGTGCCGCACGAGGCCGACCGCGGCGACACCTGCCACATCGACGTGGTCGACCGCTGGGGGACGATGGTGTCCGCGACCCCCTCGGGCGGGTGGCTGCAGAGCGCGCCGACGATCCCGGAACTCGGTTTCTGCCTCGGCACCCGGGGCCAGATGACCTGGCTCGAGGAGGGACTGCCGTCGACGCTGCGGCCGTCCCGGCGGCCGCGGACCACGCTGTCACCGACGATGGTGGTGCGCGACGGCGAGCCGGTGATGGCCTGCGGCACGCCCGGCGGCGACCAGCAGGACCAGTGGCAGCTGTGCTTCCTGCTCGCGCACTTCGCCGGCGGGCTCGACCTGCAGGCCGCGATCGACGCGCCGGCCTGGCACATCACCTCCTTCCCCTCCTCGTTCGCGCCCCGGCTGGCAGTGCCGGGCGAGGTCGTCGTCGAGGGACGGCTCGGCCCTGAGGTGGTCGCCGAGCTGGAGCGGCGGGGACACCGGGTCACGGTCCTCGACGCCTGGTCGCTCGGTCGGTTGTCCGCGGTGACCCGGGATCCGGCGACCGGCCTCCTGTACGCCGCCGCCAACCCGCGCGGAATGCAGGGGTACGCAGCAGGGCGGTGACGGCTGGCAACGGAGCGGATCCGCAACGACACTGGGCATCGTGGCGGACCTGCTCAGCTCCGGGCCGGAACCCGGCGCGCCGTCGCGTCCCCGTCGTCGCTGGATCACCCCGCTGACCGGCGTGCTGGTCGCCGCCGCCGCCGCGTACCTGGCGGGGCACGCGGGCGGCGGCACCGGGACGGACCGGCCGCAGGCCGCCGACCGCGCACTCGGCGTACAGGTGCCGCCGGCGCCGAACCCGGTCCGGACCGGACCGCCGCCACCCGCCGCGCGCTATCAGCTGGACGGGGTGCCCGGGGTCGGGCCGGCCGGGGTGCGGATGCTCGTAGGCGGCCGCGATCCCGTCGTGCTCGACGCGGGCACCGGCCGGCTGGCCGCGCTGCCGATCCGCAAGGGCCTCGGCGAGATGGCCGAGCTCGACCACGCCGGCGGCACCACGACGGTGCTGCTGTACAACTTCAGCCGGCTGCGGGCCCGGGTGGTCGCCCTCGGTCCGGGTGGCAGGGCGGTCGCGCTCGGCGAGGCGCTGGACGCGCTGCCGATGCGGGACGGCACGGTGCTGGCCGAGGACTGCGCCGGCGCCGGCGGCGCCGGCCCGTGCATGCTGACCGGGTACGCCGCGACCGGCGCAGTGCGCTGGAAGCGCTCCGTGCCGAACCAGCTCGACCTGGTCCGCGACACCCCGTACGGGCTGCTGGTCCGGGCCCAGGGCGCCCTGGGCGAGGTGGTGCAGCTGGAGGACCCGCGCTCCGGCGCGGTCTACCGGGTGATCGGCCGGACTTCCGGGGTGCTCGGCGCCGACGACCGGCAGGTCGTGTTCCTCCCGGCGGCCTGCGGCTCGGGCTGCGATCTCACGCTGTCCGACCTGAACGACGGCTCGTCCCGGTTGCTGGCGGAGAACCCGGGCAGCCCGTCGGTCGCCGCGTTCTCCCGGGACGGCCGGCGGCTGGCCATCGGGTACGCCGGCCTGCTGCCGGACGATCCGAGCACATCGCCACAGCGGGACGGGTACGTCGCGGTGGTCGACCTCGACTCGGGGTTCGACCGCGTGCGGCTGGTGCCCGAGCTGACCACCGGCCCGGCCAGCACCGCGCTGCCGGTCTGGTCCCCGGACGGCCGGCTGCTGCTGGTGGTGCCGACCGACGGCGCCGGCTCCGGCCGGGTGGTCTCCTGGACGCCGGGCGCGCCGCGGGTCACGATCCTGCCGATCGGGCTCGCCGGCTTCTACGGGACGCCGGGGACGGCCGCTCCGCTCAGCTGACCGGGCCAGGCGAGGGCGCGGGGTCGTAACCCCAGCGGTCGGACACCTGCACCGCGATCACCGCGGCGTCGTCGGTGCGCGGTCCGGTGAGCAGCTCGTCGAGCAGCCGGTCGCACAGCGTCGAGACGCCGAGCGCCGGGTCGTGCGCCGCGACGAGCGCGCAGAGCCGGGCCACCCCGGAGTCGACGTCGGTCTCCCGGTCCTCGACCAGCCCGTCGGTGTAGAGGATCAGTGTGGCGCCGCGGGGGATGAACGCGGTGCCGTCCGGCCGGCCACCCTCCGAGGAGCCGCCCGGCGCGCCGATGAGCACCGACTTGCCTCCGTCGAGGATCTCCACCTCGCCGGTGCGGCTCTGCACCACCGGCGGCAGGTGGCCGGCGTTCGCGTAGCGCAGCAGGCCGCCGCCCTCGACCGGCAGCAGCCGGCCGTACACGCAGGTGGCCAGCTGGGCCATGCCGAGGCCCTGCACGAGCCGGTCCAGCCGCTCCAGCACCTCCGACGGCCGGTGGCCCTCCCACGCGTACGAGCGGAGCACCGAGCGCAGCTGGCCCATCGCCGCCGCGGCGATCAGGTCGTGTCCCATCACGTCGCCGATCGCGACACCGACCGAGCCGTCCGGCAGCGGCAGCACGTCGTACCAGTCGCCGCCGACGTCGGCCCGCTCGGAGCCGGCGAAGTAGTGCGCGGAGATCTCCAGGCCGGGCACCGGCGGCACCCGCGGCAGCATGCTGCGCTGCAGTGCCACCGCCACCTCGTGCTCCTTGGCGTACAGGTGGGCGTTGTCGATGGCCAGGCCGGCCCGGCGGCCGATGTCGACCGCCATCGACAGGTCCTCCTCGCCGTACCGGCGGTCGTGGTCGGCCAGCCCGAACGACAGCGCGCCGAGCACCCGGCTGCGCGCCCGCAGCGGAACGACCATGCCCGAGGTGACGCCGACCTCGCGCAGCAGCGCGAGCCGCTCCGGTGGGCCGGCCAGCTCGGCCAGCAGCGCGTCGTCGATCTCGGCGACCAGCTGTGGCTGGCCGGCCGAGAGCACCGTCGACACCACGGTCGCGCGTACGCCCGCGGTCGGCGGGACCGCCCGCAGTGCGGCCACCTTGGTCGGATCCTTGTGCGCGACCGCGACCCGGCGCACGGCCTGCGGCTCGGCCAGGTCGACCGCGCACCAGTCCGCGAACGCAGGCACCAGTTCCGCCGCCATCCGGTGCAGCGCCTCGCCGACGTCGAGGGTGGTCGACAGCGCCGCGCTCACCCCGGCCAGCACGGCCAGCCGGCTCTGCGCCCGTTCGGCTGCCCGGTACGCCTCCTCGCGCTCGGCCTCGGCCTGCACCCTGGCGGTGACGTCGGCCTGGACGCCGACGAAGTTCGTGACGTTGCCGTGTCCGTCGAACACCGGGGACACCGACACCTCGTTCCAGAACGCGGTGCCGTCCTTGCGGTAGTTGACCAACGTCACGGTGATCGACTCGTGCCTGTCCAGCGCCTCCCGGATCGCCAGGACCGTGCTCCGGTCCGTGGCCGGCCCCTGCAGGAAGCGGCAGTTGCGCCCGGTGACCTCGTCGAAGCCGTAGCCGGTGATCCGGCTGAACGCCGGGTTGACCCAGACCAGCGGGTTGTCCGGCAGGGCCGGGTCGCTGATCGTGAACGAGACGTCAGTGGCCAGCACGGCCCGGTCGCGCAACCGCGACAGCACGTCCTCGACCGCACGGCCGCCGGCGGCCGCGTCGGCCAGCCGGAAGAACACGATCAGCGCGCGGTCGGACAGCCCCGGCGTGTTGCTGAGCGGAAAGCCGGTCACCCAGAGCGGCTCGCCGGCGCGGACCACGCCGGAGTCCCGGGCCGCCGTCACCGACTCGCCGGCCACCGGCTGGCCGGACGCGATCCGGGACAGCGGCGAGTTCGTGTCGGACAGCGGCACGCCGTCCGGGTCGCGCAGGCCGGCCACGCCGGACCAGTCGTTGATCTTCACGGGCAGGCCGAGGTCGGGTGCCATGAGCATCGCCTGCCGGTTCGCGTACGTGACCTCGCCCCGGTGGAGATCGACCAGGAGCATCGCCGCGGGGGAGTCGTGCAGCACCCGCGGCAGAAGCTCGACGAGGGCCGGTCCGGCCGCCCCCGAGACCGCGGTGTCCCCCAACTAACCCGCCCTTCTCCTGTGCCGATCGTGGTCGAGGTTAGTGCCTGCCGGCCGGCTCCGCCCAGCCCCCTGCGGCCGCGGCGATCACGGTCCGTCGACCTCCGCGTGCCGGTCCAGGAAGGCGTACACCTCGGTGAGGTCGACGCCGCCGAACGCTCCGGGCGGCACCGCGGCGAGCACGTGCGACTGCGCCCGCGGCGACGGCCAGGCCATCCGGGCCCAGCGCCGGGCCAGCGGTGCCGGCGGGTCGGCGCAGCAGGACGGGTCGGGGCAGCGGGACTCCGTGCGGGCCTGGGTGTCCCGTCCGCGGAACCACCGCGAGTGCACGTACGGGACGCCTACCGTCACCGCGAACGTGCCATCCGGCTGGACGACCTGCTGGCTCCAGCAGAAGTACGTCCCCTGCGGGCTGTCCGTGTACTGCTGGTAGCCCGGGTAGTGCTCGACCGAGAACACCCGCCGCGCGGCCCAGAACCGGCACGCCGTCTGCCCCTCGATCGCCCCGTCCAGGTCGGCCGGGAACACCACCCCGTCGTTCTCGTACGCCTTGTAGATCCGGCCGGATTCGTCGGTGCGGACGAAGTGCACCGGCAGTTCCAGGTGCCGGGTCGCCACGTTGGTGAACCGGTGCGCGGCCATCTCGTCGGAGACGCCGAAGACGTCCCGGGCGTCGTCCACCGACAGCGCCCGGTCCGCCTTCGCCCGCGACAGCAGCGGGACCAGCGCCTGCTCCGGCATGAGCACCGCGGCCGCGAAGTAGTTGGCCTCGGTGCGCTGGCGCAGGTGCTCGGCGAAGTCCGCCGGCTCGCCGTGCCCGAGCAGGAAGTGGCCGAGCGCCTGCAGCAGCACGCTTCGGGTGTCGTGGCCGCCGGTCCAGCTGCCCTGGCCGAGGTAGATCCGCCGGTTGCGGAGGTCGGCGACCGAGCGCGTCGACGGCGGCAGGTCCTTCACGTAACGCAGGTCGAAGTCGCAGTGCGCGGCGATGTCGAGCAGCACCCGCTGGGTCAGCGCGCCGGCGCCGGGATAGCCGCAGGCGTCGAGAGCCTCGGCGGCCAGCCGTTCGATGTCGGCGAAGTAGTTGTCCCGGGCTCGCATGTCGGCCCGCAACTCGCGGTTGGCCGCGCGGGCCTCCTCCGGGGTGGCGACCACCCGCTCGGACTTCCGCCGCAGCTCCTCGTACAGGCCGACCAGGTGCTCGAGGACGACGGTCGGCAGCCGGGCGCTGGCCCGCAGCCGCGGCAGGTTCAGCGCGGCGTAGACGGGGTCGGCCTGGGCCCGTTCCAGGGCCAGCTCGAGCGCCGCCCGCTGGCTCGGCGGCTCCGGCCGCAGCAGTTGCTCGACCGGCACCCCGAGCCCGGTCGCGAGCGCGCCGAGCAGCCGCAGCGTCGGCTGCCGGTGCCCGTTCTCCACCTGGGACAGGTGCGGGGCCGAGGTGCCGGCCGGCTCGGCCAGCTGGGCCAGGGTCAGGCCGCGCTCCTGCCGCTCGTGCTTGATGCGCTGGCCGACCACCCGCGGGTCGAGCGACGGCTGGTCCGGGTCGTCAGATGTGACCGACATCGGCTGTCTCTTTTTCTA
>Ga0070713_100003594_pt1 | contig 10246 bp, 10 predicted proteins | sample LARL82metaG_FD_65465 | JGI IMG/M metagenome (GOLD analysis project Ga0070713, IMG submission 65465) | Corn, switchgrass and miscanthus rhizosphere microbial communities from Kellogg Biological Station, Michigan, USA - LAR L8-2 metaG | ecosystem: Host-associated > Plants > Roots > Rhizosphere ... | reverse complement strand
CCCAGAACGGACCCATGCGACGCGCCCTGACAGACGCCTTCCTTCGCAGCCTCCGCCCGCCCGCCTCCGGCCGCCTGGAGGTCCGGGACAAACGCCAGCGCGGCCTCGTGCTCCGGCTAGGCCCCACCGGGGCCGCATGGTCGCTGCGCACCCAGGCGGGCGGGCGCCGGAACCACCGAGTCGCCCTCGGCACCTATCCCGAGGTCGGACTGGCCGAGGCCCGCCAGAAGGCGATCAACGCCATGAGCGACGTGCAACGCGGCGTCGCACCCGTCGCGGCTGCCAGGCCCGCATCACCCACCGTGGCCGTCCGGGTCGCCGAATGGCTCGATCACCACCAGTGCGACTGGACGCCATCCAGCGCCGCCAAGCTGCGCGAAATGGTCATCCGCGAGATCGTCCGCTCGCCGCTCGGCCGGCGCTCGCTCACCGACACCACCCGCGCCGACTGGACCGGCCTCGTCACTGCGAAACGCCGCACCGCGCCCGGTGCCGCGACCCAGCTCTACCGCGCCGCCAGCTCGTTCCTGAACCACGCCGAGGTCGCCGGCTGGATCGACCGGCCCTTGCTGCCGCGCCGTGGCCTGCGCCACCTGGCACCCGCCGCGCCGCCGCGCTCGCGCGTCCTCACCGACGCCGAACTGGCCACCGTCTGGCAGGCCACCGCGAAGCTGGCACGGACACGGCACCGCGCCTTCGTCCGTGTGCTGATCCTCACCGGCTGCCGCCGTTCCGAGGCGGCCGATCTGGCGGCGGGCGAACTCGACCAGGCGACCTGGACCATCCCCAGCGCACGCGCAAAGAACAAGCAATCCATCACCTTGCCGCTGGGCCCGCTCGCGCTGGCCGAGATCGCCGCCGTGTGGCCCGCGCACGAACCGCACGCGGGCTGGCGGCTGTTCGGTCACTCGCCCGGCATGGGCGTACGCACCTTCGCCCAGATCAAGACGGAACTGGATCGCCTGTCCGGCGTCACCGGCTGGACCTTGCACGATCTGCGCCGAACCTGCCGCACCGGCTTGGCGCGGCTGGGCATTTCCGACGATACGGTGGAGGCCTGTCTGAACCATGCCCGCCGTGGCCTGATCCGCACCTACAACCGCCACCGCTACCAGGACGAGATACTCGCAGCACTCGGGAAGTGGCAGGCTCACGTGGGCGCGCTGGTCACCGACGCGCCCATGGCTGACGTGGTGCCGCTGCGGCGCGGCCAGCGGTAGGGCGCCGCCCCTTTGGAGCCAGGATGATGATGGACTGCTGACGCAGCTTGGTCGAGTTTCCATGCAAGCAGATCCTACCAGATGCCACGCTGCCCGTGTTCCTCGCCTTCACCACCCACCCGATTCGTCGAGCGCGGTGTCGGCAGGTCATCGGGATGCGCCATTTGGTCCGAAACCAAAGGCAGGGTGTTCCAACCGCCAGACATGGCGAAGACTGCCTTTAAGTTACCTACCCAGTTACCCCACTTGGGCTGCTCCTCATCCCGCAGGCGGCGGCCCTTCTTTTGTGTAGGCCGATGGACCGTTTGACTGTCGCCTTGGGCGCGCTCGTTTTGGCGCTCGTTGGTCTGGGCATCCTCGCCCTGTTCGTGGGATGGCTGCTGCCCGGCGGCTGAAGATCATCGGGATGCGCGGGCGGTCCCCCCGACCGGTTTACGAGACGGTGGAAAATCCTCGCGGGCCAGATGAGCGACAAGAACCCAGGCGGCAGACCGCCCTTTCAACCGACACAAGAGCACCGCAGACAGACAGGTCGAGGTGCGGGTCGCGCACGGCAACGCCGAATGGCTCATCGCGAAGGTCGTCGGCTGCGATCGCTCGCGCCGGCGCCGACGCGTGGCGATGCCGCCGATGCGCTCTGGCGCGAGCTGATCCGCCGCGCGCAGGCGGGCTAGGGCCGCAGCAGCCGATTGCGCGCTTCCTGGCTATCCTCGAACTCCTTGGCCAAGGTGGCGTAGCACTCCGCCACCTCAAGGAGAGCCTTGGCGATTTCTGCGTTGCGCTCGCCCAGGGCAAGGTCCCTGTAGTGCTCAGCCCTCTCCCGCAACGTTCGTGTGTCCATCCAGATAAAGAGGGCAACTTGACGGGCGGGTTCCCTGAGCGCGCGCATTTGACCGCCGGTGACCCAAGGGACAGTCGGTCTTTCCCCTACAGCAAACAGAGAGGCCGTAGATGCCCGATAGGAGGCTCCGACCAGAAGGCCGTCTTTCTTGACGCCTGTATCATCGGGCACAATGCTATCCTTTGCTAAGGGGGCGACTGCAATGTCTGCACAGCACATCCTGGTCGTCGACGACGACGCGGGATTTGCGAAAGCGATCGGCGAGGTTCTGCGCGAAGCAGGCTTTCGTGTCACCACATCATCGCATTTTGACTCGGCCCTGAGGGTCCTTGACGGGAACGACGCTGTTCACCTGCTTCTTGCAGACATAGCGATGCCCGACGGCGTAAATGGCATCGCACTGTCCAGAATGGGGCGCATGCGCCGCCCCGATTTGCAGGTCGTCTATCTCACCGGCTACGAAATTCCCGGCATTGAGAACGAGGCACTGGGACCGGTTCTCCGCAAGCCAGTCGACAACGACGCGCTAATCCGCGTCATCAAAGAGGCGCTGATGTCACCACGAGGCTGCTAAGAATGCCTCCGCCGCAGCGCCCCAAGAAGGCCCAGCCCCGCGGCCACGTGCGCAAGATCGTGCTGTGGCCTCGCGCATGACGGCGCGCGAGGGGACTGCTGGCGCGGCTCAGGGCGGCGTGGCCGGCTCCGTCGCTACCAGCTGACGGTCCACAAAGCGCCATCGAACGTCTGGCACTGGCTGTTGCATTACCAAATCCCAACCCCGCCACCTCGCAACCCCAGTGCAACCCCAGGCCGAAAAAACCGCCAGAAAACGGCGGAAATCCGCCATTTAGCACCCTACTGCCATACGGTTATCGTTCTGTTTGCTGGAGCCGCGGTAAGTCACGCTCTATGCGGACGGCCACGCGGTTTTTGCGGCGGCCGACGCGACCCTCGAACAAGGATACTGCGCCACATCGCACCATGACTGGGGCGCCGAGTGCTGTGTTCAACACGATGCGGCTGCCGGGCTGCAGCGCCATGACGTCGGACAGCCGCATCATCTGCTCATCCAGCACCACGTCCAAGTCGACCTCGGTATTCCACAACTCCTCGGCCAGGTGGGTCTCCCAGATCGAGTCACGGCCGAATTTCTCTCCCATGAACTGCTGCAGCAGCAGTTCGCGCACCGGCTCCAGCGTCGCATAGGGCAGCAGCAGCTCCAGACGGCCGCCACGGTCCTCCATGTCGATGCGCAGACGCGCAAGTATGGCCGCATTCGAAAGGCGGCTGATGGTGGCAAAGCGCGGATTCACTTCCAGCCGTTCGAACCGGAAGGTGACCGGGCAGAGAGGGTCGAAGCTGGCGGAAAGATCCGCCAAGACCACATGGATCAGCCGTTCCACCAGCGTTCGCTCGATCGTGGTGTAGGGGCGACCTTCGATGCGCATTGCGGCGGTGCCGCGGCGGCCGCCCAGCAGCACGTCGACGATCGAATAGATCATCGCGGAATCGACGACCATGAGGCCGTAGTTGTCCCACTCTTCCGCCTTGAAGACCGCCAGCATCGCCGGGAGCGGGATGGAATTCAGGTAGTCACCGAAGCGCAGCGACAGGATGTTGTCGATGCCGACCTCGACGTTGTCGGAGGTGAAATTGCGCAGAGACGTGGACATGATGCGCACAAGCCGGTCGAACACGATCTCCAGCATCGGCAGGCGTTCGTATGAGACGAGCCCGGAGCTGATGATCTTCTGCATCCCGGTGCGGTTCTCGCCGCCCGCGGGACCTTCGTCGAAGCCGAGCAGGCTGTCGATTTCGGCCTGGTTGAGTACGCGCGCCGGCTGGGCTGACTGCCCCTCGCCAGCTTCGCCACCCTCACCGCCCTCGGTCTCCGCTCCCCATGCGGCGGCCAGTTCTTCGTCGGACTGCTGCTCTTCTGGCGCGTCGCTCATTGGATCAGCATCTGGGTGAACAGTATGTCGTTGATGCGAGCCGGCGCCGCGGCAAGGTTGGCGCGTGCGATCAGTTCCTCACGCAGGCGGTAGGTGCCGGCGGAGCCTCGCAGCTCCTGCGGACGCATCTCGCGCATGTAGGTGAGGAACAGATCCTGCAGCCGCGGCATGGCCGCCTTCACCCGCTCCACATCTGCCTGCTTTGCCACTTCGAGCCGCGCCGTCAGCTTCACATAGTTCGGCCGCTGCGGATTGCTGTTCAGGTTGGTGATCAACTCCGGCAGGTCGACATAGATCGGCGTCGACGATTTGGCCTGTTCGGTCGAGGTCTCGGCGTGCTGCATGCCAAGCAGGCGCGGCAATACGCCGGTGAACCAGAGGCCTGCCGCGATGCCGACCACCAGAACGGGTGCGGCGAGCATGATCAGCTTGCGCCGGCTGCCGGGCTTTTGTGGCTCCGGCTGTTCGGGGGTTTCGTCCGACTTGCTGGGTTCTTCTTCTGCTGCCGCGGCCTTCGCCACTGGCTACTCCTTCGGCCTGTCGCGCGGCAGAATGGCAGCGAGCCGTTAAGAAAGCCTTTGCCCGGCAAATTCCGCCGGGTAGGCCGATCGTTGCCTGACTTCGACTGCCACGTCGCGACCGAGCCCGTTCAGGTTATCCGTGTCTTTTCAAGCGGTTGCAACGACGTGCCTGGTCGGATCAAGCAGGGCCATTACGGTCAGAGGGTGGCACGCAGCTTGCTGATCCGCAAGCATGGACATCAACAGCAGTGTCGCCGTGTCTCGCCTGGCCGCGCAGGAGCGCGTCATGGACGTGATCGCGGACAACGTCGCCAACGCCAACACGCCCGGCTACAAAATGGAGCGCGTGCAGTTCAGCGACTGGCTCACGCGCCAACGCGGCACCGATCAGCCGCGCGGCGATCGCACCACAGCCTATACACAGGACCGCGCGACCTGGCGCGAACAGCGCGCGGGCACCATGACCCATACCGGCAACAGGTTCGACCTCGGCATCACCAGCGACGCTTATTTCACCGTGCGCACGCCAACCGGGCCCCGGCTCACCCGCGACGGACGCTTCGGCCTGATGCCCAATGGCACGTTGTCCGACGGTGCCAGCAACGCCGTGTTGGACACCAACGGCCGACCGATCGTGCTGTCACCCAACGATACGCAGGTCGCCATCGCCGGCGATGGCACGGTGTCCAGTGAGAACGGCCAGCTCGCAAAAATCGGGATGGTAAGGCCGACCGATCCGATGAAGTTGCAGGCGGAAGGCAACACGCTGTTCCGCTCGGGCTCGCCGACAGTATCGGTGGCGTCGCCCGGCCTGGTGCAGGGCGCGCTCGAAGATTCAAATGTCCAGCCGGTGCTGGAGATGACGCGGATGATGGACGGCCTGCGGCAGTACCAGTTCATCGGTCAATTCATCCAGGCCGAGAGCGACCGGCAACAGTCGGTGATCGACAAGCTGATGTCGCAGCAGAACTGAGGAGAGACCTAGATGCGTTCGCTCGATATTGCCGGAACGGGAATGCAGGCGCAGCAGACCAACGTTGAGGTGATCTCCAACAACATCGCCAACATGACGACGACGGGCTTCAAGCGTCGGCGGGCGGAGTTCCAGGACCTGATATACCAGGATCTGCGCCGTGTCGGTTCGAACAGCTCCGACACCGGCACCATCGTGCCGTCCGGCGCGCAGGTGGGGCTTGGCGTACGCACCGCGGCTATCTACCGCATCAACGAGCAGGGCAACCTGCAGCAGACGTCCAACACGCTGGACATGGCGATCCAGGGCAACGGCTATTTCCAGGTGACGATGCCCTCGGGCGACACCGCCTATACGCGCGATGGCACGTTCGGCCTGGCTGACGACGGCACCATTGTCACCGCCGACGGCTACACCGTGCAGCCGGGTCTGCAAATTCCATCCAACGCCACCAGCGTCGCAGTGAATGCCTCCGGCCAGGTGCAGGTCACGCTGCAGGGTCAGACCGCGCCCCAGACCGTCGGCCAGTTGCAGACTGCGACATTCCCCAACGAGGCGGGGCTGGATGCGCGGGGCGAGAACCTGTTCCTGCAGACCGCTGCCTCCGGCCAGCCGGTGACCGGCAACCCCGGGTCGCCAGGGTTCGGCAATGTGATGCAGGGCTTCGTCGAGACGTCCAACGTAAACGTCGTCACCGAGATCACCAACCTGATCACGGCACAGCGCGCATACGAGATGAACAGCCGGGTGATCACCACGAGTAACGAGATGCTGTCCACCCTGACGAACCTGCGGTGATGCCATGACCCGATTGCCACTCGCACTGCTGGCGCTCTGTCTGGGCAGCGCCCATGCCGAGGCGTCTGCGACGCTGCGCACGATGACGACGCTGCATGCACCTGTCGTGCGGTTGTCCGACCTGTTCGACGAGGCCGGTGCCAATGCCGATCGCGTGCTGGGTCCCGGCCCAGGTGCCGGCGGCCGGATCGTGGTGGAGGCGGCGCAGCTTGGCGCCATCGCGCGGCAGTTCGGCGTGGACTGGCGGCCGGCATCGTCGGCGGATCGTGCCGTGCTCGACCGGCCAGGCCGGCCAATGCGGCGCGAGGACGTGCTGCGCGCGGTGAAGACCGCGCTGATGGCTGGCGGAGCATCTGCTGACTGCGACATCGAGCTGGCCGGATTCACGCCACCTCTGGTGCCGTTCGAGGCGGATCCGCAACCGGTCGTGGCCGACCTCGATTATGATGCCGATGCCGGCCGCTTCAGCGCGATGGTCTCAGTCACCGGCGAGTCGATGGAACCGCTGCACCTGCGCGTCACTGGTCGGGCGGACGACACGGTGGAGTTGCCTGTCGCCACAGCACGTCTGCTCGCCGGCAGCCTGCTGCGTGCCGACGACGTGCACATGGCGCGCGTTCATACCGCGATGCTCCGCGGCGAGATGGTGCGCCGGCCCGACGATGCCATCGGCATGCAGGCGAAGCGGCAGATCGCAGCGGGCCAGCCGCTGGCGCTGGCCGAGCTGACGCGGCCCTCGATGGTACAGAAGGGTGCCATCGTGCTGATGATGCTCGATAGCCCTGGGATAACACTGACTGCGCAGGGCCAGGCGATGGAGCCGGGTGCCCTCAATGAACGCATCCGAGTGCTCAATCCTGCATCGCATGCGGTGGTGGAGGCGGAGGTGATCGGCCCCGATCGCGTCCGTGTGGCGCCCAACAAGGTACCGATGACGGTGAGCGTGCGATGAACAGAAGCGTTCGACTGGTGGCGCCTGCGATTGCTTGCCTGCTGCTTGTGGGCTGTGGGTCGCTCTCCCGCCTCTCGGAGGTCGGCCGCGCGCCCGCGATGACGCCGACCGCGGATCCCACCAAGGATCCGACCTGGCGGCCGGTAACCATGCCGATGCCGGCCCGCGAGCCGACGCCGAACGAAGTGAATGCGCTGTGGCGGAGCGGCTCGCGCGCCTTCTTCAAGGATCAGCGAGCGGCGCAGGTGGGTGACATCGTCACCATCCTGATCGCCATGAACGACGCCGCCAATATGAAGAACGCGACGACGACCAGTCGAACCAGTGCGGAAACGGGGAGCCTGGCGAGCTTCTTCGGTATGCAGACGCGACTGCCGCCCTCGGTCAGCGATCCCTCGAAGATCCTGAACGTCGGGAGCACCAATAACAACGGCGGCTCCGGACAGATCCAACGCAATGAGGCGGTGACGATACGGCTCGCCGGTGTGGTGACCCAGGTGCTGCCGAACGGCAACCTTGTGGTGTCGGCGCGGCAGGAGTTCCGGGTGAACAACGAGCTGCGGGAGCTGCAGGTCACCGGTGTCATTCGGCCGCAGGACATCGCGTCAAACAACACGGTGCTGCACGACCGGATGGCAGAGGCTCGGATCGCCTACGGCGGGCGCGGCGAGCTCACCGAGGTGCAGCATACGCGCTGGGGTCAGCAGTTGATGGATATCCTGCTGCCGTTCTGACCGGCATTGACTTTACCGCCACTGACGTGCATTCGTCCGCCATGCATTGCGCAACCTGCATCGCCACCCGCCGACGCCGCCGTTCCTTGACGGGGGTGTGGAGCTTGCGCGCGCTGTAGAGCAGTCTGCGGATCAACCACAAAGGCCCCCGTCGGCAGCGACGGGGGCCTTTGTGGTTTCAGGGTCTCTGTCGCTCCATCCCACTAATAGCTCGGAGGACATGATGACCAGCACAGCCAGCTTCGACTCAGTCATGGATATAACGCCGCGGCCACCTGTCGTGTTTGTCGCAGGCGAGGGTTCGTGGCTTACCGACAGCGAAGGCCGCAGCTATCTCGACTTCATTCAGGGCTGGGCGGTGAACACTCTTGGCCATTCGCCTCGACCGATCATCGAGGCGCTGGCACGGCAGTCCGGGCGCCTGATCAATTGCAGTCCCGCCTTCTATAACGATCAGATGATCCGGCTTTCGGACCTGCTGACGCGGCATAGCGGCCTGCATCAGGTCTTCCTCGCGAACAGCGGCGCCGAGGCCAACGAGGGTGCGATCAAGCTGGCGCGCAAGTGGGGCGCGAAACATCGCAATGGCGCCCATGAAATCATCACCATGGATCACGGCTTCCACGGCCGCACGCTTGCCACCATGGCGGCGTCCGGCAAGGCGCAATGGGAACACCTCTATGAGCCGAAAGTGTCCGGCTTCGTGAAGGTCCCGCTGAACGATCTTGCCGCGGTCGAGGCAGCCATCACGCCCCGGACGGTGGCTGTGATGCTGGAGCCGATCCAGGGCGAGGCCGGTGTGTTCGAGGCAACCGACGCGTTCATGCGCGGTGTGCGTGCCCTGACGCGCGAGCGTGGCTTGTTGCTGATCCTCGACGAGATCCAGACCGGGATCGGGCGCACCGGGCGCCTGTTCGGGTTCGAACATGCCGGGACGCCGCCCGACATCATGACCCTGGCCAAGGGGCTGGGCGGCGGCGTGCCCCTGGCCGCTCTCGTTGCCCATCGCGATGTCTGCTGCTTCGAGTATGGCGATCAGGGCGGTACGTTCTGCGGCAATCCGATCATGGCCGCCGTCGGTTGCGCGGTCATCGAGGCGGTCACGCAGCCGGGATTCCTGGCGCGCGTGGCACAGGCGGGCGAGCATCTGATGAACCGGCTGCACGGATTGTCGCGCCGGCATGGCTGTGGCGAGGTGCGCGGCAAGGGCCTGCTGCAGGCACTCGATCTCAGGCGCGATATCGCGTCTCAGGTCACCGTGCGGGCGATGGAACGGGGCCTGCTGCTGAACGCACCGCGCCCGGATTCACTGCGCTTCATGCCAGCGCTGACCGTCAGCGACGCTGAGATCGACCACATGATCGATATACTGGACGGAGTGCTGGCGGATATGGCGGCGGGATAGCCGGCCTGGAGTGTGTGGTAATTTACTACCACACACTCCAACCGCTTGACCCTACCACGTATTTCCCCCATACCGCGCCGCCAAATCGCAAGGCCTCGCCATGAAGACCACGATCTCCATCAAGCCCGTGGAGGTGAAGAAGGACTGGGTGCTGATCGACGCCGAAGGCGTCGTTCTGGGGCGCCTGGCCTGCATCATCGCCAACCGGCTGCGCGGCAAGCACAAGCCGCAGTTCACCCCGCATGTCGACTGCGGCGACAACGTCATCGTGGTGAACGCGGCAAAGGTGCGTGTCACAGGCAACAAGCCACAGCAGTCGGTATTCTACTATCACACGGGCTATCCCGGCGGGATCAAGGGACGCAGCATCCGTCAGCGCCTCGACTCCAAACATCCCGAGCAAGTGCTGGAGAAGGCGGTCGAGCGCATGATCACCCGCGGTCCGCTGCAACGCCGGCAGATGAAGCACCTGTATGTCTACGCCGGCCCCGAGCACAGGCATGATGCGCAGCAGCCTCAGCCGCTCGATGTCGCTGCAATGAACCCGAAGAACAAACGAGGCTGATTCCGTATGTCCGGCACCACGACACGCACGCTCGCCGATCTCAGGGACGCGCTCGCTGCGCAGCAGACCGTTGGCGCGCCCGGCACAGTGCCCACGACCACCGACCAGCCGCGGCGCGAACCGAAGCGCGACGCCTTCGGCCGCTCCTACGCGACGGGTCGCCGCAAGAACGCGGTGGCGCGCGTGTGGATCAGGCCAGGCAAGGGCGAGATCACTGTGAACAGCAGGAAGGTCGTGCAGTATTTTGCGCGCCCTGTGCTGCGGATGCTGATCACCCAGCCCTTC
>Ga0070713_100003593_pt1 | contig 10247 bp, 9 predicted proteins | sample LARL82metaG_FD_65465 | JGI IMG/M metagenome (GOLD analysis project Ga0070713, IMG submission 65465) | Corn, switchgrass and miscanthus rhizosphere microbial communities from Kellogg Biological Station, Michigan, USA - LAR L8-2 metaG | ecosystem: Host-associated > Plants > Roots > Rhizosphere ... | reverse complement strand
GGTTCATTGAGGATTCCGGCTGCGCCGCTGCAGGTAAACTCGTACGGTAAAGAGGATGCACGTTCCCTGCCAAGGTTCTGCTTTGGATAGACGTGCTAAGTGCCATGAAAGTAAGCTCTTCTGCAATTATAAGATCATTAGCACAGGCCAGTTATGTTTTTTGGAACCCAATATCCGCTATTTTGTAAGTCACTGTGCTGTACTAGCTTATGTGATCTCCGGCGTAGTCCTTTAATCACGTTGGTTGAGCGGGCTGGTGTGCTGACGAAATGTAGACGTTCGAGCTTTAAGTCTTAGATTAGAAATCCACAAGCAAAATCAATGTCGAACGCACAAGAGGCGATAATCGAAAGATTCGTTCAGGTGGACCACCTGCGCATCCGGTTCTTGCACGCTGGGTCCGGGCCGGCACTGGTTCTGATACACGGACTGCTTGGCTATTCGTTTAGCTGGCGCCGAGTGATTCCGAATTTGGCGCAAGACCGGGAAGTTTTTGCGCCCGACATGCCGGGTGCGGGGTTTTCGGAGTGCGGTGCAAACCTGGATTGCCGACTGATGGGTGCTGCGCAGCGGCTGTTAGCATTCCTGGACGCCGTCGGAATTGCTGCCTGCGATCTGGTCGGCAGTTCTTACGGTGGGTCAACCGCCGTAATCCTGGCCGCGTCGATACCTTCCCGGATACGCAGTCTGGTGCTCATCTCTCCGGCAAATCCCTGGTCCGGCATTGGGCGGAAACGGCTGGCGCTGCTACAAAGGCCGGCGATCGCGGCAGTGTTCCCAAAGATGGCTCGAGCAGTGCATCCTCTTCATAGGTATTTCGTGGCAAGAATGTGGGGCGATAGTAACCGCATCACTGCTGATACGCTCGACGGGTACATTCGGCCACTAATTCGGCCGGGAATCTTTGAACACGCGACCAAGATTGTTCAAACCTGGGATGCCGATATGGATCAACTCGAAGCCACCCTGCCGAAAATCGCAGGCATTCCAACTCTGCTGGTTTGGGGTGACAAGGACCGGGTGGTTGATCGTACATCGGCAGATGTTATGGCTAGACACTTGCCGGGCGCACGCGTGGCGATCCTCAAAGGCGCTGGTCATCTGCCTTATGAAGAATATCCGGAAGAATTCTGCCGGATTGTGCACGAATTTCTGAACAATGCTCGCTCGACCTACACCGCTAGTCCTGCGCGAGAGGTAACCTGACACCGCTGAATTTCGGTGCTAGGCTCAGAGACGGTTCGCAACAAAATGGCGGCAATTACGCAATCAGCTCTTTTCGGAAAGCTGGCGAGCAGCTTCCGCTCGGAGAATTCCGGCGCGTGGATGCGTTTTTTGCTGGCGGCGATCGGGCTGACCATCGCATTCACTGCGGCTATTTTTTCTACTGCCGCGCGCGATGCCGGGAATGGGATTGGCACAGTTGTGCTGGCCTCGTTGGCCCTAGTGTTGGCTGTAGCCGTTGGGCTGGGCTCGGTGCCTTACCTTGTCCGTCGAGTGGGAGCGAGGAGAGTTCGCGAGGCGCTCGATTTTGAGGTCACTCAGGCGGGCGTGCTTTATGCGTCAGTGGTCCTGCTTATCGGCATAGCCGCCCTTAATACCGGTAACAATTTGCTCTACATCATTGTGGCCACGATGCTAGCGGCGATCGTTGTCTCCGGGGCGGCTTCCGCGGTTTGTCTCGGAAACCTGGAACTCGAGGTCAAGATCCCAGAGCACATTTTCGCCGGAAGCGAAGTGCCGGCAACGGTATGCGTTCGCAGCCTGCGACGATGGATCCCGTCGCTGTCGATCTCGGCAGTACCGATTGAAAAGAAGATCAAACGCAAGCGCTGGCAGTGGGTTGCGACGACGTTTCCGGTTCCGCCGTGGCGACCTGCAGGCCAGCAATGGCTGCAATTGCCAGACCGCAAACTCCGCCGGGTTGCAATCGGGAATCCTTCCGGAGTCTTCCATCAGTCCGCATATTTTCCACTGGTTCCCCCCGGCGCCGGACTTGAGGCCTCAGTGAAATTGAACTTTCGACGCCGAGGTTGCTATCAGGAGCGATTCAGCCTTTCGACGCGATTCCCCTTTGCTTTTCTGGTAAAGACACGCCGGGCGGCTTTGTCACGCGAAGTGCTGGTTTACCCCGAACTAACCAATTCCCAGGAAGCAATTGAACTGCTTCCGGTCCTGACCGGCCAGTTCGAAGCTCACCTTAGAGGCATAGGCTCAGACTTATATCGGATTCGCGAGTACCTTCCTGAAGATCCGGCGCGCCAGGTGGATTGGAAGGCCACGGCTAAATCGGGATCACTCAAGGTCAGGGAATTTGCGCGAGAAGACGAACGACGCTTGCGGGTTGTTTTTGACAATCCCGCAGTGGGGGCGATCCAATCGCCGGCTTACGAGCGAATGGTTTCGCTTACCGCGTCTCTGGTGTGGAGATTGGCCCAGGAAGGCGTGCTTCTCTCGTTTGTTTCCCAGGATTATGAATCTTTTGGGGACCCGTTCGGGATTCTGCGCTATCTGGCGACCGTGGCCCCGAAGGGCGCAGCTTCAGTGCTAGAAACCTTGTCAGCCTCAACCGACTACAGCGTGGTTTTCACAGTTCATAAACGTGGAACTATTCCGGCAGGAGCTTGGGCGAGCTCCTATTTTGTGTTCATGGAGTAAATTCGATTCGGCGACCTTTACTTTCATGGAGTTGTGGTATAGCGATTCCAGCCTTTCCGGCGCAAACGAAAGTTCCCCAACCGTTCACATGGTAACCAGCACTTTGGTTACTTCTGTTCGTAGGTACCTGATTAGAAAACTGCTAATGTTCCACGCATAGTACTTCTGATTCAGGCCGCACTGAATCGACTTTTATGTCCAGCCCTCAACTACAGACCGCGTTGTGGGTCTCGCAGCCGGTTCTTCTGGCTGCTGTCGCGGCCGTGATGTACCGCCGGCGACTATATAAAGAATTCCCCGTATTCTTTACTTATACCCTTGCGCAAATCGCGATCTTTCTAGTGCAGTTTCCGGTTTATAAGTTGGCGGCTTATCATGCGTACTACGTCAGTTTTTGGATTGCGATGGTGCTAAATCTCATATTTGATTTCAAGATAATTCACGAGATTTTCCTGGATATTTTCCGACCGTACCACGCGTTGAAGGACCTTGGGACGGCATTGTTTAAATGGGCGGCGCTAATCATGGTGCTGGTGTCGGTGGTATTGATTTCGACAAGCCCAATCTGGAACGAACCCATCCATGGCAGTCTCTTACTCCTGCAGCGTTGCATGCGGGTGGTGCAGTGCGGATTGGTTCTTTTTTTACTTGCATTCTGCAGGCACCTCAACGTCTCATGGAGGCGCCAAAGTTTTGGCATGGCTTGGGGATACGGGATATTTGCCAGCGGAGAACTGATCAGTTATGCGCTTTATTCGGGGGGACACATCTCCCAGAATCTACTAAACCTAATTACTATGGGAGCACTTAATACGAGCATACTGGTGTGGTTGAGCTATGCGATTTTGAACACCCGCGAACATGCTATACCAGTCTTGATTCCGCAGCGATGGGACAGCGCATTGATGGATATACATGCTCAAGGAGAGCCAGAATCGTTAATTCCAATGTTTGAGCACATGGTGGATAGGGCCTTCTCGAAAACCCAGGACCGTCACGCTTTACCCTAGTCCCGCACCGCTTTTCATTTCAAAAAATCCGCAGGCTTTGGTCGAAGAACCGACCGATCGTCGTCCGACTTGACTGCGTGGGTATAATCCTGCTACTAGGGTTTCCGCTCCCAGGGGACCCGCATGTAGGAGAAAATCATGACACGTGCGGTCAGGGCTTTGGTCCTGGTGGTAGCCGTAGCTTGCACCTGTCTGGCAGCGGCCGCCCCGGTCAGTACGAAAGTGAACGCAGGACCGGTGCCGGTTTGCTGGAAGAGTATGGACTGTACTTAGCCAAAGATAAAAACTGATCCCGTTAGGATCGGACCTTCTGGGCAGCGGTTGCGTAAGCAATCCCGGCCCTCTTTTTATTTTGCAGTATTTTGAAGGACTGGCGGGAGATGGCTTGGCTGTGCTTTGAGCTCGCAAAGTTATCGCCGCAAAGCTGTAACCCTGTCCTGCCCTTACCTAGAAGGTTAACTATGCCCTTTATGCCCCGCAAAATCCGTGATATAACGCCGTAAAGGTCATCGAGCTCCCAGGAGATGGCATATGGAACTGGCTTTTCAGGCCAATGAGGCCTCAGAAATCGAAGGTCTCAATAAAGGAGGGCTTGTGTCCGAAGCACGGACTGGAAAAAGATTTCCGCTGGAATTGCCGATCAAGATTCACGGGGAAGACCAGGGAAGTGTTACTGGAAATATGAGTGCCGCCGGGGTCTACATTCGCGGCAACCCGGCGCTCGATATTGGGTCGAATGTGGAATTCGAAATCGCGCTGCCACCAGAATTGACCGGCGCGAATGAGAAAGTGATTGTGCAATGCAAGGGCCGTGTAGTGCGGAAGGATGCGGGCGGAGGCGGAGAAGCGCCGGGTGTCGCCTGCGTGATCGACACCTACGATTTTGTTCGCCAGTCGTAATTTGTGAGGTGCTAAGGCAATGCTTAAACTGATTCTCGCCGACAACCAGGCAATTTTTCGTGCAGGCATCGCTAAGGTGCTGGCGGTGGAAGATGAAATGCGTATTGTGGCGCAAGCCCAGACCGCCGAGCAAATGTTCATGGCGCTGGATAAATTCCGCGCCGCGGTGCTGGTGGTTGCAGGCGGTTTTCACAACGATTTCAGCGCTGTCGTACAGGCAGCTAACAAGGTGCGTACGCGCGTGGTAGTGCTCGGCGATACCGGAGAGAGCGCTCAAAAATATATGGGCGCGGGTGCCCATGGAGTTGTGTACCGCAACGTGACGAGTTCCGCATTAGTCGACTGTGTCCGCAAAGTGGCGCGCGGTGAAACCTGGATCCAGGACATCGCCGTCCCCAGCGAATTAACTGAAAACGATATGGTCGGACTGCGTGTACGCGACCGGCTTACCGCGAAAGAGCTGCGAATTGTTGCATTGATTGTTCAGGGATATAAGAACAAAGAAATTGCCACGCAGCTCGGGACCACTGAACAAGTCATCAAGAATTATCTGCGTAACGTTTATGACAAGATCGGCGTCTCTGACCGGCTGGAGCTTGCGCTGTTCACGATCCATCACCGGATCCTGAACGAAGCCGCAGCCGCTACGGCCGCAGCTCACCAGCAACCGCAGCCTGGACCCGCAGGGGTGGCATCGTAGATCCTGGTCAAGGGGCACAGACTGGCCCGAGAATGATTCAGATTTGTTATGGCCGCTGTTGGCGGCCTTTCTTTTTTGGACTGCTTGACTCTCGCCTGATTCGGGAATAACGTTTTAGCCGCAATCCGACTGCCTTGTGAGTTTATCTTGGCGTTCCGATCGCAAATTGTTCGTTCAGGAGACAATTTATGTATTCACGAACGGTCACCTGCAAAATCGATCCTTCAATGATCAACGAATTTCGCGATGCACTTAATGGGGAGCTCCTGCCACGTATTCAGGCGCAACCGGGGTTCGTGGACAATATCGAATCGCTCGACAGCACGACGGGAGAATTTTGCTGTACAACTCTTTGGAAGAGTGAGTCGGACGTAAAAAACTACGATAGTGGTCTGTTCCAGGAAATTGCGGCGAACCTAGCCCCACTGATGATCGAAGGTCCATCGGTCAAAACGCTGCCGGTAGAGAACTCTTCGGCCCACCGTGTGGCAGCCGGCAAAGCAGCTTAGAAGCGAAACCGAAGCTACGTTTCGGGAGGGCAGTGCTCTGCTGCACTCCCGTCTTTCTTTATTTTGGTTTTTCGCCGACTGGTCACATCGGCTCCATAGGGGCTGTATGGCTAGCGCCAAACCCACGATCGCAAAATCGGGGAAGGCGTTCCCAGCGCGCGGCGCGGTATATTCATTGGGCGTGAAAATTTCCGTTGCTCTTATCACCCTCAACGAAGAAGTAAATCTTCCACGAACCCTCGAAAGCGTCATGCCGCTGGTGCGCAACGGTCAGGGCGAAATCATCATCCTGGATTCGGGATCGACGGACCGCACCCTTGAGATTGCGCGCTCGCACGGCGCGAAAATCTTCATTGAAGAGTGGAAAGGATTTGCAGCGCAAAAAAACTCAGCGATGGAAAAAGCCTCGGGAGATTGGGTGCTGCAACTGGATGCCGATGAAGCACTGGAAGCGGGGCTTGCAGGCGAGATTTATGCAGCAGTTCACGGCGGGCCCCATAGCGTTACTAAGGCGCACGACTCTCTAGAGACTGTTGAGACAGTGATGAAGATCGAGGATCGCCGTGAAAGCAACGCTCGGTCAGAAGTGGGCTTCTGGATTCCACGAAAGAATTACTTTCTCGGTCGCTGGATCAGGCATGGCGGATTTTATCCTGATTCCAAGTTGCGGCTGATCCGGCGTGGCGCGGGAAAATTTGAAGAGTACGGCGCGCATCCCACAATCAAAATTGACGGCCCGACGGGCAGACTCAAACACGCGCTCATTCACAGTGCGTATCCGACCCTGCGCGGATACATTGATCACATGAACAGCTATTCGTCATCCGGGGCCGAGATCGCGCTCGCGAAGGGCCAGCGGGGTTTCAATCTGCTGAACATCGTTGTGCGCCCAAAACTCACATTCCTTTACAACTACATTTTCCGCCTCGGATTTCTCGATGGACGGGAAGGTTTTCTGCTGCATCTCTATCACGCGGTTTACGTGTCGTGGAAATACGCCAAGGCGTGGGAACTGGGTCGAAAGAACAAGCATTGAAGGATTGTCGAATCTACGAATTGTCGAATTCCATTTCAAATCGACCGTTGAGTTGTAATTCAATCAATTTGTAAATTCGAATATTCACCAATCATGTTAACCGACCAAGCGGTCGCCTCCGCGGCTTGCTCCTGCGCTGGGGTGTCTCCTATGATCGAAGGGAGAATGCTGCAAGCCTAGAAAGGCGAGAATGGCGGAGAACAAGCGACCACGAAATCCTGACGCCCCGGTCACAGAGTCTCCTATAGCGGATGTAACTGAGAACCGCCACCCTTCAGATTCCGAGAAGCGCTGGGCAGAGAAGACGTTGCTGCCCACAATTGAAAAATCTCCCGAGAAGCCAATCGGCGCGCCGACCGGCACGAATGTGGACGAGCACGGACGCGCCCGGTTCACCAGTATCTCCGGGGTTCCGGTCCGTCGCCTGTACACGCAAGCTGACCTGCCCGAAGATTGGGATTACGAGAAGTATCTGGGCTATCCGGGCCAGCCGCCATTCACGCGCGGAATTCATGCCACCGGATATCGCGGCAAACTTTTCACCATGCGGCAGTTCTCGGGGTTCGCTTCTCCTGAAGAAACCAATCGCCGCTACAAATATCTGCTCGAACATGGCGGCAGCGGGCTTTCTGTGGCCTTTGACCTGCCGACCTTGATGGGCTACGACTCGGACCATCCAGCTAGCGAAGGTGAAGTCGGTAAATGTGGTGTGGCCATCGATTCCCTCGAGGACATGGAAATTCTCTTCAACGGAATCGACCTCGAGAACACCACGGTGTCAATGACCATCAACTCTCCGGCGTCCATTCTGTGGGCGATGTATTTAGTAGTGGCAGAAAAGCAAGGCGCCGATTGGAAGAAAATCTCCGGCACAATTCAGAACGATATTTTGAAGGAATACATCGCGCAGAAGGAGTACATCTACCCGCCGGCGCCCTCGATGCGCCTGGTGATCGACACGTTTGAGTTTGGCTCGAAATTCACCCCGCGATTCAACACGATTTCCATCAGCGGATACCACATTCGTGAGGCGGGATCGACCGCGCTACAGGAGCTCGCGTTCACGTTGTATGACGGTGTCGAGTACGTTGAGTGGGCTCGGAGGCGCGGGCTGGATGTGGATGATTTCGGCCCACGGCTTAGTTTCTTTTTCAACGCGCACAACGATTTCTTCGAAGAAATTGCGAAATACCGCGCCGCACGCAAGGTCTGGTACCAAGTAATGAAAGACCGCTTCGATGCCAAGAACCAGCGTACCTGGCTAATGCGATTTCATACGCAGACCGCGGGAGTATCGCTTCCGGCGCAACAACCCATGAACAACATTGCGCGCGTCGCCATTCAGGCTTTGGCGGCTGTGATGGGTGGAACACAGTCGCTGCATACCGATGCATACGATGAAGCGCTCGCGCTTCCTACGGAAGAAGCCGCGCGCATTGCGCTCCGGACGCAGCAGATCATTGCTTATGAATCCGGTGTGACCCAGACGGTTGATCCTCTAGCAGGATCTTACTTTTTGGAAAATCTTACCCTGCAAATGGAAAAAGGCGCGTTCGACTACTTCGGCAAGCTCGATGCAATGGGAGGCATGGTCAAGGCCATCGAGCGCGGATATCCTCAGAAGGAAATTGCCGAGGCCTCGTACCAGTATCAGCGGGCGGTTGAGGCGAAGGAAAAGGTCATCGTGGGCGTGAACGAATTCACTGTTGATGAGGAGTCGCCAACGACCCTCTATATTGACGAATCCGTGGCCACGCACCAGTCCGCAAAATTGAAAACACTGCGCGCTCGCAGGTCCAACGAAGAAGTGCAGCGCAGGCTTGGTGAGCTAAAGAAAGCGGCTGCAAAAGAGCCGCGCGCGGAGACGAGCGGGAATATTTCCTCGGCCAATACCATGCCGTACATCGTGGATGCGGTGCGCGCTTATGCAACTGTAGGCGAGATAAGCGAAGCGCTGCGTCAGGTTTACGGGACGTACACGGAAGTCAGCGTCACCTGACGGAAGAAAGAGTGGTCATTCCGAACGGCTTTACCAATGAGGAGTTTGCCTTAACAGAGAACAGCAGATTCCTCAGCCCTAAAGGGCTTCGGATGACAACGTGTTCTATTCACGTGTTTGCCCCGTTCCTATCACCTGATATTTGGTGGAAGTCAGTTCCTTCAACGCAAACGGTCCGCGGCAATGGAGTTTCTGTGTGCTCACGCCCATCTCCGCGCCAAAGCCAAACTCGCCGCCGTCGGTGAATCGGGTGGAAGCGTTCCAGTAAACTGCTGCCGAATCGACTGCCCGAAGAAATTTTTTCGCGTTCGCTTCATCCTTGGTAATGATCGCCTCCGAGTGTTTTGTGGAATAGCTATTGATGTGCTTGATAGCTTCATCCAAGCCGGCCACCACCCCAATTGCGATGCAGAGGCGCAGGTATTCTTCTCCCCAGTCTTCTTCCTTCGCAAGAGCCACACCGTGAGTTAGGCTACTGCTTTCCTGGTCTCCGCGCACTTCCACTCCCGCGTCAATGAGTCGGCGCACGATCTGCGGAATGAACTTCGAAGCGATTTTCGAGTGCACCAGCAACTTCTCGGCGGCGTTGCAAACTGAAGGACGCTGGGTTTTCGCGTTAAGAATAATGCGATTGGCCATTTCGAAATCGGCAGATTCATCGACGAAAATGTGGCAGTTGCCGGCGCCGGTTTCGATCACCGGAACCAGAGCGTTCTCGACTACGTGCGCGATCAGCCCCGGCCCGCCGCGAGGGATGACAACATCAACGAGACCGCGAGCGCGAATGAGTTCCTGCACGGTGTCGCGGCAGGTGGAATCTAGCAACTGGATTGCGCCCGACGGGATGCCGTCCGCTGCGGCCATGATTTCAGCCAATATTTGATTGCTGGCCGTCGCTTCTTTTCCTCCACGCAGGACGACCGCATTCCCGGTCTTCAAGCACAGCGTTGCGGCGTCAACCGTGACATTTGGGCGGGATTCATAAACAATCCCCACCACGCCCAGCGGCACACGAATTTTGCGAATGAGTAGCCCGTTCGGACGGGCCCATTCTTCGAGCACTTCATTTACCGGGTCCGGAAGTGCGGCAACATCACGAACCGCATCCGCCATTTGCGAAATTCTCTCGGAAGTCAGCAGCAGGCGATCGCGCATTGCCCCGGCCAGATTGGAACGTTGAATGTCCCCTTCATTGGCCCGAATAATGCGTCCAGCATGGGTTTCGAGCGCGTCAGCAATCTTGAGTAGAAGGCCGTTTTTTTGCTCAGTTGAAAGCTGCGCCAGAATAGCGACCGCGGCGCGTGCGCGCTCGAGCTTTTCTCGAGTAGAGAACGCAATTGCAGGGCTGCCCGCCATATCAGGCCTTGTCCTTCTTCGGGGGGAAGTAAGTCCCGATCCTGCGAGCGATTGCTTTTGCGATCGCATCTGGATCACG
>Ga0070713_100003591_pt1 | contig 10252 bp, 7 predicted proteins | sample LARL82metaG_FD_65465 | JGI IMG/M metagenome (GOLD analysis project Ga0070713, IMG submission 65465) | Corn, switchgrass and miscanthus rhizosphere microbial communities from Kellogg Biological Station, Michigan, USA - LAR L8-2 metaG | ecosystem: Host-associated > Plants > Roots > Rhizosphere ... | reverse complement strand
GTGCCATAATGTGACGTTTGCCCGGTTCCGGGCCGGGGCGCTGCCCGCTAATTCGGGAACGGAACAATCGTGCGGGTGGGCGGGCCAGCCGTAAATCCACGGCATTCGAGGAATCATGGGCCCGGCCATGGGAAGCCTTTCGGGCCATTTACCAATGCGGCGTGGGCGCGGGGGCCCGGCGCCCGCTTCGGCCAGGGGAGAACCGCGTGCGCTCAAGCCGGCGCGGTAACATCGCGGCATGTCGTGGGCCGCTCCCAGCATCGAGAGCCCCGAACTTCCTGGTGCCGTCGAGGCAAAGGTGAGTGGGCGTAAGAGCCCGGAGAGGCTTTACTGGCGCCTGCAGCGGCCCCGGGCCGGCGTATACGCGGGCCGGGCGCGCCGGGTCCTTCTCTACCGCGTTGCCGCCGCCGCCGCGGCGATTATCGCGGTCGCGCTGTGGGCCTTTCTGGGCATGGTCCTTGGCAACATTGGCAACCCACGGTGGCCTCCCGCCGCGCGCATCGGGATCGGGACGATCAACCTGGCCGTGATACACGCGGCCGCGGAGTTCGCCCCCTGGATGCCGGTCTTCATCGTGCTCGGGGTGATCCTGGCGATCATTCCCCGCCCGTCCCTGTGGCTCTACCGGCTCACCGTGCTCGGCGCCGGCGCGCTTGGCTACTATCAACGGCGCCTTCCCCCGGTTCACTGGCCGGGCCTCGCCCCGGCCGTCACCGAGCGGACCGCCGCCCTGGTGGCCCGGCTGTCGTTGCGGCCGCCCGCGTCAACGGCGAATGCGGCCACGGTCGTGCTGCTGGCCGCGATCGTGGGCGCGTACGCGGGCTATCGCTACTCCTATGGATTTGCCGTTCGGAGCACCGGCGTCATACCGCGGCGGCCGGTCACCCACTACCGCTCCACCTTCGCCGGGCTGCCGGTGACGTCGCGCCTGGTGGCGGTGCCGTTCGCGGCGGCCGTGCTCACGGCGGCCGTCTGGATCGCCGAAGGTATCCGCGCGCACCTGCCGGGCGTGCGTTACGAGGCGTATCTCTTCGGGTACAGCCACCCCTCGAACTTCATCTGGCTCGCTGCCGCACTGATCGTCGCGTGGGTGGTCTGCGTGCCCCATCCCAACGGCTTCCAATGGCTCTTCATCCTGCTGGCACTCGGCCTGACCGCCTACGCGTTCGCGCCGCACGTGTACCTGATCAGGGTGCCCGCCGGGAGCTCCCTGGCCGGCCGGGACTTCTGGGGCCTGGTCATCGCGTACCTGGCCGTGACGGGCCTTGGCTACAACCTGGTCGCGTGGCTGCTCGATTGGCGCTGAGGCCGCGCGGGCTCGCTGACCGGGAACAGGGCGGTCAGGTACTCCGGGTGCCCTGGTCAGCCCCGGCCGGGGCGGGCAGCGCGTGGAGCTTGAAGGCGGCAAGGCCATTGAGCGTGGAGAGCACCACGGTGTCGGCGCTTCCGGCACAGAGGTTTGTGATCGTGACCTCGGTCTCGATGTCGACCAGCGGAGCGATACCGCCGCGACCCTGGCCCATGGCGCCGAGGGCGACGTTCAGATCCCATGCGCGCAGGCGCCCGTCGCGCCCGCCGGCCACCGCGACGGTACGCCCGTCCGTCAGTGGCAGCACGACGAGGCTTGACGCACCGCTCGCATCCAGTGAGATGCGCTGGTATCCGGGCCGCCGCCGTTTCTTACGGAAGATTCTCAGCTGCCCATCCCCGCACAGGACCAGGATGACCCGCCGCGGGCCGGTCAGGACCAGTTGCACCGCCGCCGGGTGCCCGGAATCACGATCGCGAACATAGGTCATCCGATCGGCTATCCGGAGGTGGCCGATCCGCCGCCCGCTCAGCGCGTTCCAGATATTGACCCGGTTGTCATGACCACCCGTGGCGGCTACATGGGTTCCCTTCGCGGTGACCCCGGAGGCCAGGGCGCTGGTGGGACCCGAGTGCCTGCCGAGAACCGCGTGAATTCTCCGGGCTGCCAGATCCCAGACCACCGCCTTGTTCTCATGTCCGAACGTGATGGCCAGCGGCCGCCCGGGAACCGGCACATACCTCGCCTCCAGCGGAACCGGGCTCATCACGAGCTGGTAGGCGTAGGTGCGGAACCAGTCCGCGTTGGTACCGTCGGAGAGCCGCCAGAAGTACGCGCTGCCGGTTCCGAAGACCACGGCGGCCTCGCCTATCCCCGGTACCCATCCGCAGGTGGCGGCGATGATGGAGCCGCTGGACAGCTCGCTCAGCCGGGCGACCTGTTCACCGGTGCCCAGGTCGAGGACGGCCGGCGCGCCGCCCGGCTCCACCGTGACGGTCAGGCCGAGGATTCGTTCCTGGTCGGTCATGGTGGACAGCACGGCGGCCGACGGGTCGCTCGTCGCCGCGCTCGGGGCGGCCCGCGCGTCCGAGCCGATGGCCCACACCCGGACCGTGCCGTCGATGCTGCTGCTTACCAGGCCGGTGGCCGCGCCGGGCAGATTGACCGCATCGGCGTCCGTCACATCGGCGCCGTGCCCGGTGAGCACGACCTCCTGCGGGCGCCCCGTGCCGGGCGGAGCCGGCTCAAGCCTGATGACCGGGCCCTCGAGGGCGACCACGAACGGGAACGTGTCGCTGGGCCGGGCGTGCTTGGGGTAGCTGACACCGGGCGGAGCGCTGACCCCGGGCCTGGAGGCGGTCTGCAACAGCGGGACCAGAGGCTCCTCACCCTCGGCGCCCGTGATCTTCCAGCGCCCTTCGCCGCGTTCGTAGGACGCCACGACCATGGTCCCGTCCCTGAGCCTGACCGGCGCGTATTCACCTAGCGTGTATTCACCTAGCCTGATGGCTCTCACCGGCTCGCCGGCCGGGCCGGTGAGGTCAAAAAGCGCCGGTCCTTCGCTGCTGAACAGCCCGCCCGCCTCGCGCAGGCATATCACCGGCGTTCCGTCGAGCCGGCAATGGTAGGTGAAGTACAGCGTGATCAGCGATGATCGGACGGCCGGGACATGCCTGCCGGTGGCGAGGTCGAAGACGTGCTCGGCGCCCACCCGCCGGTCGATGCTGACGACGACCGGAGTGCCCGAGGCGAGGTGACGGAACTCGAGCCTGCCGGGCCGCAGGCCCGACTGCAGCCTGGCGATCGGTGTTCCCGACTGGATGTCCCAGATGGCCGTCACCATGCCCGGGCCGCCGGTCAAGGCCGCCCACCTGCCGTCGGGAAGCCTGACGCAGCGCATCTCCGGCGCGGTCAGCCGCACCGAGGTCAGCCGGTCCCACAGACCGGAGCGGACCGGGATGGTCAGCTCCTGGGACATCGACGGGAGTTCATGGGCGGCCAGGAAGCCGGCCTCACTCAGCACGACGGCAAGCTGCCTGGGCCCAGGGAGTTCCACCAGGTCGATGGCGGCCAGCGCCTTGTGGCCCACCGCCTGCGCGGCGAGCTGCTGCGCCGCGCCTATATCCCAGAGCCGCAGGGTGCCGTCATCCCCGACGGACGCGGCCTGCGCGTTGTCGTCCCTGGCGCCGAGCCCGATGACCTCACGAACCGGGCCGCGGTGGCCGGCCAGGACCCGGTGCGGATGATCGGGGGGCCACTGGTTCCAGCTCACGGACCAGCGCCGCCGCAGCGGATAATCGGCGATTCGTTCCGCGAGGGCGTCGGCCCGAGCCCGCCGCGCGGCCAGTTCCAGGTAGGACAGCCGCTCAGCCAGGTCGTTGTCCCGCAGCCGGTGCATCGCGCGCTCGTAGGCGACGGCGGTCAGCCGGGTGTCCGGGTCGCGTTCCCCGGCGAACGCGGCGAGCAGCCCGAGCGGGGCGGCGTAGGCCAGGTACCCGGGGTCGGTGACGAGTTCCCCCAGCTTTCCCGCCGCGGCCGCGTGGGTTGCCAGGTGCGCCTTGATGTACGGATGAGCCTCCGGCCAGTCGCGCACGCCGGCCGCCGTCCGTGGCACATGCTCCAGCAGCAGCTCCACGAACTCGCCGTGCACCCGCTTCTCGTCCTGCCCCTGCCTGAGGTACTCCGACAGCGACGCGTGGTAGAGGCGGTACACCGATCTTTTCTCCCCGAGCGTCCCGACCACGTAGGACCCGGCATTCCGGTGTAGCCAGATCACATCCTCGTCGCGATACTCCCGGCCCGCGAGCCGGGCCGCCAGCGGGGCCCAGATGTCCTCCCAGGGCAGCCCGTTACCGCCCGCATAGGCCAGCGGCCTGAGCAGATCGCATGCCCGCGCCGCGTCACCACGGAGGCGGGACTCCAGGTCCTGGTGCATGGCCTCGGCGGCGGTGCCCGGAAGGCCGGCGCGCCATACCGGGTCTGCCGGATCCGCGATGTGCGGCTGCGCCGCAAGCGTCCGGCTCGTGATCAGTGCCACAAGGAACGACCGGCCGGCCGCCTGTGCCACCGCCTCGGCCACCGCCAGGACCCGCGCGCGATCGGCGCCGTCCGTATACGGCGAACCAGCCGGGGCACGCAGGCGGTTCTCCGCGTAGATCCGCAAGGACCGGGGGTCCGCGTAGCGGGCATCGTCCAGGTCGATGCGGTCCGCCGCCGGGCTCAGCCGGCCAAGGAGGTAGGACCGCGTGCCGAGCAGCATCCGGAAGCCCGACCGCGGCCCGGCCTCGATCAACGGGTTCAGGATGGCCGAGACGAGAAGATCGGGGTCCACGGCCTCGTCGATCGCGTCGATCGCCGCCACCATGGGTGTGCCCGCCCGGCGGCTCAGGAACTCGGCAGGCGTCGCCGCCTCGACCTTCGCCGCATGGCAGAGCCCGCGCAGGACCTCCTCACTGGTCCGGTTGCGCGCAAGGATGGCCACATCGATGGAGCCTTCCGGGGGAATCGTGTCCTCGGGCACCCCCTGACGGCGCACTGACCTGCGCCAGTCAGGGTCGCTGAACACGCACACCCGGCCGATGACCGCCGACTTGCCGGAACCCGGATCGCCGGTCACCACGATCGTCCGCAGGTCCTTGCCGTCGCCCAGCCACGCGGTCAGGTCCCGCAGCGCGGCATGGCGCCCCTCGAAGTACCAGCCGACCTCCTGGGGGACGTCGACGTCGACTCCCCGGGCCCGCGGGATGAAGAACTTCTCCAGGTCCTCGCGCCGCTGCTTGTCCTCTTCCAGTTGCAGCTGGGTGGCCACGTCCAGGCCACGGAAGCTGGGGTTGTAGCGCGGGTTAGGGAGAAAAAAGTCCTCGCCCGGGAAGAGGATCGTGCTGGAGGTGACGGTCTGCCAGGCCTTGCGTTCCCCATCTTTCTTGATGTGGCGGACGAGAGCATCCACCGGTATGTGGAGCGCGTCATAGCCCGCGTTCGCCGGGTGGTGCACCGCTCTGGAGAACAAGCCCGCGAAGTCACCGGCCCGCACTCGTTCCCTGGGGTGTGCCGACGAGATGGCCACCACGGTCCTGCCGTCAAAGGAATTGGCCGATCTGACCGCCGAGATGAGCGTATCGATGGCTCCCTGACCGGCCTCGCACGTGTCGAGAATGAGCAGCAGGTTGCTGACCTGGCTCTCGCCGAGCAGCCGCTCGGCGAGTTCCTCGGTGGGGAGCGCGGCAAAAGGATCCTCGCCGGTGTCGGCCATCCAGAGCCGGTGCTTTCCGCCAGCTTCGGTCGCGTGTCCGGTGTGATACAGCGCGACGATATCGTCGGGGCCGCATTTGAGCGCGAAGTGCCGCAGTTCCTTCCGCATCTGCTCGGCCGTGGGGTTCAGGTCCAGCGTGTTGAGGCGCTCGTAGCCGAACGTCCCCTGAAATATCTCCGCCATCCTCCCGACCGACGCCTCCAGGCGGCCTCCGCTCTGCGGCAGGTCGACGGTGACCCCGGTGGCGATGAGGAAACGCCGCCCCGGCGATTCCTCAGGCATGAAGCCCAGCCAGGATCAGCTCGCCGGTCCGCGGATCCGTCAGGTACGAGGTCATGTCGTGGGCCTTCGCACCGTTGTGTACGCGGAGCTGGCGGATCCCGGCACCGAAGAGCGGGCGCAGGTCCTCCACCGCGGCGACGACATCCCCGGTGTCGGCCACGTTCGCCCACATCCTGACCGGCGGCCAGGCACCCATGAGGAGTTTGCTTCCCGGTACGGCGGCCGGAGCAGGCGTGAGCCTGTCGAACACCACGTTGCGCAGGCCCAGCGGCGAGCCCAGGGTGACGAGCGCCCTGACCTGCTGATGCGGGTGCGCGAAGAGGACCTCGTAGGCGACCACCGAGCCCAGCGAATGCCCCACGATGACCCTGGTGTCATCGGCGATGGCCTCGGCCACCTTTTCCTGGACGTCTGCCCGCGTCTTCTTGTCGCCGAAGTACGTGCTGACCTGCTTGAGGTTGCCGATGAATGCCGATTCCGCGATTCCGGCCAGGAACTTCGACCGGCTCAGCGCGTCCAGGGCGCGACGCGCCACAGCGGGCGTGCGGCCGAGCACCTCCTCACCAGGGGGGATCACCGCCTCATCGCAGTCTGCCGCGCGCTGCCACAAGGCCTCGAGGAGGTCTTCCTCATAGCCGGGGCCCACGTCCGAGGCGTCGTAACGCGGGGCCGGTGCCAGAAACTCCGACTCCGGGCGGAAAAACTCGCCGTAGCTGGCGAAGGAAACGTCCTGCTGGCTTATGTCGGCGCCGGCTCTTAAAATCCCATCGCGCAATGCGGGAAAGAGCCGCGCCTGCAGCGTGCTGGGGCCTTGCGCCTCTTGGCCTATGCCATGAACCACCAGGATGCCAGCCATAGACACCCCCTCCCGGCCATACCGGGCGATTCTACAGCGCGGCCGTGCGCGTGGTCGCGCATCCCTTCCCGGCCCGGCGCCGGCATGGGCCGCTGGCCGCATCGGCCGAAGTGCCACCCATAGCATGACACGAAGCAGAGCTTGCGAGATGATGCGGAGCACGGCGTAGCCTTTTCAATGGTGACGGGAAGGAAGCCGGCGGCCGATGAGACTGGCAGACCCGAGGTCGGGCAGCACTGCGGCGGTGAACCGATATCTGCTGCCGACGGAGGATTCGATCGTCACGGTCAGGCAGCATCCGGCCGTGCTCGCCGGGTCCGTCATCACCGTGCTGGCGGGTCTGGTCGCCGCGGTCGTCCTCTCTCAGCTCGTTTCGGCCAGCCAGCCTCTCTACGTGGTGATATGGATCGCCTGGGGTGCGCTCTTCCTCCGCTTCCTCTTCAGGGCGACGAGTTGGTCGGTCGATTACTTCGTGATCACCTCACGGCGGATCATGATGATTACCGGCCTAGTCAACAGGCGGGTTGCCGTCATTCCGTTCCTGCTGGTGAACGACTTCAGCTTGCACCGCTCGCCCGTTGGCCGCCTCCTCGGTTTTGGCGAGTTCCGCGTGCGATACGGCACCCGGGATCAGGTGCTGCAAAGAATTCAATACATGCCCTTTCCGGAGCAGCTTTGCCTGGAGATTCATCAGGTGATGCGCCGGCCTCACGAGGCGGCCGCCGCCGACGACACCGGCGCCGACGAGGAGATCTGAGACGGCGTCGCGCTCTACCAGGGCGATGCCACGGGTGGCTAGGGGAGGGCAGGGTGGCAGGCAACTTCTATCCAACGCTGGCGCAGGTCTTCCCGTTGCTCCTGCTCGCCTTCGTCTGGGACTCGGGGTTCCTGGCGAGGTTGCGGGGGCAGCGGCGGCTGCCCAGGAAGGATGATCCGGAGGGGGTGCGGTTCTGGACCAATCCCCGGGTGCGGGTGTACACGCTGCTGGTCACGGGCGTCGCGGTCATCGCCACGGGTGTCACGGTGTTCGTGCTGGCAGGCGTGATCCCGGATAGCTATGCCCTCCGCCTGGCTCTGTCCTGCGGCCTGGCGCTCGTGCTCCTCACGCTGCTGACCCGTATCACCATAGACGTGCTGTGGGCCACGCAAGCTGTACCCGACGTTGCCCCGCAAGACTCCCTGGGTGCCGCCGCGGGCGCCGCGGTCCCGGTGCCCCGCCCCGCGGAGCCGGGCCGGCCAGAAGCCGGGGCCGCGGACGACGGCCGGGGACATGCTGTCTAACAAGAGGTAAGGCAACCAAACGCGGCTGGGATGAGTGCCGTAGTTGTGAGCTATGCGCTTCGCGGTGAAGGCCGCGACGGTGGTGGTAGTTCCGGGCGTGCCCAGACCGCAGGGAATCTGGCCGTGGGCGGGCCGGCCGTGGACATCACCACGCTCTTCCGCCGTCACTACGCGGAACTCGTCCGGCTGGCGGTGATGCTGGTCGGGGACCGGCCGACCGCCGAGGACGTCGTCCAGGACGTGTTCGCCAGGCTCCACGCCCGGCGGGACCGGCCGGGGCCAACCGGCGACCAGCTGGCCTACGTGCGGGCATGCGTGCTCAACGGATGCCGGTCGGCCCTGCGCCGCCGGACCCTGCTGAGCCGCATCGCAGGCTCCCGCGCCCCGATGCCGGACCTGCCGCACGAATCCGCCGAGCACGAGGTGATTCAGGCCGAAGGCCGCAGGCAGGTGCTCGCCGCGCTGGCCACGCTGCCGCGCCGCCGCCGCGAAGTCCTCGTGCTGCGCTACTACCTCGGCCTCCGCGAGGCGGAGATCGCGGCGGTGCTCGGGATCACGCCCGGCACGGTCAAGTCCACCGCGGCCCGCGGCCTCGGTGCGCTGGCCCGCGCGCTGGGGGAGGAGTCGTGACCAGGACCGAAGAGCGGCTCATCGACGCACTCGATGCGGTCGGGCGGAGCGTAAGGCAAGAAACTCTGCCGCCACTGCCGGCCCGCGGCCCCGCGACTGGCCCGCGCCGGTGGGGACGGTGGCTTGCGCCGCTCGCCGCCGCCGCCAGCGTCGTCCTCATCGTGGTCGCGATCAGCGCCGTGCCCCAGTTCTCCGGGCCGCCCCCGCAGAGGCAGGCCATGAGCCCGCCGCGGTACTACGCCACGCTGGGGGAGGGGGGCATCGTGATCCGTGCCACCGCGACCGGCACGATGACCGGCACGGTCCCCAACGAGCGTCCGGGGCACGGAGGTTTCGGGCGGTACGCGTCGAGTGTCGCGGCGGCCGACGGTGGTAGGGAGTTCGTCGTCGCGTACTCCGGGACGGTGGCCAGTTACGCCGCCAAGACCTGGCTGTACTCGTTCCGCCTGACCAGCGCCGGGCGGGTCACCGGGCTTACCCCGGTCCGTGGCGGCGTGTTCACCGGCCTGCTGGCTGCCAGCGTGATGGCGGTCTCACCGGACGGGTCGAACGTCGCGGTCGTCCTGAATCACCCGCTTGACCCGTCCGTTGGCACTCCGCCGGCCGAGCTCGGGGTGGTCAACCTGAGGACCGGCCAACAGACGTTGTGGACCGGCGGGATGAACCGCGCGGGGTTGGAGTTCAACATCGCGAATGTCTCCTGGGAGCGTGACGGCCGCTCGCTGGTCTTCCTCGCCGTGTGGTGCAGGAGTGAGGTATTCGGCAGTGAATACTGCACGGCCAGGCCGCAGGACGCCCAGGTCCGGACGCTCCGCCTGACCCCAGGTGGCGGCCGCCTCTCCCAGGGCGGCGTGCTGCTCGCCGATTCGCGCCGTTATCCCGACATTATCCAGGCACTGCTTGGTCCTGGCGGGAAGAGCCTCACCATGGTCGTGCTGACCGGCCGTGCCGTGGGGAGGCTCAACCCGCAACCGCGGTATATGCGGGTGGTCCAGGTCCCGCTGGCCGGCGGGCGGCCACGAGTGCTCTTCCGCGGCGCGGTAGGCGGTCACGCCGATGTGTTCCTGGGCTCCGATGCGTCCGGGCGGCATCTGCTCCTCGCCTGGGGGCGGAACGGCTGGATCGACCATGGCCGGCTGCGCCCGCTGCCACCGCAGGGCGGAATGGCGTTCACCGACGCCTGGTAGCCGCGTTGCGCCCTGCCGATTGGCCGTACGCTGCGGCACATGTCACGGACTCAGCGGCTGATCGTCGTCCTCGTCCTCAACCTGGGGCTCGTGGTCGGCCTTGTCGCCGTGGGCGTGACGGCCCACTCCATCGCCGTGCTCGCCGAAGGCGGTGACTACCTCCTCGATGCCGCTGGGGTCGCGGTGGCATTGGTGGCCATCTGGCTGGCGGCGCGCCCGGCGACCCAGGCACGACCGGGCGGCCATCCGAACGCGACCAGCGTCGCGGCGCTGATCAACGCCGGATGGCTGCTGATACTCGAGTTGGTTGTCGCCGGCGCGGCAGTGGACCGGCTGATCACGCGCAGAGTGCCGGTGGATGGTCTTCCGGTTCTTGTCATGAGCGGTGTTGCCGCCGTGGCGATGCTCGCCGGCGCTCTGGTCCTGCGCGGAGACGACGAAGATGAGGAAGACGG
>Ga0070713_100003590_pt1 | contig 10252 bp, 6 predicted proteins | sample LARL82metaG_FD_65465 | JGI IMG/M metagenome (GOLD analysis project Ga0070713, IMG submission 65465) | Corn, switchgrass and miscanthus rhizosphere microbial communities from Kellogg Biological Station, Michigan, USA - LAR L8-2 metaG | ecosystem: Host-associated > Plants > Roots > Rhizosphere ... | reverse complement strand
TGAATCCCCATTCCTGGATTTACATCGACGTGAAGAACGACGACGGAACCGTCTCGCAATGGATGCTCGAGGCTGGTTCGCCCAACGTCCTGGTCCGGCGCGGCTTCAGTAAGGCTGCAATTCCGAAGGGAACTGAGGTCATTTTCGAGGGTTTTCAGGCCAAAGATGGCTCAAATCGAGCCAACGGGAGAGACATTACCTTCCCCGATGGCAAGAAACTGTTCATTGGTTCGACCGGCGCTGAAGGCCCGCCTGACGACGCCACCAAGAAATAACGAAAGGAGTTAGCCCATGCAGGTCAAGTATTGGACAGGAATCTGCGTCGTTTCGGCCATGATGGCGCAATCGCGCCCGGCCATCCCGCCCAGCGAAGCTAATTTCTTCATTGGTACGCCGGCCGGCTGGACGCAGCCGGAAACGCCGTGGGGCGACCCGGATATCCAGGGAATCTGGCCGCTGAACAATGTCGGCGCCACGCCGTTGCAGCGGTGCATGTCCCGCCAGCGCTATCCGGGTGCGGCTCCGGATAAAATCGCGGCCTGCGATCCGAACAAGTTGTTTATGACTGAGGCGGAATTCAAGACCCTGCAGGAGAACGCTTCGAAGATGCCAGACCGTTACGCCGATGCCGCGAAGAACGGTGAAGCCGGACGTGCCTTGGTCACCGGCATCGTGGATGCCATGACTCCACAGCGCCAGACTTCCCTCATCTTCGACCCGCCGGACGGCAAGCTCCCCGAAATGACTCCGGAGGGTAAGCGGCTTGCGGCCGAGATGAAGAGCACCTGGCCCCTGCCCGGCGAGACTCTGGTTTTCGATTCTCATCACGACTTCGACCTTTGGGATCGCTGCATTACCCGCGGCATGCCGGTTTCCATGTTCCCGTTCCGCTATAACAACGGAATCCAGATCGTTCAGGCTCCCGGACAAGTGGTGATCTTCCTGGAGATGATCCACGATGCCCGGATTGTGACGCTGAATGACAACACGCCCGTTTCTCCTGAGATCAAACAGTATATGGGCATCTCGCGCGGGCACTGGGAAGGAAAGACTCTGGTAGTCGAGACCACCAACTTCAAGGCTGGAGCGTCCGAGACCAACACAGCCGTGATTGCTTCCCCGCCCGGCAACCGCTTCCCCACCAGCGATCAAATGAAGATCACCGAGAAGTTCACGCGCATCAACAATGATTCCTTGATTTACGAGATCAAGACCGAGGATCCTGTGGTCCTGACTCACTCCTGGACGGCGCGCTTCCCGCTGAAGCTGGAACCGGACTACAAGCTGCTCGAGTATTCGTGTCAGGAAGACAACCGGGTTGTTGGCGATTGGATCAGCGTTTCCCGGGCGGAGCGTTCCGGTAAAGCAGGAGCGGCCGCGCCCACGCGCCGATGAGATTGCAAGCTGCACTCTTGTTTTGTGCGGCAGTCGCGGTGCCCGCGTTCGCCGAGGTCAAGGACCCCGTCAAAACCACCGACGGCCCGATCGCCGGCGTGACGCTCCCATCCGGAGTCCGCGTCTTCAAGGGAATTCCGTTCGGTGCGCCTCCGGTGGGTCCGCTGCGCTGGAAGGAGCCTCAGCCGCCGGCGCGATGGACTCAGGTCCGCAAAGCCGATACTTTCGGCAATGTTTGTATGCAGCCGAGCTCGCCCAAGCGCGTGCCCGTCAATGTGTCGGTGGACTTGCCCGATTCCCCCAAGGTAAGCGAAGACTGCCTCTATCTCAACGTGTGGACCGCAGCCAATCGGGCCAGCGCTCGCCTTCCAGTGATGGTGTATCTTTTCGGAGGAGCGTACCGGGAAGGCGCGGGATCGAGCCCTCATAACGACGGCGAGGCGCTCGCGCGCAAAGGCGTGGTGATAGTCACGTTCAATTACCGGGTGGGGCCGTTCGGTTTCTTTTCACACCCGGAGTTGGCGAAGGAATCGGGCCGCAATGCGTCAGGAAATCAGGCGCTGGCCGATTCGATCACCGTTTTTCGATGGGTGCAAACCAATATTGCGGCGTTCGGCGGCGATCCTCGCAATGTGACGATCTTCGGCGAATCCGCCGGCGCGGCCATGATCGGCGGGCTGGTTGGGTCGCCGCTAGCCAAAGGATTATTTCAGCGTGCCATCGCGGAAAGTGGGCACTGGATGGGCCTCGGCATGGCGCCGATGGTTCCGGTAGCGCAGGCCGAACGGATGGAGGCAGGCGGCAATGGACGAGGTGCGCCGGGTCAGCCTCCCGCCGAGCCGGCGGAGCACAAGCCTCTTCCACCTCTTTCGGAGCTACGTGCCCGCTCCAGCGATGAAGTGCTGAAGACGATTCGCGGAGCAGGCATGATCATCGACGGCTGGATTATTCCGGAAGATGAATCGATCACGTTTGCCGAAGGGCGGCAGAATGCGGTGGACCTGATCGTCGGGTCCAACAAGGATGAACACACATCCTTTGGCGGAAATGTCGCGTTCCGCAATACTCTGGCCTGGGCCTCCAGGCTCTTCGCCGAGCGCCAAGCGGCTTTGGGAAAGCGCGCTTACTGGTATATGTTCACGCACGAGCCGCCGCTCGAGCCCGGTGTTCGCGATCTGAAAGCGACTCACGCCACCGAGATTCCGTACGTGTTCAACAACCTCACAGCACCGAGAGTGATTCCGGATCTAAGCTCGCCGCGTCTGGCAGCGGCGTCAGAGAAAGATCGCGCGCTAGCGGAGGAGCTATCGTCGTATTGGGTTAATTTTGCAAAGACAGGCGATCCCAACGGAAAGGGGCTCCCCGTGTGGCCGCGCTTTCAAGATCACAACTCGCCGCCGTACATTTTAGGAGAACCGGCCGAGGTTCCTGGACCGGACGTTTTGAATCCGCTGGACGAAGCCTACGAAAAGCTGCTGGCGAAGCTAAGATCGACGGCACCTACCCGTTAACCATACCTCAATGCGAGGCGATTCTCGGCAGAAGGAAGAGTTGGTGTTTTGCGCCAAAGTGGAGTGAGGACACAACGGGGTATTGCTGTGATAGCTTTCAACATTTCAAAGAGAAGCAGCGAAGTGTCCCAAAATGAGCCAGTGGAGAGGGAGGGCGCAACAACGAGCATTCTGCGAGCGAAGTCTTCGCGAGAGCGCAGGGCGCCGGAATGAAAACTGACTGGACAAGAGCAGCAGCAATGAACGTGCGCATCAAAGCCACATCCAACCTCTGCTGATAACACGATCGACGGATGGGCGAGCCCAACCGCGCGACTCGGGACTTAACGCTTCTGATCGGTTAAACTTAGCTCTGAAATTCAGATGCTGTTATCTGCCGGCGACAAGCTCGGTCCTTACGAGATCCTCGCGCCAATCGGCGCGGGCGGAATGGGCGAAGTATTTCGGGCCCGCGACTTGCGCGTGAGCCGGGAAGTCGCCATAAAGCGCTCCAACTCGCAATTTACGGAACGCTTCAGCTCTGAAACCCGGGCCATCGCCGCTCTCAATCACAGCAACATCTGTCATCTGTACGACGTCGGCCCCGACTATTTGGTCATGGAATACGTGGATGGGGAAACGCTTGCCGGCCCGCTTCCAATCCAAGACGCGCTTCCGATCCTCTATCAATTGATAGACGGCATCGAGGCGGCTCACGAAAAAAACATTATTCATCGCGATCTCAAACCGGCCAATATCATAATTACGTCCGACGGAATCGTCAAGATCCTGGACTTCGGGCTAGCCAAGGCGCTGGAAGAACCCCGCGACCGCGACCCTTCGCTTGAAAATTCGCCGACTGTGACGATGGCCGCCACCCAGGCAGGCACAATTCTAGGCACTGCGGCCTACATGTCTCCCGAACAGGCGAAGGGGAAATCGGCAGACAAGCGATCCGATATCTGGGCCTTTGGCGTGATCGCTTACGAATTGCTGACCGGCGCCCAGCCGTTCCGCGGAGATACTGCCGTCGAGATGCTAGGAGCCGTGATCAATCACGAGCCGGATCTCACGCCAGTTCCGCCGGCAGTGCGCGAACTCTTGCGCTGGTGCCTGGAGAAGGACCGCAAAAAACGGCTGGCTGCCATCAGTGATGCTCGCCGCCTGCTCGAAATCCGCGATTTCGGAGTGCCCGGCGTCTCTCCCGCTCGAGGCCGGATCGAGCGATGGATCTGGCCTGTCGTGGCTGTCGCCGTCGCCGCGGCTGCCTGGTTCACGCGTCCGCAGCCCTCGCCAGCGCAGGTCACTCGTTTCACTGTCGACGCACCATCGGGAACAGCGTTCCGCTTCGACTATACTGACACCGCACTGTCGCCCGACGGCCGGAATCTGGTGTTTTCGCTCGCACCCGAAGGCGAGAATACCCGCAGCCTGTGGATCCGTCCGCTCGATTCCCTCGACGCTCGCATGCTTCCGGGTACCGAGGATGTGGACACTCCCTTCTGGTCGCCCGATGGAAAATCGATCGCGTTCTTTGCGGGCGGCAAGCTAAAACGGCTCGATCTTTCCGCAGGCGCGTCCCGGGTGCTTTGCGATGTCCGTACAAATGAGCAGCGCGCCGAAGCTAGCGGCGCGTGGAGCCGCTCCGGCGTCATTCTGTTTGGCAGTCCGCAGGGATTGATGCGCGTCACCGCTTCGGGCGGAAATCCCGCAGTCGTGACGCGCCTCGCTCCACCGGAGACCGCGCATCTATATCCTGAGTTCCTCCCCGATGACGATCACTTTCTTTACCTGGTCCGCAGCGGCGATCCGAAGGCACGCGGCATTTACGTCTCGTCTCTGAGCCGCCCGCAGGAAAGGGTTCAAATCTTGCCTTCGGACTATAAGGCTCTGTTCGCGAAAGATTCCGGCCGCCTGCTGTTTCTGCGCGACGGCGCGCTGTTCACGCAGCGATTTAATACCGGGAATCTAGCACTGGAGGGAGATCCAACGCCGCTGGGTGCCCAAATCGCAGCGCGCCCGAATTCAGCCTGGGCCTCGTTCTGGGCTTCGCAGAGCGGAGTGCTCGCCTATCGTTCCGGCTCCGAACGCGACAAGACACCGATTAATTGGTTCGGCCGCGATGGTAAACGCCTGGAAACCGCCGCTCCCGAGGACACCTATTCCTCCTTGCGCATCGCGCCCGGAGGCCGGCAGCTTGCCGTCGGACGCCGCGATGCAAACGGCATCGACGACATCTGGATTCTCCAATTCTCCCGGTCATTGATGACCAGGCTCACCTTCGATCCCAGCCGCGACACCTGGCCCGTCTGGTCGCCGGACGGCCGCCGGCTCGCCTTCGCCTCCAACCGGAACGGCACTTATCAGATTTTTGTGAAGGATGTGTCCGGAGCGGGCAACGAGCAAGCCCTCACGTCAACACCATACTCCAAAGTCCTGACCGATTGGACTCCCGACGGCCGATATATCCTCTATTCGGAGACCAATCCGAAAACGCTCGACGATATCTGGGCTGTACCGGTGTCCGTAGGGAATACGCAGAAGCCGCCGATTTTGGTTTTGCAGACTCCGTTCGATGAGTCCAAACCCCAGGTGTCTCCCGATGGAATGTGGATCGCATACGATTCCACGGAATCCGGACGAGACGAGGTTTACATTCAGGCGTTTCCTGCATCCGCGGGTCCGCTTGGCGGCGGAAAGTGGCAGGTTTCCACGGAAGGAGGAGGGTCTCCGCGTTGGCGTGGAGATGGCAAAGAACTCTATTTTGTGACACAGGACAGTCGAAGGATTATGGCGGTCGGCGTCCATGCGAACGGAAATAATCTCGAGTTCGACAAACCACTGTCGTTGATCTCGGCCGCCATGCCTTCCAACAATGCCTATCCATATGATGTCGCGCCCGACGGTCAGCGTTTTCTGATTGAGGAGATCACGACTCGTCGGCGCACCGCACCGCTTACAATTGTGCTGAACTGGGACGCCGCCCTGGGGAAGTAGCATACCGTGTCAGCTGGCGATAGGTGACCGAGGCACGCACCATTCGTACGGACGTCCGCGGCATCTTGGACTCCGACCTCGGTCCGTGTTTCTGACGATTCACCAGGAACGGCTCAGAGCGCTTCCGCGTGACGTAAGGGTGGCGTGACAGCTCGTACGGATCGCAGAATGAACGAGCAACCGTACTTGGGTTCGATGCTACTCTCTTGTTAGCCTAACGCCCAAGTCGTCTGATCTCTTCCTCAGCCCGATGCTTCGTGATCGCTATGGCGGCAATGTGTGTCGAGATATCGATCAGCTTCAGATGACTTTGGTTGGGGAGGCCAGGCGCGCGGAAGTACATCGCAAACGTCCCCAGTACACGCCCCTCCGTATCGAAGATGGGAGTGGACCAACAAGCCCGCAAATCGTTCTCGAGGGCCACAGCGCGATAATCGTTCCATAACGGATCAGTCGCAATATCCCCTACGATGACGGGCTTTCGAGTGAACGCTGCTGTCCCGCAGGAACCGGCCTGCGGGCCAATCGAGAGCCCATCGATAGCGCGCACATAAGATTCAGGGAGGTCGGGAGCGCCGCCGTGCCGGACGTGACTTCCATCCGGGTCGAGCAAGAGGATCGAAGCAAGCATCCCTGGGCACTGCAACTGGATTACTCTCAATAACGTGTCGAGCACCTGGTGAAGGGACCCGCCCCGGGCAATCAGGTCCCGCACGAGGTCTTGACCTTCAAGTAAGTCGCCTAGTTCCCAGGGGCCTTCCGTTCTCATTCGATGCCTCCGTGTCAACCAACTAAACAGAACTCTACCAGAACTGGCGTGCGAATTGCGTCCCGATCGACCAAGCTGATGCCGATCGCTGTGGGCGGACGACGCGCTACTCGTCCGAGCCTTCGCGCGGCACTAGCCTCCCTCCGAATTCCTGACAATCCATTCTCTGTCGTCGTGCCGCGTGGCCATCTGATTGGCAAGCTCCACGGAGTTGGTTGTCCTCGCCGCCGGCGCTTTCGACACTTTGTTTCGCCAATCCGAAATCGAGCAGCTTGACGACACCATCCTTGGTGACCAGGATGTTCGCCGGCTTGAGGTCACGATGGATGATGTTTTTGACGTGCGCCGCCTCGAGCGCCGCCGCGATCCCATATCCCGTTGACCATTCCCCCATAACAATTCTCTCCTCACATTTCAACAACATCCGCGCCACTACCGTCATCGCCCGCTACGCGGCATGTTAGAAATGTGCAGCAGGCATTCTTGTGCCCGCGCAGTCCGTTGACAACCGAATAGCCATTCAACACCACTCGCCCCCATGCGAAATCAGCGTCACCAGCGTCACCCTCGGCGTCGGAAAGAGATGGCGCGCTGCGGAACAGATATCGTCCCTGATGCTTGCGACGATCGGCGCTATTCCAGCCGGAGAGCCTCCGTGGGGCTCACGTTCGAGGCGCGCCAAGCGGGGATGAATGCTGCCGCGAGCGCGCCGGCGGCGAGGATCAGCGCGGCGGCTGCGACGGTCGCGGGATCGGTGGCGGTGACGCCGAACAACTGCGACTGGACGAGCTTGCCGAGAGCGGCGACACAAGGGAGCGCGATGGCGATGCCGACGGCGATCATGACGACGGCGTCGCGCAGGACGAGGCGGATGGCGGAAGCTCCCGTAGCACCGAGCGCGGCGCGGATGCCGATTTCGCGGGTGCGGCGCGTGACCACGAAGGACATCACGCCGTAGAGACCGATCAACGAGAGCAGCAGCGCCAGCGCGCCGAAGCTGCCGGAGAGCGCGGCGAGCATGCGCTCGGTGCTGAGCGAGCGGTTGACCTGATCGTCCAAAGTGCGGAACCAGAGGATCGGCAGCCGCGGGTCGTCCTCGCGGACCAGGCGGCGGATGGAGGGAATGGCCTGCTCGGGAGCGCCGCGAACCTTGATATAGAAGGTAGCGCCGGTGTCGTCGTGTTCGAAGAGCGGGAAGAAGACCTGCTCGGAGTCATCCCGGACGCCGCGATAGCTGATGTCGGCGACAACGCCCACAATGCGGCTATCGGGCTTGACGTCGGAGCTACCGCCCCGGGCGATGAGGACGCCGAGGGGATCGCGGCCCGCCAGATAGCGCTTGACGAAGGCCTCATTGACAATGGCGCAGCGGGGACCGATCTCGCCTACGGGACGGACGTCACTCCGGTCGAAATCGCGGCCGGCGAGGAGGCGGACGCCGAGGGTAGCGAAGTAACCGGGGCTGACGGCGTTGAAGTAGACGGTGCGATTGCTGACGATGCGGCGATCGGTCTGGATGGTCGCATTGTTGGACCAGGCCCAACCGTTGAGGAAGGCAATTCGGGCTGCGGCGGAAGAGCGCGCCACGGGCAAAGCGCGGACCTGCTCGTCGAGGCGGCGGATGAGGCGCGAGGCATCGGCGCCGGAATAGCCGTTTTGCAGCGGAGCGATGGCGAACGAGAGGAGGCTGGACGTATCGAAACCTGGTCCTTTGGCGAGCAGGCCGGTGAGCGTGCGCAGGAACAGGGCGGCGCCGACGAGGAGGATCAGAGAGAAGGCCACCTGGAGCGTGACGATCATCTTACGGAGGCGCACGCCGCCGAAGCCCGTGCCGCCGCGCTCGCGGAGCGAGTTCACCAGGCTGTCGCCACCGGCGTGAAATGCGGGAGCAAGGCCACTCAAGAAGCCGGCGGCTATGCTGGCGAAGAAGGCGAAGGTGAGCAGGCGAAAGCTGAGGGTGTCGCGCACGGCGGTTCCGCCGAGGTTTTGCGGCAGAAACGCGATCAGCGCGCGCATAGCGAGCGGAGCCAGGGCAACGCCGAGAACGCCGCCTGCCAGAGCAAGGAGTAAGCTATCGGCGAGGAGTTGGCGGCCGATCCGGCCCCGCGAAGCGCCGAGAGCGAGGCGCGTGCCAATCTCGCGGCCGCGAGCAGAGCCGCGAGCCAAAAACAGGCCGGCGACATTCAGACAGGCGAGGCTGAGGAGAACGCCGGTAGCGGCGAACAATAGCCAGAGCGGCTGGGCGAGTTTGCGGCGCAGCGGCGAATGACCTTGGGGCGCGGAGGTGAGTTCAAGAGTGGTTGCCAGGTACTCGCGGCGGTGGTCGGCCGAAATCCTCGGGAACACGGGGGAACGCGTGCTTTCCTCGAGCCATGCCTTGAACCACGGCTGCAACCCGGTCTGCGCCCGCGCGAGTGTAACATCCGGACGGAGGCGGGCGAGGATCTGCAACCAGCGGACGGGGCTGTGGAGGAGATCGTCTTCGTCGAGGTTCGCGTCGGCGGACATGGAGGTGGGCATCCAGAAGGCGGGCACGGCGCCGACGTCGACGCCGCGGAAGCCGGCGGCGGCCACGCCGACCACTGTCATGGGGTGATTCCCGATCAGGACCTTGCGGCCGACGATATCGGCAGCGCCGCCGAGCTGCGCCTGCCAGAAATCATACGACAGCACCACGACGGGACCGGCGCCGGGCGCGGCATCATCTTCGGGTTCGATGACGCGGCCGAGCGTGGGCCCAACGCCGAGCACGGAAAAGTAGCTTCCGGAGACGATCTCGGCGGCCACCGGCCTGGGATCGCCGCCGGCTGTGAGGTTGACCTGGATTTCGGCGCGGCAGAGGACGCCGTCGAGGAAGCGGGTCTGCTGCTGGAGGTCGCGGCAGATGGAGTAAGGCATCAGGTTACTGGAGCCGGTGGCGTAGGTGATGAGGTCGTCGCCGTTCCAATCCACCAGAACCAGGCGCCCGGGCTCGCGGACCGGCAGTGCGTGCAGGATCACCTGATCGACCAAGGAATAGATCGCGGTGGTAACGCCGATGCCGAGGGCCAGCGAGAGCAGCGTCGTGGCGGTGAAACCGGGGCTACGTAGGAACGACCGGGCGGAGAAATGGAGATCGTAGAGAAAATCGCGGAACCAGCGGGTGAGCCAGACGTCGCGGACTTCCTCGCGCACCCGGGCGAGGCCGAGCTCGGCGGCGACGCGGCGGCGGGCTTCGGATTCGGGGATGCCGGCGGCGATGAGGTCAGCGACGCGGCGATCGAAGTGATATTGAAGCTCGCGGTCGAGGCCGCGCTCCAGGGACCCGCGGCGAAACCAGTTGAAGAGCTGGATCATCGGCTGCGCTCCTCGAAGATCAGGTTGACGGCGACAGAGAGGCGCGCCCAGCTATCCTTCTCGATGACAAGCTGACGCCGCCCGGCGGGCGTCAGGGAATAAAACTTGGCCTCACGCCCGGTCTCCGACTCTTTCCACTCGGCGCGCAGCCAGCCTTTCTGCTGCAGGCGGTGAAGGGCGGGATAGAGCGAGCCCTGGTTGACCTGGACCACCGACTGCGAGATCTGCTCCAGCCGCTGCGCGATCCCGTACCCATGAGCGGGTT
>Ga0070713_100003588_pt1 | contig 10254 bp, 15 predicted proteins | sample LARL82metaG_FD_65465 | JGI IMG/M metagenome (GOLD analysis project Ga0070713, IMG submission 65465) | Corn, switchgrass and miscanthus rhizosphere microbial communities from Kellogg Biological Station, Michigan, USA - LAR L8-2 metaG | ecosystem: Host-associated > Plants > Roots > Rhizosphere ... | reverse complement strand
TCTCTCTACGCAGTTTAAGAGTAGGGAGGGGAGGAGTGATCGGGACAAGGCGGGACACCCCAGACACTCTTCTGCGCTCGCGGTCTCTGCGCTTTACTGCTTGTTTCTCCTATTCAGGAGAGTATAGTCTCCTTAACAGGAGAAACTATGGCAACCACCGCAACCGCTTATCCAGAGACTCGCTACACGAGTCCGGCACCTCCAGCCCCTGACTTTACTTCAAGGCGCGAGCGCGAACGCTTAAGCGTTCCGGCTCTTAAGGCGTTTTTTAATATTATCGAGCGGTGGTCAATCCGCGACGAAGACGCGCGAGAGCTCTTAGGCGGAGTCAGTAACGGGCCCTATTACCAGATGAAAAAGAGCCAAGAGGGCCGCACTTTGAGCGCCGACGAACTGTTTCGGATCTCTTATCTCATCGGGATCTTTAAGGCGCTCCACTCTCTCCACACACCCGACCTGGCCGACCGCTGGGTCCGGCTTGCTAACTCCAACCGCATCTTCGGCGGCCAAACACCGCTTGAGTTCATGAAGAAAGGTGGCCAGCAGGCGATGGAGACTGTGAGAGAGCTCCTTGAGGCACGCATTCAAGGCAAATGAGTTTGCCCGAGACGATCCTGCTTCGCCAGGACGACACTCACCGGCTGATCCCGAAAATCTACAGTGATGAACCCTATGCTCCTCTGCGAGCTATAGCACAGGATGCGGAGCATTTAGCGGCGATCGCCGAGCTCGACCGGGCGACGGATAAACAAGTGTCCGCCGAAAATAACCTGCTTCCCGGCATCAGCGTGGCCGAGCTCGTCTTTGGCATCCCGCACGCGCGGATTATCAACGCCGCCTTTACCCATGCGACTCCTTTGGGCGGGCGGTTCAACGGACCCGATCGTGGCGCCTGGTATGCGGGTTTTGAAATCGAAACTTCCCGGGCGGAAATCGCCTTTCACAGAACCGTCCACCTAACGGAGGTCGGAGTTTTCGAGGATCAAGTGAGCTACGTCGACTATCTGGCCGATTTTGGCGGGCAGTTTCACGAGTTGCGCAATGACCGGCGTTTCACGGCTTGCTTGAACCCCAACAGTTACGTGGCGTCTCAGGGACTTGCCGACCAATTACTGAAAGCCGAGTCCCTTGGCGTCGTTTACCCGAGCGTGAGATACTCCGAGGGAACCTGCCTGGCTTGTTTCCGGCCCGCTGTGGTTGCTCACGCCCGGACGGGAGCCCATTATCAATTCACGTGGAGCGGTCACCCTCAGCCGGCGATTCAGCCGCTCCACTAAAATCGGGTAGTCCAACCGCTCTGTTTCCGATATTTGCTCTGGGTCGAAATCATCCGGGGCACAGCGTTGCATCGAGGGCCCCTGCACGAAATTGCTGCAGCCAGGAAATCCTTCGACGACCAGCTGTCAGTCACTACCGTTCTCTGTCCCGATTGCGTTCCCGCCAGTAAACGGCACCTTACAATTTGTAACGACATTTCCTTGATACAAATCATTGCTGCTCAGGGCCAGACCGAATCCGCTATTGGCAACGTAGTTGCCAATGAAAGCAGACTCTGAGCCTGAGCTGACCGAGCTAACAAGCGCAACAACGAATTCAGAGACCTGGTTGCCTTTCACCAGCACACCCGATGCCGATTTGAGGAGTTGAATTCCGTTACCGTTATTGTCTGGGCCCGTTCCAATAATGAAGCAATCTTGAACTGCGCAGTTCTTGGCGAATACTTGAACGCCGAAGATATTATTCATTAATTGTAGATTGAGCGCTCTGCTTTGCGGAGCTGCCAGGACAACGGCTCCTTGGAAACCCAAGATGCTGCCGTTGCGAACGGTAAGATTCGAGTGTGTCTGGATTATAACGCCAAACACACCATTTCCGGTATTGCCGATCGAAAATCCGTTCAGGTTGATCACCACGTCGTCTGCGCTTACTTCGATCGCATTCTTGTGCCCAGTATAAGTCAGATCTCTTTCCAGTTCATAGTTGCCGGAAGCGGTGATGGTGTACGGCAGGCTGCCGATCACGTTGCCTGCAATGCTTAGCCCCGGCATTAAAAACAGGGCGCCAAGGAAGGGAACAAGCTTACAATTCTGCTTTAGGAGTGGAGCTTTCATAATTCGGGGGCTGAGAATACCAGAATTGAAGCGGATCACAGGATCTGTTTTTGCGTAGAACTGGTTGCTCAACTGCTATTTACTCGGCAAGTGCTCCTAAAGCTTCGGGAAAAGCCCATCTCTGAATTCTGTCATAGGCGAGCGAGGCAAAAATATTGGCGTCAATGCCCAGCGGATTTAATCGCTTGCCGCTCAAGTTGACGACCTTGAGCCGATGCCCCAGAGCGATCTCGCAGACCTCGAACTCTTTCGGAAAGGTGAGCGCTGCCATGCGCGATTTCATCCAGGAATCGCCAAAGCCCTCCAACAGCGCGGTCTCAACAGTCCGCCCGTATAAAGCAGCGTCTGGAAATTCGAGCCTTCTTTCATGGAATGAATCTAGCTTTCCAAAGAAATTCCATGCAAAAATATCTATCCGTGAGGATCCGGAAAGCCGGCGTCGTTCATATCAACTGCGAAAACGGGAACCTGTTCTGGGAAGAAGACAATCTCGATCCCGTGTCGAGGCAATACGTCAAGAAATACCTGGTGCAAGAGGGCTTCGTGGAGCTAGCGCTCGGGGCTCTTGACCCACAACCCGCTTACGACGCTGATCTCTTCCTTGACGAAATTTCAAACCCAATCTGAGGCGCCACGAGGCCGATTTTTCGTCCCGTGATCGGGAAAAGCCTGCGCCAATCACGCTCAGTGTTGTTGGCGGGAGCGCCAAAAGTAAGATCGCCAGTGTCTGAAGGTCCCTCATTTGGGATTTTGGAATCCGGTCGGCGGTAAAGAGCCAAGTCACTAAACAAGCCCACGGAGACTCATTTTTCGGTCATCATCTCCGCATTCGGCTCTTGGGCCGGCCTTCAGACCACAAGCAAGGTTCGCGTGTTCAGTTTAGTCTGCTGATAATGGCCTAAACTTGATGAATCGTCGGCTCACCTGTTCATAACCCACAGCCTCATAGAAGGCGTGAGCGTTGCTTCGTTGGTCTCCACTTGTTAGTTCAATAGCACCGCACCCGTGTTCCCAGGCTAACATCTCAGCCTTTGCGACTAACCGCCTACCGATACCGTATCGCTGGAACTTTGAGCTGATGACGAGCGTAGTGATTCGGCCCAGTGGTTCCGCCAGGTGAAACAAAGGAATGATTTGGAGACATACGAACCCGACGACCTCAGCATCGAGGTCTGCGACAAGTACCTTCCCGTCCGGCTGTGGCGCGATTGCGGCCAAACGACCCCTCACGAATTCTTCAGTCGCGGGATAACCCAGTTCGCTGAGCAAAACCGCAATATGTGCACAGTCATCCGGTGCCGCCGCACGGATTATGGCCTGAGCAGCGCTTGTCGCTTGTGGTCGATTGCTCAATGGGGTTCCCACTGTCTCCTTTCAAGGTCAGATTCTGCCTACTACGCGTTTGCGAACGGCGATCCGGAGGCTTTCGCGGTCCGATTCGCGGTATTGGTGAGGGCGCTCGCGGCGAGCCTCAAACTCCGGGGCGGCCCGGCTAGAGAAAGCGCTCTCAGCCGAAACCCGCAAACTGGGCGACCTGGTGATCGCGAAACAGAATTCCGTACAAAGGTTTGTTTCTCTCATCCATCAGGAAGCTGAAAAGGGTGGGGAGGGGGGCGGATCAGTGTACCACGGTCCAAGACGTGATTGAAAGTCAGTTGGCCGCCCATGCCGAGGTTCTCAGAGCCGAAACAGAAACGGTTACCTCCGCCGTTGCCGCGAACGGCCGGCTTCTGCAAAGGGTAACAGCTCACCGGATTCTTCTGAGCGTGATCTTGAGCTATATCGCGGGGCTTCTCACCGTGCTAATTATCCAAGAATTCCTTCCGCATATATGAAAGATATTCGGCTCGAACTGGGAATGGCGGCCCCTTCGCTTCCGCCTTACATTTAAGAACCGAATAGAAAGGACAAATGTTTGAGAGTTTCCTTTTGCTACCGTTGTCCGTTATTCCTGCGATTGTTCCGGTCAGTTCTCAGATAGGCGATAGGGTACCGAGCGCCTACGCGCAAGTCGCGGAGGTGCCGCTTCCACAACTTTCCAGACAACAATGGGAAATGCTTCAACAGCAGCAGGGCACCGACCGGAAGCCGCTAAGAATTCATGTGACGCTTTCGGTCTATCGTGGGCAGGTCTACGGGGTGGGCGTCCTCCGCGGGACCGGTTATCCCGACATCGACGCAACGATTGTCCGTTGGATAGCAGCAAAGTGGAAAACTGCCTCCTGGTTCGGAATAGGAACCCAGAAAGCCGTTTCATTTGAGGTGGACCCGACTCTTCGGCAAGTACGCTTTCAGGCTCGAGCGTCATGAGTCTGATATCTGAAGCAGACCTTGCGATGGATCTTCGGAGAGCGCCAAGAATGACAACTCAGATCTTATTTGTTCAGGGTGGCGGCGAGGGAGCGCATGACCAGTGGGACAAGAAGCTCGTCGATAGCTTGGCCAGTGAACTGGGGCGAGACTACGAAATACGCTACCCGCTCGTGCCAAATGAAGCCGATCCCACCTACGCGGATTGGAGGACTGCGCTCGAAAAGGAGTTTGACCGCCTCGATGAAGACGCGATCGTGATCGGCCACTCCCTTGGTGGAGCGATACTCATAAGAGCTCTCGCGGAGTGCCGCCTAAAGAGTGCACTAACCGCGGTCATACTAATTGCCGCGCCGTTTGTTGGTGAGGGCGGATGGAAGAGCGAAAACACCGAGCTCAGGCAAGATATCGCCGCCCGACTTCCGGTTGGCGTACCAGTCCTTCTCTTTCATGGAACAAAGGACGAAGTAGCACCTGTTGAACACGTTGACCTGTACGCCGAGACGATTCCCCGCGCTCTCGTACGGCGGCTAAACGGTCGCGATCATCAGCTCAACAACGATCTCTCGGTAGTAGCCAATGACATTCGCTGCCTGTCCGCCGGATGAAGAAGCCATTAGGGTGACGCCTTAACCGACTTCAATCGTGAACTGAAGATCGGGGTAAGCGATGTGAAACTCCGGCAGGCACCAGATAGCGATTCCATAGGATATGATCTCATCGACAATCCACTGATTTTGTGTAACTTACGTCCTGGCCTCATCTCGTTCTTAACCCCAAACGAATCAAGACCTATGGGCGCAGCACTCGATGTAGTTCAGCAAGGTTACGCGGCTTTCGGGAGCAAAGATATCCCGACGCTTTTGAAGTTAGTTGCCGATCAAGTTGATTGGAAAGAAATCTGTCCAGCCAGTTTGCCCTATTCTGGTCTGCGACGAACGCCTGGCGAAGTAGGCGAATTTTTTTCTGCCATCACGAAAGTCGAAGATATAACCCTCTTTGAACCGCAAGAATTCATTGAGGCTGGCGACAATGTCACGGTACTGGGCTATCTAGAAGCGTCTGCTCTTGATACGAAGCAAAAGTTTCAGACCGAATGGGTCCATGTCTTCACTGTCCGAGACGGCAAAATCACTCGTTGGCGTGGCTTTACCAATTCAGCGGCACGTTACGGGTATTAGTTTTGCTTGAGGGGGGTAAGTCGCTAGGTTGCCATTCCGTTTGCATTGCCCCATACCGGTGGAGACGAGCTTTATAGACTAAGCAGAGTCCCCGGCAATTTCACCCGAAGCGAGCCGTGTCTCCCAGGATAAGAGGAGCGGTTTCACCCCGATTTGTTACTGGTTCCTCTGAGTTCATCCTCGTCGGGTGAGGTCAATTCTTGATGGTGGATCTTTCGTTGAGCCAGATCATATCGAAATCATCGACAGATCTTTTGCTGAGACTTGAATTCTCGCCATAGAGGTTTGGTTAGTTCCCAAATTTCGCGTTCTGTATATAAAGGATTAACAAATTTGCCCGGTTCTGTTCGCAAGAAACGCGCGCCGGTTTTCTCTTTCACACGACGGGACCTTTCATTGCCTAGCGCATTCGAGAAAAACAGACTTTCAAAACCAAGAACATCAAAAGCATAGTCCATGACTGGGAAAACCGCCTCGGTCATAATACCCTTTCCCCAATACTTACGCCCGAGCCAAAAACCTCGATTTTCAGGAGTTCCGCTCCGCCACAGGTCGACAACGCCAATGATCTCGCTCGGTTGTTCTTTTACTAAAATTCCCCATACCCACCGATCGTTGCCCTGGCGTGGAATAATTTGATGCCGAATATAATCTAGAACACCGCCCGCGGGATAAGGCCAGGGAACCGCGAAAGCCAGCTGACTTATCACTTCGTAATCGACGAAATTCTTTTCATAAGCGGGCGCGTCCGCTTCGGTCAATCCACGAAGGATCAGGCGTTCTGTAGTAAAGACAGGTAGGTTGGCCATATCGAGCGTCTCTCTCAAATTGATCACGTTACCTAGATAGTCGTCTGCCAGTGAGCACGCTGGCGCAGCGGCTTTGTATTTAATTTTGGTCGCGAGGAATGAGCGAATAAGAATCAAAAGCAAAATACGGTTCCCTTTCAGCGCGGAGCGCAGGCGAGCTCAAACTTAAAACGGAATAGATGGGGGTAGCCCGTAGGGGGCAACGTTTATGCCGGATTTGTACTTGAACTCGCTGGAGCGGAGCGGTACCGCACGCGGGAAACATGAGGATACAGAGTCAGCAGCTACCAACGTGTTAACGTGACACCCTGTCCATAGCGGAAATCCGTCGTGCTCCGCGCTCGTGCTGCCTACTGGTCCGCAGCCGGCTCAACATTGATTAACGCCCCGGTGTCCGCAGTGTAGGTAGAAATATAGAAGTCGCCGTTCGAATTCTGGGAGTTGTTGGTCGCGTAGAGCACGTTTCCATTTAACCCACCCACCGCGCGAGGGCATAGGGGGCTTTCGTCACAATGGACTTAATAAAGTAGAGATTTCCTCCTTTGGCAATGCTGCCCTGTTGGTTGGCCACGTAGAGGTTAGTGCTCGACTGCGCCATTCCCGTCGGAACGAATGTGGGGCAGCAAGCCCACCAGTCGCTGGGAACGTACAGAGAATGGCCCGAGACGAGTATTCCACCTGGGCTAGGCCAGCTTTGCTCGATGATCAAGTTGAAGCTGGGGAGCGCGGTTCCGTTGGCATAGTATGCGGCGATACTGTTTCCGGCGGTTACCCAGACGATGTCTCCGGTCGCCTGAATATCTGTATTCGCGAAAAGCCCGAACCCCAATGTGGCCAGGCTAACCGCGAACACCGGCAAGCGCGCTGCGCGGGTCGCGATACCTTGTAATGATGTTTTGTGTGTCCTGGTTTTGCGTTTCATGAACTTCTCCAGTCGTGTACCCCGCGAGAGTCGGGTTTCTTTCAAACCCGAAACGGGAGAAGTCATTTCAGCGGATGCCCACTGCGACCTGCGCCGGAATGCCTTGGCCGATTCGGGTAGACCGCAATCTTTGTGAGGGACCGACATTAAGCCCACGTCCCAAGACTTTTCCATACGTACTTTGACGTATATGCCGTCGGATCTCAGAGCCGTCAGACATTGCGATTTGGGAACGCAATCAGCGTGGTTTTGAACTTCTAAGACCGACTAATGGTGGCTTGCAGCCGGCAATTGTGGCGACTTTGTGATCGGGTCGCTATCCTCGACTTCGTGCCGGGACTGTCTTTGAACTTTCGATCTGAATGGGAAAAATGGAGTAACGATGACGACTTTGGGAGCGGCGCTGCGGACAGGCCACTCCCGTCAACTGAAACCATCAGGCGTAAAACGGAGCAACAAAAAGGCTCTCTAATTCTTCTGCAATCGCTAGCTAGTTTAGCCGTCGGCTAGATTACCTATGGTCGCGCTTCGAGAATCATGTTGAATGGTGTTTCTGCCGCTCGGCGGACTCGGGTAAAGCCGCCCTTTGATAGAACATCCCTCAAACGCCGCTCGCCGGCTTGCGCTCCTAAAGCAAGACCAACTTCCTGACTGAGCGAATTAGGTGTGCATACCATCGTTGAGAAGGCGTAGTAGACCCGGCCAACCGGATTGATGTTCTCTGCAAGCGTGTCTTGCGCCATGGGTTCTACAATCATGAACGAGCCATCGGGTCGAAGGGTCTCCTTAATATGTGATGCTGCGCCGACCGGATCGCCCATATCGTGCAGGGCATCGAAAATGGTTACAAATCCGTAGTCATCGCCTGGGAAGTCTTTTGCTGCTCCGGCGCTGAAGTGGACATTGCTAATTTGCTGGTCTTGAGCGTGGCTCCTCGCTGCTTCGATGGAAGCGGGATGGGAATCGAATCCGTAAAATTCAGACTTAGGGAATGCCTTGGCCATGATGAGAGTGGAGATGCCATGACCGCATCCGATGTCTGCGACGCGGATTCCGTCACTTAACTTCTGCTGAACACCGTCAAGCGCTGGTATCCAGCTTTCATTGATGTTGGCTTGGTAGCCGGGTCTGAAAAACCTTTCCGTTCCGCAAAACAGGCAAGTGTGATGCTTTCCCCACGCCAAGCCTCGTCCGGTCCTGAAACTCTCTGCAACGAGCGGTTCGTCGTGGTAAACGGCTGAGACACCATAGAACCCGCCAACCATTGCGGCTGGGCTGTCGGGGTCGGCAAACACCGCGGTTTGTTCAGGACTAAGAAAAAAAGAGTTCTTCTCGGCATCATAGCTGACGTATCCCGAAGCGGCCTGAGCACTGAGCCATTCGCGAAGTTGTCGCTCATTGAGCTTAGTCTTTTCGGCGAGTTTCTCCGAGGTTGCGGGGCCAATTTCAGCAAGCGCCGTATAGATTCCCAGTCCGTCGCCAAGGACAACGAGTGCTCCATTAGCGGCAGCTCCAAGATCGTTGACCATCTGCCCAAGCAGCTGATTCAGAGCATCAGGGTTCACCGAAGATTTGCCGGTGCCAGGCGGCTTTTCATTTTGAGTTGTTGTTTCCATATGCTGGTTTCTTTGGTCGAGATATGCTGGAATTTCATTCCTCGATGGCCTTCCGGGAACGCTAAAGTGGCGACATCTATAAATGCCGGCGAACGCACCGGAGCACAGTTCGAAAGGAAAGGTTGCTAGGTTAGCTTAAGTTAATTTTGCTGAACGATTTCAAATGGTCGCCCCATCTATTAACTACTCGTGTGTCGGGATTAATATTGGGGCACCCTTATCCTTTACGAGGACAACGAGGAATTTTGCAGGTTCTGTATTGCTGGCATTTTTTCCAACGAGATGAATTCCCGCTGGATCCTCGTAAAACGTATCTCCAGGATGGAGCGTTACTTTCTCTCCGCCCTTCATCTGCATCTCAATCGAACCCTCTAAAACATAGACGAAGGCGCTGGCATTGTGGCGGTGCACCGGATCGGCCGCGCCTGGGGCGTAGTCCACGGTAATCATCGTGACCTCCTTTCCTGGAACGTTTGCCAGGTCTTTGGTCATCAGTTCACTTACCTTGACTGCCTCTTGAGCTGAGGCCGTACGCATCGGATTCAAAAAAACAATTGTACCGAGCGCAATTACGAGAAGCCGGAAGCTAAGTTGAATTTCAGTGTAACGACGCATGTTCCTTATCAGAATTCTGAGTTGTTGAGTAATGGCATTCATATCTAGTTATTTTTGCAGTGTCCGAAATTGCGAATTTCAAAAGCGTAGAAGCGTCTTCAATAGACAGAAGGAGAACATGGACACCGCACACTTTGAAAAGCTGAACCGAATTCGATTAGAGCCAGTTTTGCTGAAAACCCGCACCGAGATCCCATCGCTTGTCGCGGAGGTTTCACTGTTTTTAATGGCAAGCCTTTGTACGCCCGTCCACGAGGAGAACTGAATTCCTTGTCGTACTCTATTTTCGACCTTGTGTGCGTTGTCCTGTCGACGACGCGCGCAGATGCGATTGCAGTATTAGCCGTCGGTGAATGTGACCGTCTCGTCGAGCGGTGCCCGGCCCGTCCGAATGTAACCCACTGTGACGTCCTCGTACCCGATTGACATGCCACAGAAGAGGATGAGCCCGTCCGGGGGTGACAGGATCTGTGCGACGGTCTTGCGAACCTGCGACCACGCCATCTGCGGGCAACTGTGCAGCCCTTCGGCGCGCAGCAGCAGCATGACGGTCTGCAGATACATTCCGACGTCCGCCCATTGGGGTAGGCCTAGGTCGCGGTCGACATAGCAGAACAGGGCGGCGGGCGCGCCGAAGCAGTCCCAGTTCGCGAGAGCGGCCCTCTGACGCGCCTCCCAATCCTCGCGCGC
>Ga0070713_100003586_pt1 | contig 10256 bp, 7 predicted proteins | sample LARL82metaG_FD_65465 | JGI IMG/M metagenome (GOLD analysis project Ga0070713, IMG submission 65465) | Corn, switchgrass and miscanthus rhizosphere microbial communities from Kellogg Biological Station, Michigan, USA - LAR L8-2 metaG | ecosystem: Host-associated > Plants > Roots > Rhizosphere ... | reverse complement strand
AATCCCATGACCAACTGGCAGCTCTTGATTCCGTCGCGATAGATCGCTTTGTAGATCGTCCGCTTGTTGCAGGTTTCGAGGCTGCCGAGCTCGAGGCCCTTCAGGTCGGCAAACTTAACCATCGCGGTTGGATATTCCTTATGCGCGGGATAACTGAGGAGGTAGAAGTAAGCCGGATCAGCTCCGTTCTTACTGGAAAAAGTAACCGCCCTGTTGCCACGGCCAACGTAGAGGCAATCGAGTTTATTCAAGTCGAAGCTCTTGCCATCGACGACGACCGAACCAGCTCCGCCGACGTTGAAGACGCCGAGCTCGCGCCGCTCAAGAAAATATTCGGCGCGCAGTTCCGGCTCTGTTTCCAGCTGCAGCTCCTCGCTGACCGGAACCGCCGATCCGATCACGGTGCGGTCGAGATCCACGTAGGCGAACTCAATCTCTCCGGGCTGGAACATTCCTTCAAGCAGAAACGTTTCGCGCAACTCCTCGGTGTTCATCATCTCGTACCGCACCGCGTCTGCCATCTGATAAAGCCGCATCTATTCCTCCAAAGGCTGCCTTCCCAGTATAGTCATCGGAGATTTTGTTTTAGTCCCTAGCGATTCGCAAAAGGCCTTTGCTACTATTCTCTTCGATCTGCAACAAGGTAAATCTATGACGAAGCTCCACCCCGCAGTACATCTGAGTGCGGCAGCCTTTTTCCTTGCCGTAATTCCAACGTTTGCACAGAACCCCTCCCAGCCAAGGCCTGTTCATTTCACTGTGCAAGCACCTGCAAATTTGAGTGCGCCGATCAGCGGCCGCCTGCTGATCTTCCTGAAGGCCGGCAGCGGCGACAAATCGGTCGATTCTGATCAGCTGAGCCCGGCGTCGATCTGGATTGGCGCCAGAGAAGTGCAGAGCCTGAGCGCAGGCGCCTCCGTTGAGGTCGATCCCGACGCCGAAGGAATTGCTTCGCCCGCTCCCTTCGCGTCGATTCCTGCCGGTGACTACGAGGTGCAGGCCGTGCTGGACGTGGACCACACCTACAACTACAAGGGCCGTGGCCCGCAAGACTGGATCAGCCCGGTGCTCGCGCTTCCGCACTGGACGCCGGGTGACGGCGCGGAACCTGTGCTGCAATTAACCGGACATCCTGAAGAGAGTGCCCAACGCGCGGCGATGATGGCAAAGTCCAAAGCGGAGGTGGTTCCGGGCGCGATTCAGCTTGAGGAGTTTCCAAGCCCGCTGTTGACGGCTTTCTGGGGGCATCCCGTCTCCATTAAGGGTTGGGTCGTGTTGCCTCCCGGCTACAGCGAACAGAGCAAAGAACGCTATCCGACGGTCTATTGGACGCACGGATTTGGCGGCACTCTGGAACTCATTCTGCCGACGGGAATCGCTTTGCGCGGTCGCATGAAAGACGGCAAGATGCCGCCGATGATCTGGGTGATGCTTGACGAATCGTGTCCGCAGGGCACGCACGAGTTCGCCGACTCCGCAAACGACGGACCGTGGGGCGCAGCACTGACAACTGAGTTCATTCCCTACCTCGAACGCAAGTACCACATGGATGCGCGCACAACGGGCCGCTTTCTCAATGGCCACTCGAGTGGGGGCTGGGCGACGCTTCAGCTTCAGGTCAACTATCCGAAGATTTTTGGAGGGACGTGGTCCACGTCGCCCGATCCGAGCGACTTCCACGACTTCACGGGCGCCGATCTGTATGCGGCGAACGCTAATGTTTATCGAAAGCCGGACGGCGCTCAGCTCCCGCTGATCCGAATGAACGGCAAAGCGGTCGTTACGATTGAGCAGTACGCACGGATGGAACAGGTGCTTGGGCCCTATGGCGGGCAATTCGCATCGTTCGACTGGGTGTTCTCACCGAAGTCCGATAGCGGAGCACCGCGGCAGATGTTTAATCGCGCGACCGGCGAGGTTGATCCGGCAGTGGTTGCGTACTGGCATGATCACTACGACCTTGCCCACATCGTCGAAAACAATTGGACGCGGCTGAAGCCGGATCTTACGGGCCGCATTCACCTCTTTGTCGGTACGGCAGACACGTTCTACCTCGACGGGGCGGCACACAAGTTTGAAGCAGTGCTGACGCGTCTCGGTGCAGACCCGCACTTCACTTATTTGCCGGAACGAACGCACTTCGATCTGTACGGCGTCGGTGAGGACCCGAGGGGACTGTTTAATCAGATCAGTGCGGAGATGTACTCGGTAGCGCGGCCGGGCGCACACTGGCAGGCCCACGCGGCCGCGTCTGCTCATTAGGTGCATCGATGACGATTCGACCAGCAGGTCCTGAGGACGCGAATGCCATCTGGGAGATTCTGGAGCCCACGATCCGCGCCGGTGAGACCTATACGCTGCCCCGGGATATGGACAGAGAAAAGGCTCTGGCTTACTGGTTCTCCGCTGAACATACGGTCTTCGTTGCGGAGGAAGACGGAGAGATTCTTGGCACGTACTACCTTCGCGTCAATCAGAAGGGCGGCGGAGCGCACGTGTGCAACTGCGGCTACATGACGGCGGTGCGCGCCTCCGGCCGTGGTGTTGCCGGTGCGATGTGCGAGCATTCGCTGGAGTATGCCAGGGCTCAGGGCTTTCGCGCGATGCAGTTTAACTTTGTTGTCAGCAGCAACGATGCGGCTCTTCATCTTTGGCAGAAATTTGGTTTTGCCACGGTTGGCCAGCTGCCTGGGGCGTTCCTGCATCCCAGGCTTGGGTATGTGGATGCTCTCGTGCTGTATCGCGCACTGTGAGCTGAAGGGTTTCGAACGCGACGGAGTTGCCCGGACTCCGGCCCACAACGTACATTGGGCTTAGCCATGCAAAATACGTCAACAAACATTCTCGACAGCTTCCGCATCGACAACAAGGTCGCCCTCGTCACCGGTTCTGCCAGCGGGTTGGGCGCCGCTATCGCGATTGCACTTGCGCAGGCGGGAGCCACGGTCGCGTGCCACGGCAACCGCCGCGCTGCAACCGAGACCGCTGCAACCATCGGCGGAAAAGCCGCCGCCTTTCGGGCGGATCTCTCTGCTACTACCGGTGCGGAAGACCTCTTCACACAGGTGAAGGAAAAATTCGGCCGCGTAGACATTCTCATCAACAACGCAGGCACCATTCTTCGCGCGGCTGCCGAAGAGGTTACTCTTGCGGACTGGCAACAGGTGCTGCAGGTTAACCTGACGAGTGTGTTTCAGCTTTCGCAGCTCGCGGCGCGCGACATGATTCCGCGTGGAGGAATTGGCACGAACTGCGGAAAGATCGTTAATATCGCTTCGCTGCTCAGTTTTCAGGGCGGCATTCGCGTTCCGGCCTACGCCGCGAGCAAAGGTGGAGTGGCTCAACTGACGAAAGCGCTAGCCAACGAGTGGGCGCCGAAGGGGATTCAGGTGAACGCGATCGCTCCGGGCTACTTCGCTACCAGCAACACGGAAGCCCTGCAGGCCGATGAGACACGCAACCGGCAGATTCTCGAACGGATTCCTGCAGCACGCTGGGGGCAGCCGGAGGATCTGGCCGGCGCGGCGCTCTTCCTCAGCTCACCGGCGAGCAACTATGTCACAGGCACTGTACTGACCGTGGACGGCGGATGGATGGGCAGGTAACACTCCGCCGACCGCGAAACTGCATCCTACAGACGGAGGACTCCGACCATGCCCCAAAGTCCACACGACCGCGCCGCCGAATTCCATAACAAGGCCGCCCATGCTCACCAGGCCGCAGCAACAGCCCACGGCAAAGGCGATCATCTCACTGCGCATGAGCTGTCGAAGCAGGCGCACGAGTATTCCACCAAGGCGTTTGAGCACTCGAAAGAGGCTTCCGCGCAGTTCAAGGCCTCCCAAGAATAGCCTCGGGCCACTGCAGGAACTCAGGGTTTCGAGGCGAATCGCGGCTCGCCCTCTAGAATCAATTCATGCTCCGAGTTCCCTACGACGACCTCTATGCTGCTCTTGAACGCGCCATGCAGGGGCTCGGCTTCGAGCCAGACCGCGCTGCGAAGTGCGCACGCCTCTTCGCCGAAACGACACGCGACGGCGTCTACACCCATGGATTGAACCGCTTTCCTCGCTTCGTCGAATCGATCGCGAACGGCAGCGTCAATGTCGCCGCTGAGCCGACGAAGATCGCGGGGTTCGGAGCGCTCGAACGCTGGGACGGCCATCGCGGAGTCGGCAACCTGAACGCCAGCGCCTGCATGCAGCGAGCCATCGACCTCGCTCGACAGCATGGCATCGGGGGCGTCGCGCTGGCCAATACCAACCACTGGATGCGGGGCGGCAGCTACGGCTGGCAGGCAGCGGAACAAGGCGTCTTCGCTATCTGCTGGACCAATACGCTGGCCAATCTGCCGGCGTGGGGAGCCACCACACCGACGCTCGGCAACAACCCGCTGATCATCGCGATCCCGCGCGCCGGCGGCCACATCGTTTTAGATATGGCGATGTCGCAGTTCTCCTACGGAACGCTCGACGCTTACAGCAAACGCGGTCAACCGCTTCCTGTCGATGGAGGATTCGACCTGGCGGGCAATCTGACGAAAGATGCCGCAGCCATCGAAGCTTCGCAGCGTGCGTTGCCCATCGGCTACTGGAAAGGGTCGGGGCTTTCGCTGGTGCTGGACATGCTCGCGGCGATGCTCTCCGGAGGACTCGCGACGCATCAGATACCGCTTGACCCAACGCGCGAATCCGGGATCTCACAGATCTTCCTCGCCGTCGATGCCGGCACTATCGCGCAGCCGCAAGAGCTGAGCCGGATCGCCGACGGCATTCTCGACTCTCTGCGCGAAGCAACGCCGGCAGATCCCGGCAAGCCCGTTCGCTATCCAGGCGCACAAACGCTGCAGCTTCGCGAAGAGAACCTTCGCCTCGGCGTTCCCGTCGATCCCGAGATATGGCGGCGGATCAGCGATTCTTCTTCGAGCTGAAGGCGCTGATCCGCGTTGATGTTGACTTAGAAGTGGAAACCTACCTCTGCCGTCAAAGCACGCGGCGTGACATAGTGCGTACCGCTGAAGGTTGAAAGAAAGTTGTACAGCGCGTATTTGTTGGTGATGTTGACCGCTGTAAGGCGAAGACTCCACTTCTTCTTGTCACCGTTGAACAGATTGTCCTCACCGATCGACGCATCGAAGAGACTGCGCTCCGCAATACGTGGTGGGTTCTTGTCGTCGTTCTCAGTGCCCGGCGCGGGTATTGATACTAACTTCGACGTCAGTTGCGAAGCCAGGCACTGATTGCCGGGAATTCCAACAAATGGGGTTGCCTTGATGCCGTTACAGGTGAGACCGGTCTGGAACTGCTGGTCCGGAGTCAATCCGCTCAGGTCGATCCCCGGCTGGCCGTTGATCGTAATCGAGGGGCCGCCGTTGGCTGGATTGCAGAGGCTGTTCGGGTCAGTCACGTTGTAGCACGGCACAGAACCGGCGGTCAGGCCGCTGTCAAATCGCCAGTTGAACCCAATCCACAGCCCATGTTTTCCAGGCACCTGATATTGAACATGCGTCGTCTGGTTGAACCGTTCGTCATGATCAATACGGAAAGGAAATCCGCTGCCTCCCACGGTCGCGCCTGCACCGGCGACCTGCGGCGGGAAGAACCGCGCAGCCACCGAAGACATCACCACGAACGCCGAGATGTTGTGAAAGTTGGGAACGTCTGCGCGGAGCGCGAAGCCGGGAATCTTCGCGTTGTGCCAGTCGATTGGGAACGTAATCGGCGTATTTCCGAGCACGCTGAAGTCAAAGGCGTTGTGCTGATACTTCCAGATGTAGTCGCCGCTGATGACGAGGTTCTTGCCAAAGGCCTGCTGCAAGCCGGCATGAAACTCGTTTTTGAATCCCGGTTCAAGGTTTCCCGTTGCATCCGAGCAGGCGAGAAGTGGATTGAGCACGGCGCTCAGGCATCCCTGGCTCGACAGAACCAGATTCTCGTTGAAGGGAGACTCCAGCGTCCGCGCATAGGAGAGACGAAGAACGGTATTCGTGGGCTTGATGGTGTAGGAGACACCGATTCGAGGCTCCGCCTGACGTGCGATCGCCAAGCCGTTGTACAGGTCGCCGCGTATCCCCAGATTGAAGAGCCAGTTTCCTGCCTTGATCTGGTCCTGAATGTAGAGAGCCAGCTCTTTCACATCGGTGTGACCAATGAAGTTGAACTGCCCGCCGCCACGGGTCAGGTCGAACGGCAGGAGAACGGGGTTGAAGGTGCCACCCGCGGATGGGTCATTCGAAAAGAGGCCGGCGGCCGCACATTGCGAGGGATCTGTGAATCCCGGCTGCGGGGTGTTATTGCCATCGACGCATGGTGAGTTGAACGTCGAGTTAATGAGGCCGAGCGTGTCGTTCTCACGCAGGAATGTCTGCGAATAGTTGGCGCCAATCTTGATGTTGTGGATGCCCTTTGCGTAGGAGAGATCGGTATGAACCCCGGCGTTCGTGAGCGAGCGAGATTGAGCGATGCTTTGAGTCTGTATTGGCCCCACATCCGCAAGCGGATTGTTGCTCGGATAGTAGTTGTAGCTGTCTCTGCGAATGTACGGCCCGAAGTTAAAGACCGAGTTATCCCCGATAGTGTGCGTGTAGGTGGGTGCGATATTGAACGTGCCGATCTTCGAACGTTGATCAGTATTGCCCACGCCGCCGAAGACTGGGTTGGCGCTTGCTCCTCCACTCACAACATTCTGCACATTCAAATTGTCGAAGGCGTTCGGCGTCTGGAACCACGAACGGCTGTAGTTCAGGTTGAAATGAATCGAGTCGGCGTCTGTAAATTGACGATCGATTCGATCGAATAGGTTCAATTCGTTTCCCTTATCGTGAAAGACGACGAACTCAGGAGGATCGAGGAAGCGTCCTGTATTCAAGCCGTCGACTTCAATGAAGTTTCCCCACTCCTTCCCGCCATAGCTCAGGTCGAACGATCCGGTGGCTGACCCGAAGGTGCCGTAGGAAGTCGTGATGCTCCCTGTCGGCGTCGTCACGCCTTGTCCTGATCGCGTCGTCACTTGGATCACCAGGCTGGTCTTGCCGCCGTACTCCGCGGGTGGCGCGCCTGAGATGACCTCGATCGACTGTACTGAGTTCGAAGGAAGCTGATTGGAGAAGACCTTGCTCTGTTGGTCTGTGATCGGCTGGCCGTCGATGGAGAACGAGTTCGAAGCGTGATCGCCGAGCCCATGGAACAGGCCGTTCGAATCGGCAGCAACGCCGGGGGAAGCCAGCGTGACTAATGAGCTGAGTGACGAAGACTGGCTCTCCAGCGGCAGCTTATTGAACAGGCCGCGATCGACGTCGGTGTGAAAAGTGGAATCGCTCTCCACCATGGCAGTCCCTGTAACTTCTACGACGGTCGAAGCCTGCCCGACTGCCAGAGTGTTCTTCAGGTTTATCGGTACGAAGGACCGCACCTCAACGTCCTGGGCATAGGGAGCGAATCCGTTGACCGACACGACGAGATGGTAGGGATTCATCGGCAGGTTGGTGAATTGATAGTGGCCCGCACTGTCGGACGTAGTGGTTCTGCTGTAGCCGCTGACTGGATTTTGAATCGAAACAGCGGCATTGGGCACGATGGCGCCTGTAACATCCGTGACGGTGCCGTAGATGGTTCCGGAATTTCCGGCTGATTGAGCGTGTAGACTCGAAATGCTTAGCGAAAAGCAGACCGCAAAAGCTGCGAAGATGACCCGTCGCGTAGACGTGTGCATGTCCTACCCCCTTGAGTTTTAACCTGATTTTTGACGGTGTTCTAGGCGAGAACAAAGTCAACAGGCGGGGGGCGGGTGAAGAGCGCAAACGTGGACAGGGTCCGAGCGAGCGACGGTGCGACAAGCGCCTCTACGGCGGAAACGACCGGCGCGACGTGATGCAACGTGACGGCCGCAGAGGCTACCTGGACGCCGAGATGTGCGGTGGCGCAGAGCGCGCAGTCCGAGTGGGAAATGTTCCCGACTGGATGGACGTGAACGGCCTGAATCGTCCCGCAGGCAACGACCAGAGAGATGCACAATAGCGCGAGGACAAGTTTCCACGAACTCTGCGCCTTCGGTCGTTGGCTTGATCGATTCATGCTCTGGTGTATCGCGAGGTGCTGCTCTACCTTTGACGCACACGGAGGCCGTTTAGTCTCTTGTCAGTGTGCTGCACACCAAATTTAGCTTCAACTGCTTACACCAGTTGCACTTTGATCTTCTTGCCGCCGCGATCGAGCATCGTGATGCGGAAGCTGCGAATCTGACCTGCGCGAACGGCCTCAGCCTTTGTCTCATTGGCCGAAGGCCCATTCTTCCAACGGGCTGCCAGCATCGAGCTCAAAGAGGATAGGTCCGGCGCGGCGGACTGCGTCTGCTCCTTCGCCGCCGATTCCAGAACAAGGCGGCCGCTCGCATGTATCCCCTCCCCCAGTTCCACAGTTCCCTGCTCGCCGGAAGCGTCGATCAGCCGTCCTGTCACCACCTCACCCACCTTGTGTTCGGCGATGTACTCGTCGAGACCGGTTGGGACAAGTTGTTTGAGGCTGAGCCTGAGCTGCCGCTTTTCCTTGTCGACGTCGAGCACCTTCGCCTTGACGACCTGGCCGGCGCGAAGCACGTCCTGCGGCCGTTCGATCCGCTTCTCGGCGCTGATCTCGCTGACGTGAATCATGCCTTCGATGCCTTCAGCGACTTGCACAAACGCGCCGAACTTCGTGAAGCTGGTCACCGGCCCTTCCACCTGCGAGCCGACGGCAAATTTCACCGGAGCATCGGCCCACGGATCGCCCAGCGTCTGCTTCAGCCCTAGCGACATCCGCTTCTCAGCGGCATTCACCCCCAGAATCATCACTTCGACGACATCACCCGGCTTCACCATGTCGCCCGGCTTTCTTACCTTCTTCGCCCACGACATTTCAGAGAGATGAATCATGCCTTCAACGCCTGGCTCAAGTTCGACAAACGCTCCAAAGTCGGTGACGCGCGTCACCTTGCCGCGAACTCGCTCGCCAGCCGTGTACTTTCCTGGGACAGCGTCCCACGGATGCGGTTGCAGTTGCTTCATGCCGAGCGAGATGCGCTTACCCGCCTGCTCGATCTTCAACACCTTCGCATCAATCGTCTGACCGACCGTCAACACGTCGGCGGGCTTTTCGATGCGGCCCCACGCGATATCGCTGATGTGCAGCAGACCATCCACGCCGCCGATATCAACGAACGCTCCGTAGTCGGTCAGGCTGCGCACCGTGCCGGAGACGGTATCGCCCTCGCGGATCTCGGCGAAGCGGCGCTCCTTCGTGGAACGCTCTTCCTCTTCGGCGACGGCGCGGCGATCCACCACGACGTCCTCCTCCGTGGCGTCGAGCTTGATGATGCGGCAGCGAATCTCCTGGCCGACCATCTTCTCCATCTCGGCAGCGTCGCGCGCTCCACTGCGTGAGCCCGGCATAAAGGCACGAACTCCGATGTCCACCGATAGGCCGCCCTTTACGACGGCGGTCACGGTGCCGGCGATCGTTGTCTTGTCGGCGAATGCCTGCTCCAGGGCGCTCCAGTCCTTGGGCTGCTCGACTCGCAGTCGCGAGAGTTCGTAGTAACCCTCCTCATTGCGCCCCTTCACCGAGACCAGCAGTTTGCTGCCGGGTTCCACCGTCTCCTGCGCGTTTTCAAAGAGTGACACCGGCAGCACGCCTTCGGTTTTGTAGCCGATATCGACGAAGACGAACTCGGCAGACACCGCAACCACAGTTCCCGATAACTGCCTGCCGCCCTCTCCGGATCTGTGTGAGTGAGTTCGCTCGAACTGCGAAAGGATCGTATCGAACGACTCGAAAGATTCGGTGGACTCGGTGGGTTTCGTGGATTCGACGGAATCGTTCTCTGGAATGTTCTGGTTGGACATGAAGTGCTGCGGGCCTCGTTCTCCCTGATTTTGCTTAGAATATCACCGCAACGTGCCATCTCCCTGTGCCGCGCTTGCCGCAGATGGATCGCAATTTGTTTCAACACAATCCTTGTTCGCTGCCGTAGGCTGTTCTCATGTTCTCGGCAGGAATCAGGACCGGCGTGCAGGTCTTTGTGCTTGCAGCGATATTCTTTGCAGCGCGACCCGCTCTGTGTGACGACGCAGTCAGCAATGACTCGATTCAAGTCACTCCCGCGGTGCTGTCGAATGGAGCGCCCTGCATCTTTACCGTCGCGTTGCACGAAGAAGCTTTGGCGGTTGCGGGCAGGTGGCAGGGTCATCCGGTCGCGTTTTTCTCGAACTCGAAGCACCGGAC